>ERZ773090.35-NODE-35-length-170687-cov-27.743_pt1 | contig 170687 bp, 175 predicted proteins | sample MGYA00580579_ERZ773090 | MGnify/ENA primary metagenome ERZ773090 (study PRJEB29015, sample SAMEA2738014) | human oral metagenome | biome: human oral; feature: human-associated habitat; material: dental | place: China | collected 2132 ... | reverse complement strand
GTGAAGCTCTAGAGGATGAGTTCAAGTAAATGTTGCACTTATTCTTGCAATTTATCAAATAAAAAAAACCTCCAAAGGGAGGTGAATTTTAGCCAAGTTTAGCTGCAAGACGAGCTTTATCACGGCTAGCTTTGTTCTTGTGAATCAAACCTTTAGAATGAGCTTTATCGATTGCTGAGCTAGCAGCACGGAAAAGTTCTTCAGATGGGTTTGCTTCAAAAGCTTTGATTGTAGTACGCAAAGCTGATTTTTGAGCTGAGTTCTTTTCGTTTTGCTTAACGTTAAGTTCAGCACGCTTGATAGCTGATTTAATATTTGCCAAAGTTTTCACCTCCATTTTTACTAACCATTCCATTATATAGGAAATGGCTGGCTTTGACAAGTCCCAATCACTTTTTCAGGTAAATTTTATCAATCTTATGATTATGAGATTTGTGGAGAATAAGTTCGGCACGATTGCGAGTTGGCTCGATATAATTTTCTAAATTGACTAGATTAACACTTTGCCAAGTTTTCTTGGAAATGGCTAGAGCCTCCTTTAAGTCTAACTGAGTAAAAGAATAGTAGTAGTTTTTCTGATCAGTTTTAGCCAATTCCAGAAGGGTCTGGAAACGTTCCAGATACCATTTCTCAATATGGACAATTTCAGCATCAATATAGATAGAGAAGTCATAGTAGTCGTTCATATAGAGACGGTGGTTTTGCTGGTTTTGAAAGACATTGATGCCTTCGACGATAAGAAAATCTGGTGCTTGAATCGTTTCTTTTTGTCCGGGGACAATATCATAGATTTCATGCGAATAGACTGGAATGGAAAGGGTCTGACCATTCTTCATACCATCTAGGAAATTAATCAGCCGCTCCATGTCATAACTTTCGGGAAAGCCCTTCTTATCCAAGATTCCCTTGTCAATCAGAGTTTGATTGGGGTAGAGAAAACCATCGGTGGTCACCATCTCGACGCGACTATTTTTGAAAGTCCGAGCTAGAAGCAGTTGCAGGAGTCGGCTCGTGGTTGATTTTCCGACAGCAACAGAACCTGAAATGCCAATGATAAAAGGCCTTTTTTTAGCCTGCTTTTGCAGGAAAATTCCCTTGGCAAAGCTGAGATTTTCCTGAGCATTTTTATAGATTTGAACGAGACTGATCAGTGGCAGGTAGACATCCCTGACATCCTGAATGTCAATCTTATCATTGAGACTTTTAATGGAATCCAACTCTGCTTGAGTCAAGGGTGCTTGTTCAGCCTGATGCAAGCCCTGCCAGTTTCGCCGGCTGATTTCTTCAAAATTGATAAATTCATGAGACATAGGACTATTGTAGCACAATTTATGATAAAATGAGGTGACTCAAAAAGGGAGAAAATAAAGAAAAATGGCCAAGATGTACTATGCTCAAAACCCTGATGCTCAGCATGATATCCACGATTTGCAGGTTCAGCTGCTAGGGGAGATTTTTAACTTCTATACCGACTCTGGCGTCTTCTCGAAAAAAATGATTGATTACGGCAGCCAGGTTCTTTTGTCTGCCCTGAATTTTTCAGCCGATCAAAGTCTCTTGGATGTGGGCTGTGGTTATGGCCCCTTGGGAATTAGCCTAGCTAAGGTTCAATGCTTAGAGGTGACCATGGTTGATATTAACCAGCGAGCCCTGGTTTTGGCCCAAAAGAATGCCCAACGTAATGGTGTGAGGGTTAAGGTCTTCCAATCCAATGTTTATGAAGCGGTTGAGGACAGTTTTGACCATATTATTAGCAATCCCCCCATTCGAGCTGGAAAACAAGTTGTTCATGAAATTTTGGCAGGAGCTTACGGCCATCTCAATCAGGGAGGCAGTTTGACCATCGTCATCCAGAAGAAACAAGGGGCTCCTAGTGCCAAGTCCAAGATGGAGCAAGTTTTTGGCAATGTTGACCTTGTCAAAAAAGATAAGGGCTACTATATCTTAAGGAGTATCAAGGAATGAGAGCAGTTGATTTAATTCAGAAAAAACGTAATGGAGGTCAATTGACAACTGAGGAAATCCAGTGGCTGATTGGCGGCTATGTGAAGGGAACTGTGCCGGATTATCAAATGTCTGCCTTTGCTATGGCGACCTACTTCAAGGGAATGACTATGGCTGAAACCCGTGATTTGACCATGGCTATGGTTGCTTCGGGTGACCAGCTTGATTTGTCTGCCATTCCTGGGATTAAGGTTGACAAGCATTCGACCGGTGGTGTCGGTGATAAGGTCACCTTGATTCTGGCTCCTTTGGTCGCTAGTTTTGGTGTCCCTGTTGCTAAGATGAGTGGAAAAGGCTTGGGGCATACGGGTGGCACCCTTGATAAACTAGAGTCAATCAAGGGCTACCAGATTGAAGTTGCAGAAGCGGCCTTTATTAAACAGGTCCAAGATATTGGCATTGCTGTCATTGGCCAATCCGAGCAGATGGTCAAGGCCGACAAACTTCTCTATGCCCTGCGGGATGTTACCGCAACGGTTGATACCATGCCCTTAATTGCCAGTTCGGTGATGTCTAAAAAGATTGCTGCTGGCTCTGATGCTATTATGTTGGACGTCACTGTGGGTGATGGTGCCTTCATGAAGACCGTTGAAGAGGCTGAGAAGCTGTCGCGAACCATGGTGGACTTGGGAAAAGAAGTCGGCCGTCAGACCATCGCTGTTATGACCAATATGAGCCAGCCCTTGGGCCAGGCTATCGGCAATCGTTTGGAAGTCCTTGAAGCTGTACAAATCATGCAGGGAAAGGGTCGGGCCGATATAAGGGACTTTATCTGTCAGCTGGCCCAGATTATGCTCAAGCTGGGTGGCCTAGAGGTTGGTCTAGATGATATTGAGCAACACCTAACCCAGGGTCAAGCCTTGAAGAAGTTTGAAGAGTTAGTAGCTGCCCAGGGTGGACAAGTGCAAGACATCTATCGTCCTGTCAAAACCAAGTTTGTCTATGAAGTCAAGGCTGAGCAGTCGGGCTATATAGCAGAATTGCCCGCCCTCTACTTTGGTCGCTTCGCCATGGAAATCGGAGCTGGCCGTGCCGTAAAATCCGACCAATTAGACTATGATGCGGGAATTTTGTTCGATAAAAAAGTGGGGGATGCGGTTTCAGAAGGAGAATTATTGGCAAAAATCTACTCCAATCAAGAAATCCCTCAAAAAAAGATTACAGAATTCGCAAAAAATGTTACAATAAATAACGTAAAAGTCCATAGAAAAGAAATACTAAAAATTATTGATTAGGAGAGAGATGTCAATTAATAAGTATATTGATCACACCTTGCTTAAGCCAGAGGCTAGTCAGGAACAGATTGATAAATTATTGGCCGAGGCTAAAGAATATGACTTTGCCTCAGTCTGCGTAAATCCCTACTGGGTTGCACGTTCTGCCCAAGCCTTAAAGGATTCGGACGTTAAGGTTTGTACTGTTATTGGTTTCCCTTTGGGAGCCAATACAACAGCGGTCAAGGTCTTTGAAACTAAGGATGCCATTGCCAACGGAGCTGATGAAGTGGACATGGTGATCAATATCGGTCAGTTGAAGTCTGGCAACTATGAAGCTGTCAAAGAAGATATTAAAGCCTTGGTTGAAGCATCTGGAGATAAGTTGCTTAAGGTCATTATTGAAACCTGTCTATTGACCGATGATGAGAAGGTTAAGGCCTGTCAATTGGCTGTAGAAGCAGGGGCAGACTATGTCAAGACCTCAACTGGCTTCTCAACCGGTGGTGCTACAGTTGCTGATGTGAAATTGATGCGTCAAACTGTCGGTGATAAGGTCGGTGTCAAGGCCTCTGGTGGTGCTCGTAGTTACGAGGATGCCAAGGCCTTTGTTGAGGCCAGTGCAAATCGAATTGGGGCATCAGCTGGTGTCGCCATCGTCCAAGGAGAAAAGGCCAGTGGCAACAAGTAATTTAGACTTGCTCCAGCTGGCCAAAGAAGCTAGCCAGAAGGCCTATGCTCCCTATTCACACTTTCCGGTTGGAGCAGCTATCAAGACCAAGTCTGGGCAAGTTTTTCAAGGCTGTAATATCGAGAATGCTAGTCTAGGCCTGACCAACTGTGCCGAAAGGACGGCTATCTTTAAGGCAGTCTCTGAAGGTTACCAGGACTTTGTTGGCTTGGCCATTTATGGTCATACCGATCAGCCAATCTCTCCCTGCGGAGCTTGTCGGCAGGTTATGACTGAGTTCTTTGATTTTTCTTGCCCCGTTACCCTTATTTCTAAAGACGGTACGACAGTCGAGATGACAGTCGGTGAGTTATTACCATACTCATTTCAGGGCCAAGAATGGGCACCTGCTAAACATTTGGATTAGACCTTCGGGTTTAAGATATTTTGCAACTTAGTTGCGACTTTTTAGAGGAGGAGTTCATTCATGAAGATGAACAAAAAACTTATTGGCTTAGGTTTGGCAGTGGTTGCCATCCTATCACTTGGTGCATGTAGCCGTTCGTCTCAATCGTCATCTAGCAAGGTTAAGGCTGCGATCGTTACTGATACTGGTGGGGTTGATGATAAGTCCTTTAACCAGTCTGCCTGGGAAGGTATGAAGGCTTGGGGTAAAGAAAATAAACTCAAGGAAAAGACCGACTACACTTACTTCCAATCTAAGAGTGAATCTGATTATGCAACTAATCTTGATGCTGCTCAAAACAAAGGCTTCAATCTTGTCTTCGGTATTGGCTACAACTTGCATGATGCTATTAGCGATGCGGCTAAGGCTAATACAAAAACCAATTATGTTTTGATTGACTCTGAAGTTATTGGTCAAAAGAATGTGGCCAGCGTTCTCTTTGCCGATAACGAAGGTGCTTACTTGGCAGGTATCGCAGCAGCTATGCAAACCAAGACTAACCATGTTGGTTTCGTTGGTGGGGTTAAATCAGACACTATTACCCGTTTTGAAACTGGCTTCAAGGCAGGTGTCGCTTCGGTAAACAAGGACATCAAGGTAGATGTTCAATATGTTGGTTCTTATAATGACGCAACCAATGGTAAGGGTATCGCTGATTCAATGTATTCGAGTGGTGCTGATGTCATCTACCATGCTGCAGGTGCTTCTGGTACTGGTGTTTTCACCGCTGCCAAGGATATTGACCAAAAACTTTCTGCAGACAGCAAGGACAAGGTTTGGGTAATCGGTGTTGACCGTGACCAAACTGACGAAGGTAACTACAAAGCGACCGATAAAGAATCTAACTTTGTTTTGACCTCTACCATCAAGGAAGTTGGTACTGTTGTTAAGGATATTGCCAATGACCAATTGGACGGTAAGAAGTTCCAAGCTAAGACAACAACTTATGGTTTGAAGGACAAGGGTGTTGATATTGTCACCAATAACCTGCCAGAAAAGACCAAGAAGGCTGTTGAATCTGCTAAGAAGGACATTATTGACGGTAAAACTACTGTTAAAGATGGTGTTAAAAACAAATAAGTAACTTGAGAGAGGGATAAGCAAATTGCGAACTAACCTTAGTGAATTGCTTTCTCCTCCCTAGTTCCTTAGTCTTGAAAGGGCGACCTAAAGGGTCGCTTTTTCAGAGTAAGGCTGAGATTTTTATTTCAGTTAAGAGACCCATAGCTTGGGGAAACGAGTACTCTTTGCAGTTAAAAACTTTCAACTGACAGCCTAGTATGGTCATGTCTTACTAAAACGGTAGAATTTCTTAACCGATGAGGTAAGGGGGGAGTGATACTTTCACCAAAGTGGTATTATTAGTAGCAACTGTGCTTGTTGCTACTAATAACGGAAATTTTGAGAGAGGTTTAGTCCGGTGGACTAAATCTGTCTGAGCCTAAAAACTAGAGAGCGAAGGGCTCAAAATTTATCACGGGGCAAAGATATCAGCTACTAAAGTAGCGATGTCTAACGCCAATCACTATAAGGATTGGCTAGCCCCCTGATTAACTCGGTTAGCCCAGTAAAATCGACTGGCTTAACCTCGTGTAACAATGAAACTCCATCAGGAGTTTGCTTGCGTCCGCACTTTTTACGAAAGTATCCATTGGTAGTTTTGATTTTAATTCAGTATAAGAAGTAGTAGACAAGGCAGGTTCGCCCGTTTCTATCAGGACTGGCGGTCCCAATGAGTCTCTTAACTGTCCTAAAAATTTAGAAGAAAGGGAACATCTATGACACAAGAAACTGTCATTGAAATGCGGAATATCACTAAAAAATTTGGTGATTTTGTCGCTAACGAGCATATTAATCTTGACGTCAGGTCTGGAGAAATCCATGCCCTGCTAGGTGAAAATGGTGCTGGTAAATCAACTCTGATGAATATGTTGTCAGGCTTGTTGGAGCCAACAGAGGGAGAGATTTTTCTAAAAGGTCAGGTTGTCAAGCTGGATTCACCTTCCAAATCAGCCAACCTGGGTATCGGTATGGTTCACCAACACTTTATGTTGGTGGATGCTTTTACAGTCACAGAAAATATTATTCTGGGAAGTGAAGTTACCAAGGGAGCCATGCTGGATTTGAAGAAGGCTAGCCAAACCATTAAGGACCTATCGGAAAAATATGGTCTGGCTGTTGATCCTGAGGCTAAGGTTGCTGATATTTCTGTTGGTGCCCAGCAGCGGGTGGAAATCCTCAAAACCCTCTATCGGGGAGCCGATATTCTCATTTTTGATGAACCAACAGCCGTTTTGACTCCTGCAGAGATTGCTGATTTGCTGGAAATTATGCGTAATCTTGTCAAGGAGGGCAAGTCCATCATCCTGATTACCCATAAGTTGGATGAAATTAGGGCTGTCGCTGACCGAGTGACGGTTATCCGTCGGGGTAAATCCATTGAAACAGTTTCTGTGGAAGGAACCAGCAGTAAGGAACTGGCTGAAATGATGGTCGGTCGGGCCGTCTCCTTCAAAACTGATAAAAAGGCTTCCCAACCCAAAGATACAGTTCTGGCCATCAAAGATTTGGTAATCAATGAAAATCGTGGCGTTCCAGCTGTCAAAGGCCTCTCTCTTGATGTCAAGGGCGGTGAAATTGTTGGGATTGCCGGAATTGACGGCAATGGTCAGACCGAGTTAATTCAAGCTATTACAGGTCTTCGCAAGGCCAAGTCTGGCTCGATAAAGATTAAAGGACAGGAAGTAACAGATGCTAGTCCCCGCCATATTACGGAGATGAGTGTCGGTCATATTCCTGAAGACCGTCATCGTGATGGTATGGTCCTAGAAATGACTCTGGCGGAAAACATGGCCCTGCAGACCTATTATCAAGAGCCTTTCAGTCACCATGGTATTCTCGACTATAATTATATTAATAAGAATGCTAGACGCTTGATGGAAGAATTTGATGTTCGGGCTGCCAGCGAATTGGTTTCGGCCGGTTCCCTCTCGGGTGGTAACCAGCAAAAGGCTGTTATCGCTCGCGAAATTGACCGTGACCCTGACTTGTTGGTTGTCAGTCAGCCGACACGGGGCTTGGATGTCGGAGCTATCGAATATATCCGTAAGCGGCTGGTAGCTGAGCGTGATAAGGGCAAGGCCGTCATCGTTGTCAGCTTTGAATTGGATGAAATTCTGGATCTATCAGACCGGATTGCGGTTATTCATGATGGTAAGATTCAAGGTATTCTTGATCCTAGTCAAACCAATAAACAAGAGCTGGGTATTTTGATGGCTGGTGGCCAATTAGAGAAGGAGGAAGCCCATGTCTAAAAAAATGCAGAACTGGACAGTACCTCTGATTGCTGTCTTCTTGGGAATGATAGCAGGAGCTGTTCTCATGCTCATCTTTGGCTATAATCCTATCTTTGCTTACAATGATTTGTTGTATACTTCCCTCTTTTCTTCTGTTAAGAATATTGGTGAAGTATTGGCACAGACCGGACCGCTTATTTTGATTGCCTTAGGTTTTGCAGTATCCTCCAAGGCTGGTTTTTTCAATGTTGGTCTTCCGGGACAAGCTCTGGCAGGTTGGTTCGTTGCTGCCTGGTTTGCCCTCCTCCATCCCGATTTTCCTAAGCCAGTTTCAATCTTGGCAACAGTTCTGATTGCTCTGATTGCTGGTGGTCTCATTGGAGCTATTCCTGGTATTCTCAGGGCCTATCTGGGAACCAGCGAAGTTATTGTCACCATTATGATGAACTATATAGTTCTCTATTTGACTCAGGGGCTGATTGGTAATTTTTCAAAATCGATTATGAGAACGACAGAAGCCACCCAAAAGGTTTCTCAGTCGTCTTCCTATCAAACGGACTTTCTCAGAAATCTAACCGAGGGCTCTCACTTTAACCTGGGCTTCTTTATGGCTTTGATTGCCGTGGTCATCATTTGGTTCCTGATGAAGAAAACCAAAACCGGTTATGAAATTACAGCGGTTGGTCTTAATCCAAATGCTGCCCAATATGCTGGGATGTCTGCCAAGAGAACGATTGCCCTTTCTATGGTTATCTCTGGGGCCCTCTCAGGTCTGGGAGGAGCAGTCTATGGTTTGGGTTACTTCGAGAACTTCTTCGAGCAGTATTCTTCCCTGCAAATCGGTTGGGATGGAATGGCGGTAGCTCTCTTGGCTTCCAACAATCCGATTGCCATTCCCTTTGCCGCTCTTCTCTACGGAATCCTAGCTATCGGTAAAACTGGTATGCAGGATGTTCCTCAAGAAGTTATTGATGTTGTTTCGGCTTTGATTATCTTCTTTGTTGGATCTAATTATATTATTCGCCGTTATATCAAACTGCGTAAGCAAACAGCTAGCAAAGGAGAAAAATCATGATAGCAGTTATTGCCACAATTGTGGCTTCAACCCTCAGTTATGCGACTCCCTTGATTTTTACCTCAATCGGAGGTACCTTCTCTGAACGTGGCGGTATCGTCAACGTCGGTTTGGAAGGTATCATGGTTATGGGTGCCTTCTCAGGTGTTGTCTTCAATCTAAGCTTCGCTGATCAATTTGGTAAAGCAACTCCCTGGCTTGGCTGTCTGGTTGCTGGTTTGGTTGGCTTAGTCTATTCTTGTCTGCATGCTTTGGCGACGATTAACTTTCGTGCTGACCATGTGGTCTCGGGTACCGTCCTCAACTTGATTGCCCCATCTTTGGCGGTCTTTCTCTGTCGTTTCCTCTACAATGGTAATGGGCAAACACCGACCATCAAGGTGAATTTCAGCACCAGTTCGGTTCCACTTCTCAAGGATATCCCGATTTTGGGCCGGATTTTCTTCACCAATATTCCAATTTTGGCTTATGTGGCGATTATTTTCTCCTTCCTTGCCTACTTCATTATCTTTAAGACCCGTTTTGGTCTGCGTCTGCGCTCTGTTGGTGAACATCCCCAAGCAGCTGATACTTTAGGAATTAATGTCTCTCTCATGCGCTATGCCGGTGTCCTGATTTCTGGTTTCCTCGGTGGTGTTGGGGGTGCAGCCTATGTCCAATTGAATTCTAATAACTTTAGTATTGGAACAATTGTTGGGCCAGGTTTCATCGCTCTGGCAGCCATGATTTTTGGCCGCTGGAATCCAATCGGAGCTATGCTGTCCAGCCTTTTCTTCGGACTGCCGCAGTCTCTGGTTAACAGTACCAGCCAAATTCCAATTTTGGCCCACATTCCAGGACCATATCTGAAAACAATCCCTTATATCATCACTATCTTGGTTCTGGCCGTCTTCTTTGGTAAGGCCGTCGCTCCTAAGGCAGATGGTGTCAACTATATTAAATCTAAGTAGAATTTTTATCAATCAAAGCAGAAGGCTAGAATCAGCAGATCCTGGCCTTTTAACCTATTCTTTAGAATGTAACTATGATAAAATGGAAGTAGTGAGAACGAGTATTTTTATAGAATTGGGAGTTTTGTAAAATGTTAAAAAATCAAATTACGGTTCACTTTCATAGCAGGAGTGAACACTATGAAAATTACAGCATGTGGAAATGGCTGGATGGCTACTGGGGAGAGGACGCCTTCTTTAGCGGACAGGATGACTTCGGCTTGGTCGGACAAATCAATTATCCATCGGAAAACTTTGTCCGTCAGGTAAGTCTTCTGGTCAAGACGACCGATTGGTCCTCCCAGACCTGTGATTATGCAGTTAGGCGTTTCTTGGGCGATGCCCCCAACAATATCTGGATTGTCGAAGGTGATAGCAATGTCTATTATTCCAAACAGGTAGCTCTAACTAGCCCCCTCTATACTGGCCAGGACAATACTGCCTTTGATATGGGGATTAGAGCCAATGATTTTGACCACCGTTGGGCTTACCAGGGTTGGTTAGGCTTTCGTTACCAGGAGAAGAAGACCAAATTCAAGATCTGGTCGCCCCTGGCGGATCGGATTTACCTCCTTCTTTATGAGAAGGACCAGGCACCAGCTAAGATTATTCCCATGGGAAGGGGCCGAAAGGTCAATACCGACCACCACGAATTAAACACACATGGTGTTTGGTCTGTAACCGTTGAGGGAAATTTGGAGGGTTGGTCTTATCAGTACCGTATCTATCACGAAGAGAACTTTTACCAAGATACTAGAGATCCTTATACTAGGGCTCTCAGTTTGGATAACAAGAGATCGTTAATAGTATCGGATCGGAGCTTACGTCCCCAAGGTTTTTCAGTTAAACAAGGCAAGGCAGCTCATTGGCGGGGCGGTAATGCCTGTGCTTCAGTCATCTGTGAGCTGCATGTCAGGGACTTTACCAATGATAGCTCGTCTGGTATAGAAGAGAACTTGCGTGGGACTTTTCTAGGAGCCTGCTACCCTAGGAGCCACAATTTTGCTGGCGATTCGACGGGGATTGATTATATCAAATCTATGGGCTATTCCTATATTCAATTACAGCCCATCTTTGATCATCATAAAACTTATTCGGATGAAGGAAAGATTCTCTACAACTGGGGGTACGATCCGGAAAACTACAATGTTCCGGACAGACAGTTTGCAATGGATCAGATAGGTCCTCTGGCACCAATTTTAGAATTCAAGAGAATGATTCAGGCCTATCATGATGCTGGTATTGGTGTCATTATGGATGTGGTTTATAATCATACTTATTCTTCCCATAATTCCCCCTTCCAACTGTCATCACCTTATTATTATTATCGCATGCAAAATGATGGCTCTTTTCAAGATGGTTCAGGCTGTGGCAACGAAACAGCTAGCGAAAAGGAAATGTTTCGCAAGTACATGCTAGATTCCATTCTCTATTGGACTGAGGAATACAATATAGATGGCTTTCGTTTCGACCTAATGGGGCTCCATGATGTTGATACTATGAACCTGATTCGCAACACCTTGGATGGCATTGACCAGCAAATCCTAGTTTACGGCGAAGGTTGGGATATGGGAGTGGGGCTTCCAGTCAGACAGAAGGCCATGAAGGCCAACGCTGATCAGTTGCCTAGGATTGCTTTCTTTAATGACAATGCTAGGGATGCTGTCAAGGGGCGTGAGGTCTATGGAGATATTGAAGCTGGCTTTGTTTCAGGAGCTCCCTTAGAGTGGGAGGTCTCTCAAGCACTCTTGGGTAGCCAAGCTTTTGCACCATACTCAATGCCTGGTCAAGTTTTGAATTATATTGAGGCACATGATAACTATAATCTTCATGATCTTTTAAAAGTTTTACATCCAGAAGACAGTAAAGAAGATAGAAAGGCCAGAGTCTATTTAGCCAATGCCCTGAATCTGTCCATGCAGGGTCTGTGTTTTATGCAGCTGGGTCAAGAATTTATGAGGACAAAAATTAGGTCAACTGGAGGAAATGGCGAGATAACAGCTCAAGATTTACTGAGAGCAAGAAATAGTTATAATGCTCCAGATGGCGTCAATGCTGTCAATTGGGACCTAGTGACGGAACACCAAGATCTAATTGAAAAAATAAGGAAACTTGTTAATTTTAAAAAAAACGGACGAGAGCTTTCTGAAACTAAATATGATAGGATAAATTCCAATGAAGTAATTGAAGAAAACGGATATTGTTCGGGAATTGTTAAAGTTACGATAAAGAATACTGAAAATAAGACCTTTATCTTTAATAACCATGAAAAATCTTTTAATTTATACTGACAAAGTTAATTATTTATGTTAGAATTAAACCAATAAATGGAATGCTAATAACTCTTTTGTTCGTTAGTTTTTGGTCGTTGACAACTCAAGCACCTTTTTATAAGGTTGCTTGAGTTTTTTACTTAGAGATAGGAAAGGCGGGTGATAGGATGACAAAAGATTTAGAACTTTATACATTCGGAACTGGTGAAAATTTTCACCTTCAAAACTATTTAGGTGTTCACAAAACAGATGATGGCAGTTACAGCTTTCGGGTATGGGCTCCACATGCTGAACATGTACAGGTGATTGGGGATTTCACTAGTTGGTTTGATGCTCCCCTAGATATGGTTATGAATCAAGCTGGTGTTTGGGAGGTTAAAACCGACAAGGCCCAGGAAGGTCAAATTTACAAATATTTGGTTAAACGCCGTGGCGGTCAGGTCGTTGAAAAAATAGATCCTTGTGCTTTGTATTTAGAAGAGCGTCCAGGTACGGGAGCAATCATTAAAACTTTTGCGGAAAAAAAGTGGAAAGACGCTCTCTGGATGGGGCGTCGTAAACGATTTGGTTTCAAGGAGCGTCCGGTAAATATCTATGAAGTCCATTCCAGTTCTTGGAAATTAGGACCAGAGGGTCAACTTCTGACCTTTAAAGATTTGACTAAGGAATTGATTCCTTATTTGGTCGAAATGAATTATACCCATGTTGAGTTTATGCCTTTGATGGCTCACCCTTTAGGTATGTCTTGGGGCTATCAACTGATGGGATATTTTGCCTTTGAACATACCTATGGCAAGCCTGGAGAGTTTCAAGAATTTGTTGAAACCTGCCATTTGAATAATATTGGGGTTATTGTTGACTGGGTGCCTGGTCACTTTACGCAAAACGATGATGCCCTTGCCTATTTCGATGGCACACCGACTTTTGAATATGCTGACAATGACCGTGCTCATAATCGTCGCTGGGGAGCTCTTAACTTTGATTTGGGTAAAAATCAGGTTCAGTCTTTCTTGATTTCAAGTGCTATGTATTGGATCGAACAGTACCATATTGATGGTATTCGTGTAGATGCTGTCAGCAATATGCTCTATCGTGACTACGATGATGGCCCATGGACCCCAAACGTTTTCGGAGGTAATCGGGACCTTGAAGGGTTTAACTTCTTACAAAAATTAAATGGCGTCATTCATTACAATCATCCTAACGTTATGATGATTGCAGAAGAGTCTACAGCTGCAACACCAATAACAGCCTCTATTGAGTCAGGTGGCCTGTCTTTTGACTACAAATGGAATATGGGCTGGATGAATGATACCCTCAAGTTCTTTGAAGAGGATCCTATCTATCGTCGATATGATTTTAATCTGATTACTTTTAGCTTTATGTATGCTTTTTCTGAGAACTTCATTTTGCCATTCTCTCATGATGAAGTTGTCCATGGTAAGAAGAGTCTGATGCACAAGATGTGGGGAGATCGTTATAATCAATTTGCTGGTCTCCGTTGTCTCTACGCTTATCAGATGTGTCACCCTGGTAAGAAATTACTCTTCATGGGTTCTGAATTCGGTCAGTTCCTAGAGTGGAAATATGATTATCAACTAGAATGGACAAACCTAGAAGATAAGCTCAACCATCAAATGTGGCATTACACTTCTGAACTCAATCAGTTTTACAAGGACCATAAGGCACTTTGGCAGATTGATGAGTCTTACGATGGTATTGAAATTATTGATGCGGATAATACAGCAGAATCAATTCTATCTTTTGTCCGCCGGGATAAGAAAGGTGACCTGCTTGTTTGTGTCTTCAATATGGCTCCAGTTGAACGGCAGTCCTTTACCATTGGAGTTCCGGTGGCTGGGCTTTACGAAGAAGTCTTTAATACTGAACTGGAAGAATTCGGCGGTGTCTGGAAGAAGACTAACCCCGAAACAAAGACAAATCCTGGCCTTTGGAAAGACTATCAACAAACCCTAACCTTCACTATGCCAGCTCTAGGGGCAAGTATTTGGAGAGTTAAACGACATCAACGAACAAAAACGAATAAATAAGTGAGAGAAAGGATCTCTCATCACTTTAACTCATATTTCTCTTTGAAAGGAGTCTTTTATGAAAAATGAAATGTTAGCACTAATCTTGGCAGGTGGTCAAGGTACACGTTTGGGTAAACTAACTCAATCTATTGCTAAGCCAGCTGTTCAATTTGGGGGTCGCTATCGGATTATTGATTTCGCCCTTTCCAACTGTGCTAATTCCGGCATCAATAACGTTGGTGTCATCACCCAGTACCAGCCTTTAGCCCTTAATAATCATATTGGGAATGGTTCAGCTTGGGGTCTTGATGGAATCGATAGTGGTGCAACTATCCTTCAGCCATACTCAGCAACGGAAGGTAATCGCTGGTTCCAAGGAACTAGCCATGCTATCTATCAAAATATTGATTACATTGACAGCATGAATCCCGAATATGTCTTAATTTTGTCGGGTGATCATATCTATAAGATGGATTATGATGACATGTTGCAAACTCATAAAGATAATTTAGCTAGTTTGACTGTTGCTGTCATTGATGTTCCGCTTAAGGAAGCAAGCCGTTTTGGTATTATGAATACTGATACCAATGATCGTATTGTTGAATTTGAAGAGAAACCTGAGCATCCTAAATCAACCAAAGCGTCAATGGGGATTTACATTTTTGACTGGAAGAAGTTACGGGCTATGTTGATGGATGCTCAAAAGAATGATATTGATATGTCTGACTTTGGTAAAAATGTCATTCCTGCCTATCTTGAACAAGGTGAGCCTGTCTATACCTATAATTTTACCGGCTACTGGAAAGATGTTGGTACCATCGAATCACTTTGGGAAGCCAATATGGAATACATTGGTGAAGATAATGAACTCCATAGCCGTGACCGTAACTGGAAGATTTATTCTAAGAATGTGATTGCGCCCCCAAACTTTATTACAGAAGAAGCTCAAGTGGCAGATTCCTTAATTGTTGACGGTTGTGTTGTTTCCGGAAGGGTTGACCATTCAATTCTTTCAACCAGCGTTAAGGTTGAAGAAGGGGCTGAAATTAAGGATAGCTTTATTATGAGTGGTGCTACGATTAGAAAAGGGGCCAAGGTTACTCGAGCTATTGTTGGTGAAGGAGCTGTTATTGGTGAAAATGTTGTCATTGATGGCAGTGATGAAGTTGAAGTTGTTGGTTATAATGAAGTAGTGGGGGTTCCAAATGAAGATTGATAAATATTCTGCCATCTTAGGAAATGCAGTCGGCTACCATGATATGGGGAAATTGACCGAAAATCGGCCTTTAGCAAGTTTGCCCTTTGACGGAAAATATCGTCTGTTAGATTTCCAGTTGTCTAGTTTAGCCAATGCAGGTATTCGGAGCGTCTATGGTATTTTCCGCGGCCAAAATATTCGGTCTGTCTTTGATCATATTCGCTCTGGACGCGAATGGGGGCTCAACACTCTCTTGAGTCATTACTTCCTCGGTTTCTATGAAAATGACAATCAGACCCATATTACAGATTCTGATTATTACCGACAAATTTTAACCTATCTCAAGCGGGCAGACACAGATCAAACTGTTTATATGTCCAGTGATATTCTCTGCAATATTAACCTACAGCAAGTGATTCATCTGCATAATGTTAACAATCACAATATTACGGTTGTCTATAAGAAGGTTTCTAAGGACCATATTTCAGATTCTAATGAGATTCTGCAGATTGACGAAACGGATCATGTCACTGGGAAACTTGATTTGCAAAGTGTTGAAGAGCCTGTTCCAATGTCTGCTGATATATTTGTTGTCAATACGCCATGGCTGATTGAGCGGCTGGAAGAAGAAGCTAAGCAAGAAAATCCGAGGAAAATTCGGTACCTCTTACGTGATCTTTTGGTTGAGGCTGGAGCTTTGGCTTTTGAACATACAGGCTATCTTTCCAATATCAGTTCGGTCAAGTCTTACTATGATGCCAATATGGATATGCTGGATTCGCAAAAATTCTACGCTCTCTTCTATAGCAATCAAAGGGTTTATACTAAGGTTAAAAATGAAGAGGCTAGTTATTTTGCACCGAGTTCAGATGTGAAGCGATCACAATTTGCATCTGGTTCAATTATAAAGGGTAGTGTCAATCATTCCATCGTTTCACGGACTTGTTACATTGATGAAAATGCTAATGTATCAGATTCGGTCATTTTTCCTAAAGTTACCATTGGCCAAGGTTCGGTCCTTGAACACGTTATCGTTGATAAAACAGTTACCGTTCCAGCTGGCGTGACCTTGCGAGGCAGTGCAGAAAATCCTTTAGTTATTGGTAAAGGACAAGAAATTACTGGAGATATTATTCAATGAAAATCATGTTTGTAGCAGCGGAAGGGGCTCCTTTTGCTAAAACTGGCGGTCTGGGCGATGTTATTGGCGCCCTGCCCAAATCACTCGTTAAAAAGGGACATGAAGTTGCTGTAGTTTTACCTTACTATGATGTTGTAGACAGTAAGTTTGGTGATCAGGTCGAAGATGTCATGTATTATTTCACCGATGTCGGCTGGCGCCACCAGTATGTTGGTGTCAAGAAGTTAGTTCAGGATGGTGTCAGTTTCTATTTTCTAGACAATCAATCTTATTTCTTCCGCGGTCATATTTATGGTGATTGGGATGATGGTGAACGCTTTGCCTTCTTCCAATTGGCAGCCCTTGAACTGATGGAAAAGATTGACTTTATCCCTGATATCCTCCATGTCCATGACTACCATACGGCGATGATTCCTTTTCTACTTAAGGAAAAGTATCATTGGATTAATGCTTATAAGAATATTCGCACTGTCTTCACCATTCATAATATTGAATTCCAAGGCCAATTTGATGCTGGTATGCTCTGGGAACTCTTTGGAGTTGGCTTTGAGCGTTATGCTGATGGTACCTTGCGCTGGAATGACTGTCTTAACTGGATGAAGGCTGCCGTGCTTTATGCCGACCGAGTGACAACAGTTTCGCCATCTTATGCCCAAGAAATTATGACGCCTGAGTTTGGTAAGGGACTGGATCAAATCATGCGAATGGAATCTGGCAAGATTTCTGGTATTGTCAATGGAATTGATGCGGACCTCTTTAATCCAGAGACCGACCAGTATTTGGCTACCCCTTTCTCTGTTGATGATTTATCTGGAAAAGCAGTTAATAAGGCCAAGTTGCAGGAACACCTAGGACTACCCGTGAGAGATGATGTCCCTCTGATTGGGATTGTTTCTCGTTTGACTGACCAAAAGGGTTTCTCACTGGTTGTTAGCGAGCTCCAGCATATCCTTCAATTTGATTTGCAGATTGTTGTTTTGGGAACTGGCTATGCTGACTATGAAAATAGCTTCTCATGGTTTGCTAGCCAATACCCTGACAAGTTGTCGGCCAATATTACATTTGATTTGGGCCTGGCTCAACAGATTTATGGGGCAAGTGACCTCTTCCTCATGCCATCAGCCTTTGAGCCTTGTGGTCTGTCACAAATGATGGCCATGAGATATGGTAGCCTACCTCTGGTTCACGAAGTTGGCGGCCTGAAAGATACGGTCATTCCTTACAACGAATTTGACCAAAGCGGAACTGGTTTTTCTTTCCATGGTTTTTCAGGTTATTTAATGACCAAGACCTTAAAATATGCCTTAGAGACATACTTTGATCGTCAAGATGACTGGAAGTTGCTCCAAGAACATGCTATGTCACAAGATTTTTCATGGGATACAGCTAGTCAGGCTTATGTTGACCTCTACCATGAATTAGATTCCGACACATAGTTAGGACAGTCAATATTACTGGACTAACTAAGAGCTGGTAATCTCTATAAAGATTGCCGGCTCCCTAGTAATTTTAGATAAGAAGGCATTTAATAATGACACTAAGTAAAGACCAATTTATTCGCGATTTTAAAGATACTCTTCACGAAGAGCAATTGATTAAGGTTCCTGATGCAACACCAAGAGAGCTCTTTGCCGTCTTGGCTAAAGTCATCCGTAAGTATTATACTCCTCTTTGGTTGGAGCGTAATCGTGCTTTAACCGCCAATAAGGAGAAAATAGCCTATTATTTCTCTATTGAATTTCTACCAGGTCGTATGTTGGAGACCAACCTGCTCAACCTTGGAATTCTTGATGTCGTAAAAGAGGGCTTTGCTGAACTAGGTGTCGATTTTGAAAATGTAAAAAATGCAGAGCACGACATGGCCCTCGGTAACGGTGGCCTTGGTCGCTTGGCTGCTGCCTTTATGGATTCTCTTGCAACGACTGGTTATCCTGGTTTTGGTAACGGTCTACGTTATCGTTACGGGCTTTTTAAGCAAAAAATTATTGATGGTTATCAGGTCGAATTGCCGGATGACTGGTTTGGCAGCTTAGGGAATGTCTGGGAAATCCGTAAGGACCATGATGCTGTTGATGTTCGTCTCTTTGGGGATGTCTACCTAGAGCAAAATCAAGAAGGAAATCTAGTGCCAACCTATCAAAATAGTCAGGTCCTTCGGGCGGTTCCCTATGATGTCCCTCAAATTGGTTTCCAAAATGATGTCGTTAATAATCTGCGCCTCTGGGATGTGGAAATTCCTGAAGATCAAGAAAGCCTCTATCCAAGTTTAGAGTCTCGCCGAGCTATCCAAGATATCACTGCTATCCTTTATCCTGATGATTCGACTCTTGAAGGAAAGCAATTGCGCTTGATTCAAGAATACTTCATGACCAGCGCTGGCCTGCAAACTATCATTAAACATTACCTCAAGCAGGGAACTCCTCTGGAAGATATTTACAAGAAAGTATCAGTCCATATTAATGATACCCATCCTGCCGTGGCACCTGCTGAGTTCATGCGCCTCTTAGTTGATGACTATGGACTTGAGTGGGACCAGGCCTGGAAGGCAACCGTTAACACCATGAGCTACACTAACCATACCATCATGTCAGAGGCCTTAGAAAAATGGGATGCTGAGCTCTTTAAGAAGGTTCTTCCACGGGTTTACCAAATTATCCTAGAAATTGATAACCGTTTTGTTGCAGAACTAGGTAAAGCTGGCTATGATGCCGATGTTGTCAACAATACTCGTATCGTTAAAGATGATCAGATTCATATGGCTAACCTCGCCATCATTGGCGGTCATTCTGTCAATGGTGTCGCCAAATTACACACGGAACTTCTGAAAGAAGATACCCTCAAGAGTTTTTATAAGCTTTATCCAGAAAAATTCAATAATAAGACAAACGGTATTGTAACCCGTCGGTGGACGCAGATTGCAGCACCTGAACTGTCCAGCGCCATTGACCAGTTTATTGGCAATGGTTGGCGGACTGATATTCACGAATTAGAGGGTCTTTCAACCTATTTAGATGATCAAGAAGCGCTGGGAACCTTCTATCAGGTAAAGAAGGATGCTAAGGAACGTCTGGCAAATTATATTAAGGAAACGACAGGTTTTCAAGTTTCAACGGATGCAATTTTTGATGTTCAAGTCAAAAGGCTCCATGCTTATAAACGGCAGCTACTCAACGTCCTCCATATTATTAAACTCTATTTGGATTTGAAAGACAATCCTGATAAGGATATGGTACCGCGTGTCTTTATTTTTGGTGCTAAGGCAGCTCCCGGTTATCATTTTGCCAAGTCGGTTATTAAGATTATCAATGAACTGGCTAGTCTCATCAATAATGATGAAGGCCTAGAAGGTAAGCTCCATGTCTTCTTCTTAGAAAACTATAATGTTAGTCTGGCTGAATTGATTATTCCAGCAGCAGATGTATCTGAGCAAATCTCCTTGGCTTCTAAGGAAGCATCGGGTACATCAAACATGAAGTTTATGATGACTGGTGCCATCACTCTAGCAACACTGGATGGTGCTAACATTGAAATTAAGGATGAAGTCGGTGATGACAATATTGTAATCTTTGGTATGGATAAGGATGCTGTTTATAACCATTACCGATTAAATGACTACCATTCACGTGATTTGTATGATAATGATCCGCTGATTCACCGAGTGATTGATAGTTTTGTTAATGGTACGATACCCAATATTCAAAGTGAGGGTATGGAGATTTATGAGGCTCTTATCCAACACAATGATGAATACTTCCTATTAGAAGATTTCCATTCTTATATTGAAGCTCAGGAAAAAATTGATCGACTTTATCGTAATAAGGCAGAGTGGGCTCAAATTACACTGAAAAATATTGCCAAATCTCATAAGTTTACGGCTGATGATACCATTGTGCAGTATGCCAAGGAAATTTGGGAACTAAAAAAGTAGTGGGTTGAAAAGCTTAGCATTTGAAGAGTTGGAGACAATGGGGATGACAAGATTGTCATTTTTACGGTCTTATTTCTGTACGGTTAATTTTGTCACTTTTCCTAACAGTCCGGAAGACTGTTGGAACTGTCACTTACAGTACTGGGAGTTCAACTTTGTTTCCACTTTTTATGGTGGTTGGTAAGCGCAATGTTAAAGCGTCAATCCCATCATTACAAATTTTACTTATATATGGAAAGGTAAGATTATTAAGACTTTATACAAAGACTAAACATTTGAAGGGCTTTTTCATAGTATAGCAGGGATGAAAACACATTGGCTCTTTGTAAGCTACACAGTGGGTGATAAGAGAATATAGTTGAGAGAATCGGATGGATTCTCTCTTTTTTAGTGTTCAAGGCAGGCAGTATCTTGATTTCAAAAGTGCCAAAGTTTTTTGAAATCTGTATTTACAAACCATTTATACTTAACCAAATTCAAAATTTGATAGTTCCTAACGTAGCAAGTTTATCAGTGATTTTTAATCACTGATACGCTACGGTAAGCACTAGGGAGACTTACCTAACTGCCTGACTCTTCCATTTTCAAATAGAGCATCGTTTTTGAAAACACCATGGCGTTAGTCGTGCGGACGCAAGAACAAACCGTTTGAGGAAGGGGTTGTTAAATCCAAAGGCGTTTCATGGCGACACGAAGTTAGGACAGCCAATTTTACTGGCCTAATTGAGTTAGTGAGGGAGGGAGCTAGCCCATCGTTATAGAGATTGGCGTTAGGGAGTCAGACAGAAAAAGCTTTGACAGTCGTCAAAACCTTCATGGTCCCTCACTTTCCAATTTCAAGGTGTCGGGCTAAAATAGTCCACCGAACTATTTGATTACCCCAGCAAGGGCGACTAGCTTGTTTCGCTGCACCTTGAAGTGGTGTCAAGACAGCAGTCAACTACTGCGACATTTGCTGCTTTAGTAGCTGATGTCTTTGCTCCCTTGCTGATGATGAGCCCCTTAATAGGGGCTCGAAAATTCCGTGATTAGCAACCGCACAGTGATTGCTAATCGTATCCCTACGGCGAAACTATCACTTCAAGCTTACTTTCGTTCGCTCCCCCTCTAAAATGTCTAGCAAACTGGTAATTATAGACTATCTGATTTTTGAATAATATTACAATTCGAACCAATCCTGACGGCTATCTTCTCGAATACTTTGAAGCTTCAAGTAAAAGACGATTGACCGTCCTTACTATAATTTTATGGTGGCGTTTAAAGTTTTACTCCTACAGCGTCTTCATAATCTTTCAGACGATAGGATAGCAGCTATTATATTGTTTGTCTTTACCAATTTCGTGGGACTTTTACACGGTTAGCAAATCATATAGAAGTTTACATAACAGAAAGATATAGAAGCAGTGTATCGTCTGTGTTACAAAGATGATACATTTTTTTAATGATGACATTTTGACGCAATGAAGAAATGTTAATATAAAATATATGCATATTGCAAGTTTTCAATTTTCAAGCATGAGGAGAAGCTATGGACAATACACCTATTATTGAGTTTCAAAATGTTAGTAAAGTCTACAGTGGAAATACAGCTGTAGATAATGTCAGTCTAAAAGTTATGCCGGGTGATTTTATCTGCTTTATTGGTACAAGTGGTTCAGGGAAGACGACCTTGATGAGAATGATTAACCGTATGTTAAGACCCACTAATGGAACTATCTTCTTTAAAGGAGAAGACATTAGCCACTTCAATCCCGTTGAATTAAGACGCAAGATTGGTTATGTCATTCAAAATATTGGCCTCATGCCTCATATGACAATCTACGAAAATATTACACTGGTCCCCAAACTTTTAAAGTGGTCCGAAAAAGCTAAAAGGGCTAAAGCTAAAGAACTTCTTGAACTGGTAGAGTTGCCTGAAGAATTTTTAGAACGCTATCCGTCTGAATTGTCTGGAGGGCAGCAGCAGCGTATCGGGGTAATCAGGGCCCTTGCTGCTGATCAGGATATTATTTTAATGGATGAACCTTTTGGTGCTCTTGATCCGATCACTCGTGAAGGGATTCAGGATTTAGTGAAATCGCTTCAGGAAAAAATGGGGAAAACAATTGTCCTAGTGACGCACGATATGGATGAAGCCTTAAAATTGGCTACCAGAATAGTTGTCATGAATGAAGGGAAAATGATCCAAAAAGATACTCCAACTGGCTTATTGCGTCATCCAGCTACATCATTTGTCGAGAAAATGATTGGTGAGGAGCGACTGATGCATGCTCAAGCAGATATCACTCCTGTGAAATCCGTGATGCTAAAAAATCCTGTTTCTATTACACCTGATAAGACATTTGCTGAAGCAATTGCATTGATGAGGCGAAAGCGTGTAGACTCACTATTGGTCACTGAAGATGACAAGTTGGTGGGGTGGATTGATATTGAAACATTAGGGCAGCATTATCAGAAAAACTTACTTATTTCCGATGTCATTTCTACAATCAATTTTTATGTTAAGGAAGATGATCTTCTTCGTGATACGGCTGAGAAAATCTTGAAACGTGGACATGATTACGCTCCGGTTGTTGATTCAGAAAATCATTTAAAAGGGATTGTCACACGATCATCTCTGGTAGATATGCTGTATGACATTATTTGGGGAACTCAGGAAGAAGAGACGGAGGTGGAATGATGAATGACTTTTTTGCGCAGTACGGTCATCAATTACTGGTGAAAACTTGGGAGCAGATTTATATTTCTGCCTTAGCGCTTGCCTTTGGGATTCTTATTGCCATTCCCTTAGGAACAGTTCTGACACGATTTCCGAAAACAGCCAAAATAGTTATCGGTATCACTGGAATGTTGCAAACAATTCCTAGCTTAGCACTTTTGGCTATGATGATTCCTCTTTTTGGAGTCGGAAAAGCTCCTGCTGTTGCCGCTTTATTTATCTATTCTTTATTACCTATTTTGAGAAACACCTATGTCGGCCTTCAGAATGTTGATCCTAGTTTGACGGACAGTGCCAAAGGAATGGGGATGGCTCCGCTTCAATCTATCCTTCAAGTTGAATTGCCCTTGGCTATGCCGGTTATCATGACAGGGATTAGACTGTCAGCGATTTATGTTATTGCTTGGGCAACTTTGGCTTCTTATATAGGTGCTGGAGGTTTAGGAGATTTGATTTTCAGCGGTTTAAATCTCTTTCAGCCTAAACTGATTATTGGTGGGACAATACCAGTTATCCTATTATCTCTTGTTTCAGATTATTTATTGGGATTGTTAGAGAAATATATTGTTCCCAGACAAGAAAGGAAGGCATTGCAGTGATGAAAAGAAAAAAGACGTTTTGGCGACTGATTGGCCTAGTCCTTATCATCTTAGTTCCTTTGCTGTCTTTTGTTGGCTACAAGACAATGAGAAAATCTCAAGGGGTTGATATAAAAATAACCTCTATGACATCAACGGAATCTAGTATCATGGCTAATATGATTTCTGAGTTAATTAATCATGAATTAGGCTATCAGACTACCCTGATTACAAACTTGGGTTCTGCCAATGTTCAGCATCAAGCTCTCTTGAGAGGAGATGCAGATATCGCTTCTATACGCTATACAGGGACAGATTTAACAGGAACTTTATCATTGCCGGCGGAAAAGGATCCGCAAAAAGCTTCTAGGACAGTCAAAAAAGAGTTTCAAAAGCGATTTGATCAAACTTGGTTCCCGACTTATGGTTTTTCTGATACCTATGCCTTTATGGTAACATCGGATTACGCAAAAAAATATAATCTCCAGACTGTTTCTGATTTAAAAAAAGTTCAATCAAGTGCAAAAGTAGGAGTGGACAGCACTTGGATGAACCGTGAGGGCGATGGCTACCGTGATTTTGCTAAAGCCTATGGTTTTAATTTTAAAAGCATCTATCCTATGCAAATTGGTCTGGTTTATGACGCAGTGGAAAGCGATAAAATGCAGACAGTTCTGGGGTATTCAACTGATGGGCGCATTTCTAGCTATGACTTAACGATATTGGAGGATGATAAACGTTTCTTCCCTCCTTATGAAGCTTCAATGGTTGTTAACAATAATCTCTTGAGAAAATACCCCAAGTTAAAGAAGGTCTTACACCGTCTAGATGGCAAGATTAACTTGAAAATGATGCAGCAATTAAACTATCAGGTAGATGATAAATTATTGGAACCTTCTGTTGTGGCCCATAACTTTTTAAGGGAACATAATTATTTTAGGGAGGCAGGTGATTAAATGAAAGATATGACTATGTGGGAGCAGTTTTTCTATTATTTCAGTCACAATGGCGATTACGTCTTTACTCAATTTATTAGACATTTTCTAATTTCCATATATGGTGTCCTGTTAGCAGCAATTGTCGGTATTCCTTTGGGAATTTTGATCGCACGAAGAAGCAGATTAAGAAGTGTTGTTATGGGAATAGCCAATGTTCTGCAGACCATTCCGTCCTTGGCTATGATTTCAATTCTTATGTTGGGATTGGGCTTGGGTATGAAAACCGTTGTTGCAACTGTATTCTTATACTCTTTACTGCCTATCATTGGCAATACTTATTCTGGCATCAGGAGTGTTAACGATGATCTCGTTGATGCAGCGAGAGGTATGGGAATGACAAAGTTACAAAGATTATTCATGGTAGAAATCCCATTATCGCTTTCCGTTATTATGGCAGGTATCCGAAATGCACTGGTTATTGCAGTAGGCATAACTGCTATTGGTGCCTTTGTAGGCGGTGGCGGTTTGGGAGATATTATTGTTCGAGGAACAAATGCCACAAATGGCGGAGCGATCATTTTAGCAGGGTCTTTGCCAACGGCTTTGATGGCTGTCGTTTCAGATTTAGCTTTGGGATTTATTCAAAGATTGTTAGAACCTAAAGGAGCTTCTGTCCATACTTAGCTGGATAAACAGCTCTTGGCTTGCTTCTTGGCGTTGTCTCTCTATTGTAACTTGTAGTAGGGAAGCCTGTGAAATAGGGGAAGGGTTATTTGGTTTATACCTGTCTGGATTAGTCCAGTTGTAAAAGATTGGGGAAGCAAGTCGTAAAAATATCGGATGGCATTAACTTATTTATCTATAAGATCTATTTTTTAAACTTTTTTCATTACTTTGTGTAAGGCTTTGAGCAAATATTTTGTAATCGTTTGCACTTTGTGATAGACTCCAAGTGTAACACTAATAGAAAGTTGGATAAGCTATGTCAAAAGTTGTTGTTGTCGGAACCAATCATGCTGGTACAGCAGCTGTTAAAACGATTCTGAGTCATTATGGTTCTGAAAATGAAGTTGTTACTTTTGATCAGAACTCAAATATTTCATTCTTGGGCTGCGGTATGGCCCTGTGGATTGGTAACCAAATCTCAACTGGTGATGGTCTATTTTATTCAAGCAAGGAAGAGCTCGAAAGCCTTGGTGCTAAGGTTTATATGAATTCACCTGTGACTCATATTGACTATGACAAAAAGGTTGTCACTGCCATTGTTGATGGCAAGGAACATCAGGAGTCCTATGATAAATTGATTTTGGCTACTGGGTCTCAGCCTATTCTTCCTCCTATCAAAGGGGCTGCTATTAAAGAGGGCTCAAGAGAGTTTGAATCAACTCTGGATAATCTTCAATTTATAAAGCTTTATCAAAATGCTAAGGATGTTATTGAAAGACTTAAAGATAAAAATATCAATCGCGTGGCTGTTGTGGGAGCTGGTTATATAGGGGTTGAATTAGCTGAAGCCTTCCAACGTAAAGGGAAAGAGGTTGTCCTTATTGATGTAGCTGATACCTGTATGGCAGGCTATTATGATAAGGATCTAACAGACTTGATGTCTAGAAATCTTTCAGATCATGGTATTGAATTAGCCTTTGGCCAAACAGTTAAGGAAATTTCCGGTCAGAGTAAGGTTGAAAAAATTATTACTGATAAGGCCGAATTTGGTGTGGATATGGTTCTTATGGCAGTTGGTTTTCGGCCTAATACAGCCTTGGGTGAAGGCAAACTCAAAACTTTTCGCAATGGGGCCTGGATTGTTGACAAGAAACAAGAGACCAATATAAAAGATGTCTATGCTATCGGTGATTGTTCGACTATCTATGATAATGCTACTGGAGAGACGAATTATATTGCTTTGGCCTCTAACGCTCTTCGGACCGGTATTGTTGCAGCTCATAATGCCGCTGGTCATGAATTGGAAGGAATTGGGGTACAGGGTTCTAATGGCATTTCTATTTATGGACTTAATATGGTTTCGACAGGATTGACTTTGGAAAAAGCACGGCGCTTGGGCTTTAATGCCGATGTGACAGAAATTACCGATTTGCAGAAACCTGAATTTATGGAGACACAGAATGAGCCTGTAACACTTAAGGTTGTCTATGATAAGGACAATCGTCGAGTTCTGGGAGCTCAGATGGCATCTAAAGAAAATATCTCTATGGGAATTCACATGTTTTCCTTGGCTATTCAAGAAGGTGTTACTATTGATAGATTAGCCTTGATGGATATCTTTTTCCTGCCTCATTTTAATAAACCCTACAATTACATTACCATGGCAGCTCTTGGAGCAGAGAAATAAAAAGTACAAAAGCAGCTAATAAATATGTTAGCTGCTTTTGGGAGTTTGCTCTTTCCTTAATAGAACCGAGAGGATGAAATGGAAGTAAAGCATTAATACTCAATGAAATCCCCTTTATCAGTGATTTTAATCACTGATAAACTACGGTAATCGGTAGAGCGAAACCATTAGATCAAGCTCACTTCGTTCGCTATTTCTCTAAAATGTCAAGCAAACTGGTAACTATGAAATTCTCTGATTTAAGGGGGATGAGTTTCTGTGAGAAACGAAAAGAGGCTGGGACAGCCATCATGGATGTCTGTCCCAGTCTCTTTTAACTAGTTTATCGGTGGCTTAGTTTTTAGAAGCAGCTTGGAATTCAGGGTTCTTGAAGGCTTCATCAATGATTCCCTTCAATTCAGTTGCAGAAGCTTGCATCTTTTGCAATTCCGCATCATTCAAAGGAATGTTAACAGGACGAACAATACCATGAGCACCGACAATGGCAGGTTGACCGATGTAGCAATCTGTCACGCCTTCGTATTGACCTTCTTGGAATACTGACAATGGCAGAACAGCATTTTCATCATCCAAGATTGCCTTAGTGATACGAGCAAGAGCAGCAGCGATACCATAGAAGGTAGCACCCTTCTTGTTGATGATGGTGTAAGCAGCGTCACGAACACCTTCAAACAAGCTAACCAATTCGTCACCTTGGAGACCTTGGTTTTCTTCCAAGTATTGTTCAAGGTTAACACCAGCTACGTTAGCGTGTGACCAAACAGCAAATTCTGAGTCACCGTGTTCACCCATGATGTAGGCGTGGACAGAACGAGCATCGACATCAAGTTTTTCAGCCAGGGCTTGACGGAAACGAGCTGAGTCCAGAGAAGTACCGGAACCGATAACACGTTCTTTAGGGAAGCCTGAGAATTTCCAAGTAGCGTAAGTCAAGACATCAACTGGGTTAGCCGCAACCAAGAAGATACCATTGAAGCCAGATTTAATAACTTCAGTGACGATTGATTTGTTGATGGCAAGGTTTTTACCAACCAAGTCCAAACGAGTTTCACCTGGTTTTTGAGGAGCACCAGCAGTGATAACAACGAGGTCAGCATCCGCACAGTCTTCGTATTTAGCAGCATAAATCTTCTTAGGAGAAGTGAATGCAAGGGCGTGGCTGAGGTCAAGAGCATCACCGACAGCCTTTTCAAATAATTGTGGAATTTCAATAATACCAAGTTCTTGAGCGATTCCTTGGTTAACAAGTGAGAATGCGTAAGATGAACCTACGGCACCGTCACCAACGAGGATGACTTTCTTATGTTGTTTAGTTGCAGTCATGTCTAAACATCTCCTTAATTTTTTTGGGCTTTTGCCCATACACCATTATCTTACCACCTTTCCTAAGAAATGTCACTAGCAAAAGAGAGAAAATAGAGATTTTGTAAACGTCTGAAAGCTTGTTTTCACAGGCGAAAATGCTGAAATAATCCCCTTGATATGCTATAATAGTAAGGTATATTTAAACAAGAAAGAGATAGATTTAATGCAAGACAGAAATCTCGTAAATGTGAATCTGACTAGTGAAATGAAGACCAGCTTCATTGACTATGCCATGAGTGTTATTGTCGCTCGGGCCCTACCAGACGTCAGAGACGGTCTCAAACCAGTTCACCGACGTATTCTTTATGGAATGAATGAATTAGGAGTTACACCAGATAAACCCCATAAAAAATCCGCTCGGATTACGGGTGATGTTATGGGTAAGTATCACCCCCACGGTGACTCCTCTATTTACGAAGCCATGGTTCGGATGGCTCAGTGGTGGTCTTACCGCCATATGCTGGTTGATGGCCACGGGAACTTTGGCTCTATGGATGGTGATGGAGCGGCGGCCCAACGTTATACCGAAGCCCGCATGTCCAAGATTGCCTTGGAGATGCTACGGGACATCAATAAAAATACGGTTGACTTTCAGGATAACTACGATGGCAGTGAAAAGGAACCTCTAGTTCTTCCATCTCGCTTTCCCAACCTTTTGGTTAATGGGGCAACAGGGATTGCAGTCGGTATGGCAACCAATATTCCGCCTCACAATCTAGGTGAAGCAATTGATGCGGTTAAGTTGGTCATGGATAGACCCCAAGCGACTACCAAGGAAATTATGGAAGTCATGCCTGGGCCTGATTTTCCGACAGGTGCCTTGGTCATGGGGAAATCTGGTATTCACCGTGCTTATGAAACTGGGAAGGGGTCCATTGTCCTGCGTTCTCGGACTGAAATTGAAATAACCAAGTCTGGTCGCGAGCGGATTGTTGTGACAGAGTTCCCATATGGTGTCAATAAGACTAAGGTGCATGAGCATATCGTCCGCTTGGCTCAAGAGAAGCGAGTTGAAGGGATTACAGCGGTTCGTGATGAGTCCAGCCGAGAAGGGGTTCGTTTTATCATCGAAGTTCGCAGAGATGCATCGGCTAATGTTATTCTCAACAACCTTTTTAAATTGACCAGCCTGCAAACTAATTTTAGTTTCAACATGCTGGCCATTGAAAAGGGTGTGCCAAAGATTCTGTCTCTGCGACAAATCATTGACAATTATATTGAGCACCAAAAGGAAGTCATTGTCCGTCGGACTCGTTTCGATAAAGAAAAGGCTGAGGCTAGAGCTCACATTTTAGAAGGTTTGCTGATTGCCTTGGACCACTTGGATGAGGTTATTGCTATTATCCGTGGCAGTCAGACCGATGCAGAAGCTCAGACCCAACTCATGTCTCGCTTTGACCTGTCTGAACGTCAAAGTCAAGCTATCTTGGATATGCGTCTACGCCGTTTGACCGGTTTGGAACGCGATAAGATTCAAAATGAATATAATGATCTCTTAGCTCTGATTGCTGATCTGGCAGATATTTTGGTCAAGCCAGAAAGAGTTGTGGCAATCATCAAGGATGAGATGGACGAAATCAAACGCAAATACGCTGATCCTCGTCGAACTGAGCTTATGGTTGGTGAAGTGCTTTCCTTGGAAGATGAAGATCTGATTGAGGAAGAAAATGTTCTGATCACCCTTTCTAGTAAGGGCTATATTAAGCGTTTGGATCAAGATGAGTTTCGGGCTCAAAAACGTGGTGGTCGTGGTGTACAAGGTACCGGGGTCAATGATGATGATTTTGTAAAGGACTTAGTTTCAACCAGTACCCATGATGTGGTTCTCTTCTTTACCAACCAAGGTCGAGTTTATCGTCTCAAGGGGTATGAGATTCCTGAATACGGTCGGACAGCCAAGGGACTGCCAGTCGTCAATCTCCTTAAGTTAACAGAAGGGGAAACTATTCAAACCATCATCAGCCTTAATCAAAAAGAAATTAATGAAAAGTCTCTCTTCTTTACCACCAGGCAAGGGGTAGTTAAACGCACCAGCATTTCTGAATTTGCCAACATTCGTCAAAATGGTTTGCGGGCTCTTAACCTCAAAGAAGGTGACGAGCTTATCAATGTCCTTCTGACGACGGGTCATGATGATATCATTATTGGTACTCAATTCGGTTATTCGGTTCGTTTCAGGGAAGAAGTAGTTCGTAATATGGGCCGTGGTGCTACCGGTGTCAAGGGGATTACCTTACGTGATGGCGATCAAGTCATTGGTGCCTCTGTTATTACTGATGACCAAGAGGTGCTTGTCATTACCGAAAAAGGCTATGGTAAACGTACTTTAGCAAGTGAATATCCAACCAAGGGTCGCGGCGGTAAAGGGATTAAGACTGCGAATATCACTAGCAAGAATGGTCCGTTAGCTGGTCTTGTAACTGTTAATGGCCATGAAGATATTATGATCATGACTGATACTGGTGTTATTATCCGGACAGGTATCTCTAATATCTCACAAACAGGTCGTTCAACTATAGGTGTTAAAGTCATGCGCTTGGACGAAAATGCTAAAATTGTGACCCTTGCCCTTATTGAAACTGAAGAGAATGATGAAGAAGAGAAGGAGAAAGAGGTTAATGAAGAAAGCTAAATCTCGACAGTCGGATTTCCGTACGAGGAAAGATTCTTCAAAGAAAAAGCATCATTGGTTTAGAACGATTTTGGTTTTTCTGCTTTTATTGGTCGGACTTGCTCTGGTCTTTAATCGCTCGATTCGTAATTCAGTGATTGCTTGGAACACCAATAAGTACCAAGTTTCAAAAGTTGATAAAAAGACCTTGATCAAAAACAAGAAGGCTAAGGTTAACTATGACTTTGATTCTGTTAAGTCGGTGTCAGCACAATCGGTTATCAGCTCCCAGATGGATGCTCAAGATTTACCGGTTATTGGCGGGATTGCCATTCCTGATTTGGAACTCAACCTGCCTATTTTTAAGGGATTAGGTAATACGGAGCTTTCTTATGGTGCTGGTACCATGAAAGAAAATCAAGTCATGGGAGGCACTAATAACTACGCCCTAGCCAGTCACCATGTTTTTGGGGTTAACGGCGCTTCTAAGATGCTCTTTTCTCCTTTGGATAATGCTAAAAATGGTATGGAAATCTACTTGACTGACAAAAATAAGATATATACTTATACCATTTCTGAAGTCAAGACTGTCAATCCTTCTGATGTTGCTGTGATTGATGATACACCTGGAGCTAAGACCCTAACTCTGGTTACCTGTGATGATGCGGAGGCCAGCCATCGGATTATCGTATCAGCCAACTACAAAGATGAGGTCTCCTATGATAAGGCTTCTCAGAAGATGATTGATGCCTTTAATCGCTCTTATAACCAATTGTCCTTATAGATTTAAAGAAGTGATAAAAAATCAGCTCCTCATGAAAGAGCTGATTTTTTTGGAGTTAAAAGTTCAATTGGATTTTAAAACTTTAAAAAGACTGAAGCAAAAGCACAGACCTAGAATCGGCAACCCAATTTTCCTAGCACTATAAGGTAAGTCGGGAAAGAAATTAGCAAGGTTAGCAGTTAGATGAATTGTGATGATAAATAGTAGTGAGTCCGTCTTTTGATAGAGGTAGGCCAGAAATAACCCCAGTGTAATTGCTGCTAAGCTTTGGCCTAGTCCAAATTGGAGATGGATGAGTCCAAAGCTCAAACTGGAAACTAGGAGAGCTGGAGTTAAGCCATAGATTTTATATAAATTTTTAAATATAAGATAACGAAAAAGGACTTCTTCAGTAATAGGTGAAATTATTAGCACTGATAATATCAGCAGAGGGAAACCGAATGAACCAAAAAAATTTGACTCTGGCTTAGTGCGACTTCTTGAATTGCCGATTGATTTGGACAAAGCTGGGTAAAGAGATAACTTCCTAAAAAACTGGTGAGACAAGTAGTTATCCAACCGATATTGCTAGAACTTCTTATATTTAAATTCTTTTCATTTTTAGAATGACTAGTAAGGTAGACCAAAAACAGAAAGGTGAGATTTGCTAGGGGGGATGAAATCAGGATGAGCCTTGTGCTCAGGTCAGCAAAGTCTCCTGAAGTCAATGTTAGATAAATAAAAGGTAGAAAAAGACTTGTTAATGCTTGAAGGAACAGGTAGCCCAGCAACCATGCTAAGCATTTGGCAACAACTTTCATAGATCCTCCATAATTTTGAATCGCCAGATAAAAACTCACCGATGAAGATTCAATCGGTGAGTTTTGTCAGACAAGAAGATTATTTCACAAAATCGTTAATTTGGGCTTCAATGGTTGCGATCTTAGCCTTAGCATCGTCTTGGGATGAACCGACAGTTGCAATGTAGAACTTGATTTTTGGTTCGGTTCCAGAAGGGCGAACGGCAATCCAAGAGTCATCGCTGAGGTGATATTTGAGAACGTTGCTTGGCGGTGTCGTCAATTTCTCAATGCTGCCATCTTGGCTAGTTGCAGTTAATTCTAGGAAGTCTTCAGTTTTAACAGTAGCTGTATCGTTGAAATCCTTTGGACCATTGTTGCGGAACTTGTCCATAATCTTCTTGATTTCGGAAGCTCCATCAACACCAGACAGGGTGACAGAAATAGTCTTTTCAGCATAGTAGCCGTATTCCTTATAGATTTCAGCGATGCCATCGGCCAAGGTCATGCCGCGAGAGCGATAGTAGGCTGCAATTTCAGCAACAATTAGAACAGCTTGAACAGCATCCTTATCACGAACAAATGGTTTGATGAGGTAGCCAAAGCTTTCTTCAAAACCAAAGAGATAAGTGTGGTTGCCCTTGTCTTCAAATTCTTGAATCTTTTCAGCGATGAATTTGAAACCAGTCAGAACGTTGAACATGGTAGCCCCGTAACTTTGGGCAATCTTGGTTACCAATTCAGTTGAAACGATTGATTTACAAAGGGCAGCATTGCTAGGTAGGGTACCTGCTGTCTTGTGGGCTTCCAAGATATACTTGGCAATCAGGGCACCAATTTGGTTACCGGAAAGATTGAGGTAGGAACCATCTGGTTGGCGAATTTCAACACCAAGGCGGTCAGCATCAGGGTCGGTAGCCACCAGAACATCGGCATCGACTTGCCGTCCTAATTCTTCAGAAAGAGCAAAGGCTGACTGATTTTCTGGGTTTGGTGATTTGACGGTTGAGAAATCAGGGTCAGCAACAGCTTGAGCTTCTACGACTTGGACAGAATCAAAGCCAGCTTGAGCTAAGGCCCGACGGGCCAACATTTCACCAGTACCATGAAGAGGGGTATAGACAATCTTCATGTCCTTACCATAGTCATCAATTAATTTTTGGTTGATATTGACCTCTTTAACCTCTTTGAGGTATTCCTTATCAACGTCTTCACCGATGACAGTAATCAGACCAGAAGCTTTAGCTTGATCCAAATCAGCAAGAGCAATTTCAAATGGATTATCAATGGCACGGATAAATTCAGTCAGGGCATCAGCGTCGTGAGGTGGCATTTGCCCGCCATCTTCGCCGTAGACCTTATAACCATTAAATTGTTTAGGGTTATGGCTGGCGGTTACCATGATACCAGCAAAGGCCCCCAAGTGACGAACGGCAAAAGAAAGCTCAGGCGTTGGCCGCAGGCTTTCAAAGACATAAGATTTAATGCCGTGTTGGGCCAAGACTTGTGCCGATTCGAAGGCGAATTCAGATGAGAAGTGACGAGAGTCGTAGGCGATAGCAACCCCTCTGTCTTTGGTCGCTTGGTCTTTTGTTTCAAAGAGTTTTGCTAGGCCTTCGGTTGCTTGACGGACGACATAGATATTGATTCGGTTCGTACCAGCACCAATAATTCCCCGCATACCAGCGGTTCCGAATTCCAGATTAGTATAAAAAGCGTCTTCCTTAGTGGCTTCATCCATCTTGACAAGTTCATCGTGGAGATAGTCAGGAAGATCCTTATAATTGAGCCATTTTTGATAGTTTTCAGTATAAGTCATAGTTGCCTCCTCTATATTTTAACCGCTTTCATTATACCATATCATTAAGACAGCTTCAAGATTTGACCGAGGGTGAATAATCAATAAAAATCAAAAGTTGCATTTTGTTATTTTCTTCGCTTTTAAATTTCTAGGCTTGAGGGAAATCTACGGAAATTACAATTGCAAATTTCCTATTTTCCTCACTAACTTCACAAGTAAATTATTATCGAGTTTACTTGTTCTGTGTCGCAATCTAAAATAGTCTACTGGACTATTTAGTAGGCAGTGCGGAAGGATGAAGAAATTATCCAGTGGATGATGTCTTGAAATCCAAGGAGTTTCATTGCGACACGAAATTAACGCAGTCGATTTTATTGGCCTAACTGAGTTAATCAGGGAGCTAGCTAATCTCAATGGAGAATAATGTTAGGTCCTCGCCTCTTTAGGAGCTGAGGCCTTTGCTCCGTGATAAGATTGAGCCTCAGTCTCAGTCACAATCTCAATCTTCCGTTATAAGCGACATCGGGACTGTCGCTTACAATACTACGGCGAGAATATCAGAATAAATGCCCTTTGATAAGTGATAGATTGGCTTATATAGGTTGATAGTTTTGATTTTAAATGAGTGTAAATTAGACAACAAGGAACCCTAAACTGCTAGAGTTCAGGGCTCCTTGTTCTTATAAAATAATTTTAGGGATTAATTTTTTATTCGCTCCAAGGCAGGGATGAGGGCTAGAATAACAATCCCGGAGATAATCATTTCTGCGATAGCATTATTAGTAAAGACTAGGGCTAGCAGGTGCTGGACATTCCCGGTGTAGACTCCTGAAAAGAGGAGGTAAATTCCCAAGAATACAAAGATAGTATTGGTGAGCGAACCGATAACTCCCGAAAGTATCAGACCTATTTTATTGGTCATAATTTTGTAGATGAAATAGGGGAAGACCCCGATCAAAATCCGAGGAATGAGGGCAATCAGGAGGGAACGCCAAGAACCGTTTGGAGCAAAGGGAGAGAAGAGGTAGCTGGTTGGCAGAAGGACAATCGTGTTCCTAATAATGCTCATGACTCCCATAAAGCCGCCGAGACCAGCCCCGATTTTGGGGCCATAGATGATGGAAGCTACTATAACTGGTATCATGGTCAGGGTCGGTTTGATGGGAAAGACAAAGATCGCAAAAATCATTTGGCTGACAAATTCGATAACGACCATGGTCGCTAGAAGCAAGGCAATTTGAGCTACCTGACGGGACTTATTTCTGTGATTCATTTAGGGTCTCCTCAATCGTTTGAATAATGGTGGGCAGGTCGGCTAGAGCACCGCGACCGATATCGCCACAAGCAAGCTTACTAGAGCGAGGTTCAATCTCTCTGAAGCCAACCTCTTTTAAGGCCTTTAAATTTCTCTGGGTCAGGGGATTATCGTACATCTTGGTGTTCATAGCAGGTGCCACAAGCTTGGGTGTCTCGCTTGGTAGGGCCAGGGCTGTGGCTGTCACCAGATTATCAGCCATACCATGGGCTAACTTAGCCAAGGTGTTGGCGGAAACAGGAGCGACCAAAAAGAGGTCAGCTTCCTTAGCTAAATCAATATGATTGATACGGCCCGGCTGGTCTTCCGTCATGACATCCAGATAGACGGGATTCTTGGATAGGACCTGGAGGGTTAGAGGAGTGATGAAGTCGGTTGCCGCTTGAGACATGATGACCTGAATCTTATAACCCAGCTTTTTCAATTGGCTGGTCAAGTCTGCAGCCTTGTAGGCCGAGATTGAACCGGTGACCGCAAGTAAAATAGTTTTAGTCATCTTTTGTGACCCTTTCATAAATTTTTTGAGCGATTTCAGTCTTAGTTTTGGCAAGCTCTTGGCTGCTTCCATCAACTAGATAGGCCAGATGTTGCTGGTCATGAATATCAGCCAAATCATTGGCCACAATCAGCTCAGCTTGATTATTTTTTAGGCTGGTCCTAGCAACCGCAAAAAGTTCTTCCTTGGGAACTTGGACTAGGAGCTTAAAGCCAATCAGGCGAATAGCTGGGTTCCATTGCTTAACCAGGCTGATAATCTTTGGGGTCTTCTTGAGAAAGAGGACCTGATTATCAGCAGCTGAGGAAATCTTTGCCTCGCTATTCTTCTTACTAAAGAATTGGGATACATCGTCACTTGCTTGGAGCTCCGCTAGGTCAGTCATGTAGACTGGCGTGTAGTCAGAAACCGCCATGGAGTGGATCAGCACTTGGTGAGTCTTGACCAGGGGCTCTAAAGTTTCTGCCAGACTAGCCACGTCAGTCACGATGTTAATGTCCAGACCTGCTTGGGCTTGAGGTTTGACTGCTGATTTGGTTGTTACCAGAGTGACCTGGTGGCCCTTTTGCAAAAAGAGCTCGGCAATGATTTTGCCAAGGTTTCCTGAAGCATGGTTGGTAATCGAGCGAACCTGATCAATTTTTTCGGATGTTCCGCCTGATGTAATTAGGATTTTCATAGGTTGATTATACTAAAAAGTCCAGTCTTAGTAAATGATTTGATAAGGAAGAATAAGGTGAAGAAAGAGCAAGGGAAACGAGTAAAATCCGAACAAATAAATTTAAAACAAAGAAAATATGCGTATTTTTATCATATCTGCTATAATGGATTTATCCTATTAAAAATGAGGTATGTCATGAAGTCTGATATTGAAATTGCACAAGAAGTTGAGCTTCAACCCATCAGCCAGATTGCCGAGAAGGTTGGCATCGAGGCAGAGGATTTGGAGCTCTATGGTAAGTATAAAGCTAAGATTTCCCTTGATAAAATCAAGGCAAGCAAGGCCAAAAAGACTGGGAAGCTTATTTTAGTGACCGCTATCAATCCGACACCAGCCGGTGAAGGTAAATCGACTGTCACCATCGGTTTGGCTGATGCCCTCAATCAGCTGGGCAAAAAGACCATGATTGCCCTGCGGGAACCTTCTCTAGGCCCTGTCATGGGAATCAAGGGTGGTGCAGCCGGTGGAGGTTATGCTCAAGTCCTGCCTATGGAAGACATCAACCTCCATTTTACTGGCGACATGCACGCTATCACAACGGCCAATAATGCCTTGTCAGCTTTGATTGATAACCACCTTCACCAAGGAAATGAGCTGGGGATTGATCAACGCCGGATTATCTGGAAGCGGGTCCTTGATCTCAATGACCGGGCTTTGCGGCATGTGACCATTGGTCTGGGTAGCCCTGTCAATGGGATTCCTCGCGAAGATGGCTTTGACATCACCGTTGCTTCAGAAATTATGGCGATTCTCTGTCTGGCAACAGATCTCAAGGACCTTAAGGAACGTCTGGCTTCAATTGTTATTGGCTATCACTATGATAGAAGTCCCGTTTATGTGCGTGACCTCAAAGTTGAAGGTGCCCTGACTCTAATTCTCAAGGATGCCATTAAGCCAAATTTGGTTCAGACTATCTACGGTACGCCGGCCCTGGTTCATGGTGGTCCTTTCGCTAATATTGCCCACGGCTGTAATTCTGTCCTAGCGACGACAACGGCCCTTGGTTTGGCTGAGTATGCGGTTACCGAGGCTGGATTCGGAGCGGATCTGGGAGCAGAGAAATTCCTTGACATCAAGACCCCAAATCTGCCCAAGGCACCGGATGCAGTAGTTATTGTAGCAACCTTGCGGGCCCTCAAGATGCACGGTGGGGTTGCCAAGTCAGACCTGACTGAAGAAAATGTTCAGGCAGTCAAGGACGGCTTTGCCAACCTCAAACGCCATGTGGAAAACGTTCGGAAATTTGGTCTTCCCGCTATCGTGGCTATCAATGAGTTTGTCTCAGATACACCAGCAGAAATTCAAGCCCTCAAGGAACTCTGTGCTGACATTGATGTGCCAGTTGAACTAGCAAGTGTCTGGGCCCATGGAGCCGACGGTGGTCAAGACCTAGCTAAAAGCTTGGTCAACTTGGTTGAAGGTCAAGATAGCCATTATACTCGTCTCTATGATAATGAAGCAAGTTTGGAAGATAAGATTAGGACCATTGTCACAGGAATTTACGGTGGTAAGGGTGTCGAGTTTGCGGCTAAGGCTAAGACGCAAATCAAGCAGTTCCAGGCCAATGGCTGGGATAAGCTACCGGTCTGCATGGCCAAGACCCAGTATTCTTTTTCAGACAACCAAAACTTGCTGGGGGCTCCAGAAGATTTCACCATTACCATCCGTGAATTAGTTCCTAAGACAGGGGCTGGCTTCATCGTTGCCCTGACTGGCAATGTCATGACCATGCCTGGCCTGCCCAAGCAGCCGGCCGCCCTCAAGATGGATGTTGCTGAAGACGGTACGGCTCTTGGATTGTTCTAATCTTCAAAAGTGCGTTATACTACATCATCACTTAAAAAGCCAACTTTGATTGGCTTTTTATAATGCCATGAAATTATGCCTGAGTATCTTCTGTTCTGGTTTATCCCACGCAGCTATGCAGGAAAGAAGTCTAATATCCAATGAGCACACTTTGCTGACTTTAGCCTAGTTATCCAAGCGCTGTTTATGCTCTTTCGGCTCGGCGATACTGAATAAAGTTGGTCGATTTCACTAACGTTGTGAAGGTAGTAAGGGAGCTAGGGAGTGAGACAATCGTGATTTCGTCAAATCGATTTTCCTCACTCTCTGATTTCTTAGATTCGATAAGAAATAGTCTATTCCCAGACTATTTCTTTCTCACCCCCGCACAGTTGATTAGGATGACCGCTATCACTGGTTTAACAAGGGAGATAAGGACCTTACCGCCGTTTCACTGGCATGTGAGTGACTAAACACTGAAGTATCAAGTCATTCATTACAAATCGACCGCTGGGTCAAAGTGGTTGATGTTGAAAAAGTAATGAAGTGAGGACTTTTGTCCCAGCCTCGTTAGAGCACTGCCACTTTAGTGGTTGCGGTCTTTGCTCCTTTCTATTTTTGATTTTCATCGAGTATAATACCGAAATGGGAAAATGAAATTCCCGACAAGATTGATGAATGGGCAACACCTAAAAAGCTATTGATACAGGTAGAGGAGTGCTAGTTATCATTATCCATTGGCCAGAGAAGTGGCTTCATAGCAATTAATTGACGCAACTATTGATCCTTTGATACAATTGGAACATCAATAAAAAGGGGATTCTTATGGAACTATATGATATTATTGTTATCGGTTTTGGCAAGGCTGGAAAAACTTTCGCAGCAAAATCTGCAGCGCAGGGTAAAAAGGTGGCCATGATTGAGAAAGATGCTAATATGTACGGTGGAACTTGTATAAATGTTGGCTGTATTCCTACAAAAGTCTTGATACATTCAGCCGAAACTGGTCATAACTTTTCAGAAGCAATGGCCGAGCGTAAAAAAGTAACGGAGCGCCTGCGTGCTAAAAACTTTGCTATGCTAGACAAGGCTCCAACGGCTGATGTATACAATGCTACTGCCAGATTTGTTTCCAATAAAGTAGTTGAAATTACTTCGAACGGTGAGAGCAAACAGTTATCAGCCCAAGTTATTATCATCAATACTGGTGCAGTTTCAAATAGATTGCCAATCCTTGGATTGAAAGACAGCAAGCATGTCTACGATAGCACAGAGATTCAAAATTTGGAGCAACAGCCAAAACGTCTGGGCATTATTGGCGGTGGTAATATTGGTTTAGAATTTGCTAGTCTCTACGCAAAACTCGGTTCAGAGGTGACTGTCTTTGATCCTATGTCTCGGATTTTTGTACGTGAAGAAGAGGAAATCTCCTTACTTGCCAAAGAATACATGGAAGAAGCAGGGGTGGCTTTTGAGCTTAACTCTAATATCTCTCGAATATCTAATAAGGATGACTCTGTTATTATCACCACACAGAATGGCGATTATTCGTTTGATGCAGTACTTCATGCGACTGGACGGCGAGCAAATACAGATAGTCTTGGTCTTGAAAATACTGACATTGCACTTACTGACCGCGGTGCTATAAAGGTAGATGATTTTTGTCAAACCAGCGTTGAAAATATCTTTGCCGTTGGTGATGTTAATGGCGGTCTTCAATTTACCTATGTCTCATTAGATGACTTCCGTATTGTCTGGAATTACCTTAATGGCGATCGATCTTATTCTGCAGCTAATCGCCACCATGTTCCAAACACGACATTTATCAATCCGCCGCTGGCGCGTGTAGGAATTGATGAAGCAACTGCCAAGAAACAGGGACTCAATTACAAGGCCAATAGCCTACCGGTTGCTGGTATGCCAAGAGGACATGTCAATGGAGACTTACGCGGTATTTTTAAGGTGGTTATTGATGTAGACAGTCAGCAGATTTTAGGGGCAACTCTCTTTGGTCAAGAGGCGCATGAACTGATTAATCTCATTACTTTGGCTATGGATAATGGTATTCCTTATACTTACTTTCAACAGCAAATTTTTACACATCCGACCATGGCTGAGAATCTTAATGATGTTTTTAATTTTTAAAAAAGATGAGTTTGAAACAAAGCTAGTTTCAGCTCAAAAAATAGAGGTTCACTTTTTGGTGAGTCTCTATTTTTAGTTTTGAGCCATTTTTTTATTGAGGGAAAAAATATTTTTCTCCGTCTTTTTTTGTCTCGATTCTATGTTATAATTAGGAGCATATATTTAACCTGAGAGGGGAGATTATCATAGACGAAGAAAGAAAAACGACGCGACTGCTAAAAAAGGGAAGACGGAGTCTCTTGCGAGGGATCTTCAGTCGGACAACCGTTATTGTCCTGCTCTTAATCCTGCAACTCTATGTGATTGCGGCCGGTTATATTTGGTTCCAACAATACCAAATTCATATTCAAATTGCTGGTTTGATTATCGCAATTACATCGGTTCTTTATTTGATAAATAGCGATATGGATAGTACGGCTAAGCTAACCTGGATGCTGGTGGTACTTCCCATGCCAGTTCTGGGTGGACTTTTTCTGCTCTACACCAAAATCGACTGGGGCTACAATGGCATGAAGCGGCAAATTATGGGCAATGTCGAAAAAACGTCACCTTTACTCCATCAAAATGATTCCGTTCTAGCCGAACTAAAGACTTCACACAGTACAGCCTTTAATTTGGCCAAGTACCTCAGTTTTGGCGATAATCATTTTCCCGTCTATAAAAATAGTCAGGTCACCTATTTCCCTTCTGGCGAGGCTAAATTCGAAGAGCTCAAGAAGCAACTCCGACAGGCCAAGCACTATATCTTTATGGAATATTTCATCATTGATGAAGGACTGATGTGGGGGGAAATCCTCTCCATCCTAGAAGACAAGGTAGCCCAAGGTGTAGAAGTTCGGGTCATGTATGATGGTATGATTGAGATGACCACCTTAAGTTTTGACTACAGCAAGCGCCTAGAGCAGTTGGGGATTAAATCACGTGCCTTTTCTCCCCTATCCCCCTTCCTATCGACTTATTATAACTATCGCGACCACCGCAAAATTGTGGTTATTGATGGTGAGGTGGCCTTTACTGGTGGTGTTAATCTGGCGGATGAATACATCAACGAGATTGAACGCTTTGGTCATTGGAAGGATACGGCCATCATGGTGCGTGGCCGGGCGGTCGATACCTTCTTGATTCTCTTCATGCAAATGTGGGGGACTATTAAGGATGAGCACAAGGAAGTTCAAGCCTACCTGAGTCACCATGAAAACAAATTGACAACTGACGGCTTTGTTATTCCTTACGGGGATTCTCCCTTGGATAATGAAAAGGTCGGAGAGAACGTCTACATTGATATTCTTAATCACGCCCGTGATTATGTCCATATCATGACCCCTTATTTGATTTTGGATAGTGAAATGGAGCACGCTCTCAGGTTTGCGGCTGAGCGGGGCGTGGATGTGAGAATCATTATGCCAGGAATTCCTGATAAGCAAGTTCCTTACTTCTTGGCCAAGACCTATTACAGACCTCTCTTGGCATCTGGTGTCAAGATTTACGAATACAGTCCTGGCTTTGTTCATGCCAAGGTCTTTGTGGCTGATGATAGTCGGGCCGTTGTCGGTACTATCAATTTGGATTATCGCAGTCTTTATCACCATTTTGAATGTGCCACTTATCTCTATCATTCTTCGGAAATTCCTAAGATTGAGCGGGATTTCCAGGCGACCCTTGAAGAATGCCGTCAGGTTACTCCAGAAACCCTCAAGAAATTGCCTTTCTCAGAAAAAGCAATTGGAGCAGTAGTAAAGGCCGTCGCTCCTTTGCTTTAAATCTGATTATATGTTAGAATGATTGCATGCGATGAGTTGATTTGGTCTTTAAGACCATTTTCGCTGGGAGGTCATTAACGCAGGAGCGGACCTTGATAGTCTGTGTGAACCTTTCTATCACACTTTATAAGTGCCCTTGAGCCTAGGTGGAAACCTAGGCTTTTTAACATAGCTTCAAGAAAATTTTCTTCGTAAAAAAACAATAAAACTACTAACTGACTTAGTAGTTTTATTGTAGTTTTATTGTTTGACAATGATTTATAGATATTGATGAGGACGGTCAGACATACTGTTATTCATCTCTTGATTTAAAGTTTTTCGTAAAAATAAAAAGGGATTCCAATTATCTGGTCATTGAAACGCTTAAAATTCTTTGTCTGCCCCATCCATTCAGGAAGTAGAGCGAAACCACTCCCTTGCTCGACTAAGTTCATAATATTTTTAAAAGAGTCCAGTTCGATAATTTGTTTTGAGCTTGGATAGTCAATCAAAGATTTTTTCCTAAATGGACAGGACTTATCCTTACTGACAATCAGGGGTAATTCCTCTTGAGATCCTGGTTCTTCCAAGGATAGATAGGAGGCTACAATTTTATTTGATTGAACTCTATAATTTGTTAAATTAGTTAGGGCTTGATAGCAGAAAATTTTATCAAATTCTTTTTCTCGCAGTCTAGTAAAAATATCGGAACTCTTGCAAATATCAATATCATCATTGCCTATGTCCACTCTTTTTTTATAGTGAATATCCCAGTCCAGTAGAAGCTCTGAAATCAGCACAGATTTTTTGGTTGGCTGCATATTGGCTTGAAGAGCCTTCAAATTCGTGAGTGTTGCTGTAGCAAATCGATAAAATTCTCGACCATTTACTGTTGGCACGACACCGGTATACTTTCTTGAAAAAAGTTGTACGCCCATTTCCCTCTCGATAGCTTGTAGTCTGGCACTGATATTGGATTGCGCATATCCCAAGGCTTTAGCGCTTTGATTTAAAGAACCAGTCTCATAAATATTGATAAATATACTTAAGTCATTAAGATTCATGCGCCACCCCTTATCACTTTTTTTGATAAGTATATCATAAATTGGTACTATGCAAAATTCTTTCCAGAGGTTACTATGGGTATATCAAATTTTTAGGAGGACAACTGATGCAAGCGATGCAATATCACATCACTCTGCCATCTGATTATGATATGGTGATTATCAGGCAAAGGGTGGGTCAAACCGGCCATCTAATGGATAGCTTTCCCGGCCTGCTCTTTAAAGCTTTTTTAATCGGCGAAAAGGTACAAGGTGAGCAGCACAATAGTTACTGTCCCCTCTATGTCTGGCAAGATGATAAGGGGATGACTGATTTTATCTTTAATGGCTATTTCGACAATATCCTAAGAGACTTTGGTTGGCGACCTATCGAAATTGGTGTAACCGCCTCAGTCGTTTTAAAAGAAAATTTTGAAGCCAGCAAATTTGTAACTTTAGAAGTTATTGACATAGCATCCACAGAAAGTTTAGAGTCTTTTCCTCTTCATGAAAAAATCCAAGAAGAGGAGTTAGGAAAAGTCATTAGTTACAATCCCGATAAGTGGAAAAAGAACATTTTCACTTTCTATGCTGACAAACCTCAGAAACAAGAAAATATACAACTATTTGAAATCTTACATATTTCAAGATGAAGATATTAAACTCGTAATAGATAAAGGAAAAATGATGATTCATTTCTTATGTATGCCATTCCGTAATGTGTAAAATAAAAATAGGATTTTGATTGGAAATCCGAATTCTCGAGACAGGGATCATCAAGCTGCTAGGGTATTCTTAAATATTAAAACTTTTCATTTCACCTTTTCATTCCTCTATAAAAAGTGTATAATGTACCTATTATAAATTTTTAGAAAATTTTGACGAACAATCTATTGAGGAAGGTCTAAACTATGGGATACATAGTAGCTGTTGTTGGTGCCACTGGTGCCGTCGGAACTCGCATGATTCAACAATTGGAACAGTCCAATCTACCGATTGACAAGATTCGCCTCTTGTCGTCCAGTCGGTCAGCTGGCAAGGTTCTTAAGTACAAGGGTCAGGATGTGACAGTTGAATTGACCACTGAGGACTCTTTTGCTGGCGTTGATATTGCCCTCTTTTCTGCAGGTGGTTCTGTCTCAGCTAAATTTGCCCCTTATGCGGTTAAGGCAGGAGCAGTTGTCGTGGATAATACCTCTTACTTCCGGCAAAATCCTGATGTGCCTTTGGTTGTTCCGGAGGTCAATGCCCATGCTTTAGAAGCTCACAATGGGATCGTCTCTTGTCCTAACTGTTCTACCATTCAGATGATGGTAGCTTTGGAACCTGTCCGCCAAAAATGGGGCTTGGAACGGATTATCGTTTCGACCTATCAAGCGGTCTCTGGTGCTGGTCAATCTGCCATCAATGAAACTGAGCGGGAACTCAAGGAAGTCCTCAATGATGGTAAGGATCCTAAGGATGTCAAGGCTGAAATTCTGCCAGCTGGTGGTGACAAGAAGCATTATCCAATTGCTTTCAATGCCTTGGCTCAAATTGATGTCTTCACCGATAACGATTATACCTATGAAGAAATGAAGATGACCAATGAGACCAAGAAAATCATGGAAGATGATGCCATTGCTGTCTCTGCAACCTGTGTACGGATTCCTGTTCTTTTAGCCCACTCTGAATCGGTCTATATCGAAACCAAGGAAGTTGCTCCAATTGAAGAAGTTAAGGCAGCCATTGCCAACTTCCCAGGTGCGGTTCTTGAAGACGATGTGGCCCACCAAGTTTACCCACAAGCTGTCAATGCTGTCGGTAAGCGGGAAACCTTCGTTGGTCGGATTCGCAAGGACTTGGATGCTGAAAAGGGAATTCACATGTGGGTCGTTTCAGACAACCTTCTCAAAGGTGCTGCTTGGAACTCTGTCCAAATCGCAGAAAGCCTTCATGAAAAGGGTCTGGTTCGTCCAACCAAAGGATTAAAATTTGAATTGAAATAAGGGATTACGACTAGGAGTCTGGGACAGGAGTCTCCAGACTTCTTTTTTGTCAGGGGCTAGCTTGCTCTCTGGCGTCAACATTTTATATTGAGTTAAAATCAAAACTACCGATTTATATAAGCAAAATAGATCACTCTTTTGTATTCGATTGTAAAAGAGGTGAGCTTAATCTGATATTTTCGCCGTAGTGGTATTATAAGTGACACAGTTGATGTCACTTATAACGGAATGTTTGAGACTTTAGGCTCAAATATTAGGAATGAAACTCCCTCAGGAGTTTGCTTCCGTCCGCACTACCCAAGAAAATATCAAAATTTACTTTTGATATATATTGAGTATTAGGAGGTTATTATGACTGCTCAAGAATCTATCCAACAACTACGTCAGGCTAAAATTATCACAGCCATGATTACGCCCTTCAAGCCTGATGGCTCTATCAATTTTGATGCTCTGCCTGATTTAGTGGAACATCTCTTAAGTCACCACACCCAGGGTCTGCTTCTGGCTGGTACGACGGCAGAAAGTCCAACTCTGACCCATGACGAGGAATTGGAGCTCTTCAAAGCTGTTCAGAAGATTGTCAAAGGTCGGGTACCCTTGATTGCTGGTGTGGGTACCAATGATACTAGGGACTCGGTTGACTTTGCTAAGGAAGTCGCTGCCTTTGGTGGTTTTGCGGCTGGTTTGGCGATTGTGCCTTACTACAATAAACCTTCCCAAGAAGGCATGTATCAACATTTCAAGGCTATTGCCGATGCTAGTGACCTGCCAATTATTATTTATAATATTCCTGGTCGGGTCGTGGTTGAAATGGCTCCCGATACCCTCTTGCGTTTGGCCGAACATCCTAACATCATCGGGGTCAAGGAATGTACCAGCCTAGACAATATGGCCTATTTGATTGAGCACAAACCGAATGATTTCTTGGTTTATACGGGTGAGGATGGGGAAGCCTTCCATGCCATGAATATCGGGGCTGACGGGGTGATTTCTGTTGCCAGTCATTCCAACGGGGAAGAGATGCATCAGATGTTGCAGGCCATTGAAGACAGCGACATCAAGAAGGCAGCCAGCATCCAACGCAAGTTCATTCCTAAGGTTAATGCCCTCTTCTCTGTTCCAAGTCCAGCTCCAGTCAAGGCTGTTCTCAACCACCTTGGCTTTGAAGTCGGCCCTCTGCGTCTGCCATTGGTTGCCTGCACGCCAGAAGAAGAAAAGCGCATTATCAAGGTGGTTTTGGAAGAAGATATCGAAGCTACACGTCAAACCGTGACCGGTGTTGTGCGGCCAGACTATTAAGTTATTAACTCGGCGATTGGCAGACACTTGGCTTGACAAAAGTCTGACAGCCAAGGATAATGAAGATAGAAATTACAAATATTTATCTAAGTCACATTGACTGGAGAGAAGTGGAACCGGTTGTTTGCTTCATTAGATTTCTTTAGTCAATTAAACTTAGCTAGCAATAGAGAAAAGAGGCGGTTTCATGCAAATTACCAAACGTAGTGGTCAGGTTGTTGAATTTGATCCCGATAAAATTTATCAGGCCATTCTCAAGGCGGCCCAGTCTGTCTTTGTTCTTGATGACAAGCTTCGTCAGGAACTAGCAGAAGTCACTAAGAAGGTCGTTATTGACCTTGAGGAAGCCCATGCTGATCGGCCAACCATTTCCATGGTTCAGTCTCAGGTCGAAAATCGTCTCATGGATGCGGGTTATATCAACATTGCTGAGCACTATATTGCCTACCGTTTGCAAAGGGATTTGGAACGCAATGGCTATGGGGACCAGATTGCTGTTCATCTGCGTTTTGAAAAATTGAAATAAGTTAAAGACCAGCGATTGCTCTCGCTGGTCTTTTTAGGTCTATGCCGTGTCAAAATGACCCGGGGAGTGGACAGGATTATCAGGCATCGGCCCGCTTTGGACCTAGGTGGTATTTATTTAGTTTAGCTTAGCTTAGCTTAGCTTAGCTAAGCTTTTTCTCAATGTCTAGTCACTTGAGCTATCTCAAACAAGGGCACAGGAAGGAGGCTAGCTGCATACGATTTCTTAGTCATTCGCTATTCTAAACTTTTTTCAGTATATCACTGGCGGGCTGGGCAACTTGGGTCTTCCTTACCCATGATGTCAATGTGCAGAAGTAGCATCTGAGGTTTTTCTACTTATAATCCTTAGCGATTTTTGTCACTTTCTTTAGCGTTTTTGCTAGAGTCTGGTCATTGGCTAGGTAGAGGTAAGCTGATTCTTTTTGGTCCATCCTAGTAGCCGGATCCAGGCTAGTTAGCCCTCTTTCTTTGAAGAGGCCTAGTTTAAGGTCACTTGGTAGTTTAATACTAATTTGCTTAGGCCCGCTTTGATAGACCAACTGTTTGGGAAGCCTATAACAGAGCTCTTTAGCACTTTCTTGACGTTGGTTGAAGAAGTGCTTGAGTTGGGTAAGGTTCTTCTTGAACATGCCATTATCCAAATACAAAGATAGGGCCTGCTGCATAATCAGGCTAGTATCGTAATCCATCATTTTTTTATAGGTTAAAAAAGCCGAAACCAAGGTCTGGGGAAGCAGGGAGAGGCCTAGTCTGAGAGCGGGGAAGAGGGTGGTGGAGAAGGATTTAAGGTAGATAACTCTTTCCTGAGTATCATAATAGTGCAGGGGGAGGTTGTCTGAGCTGGCGAAATCCCCCATGTAGTCATCCTCAATGATATAGACATCGTATTGCTGAGCTAAATCAACTAGGGCCTGTTTTTCCTGGGAGTTGTAAGAAAGTCCCAAGGGGTTAGAAATTCTAGGAATGGTATAGAAAAACTTGATAGGCTGTTTCTTAAAGAGCTCTTCAAGCTGGTCTAAGTCAAGTCCAGTAAAGTCCCTTTCGATGGTTAGGTAGGAAAGCCCTTGCTGGCTAACCAGACTATTCATCCTGTGGTAGGTGGGCTGCTCCAGCAGGATGGTCGATTTTCCGTTGGGAAAAGCCATCTGGGAGAGAATATAGAGGGCCTGCTGGGTTCCTGAAGTGACCACCAAATTTTCCACCTTGCTGTAGATATTTTGGTCAAAGAGATGGCTCTGCAGAGAGTCCAGGAGTTGGGCCAAGCCTTCTTGTTGCTGGTAGTAGTTGAAGAGGTAGTTTTCCCGTCCCACCAGGGTTTCTGATAGGCAGGTTTTGAAATCATCATAGGCCAGTCTGTTGTAGGCTTCTAGACTGATGGCCAGATTCTCCTTTTCCTGTTCCTGGCCTTCTAGAACGTAATAGCCACTCTTGGGCACGGCGTAAATTAGATTTTGATATTTGAGCTCAAGCAGGGCTCGCTGGGCCGTATCCTTGCTACAATTGTAATCTTGACTGAGCTGGCGGACGGAAGGGACCTTATCTCCCTTTTTGAGTTGACCGCTTCGGATGGCCTTAGTCAGGCTCTGACTTATGGTCTGAAATTTACTAGGCATAATCTGTCCCCATACAGTTTATTGATAAAACTATTGTAACTTAATTGGGCTTGGCATACAATGGGAAGCATCAAAAGGTCCCAACGAGGAACCTTTACTTAATGAGGTGATGCTGATGTCAACGAAAAGAATTACACTTGCAGCTCTCTTTATGGCCTTGGTCATTATTTTGAGCTCCTCCTATCTGTCCGTGCCTGTCCCTGGTGGCCATTTTTATGTCAATGGTATTCTCATTTGCTTGGTCGGTCTGCTTTTTCCACCAACCGAGAGTGTCATTGTGGCAGGGATTGGTTCCTTCATTGGGGATTTTCTCTTTTATCCAGCTCCCATGTTTGTTACCCTAGTTAGTCATAGCCTGCAGGTCTTGGCCATTAGTCTTTTGGTAAAGCAGGCCTATGAGAGCCTGTCTAAAAGCCGATTTTTTACGGCTCTGGTCTTGGGTGCCATCCTTAATCTCATCGGTTACTTTCTGGGGCGGTCTTTCCTCTATGCCAATCTGCCAACGGCTCTGATGAAATTGCCCTTTGATACCTTCGCAGCGGTGCTTTCCATCGTGATTGTTTACTTTATTTACTACCATACCCGCTTTGTTGCCATGTTTAAAAAGGCTTGGGAGAATTGAGAAAATCTAGTAGAAGTGATTGTTTCAGAAATCACTTCTTTTTTTAACAGGATTTTAAAGTTGTCGCTCAGGCTTTTTGCAGGAATTCCATGGTATAATATTACTACTATTTGAAATTTTTAAGGAGTGTCATGGCAAGTATTCAATGGTTTCCTGGCCACATGTCCAAGGCTAGACGGCAGGTGCAGGAAAATCTCAAGTTTGTAGATTTTGTGACGGTTCTGGTGGATGCCCGTCTGCCCTTGTCCAGTCAAAATCCCATGCTTAATAAGATTGTGGGTGACAAGCCCAAGCTTTTGATTTTAAACAAGGCGGACTTGGCCGATCCACAAATTGTCAAGGAATGGCAGGCCTATTTCCAAGGTCAGGGCATTAAGACCTTGCTGATCAATGCCAAGGAACAGGCGACAGTCAAGAAATTGACCGAGGCAGCCAAGAGCTTGATGGCAGATAAATTAGCTCGCTTGCGAGAAAAGGGCATTAAAAAAGAGACCCTACGAACCATGATTATCGGTATTCCTAATGCTGGTAAGTCAACTCTTATGAATCGGTTGGCGGGTAAGAAAATCGCTGTGGTCGGCAATAAGCCGGGCGTGACCAAGGGGCAGCAGTGGCTTAAATCTAACAAGGACTTGGAAATCTTAGATACGCCTGGGATTCTCTGGCCCAAGTTTGAGGACCAGCTGGTCGGCTTGAAATTAGCCCTGACTGGTGCCATTAAGGACAATTTGTTGCCTATGGATGAAGTTACCATTTTTGGCCTCAACTATTTTAAGGAAAATTATCCAGAGCGTCTGCAGGAGCGTTTCCAGGGCCTTGATTTGCGGCAAGAAGCTCCTGAGATGATTATGGATTTGACTCAGAAATTGGGCTTTCGTGATGACTACGACCGTTTTTACAGTCTTTTTGTCAAGGAGGTTCGCGATGGCAAGCTGGGTCGCTATACGCTAGATAAGGTCAGTGACTTAGATGGCGACGATTAAGGAAATCAAGGACCTCTTGGCTGGAGTGACAGACCTAGCAAGCCCAATTTTTAAGGAATTGGCGGCTGATGAACGCTCAGGCGTCCAAGCTGCTATCAAGAAACGCCAGAGAGAAATTCAGGCTGATTTGGCAGAGGACAAGCGGCTGGAAACCATGCTGACCTATGAAAGGGAACTCTACGCCACTGGTCTGGAGTTAATTGCTGGCATTGATGAGGTTGGGCGTGGCCCCTTAGCAGGACCTGTGGTAGCTGCAGCTGTCATTCTCCCCAAGAATTGTAAAATCAAAGGTCTCAATGATAGCAAGAAAATTCCCAAGAAAAAGCACGGGCAGATTTACCAGCAAGTCATGGAGCAAGCCACGGCTGTCGGTCTTGGCTTTCAGTCCAATGAGATCATCGATCAGGTCAATATCTACCAGGCGACCAAGCTGGCCATGACAGAAGCAGTTGCCAAGCTGAATCAGCAACCCCAGCATCTCTTGATTGATGCCATGGAGCTGGACTTGGAGATTTCTCAGACGTCAATCATCAAGGGAGATGCTAATAGTCTCTCCATCGCAGCGGCTTCAATTGTGGCCAAAGTGACTAGGGACCGTCTGATGGCGGATTACGATAAGCAATATCCTGGTTATGATCTTGCCCACAATGCTGGCTATGGTACCAAGTCTCATCTTGAGGGCCTGAAAAAATTGGGTGTCTGCCCTATCCACCGTCGCAGTTTTGAACCGGTCAAGTCTATGGTCGAGTTATAAATTTGGCAGATGGTTCTTAGATTTTGGAGGAAGCACATGGTCATGAAGATAGAAGACTTTCGTCGGGCCTTAAATGCCAGTTCAGTCATCCCAGCAGGGTCTGAACTAGCCCAAGAATTTCATGCCTACAGTCAGAGGGCTCTGAAAATTACCAGCCAAATCAATGGCTCCTATAAAAGTCCGGAAGAAATTGTCCAGCTGATGCGGGAATTGACTGGCCAAGAAGTTTCAGATAATTTGCGGATTTTTCCGCCCTTTTCGACCGATTGTGGGATCAATATCAAGTTTGGCCAGGCTGTTTTTATCAATTCTGGTTGCCGCTTTCAAGACCAGGCGGGTGTTAGCATTGGCGACAATTGTTTGATTGGGCACAATGTGGTCTTGGCCACGCTAAACCATGACTTGCAACCAAATCGGCGGGGGGATCTCTATCTGGCTCCCATCACAATCGGCAAGGATGTTTGGATTGGCTCCAATGTGACCGTGACCCAAGGGGTTACTATCGGCCAGGGAGCGGTGATTGCTTCAGGAGCGGTCGTCAATCGCGATGTTCCAGCTAATACCGTTGTTGGCGGTGTGCCAGATCGAATGATTAAAAGAATTGAAGTCGAAGATTAAAGTAATGGGGCAAGTAGCCCCATAATAGAATGGAAGTGCTATGGGAAAAGTAACAGAACGTGAAAAAATGTTGGCAGGCCGTCTCTATGATGCCTCTGACTCAGAATTAGTCGATCTTCGCCAGCAGGCTAGGGTCATTACGCGGATGTTCAATGCCGAAGAAGACGAGGAGCAGGCTCAGGCCCTCCTCAAGACCTTCTTTGGTAAGACAGGACAGAATATTACTGTTCATCCTCGCTTTGTCTGCGATTACGGTAGCAATATCTATGTTGGTGAAAATTTCTATGCCAACTATGACTGTACTTTCTTGGATGTCTGTGAGATTCGGATTGGTGATAATGCCATGTTCGGTCCTAATTGTCAGCTCTTGACAGCCCTCCATCCCCTGGATGCTGAGGAGAGAATCAGGGGCAAGGAGTATGGCAGTCCTATTACCATTGGCGATAATGTTTGGTGTGGTGCTGGTGCAACTATTTTGCCTGGGGTAAATCTGGGCGACAATGTGGTTGTCGGTGCTGGCTCGGTGGTTACCAAGTCCTTTGGCGACAATGTCGTTCTGGCTGGAAATCCGGCTCGCATGATTAAGGACCTGACGGAGACCAGTTGTCTGACCATTGATATTGGCGGGAGTGCCATTAAGTATGGTCTGATTGATGAACGCTTGGTCGTGACTGAGGAAAATCAAGTGCCGACTCCAGCCAGTCTGGAAGAATTCTGGTCTAGTTTGACAGCCATTGTTGAGGAATACCAGGAGAAAATCAAAGCTATTGCGATTTCTTGTCCAGGTGAAATCAGCAAAAACGGTCGGGTCTTTCGTGGCGGCCTCATCCCTTATTTGAAGAATGTTCCCCTAGCGAAGCAATTGTCCGAACAATTTTCCATGCCGGTCTCTGTTCTCAATGATGCCAACGCTGCGGCCCTGGCTGAGACCAAGTCGGGCGTGCTCAAGGACAGCCATTGCGGTGCTATTCTGGTCTTGGGAACTGGCGTTGGTCTAGGAGTGGTCTCAGAAAATCGTCTGGTTACTTTCCCTTCGAGAGATTTGCGACCAAGTCTCCAAGATTTAAGGACTAATGATGAATCTGTCTGGCGACAAATTAGCCACAGCCTGGAGCTCAACCGTATCGGGATTGAGAGTCTCTTCTCTAATGCCGGCTCTGCCGTTAAATTTATTGCTGATGCCAGTCAGCTTCTGAACCTAAAAGAAGCTGATGGTCAGAAGGTCTTCCAAGTTCTAGAAAATGAGCCTTCAGAAGAATTGCAAGAGCTCTTTGAGACCTACTGTCGAGACATTGCCTTTCTGATTCTCAATCTTCAGACCTTCCTTAAGGTGGAAAATTTGGCTATCGGTGGTGGTATTTCCGCCCAGCCCCTTTTGGTCAAAGCTATCGGAGAGCAGTATGACAAGCTCTTCGCCAGCGTTCTGGCCTTCCAGCATTTTGAACAATTGGAAATTGAGGGAGCTAAAAATGGTAATAAGGCCAACCTCATCGGGGCCTACCTCTACTTGATGACTAGTCGGAAGTAATGGTCTTGACCGCTGGGATTCAGCTTCCAAGATAAACGCTGCCCTGGTATTTTCTATGATCAAGCTTGTCCGAGTTCAGCTAGGCCGCTGCTCCATTTCCCCAAGTCGCATTTGCTCGGGGTCGCACGTCATTCGTTAATCCAAGATTATATTGAATTAGCCCTGCATTTTTGCGGGGCTTTTCGGATAGATAGGTAGAGGTGATTCTATGAATAATTTTGAACTCTTCAAGCTCAAACAGGCGGGCTTGACCAACCTGCAGATTCTTAATATCTTGGACTACCGGAAGGAGATTGGTAAGTCCCTGTCCCTGCGGGATATGGCCGTAGTTTCCCAGACCAGCAAGGCCGGTCATTTTATGGAGACTTACAAGCACCTGGATCTCAAGGACTTGCGTCAGCAATTTAATCGTTTTCCTTCTCTTTCTATTTTGGATAAGGAATATCCCGAGGATTTAGCTCAAATCTACAATCCTCCCGTTCTCCTCTTTTATCAGGGGGATTTAACGCTTCTGGATGCCCCAAAACTTTCCCTAGTAGGTTCCAGAAATTGTACACAAATGGGAACCAAGTCAGTTCAGAAAATTATCCGCAACCTAGAAAATCGCTTTGTCATCGTTTCTGGACTGGCAAGAGGAATTGATACTGCAGCCCACATTGCCTGTCTAAAAAATGGCGGTAAAACCATTGCTGTTGTCGGGACCGGTTTGGATGTTTACTACCCAAAAGAAAACCGCGATCTGCAGGATTATTTGGCTAAGCACCACCTAGTTTTGTCTGAATACGAGCCAGGACAAGACCCGCTCAAATTTCATTTTCCCGAACGCAATCGCATCATCGCGGGTCTCTCAAGAGGAACAGTCGTGGTCCAAGCCAAGCAACGCTCAGGCAGTCTGATTACCTGCGAGCGGGCTATGGAGGAAGGACGGGATGTCTTTGCGGTTCCCGGAAACATCATTGACGGTCAATCAGACGGCTGTCATCATCTCATTCAAGAGGGAGCTAAGTGCATCATGACGGGCCAGGATATTCTGGCAGAATATGAGTAAGAGTCGGGTTGAGACCTGATTTTTTTTGAATTGCGACAGTCAGATAAGTGGGCCGATAATGCTCAATTATCTAACTTAGTGAGAAGTTTAAGGAGTGGGACCAAAATCGTGATTTCATCAAATCGATTCACCTCACTCTCCCGTTTTTAGGTTTAAGGGAGGCTTACGACAAGTACTAGTTTACATTTCTAGGTTCAGGATAAAAAGGTACACTGCACCCTTTTATTTCCCACCTCCGCACAGTTGACTTGGTTTTCTTCAACAGTCTCCTGGACTGTTGAACCTATCACTTGTGTAACAAGGGATAAGGACTTTACCGCCGTTTCACTGGCATGTCTTGGACACAACGCAGAGACAAAACTATCGACCATATAGTTTTGTCGTAGCTAGTGAGGTGGCTAAGCAAGCACGATGGTGCTTGCTGTTAGTCATCAGCTACTTTGAGTAGCTAGATGATTTTGTCACATTGCAAATCAACCACTGCGTCAAAGGTTGATGTTGAAAAAGTAATGAGGTGAGGACTTTTGTCCCAGCCTCATAGGAAATAGAGACATTTGAACGACTTATTTCCTTAACTTACTGAAAGCTGGAAAGATTGCTCTTCTTAAACTTGAAGGCCTACCAAGCTTGCTCGACTTGCCTAAAGAATTTTATACTTGGACCTCTGACGATTGTGATAAATGAGTTCCGAAAATTTTCTCTTCTTTAGAAACCTGACAATCTTTAGCAATCGTCTTCGAGAAATTTTCGTCTTTAACAATGAACCTGACAGATTCAGCGGGTCTTAGAAATTTTTCAAATACAGAAAAATCATTTAGCAAATCCTCTAAAATACCTAAGATAAAGACTTCTAAGCGGATTTTTAAAACTTTTATATTTTTGCTTTTTCCTATAGGAGAAAGTTTTTTATTGACAGTCCAAAAAAAGTAGGTTATCATGCTAGAAGTTTATTTCAAAGATTGAGGGAGTGATGCTAATGGCAGTAGCAACCAAGGCTAAAACTAGCAAGAAAACAAGCACTAAAAAGACCACAACCAAGGGTAAGAAGCGAGCAACCCTCAAGAAAAACTTGGTCATCGTTGAGTCGCCAGCCAAGGCCAAAACGATTGAAAAATATTTAGGACGGAGTTATAAGGTTGTTGCCTCAGTTGGGCATATTCGTGATTTGAAGAAGTCCTCCATGTCCATTGATTTTGACAATAATTATGAGCCCCAGTACATCAACATTCGTGGTAAGGGTCCGCTCATTAATGACTTGAAAAAAGAAGCCAAGAAGGCCAAGCAAGTCTACCTAGCGAGTGACCCGGACCGGGAAGGAGAAGCCATTTCCTGGCATCTGGCCCATATTCTCGACTTGGACGAAAAGGGCAAGAATCGGGTCGTTTTCAATGAAATCACCAAGGATGCCGTTAAAAACGCCTTTGTCGAACCCAGAGCCATTGATATGGATCTGGTTGATGCTCAACAGGCTCGTCGGGTCTTGGACCGTATTGTCGGTTATTCAATCTCTCCTCTTCTCTGGAAGAAGGTCAAAAAGGGCCTGTCCGCTGGTCGGGTTCAATCGGTTGCTCTCAAGCTGATTATTGACCGTGAAAATGAAATCAAGGCCTTTAAACCTCAAGAATACTGGACTATTGACGGTGCCTTCAAGAAGGGAAATAAGAAGTTCCAGGCCAGCTTTTATGGCCTAGATGGCAAGAAGCTTAAGCTGGAAACCAACGATGATGTCAAGAAGGTTCTGGCTAAGATTACTAGCGATGACTTCAATGTTGATAAGGTAGAAAAGAAGGAACGGCGTCGCAATGCTCCCCTTCCTTATACGACTTCATCCATGCAACAGGATGCGGCTAATAAAATCAATTTTAGAACCCGCAAGACCATGATGGTGGCCCAACAGCTCTATGAAGGAATCAGTCTGGGGCGGGGAGGCCAACAGGGTCTCATCACCTATATGCGGACCGACTCGACACGGATTAGTCCCGTTGCCCAAAATGATGCGGCTAACTTTATCACCGACCGCTTTGGAGCCAAGTATTCTAAGCATGGTAGCAAGGTTCGTAATAGCTCCAGTGCCCAGGATGCCCACGAAGCTATCCGCCCTTCCAGCGTTTTCAATACACCTGAGTCCATTGCTAAATACCTCAACAAGGACCAGCTCAAGCTCTATACCCTGATTTGGAACCGTTTTGTGGCTAGTCAGATGACCGCAGCTGTCTTTGACACCATGAAGGTGACTCTTGGTCAAAATGGTGTCATCTTCACGGCTAACGGCAGTCAGGTCAAGTTTGATGGTTATCTGGCCGTTTACAATGACTCTGACAAGAACAAGGTGCTACCCGATATGGTTCAAGGAGACACGGTTAAGAAGGTTTCCGCCAATCCTGAACAGCACTTTACCCAACCACCTGCTCGCTATTCTGAAGCGACCTTGATTAAAACTCTGGAAGAAAATGGTGTTGGTCGACCGTCAACCTATGCCCCAACTCTGGAAACCATCCAAAAACGTTACTATGTCCGACTGGTGGCCAAACGCTTTGAACCGACTGAACTGGGAGAAATTGTCAACAATCTGATTGTCGAATTCTTCCCTGACATCGTCGATGTGGCCTTTACGGCTGAGATGGAAGACAAACTGGATGCTGTCGAAATCGGGAAAGAGCAGTGGCAGAAGGTTATCGACCAATTCTACAAACCATTCGAGAAGGAATTGGAGAAGGCCGAAGAAGGTATTGAGAAGATTCAAATTAAAGATGAGCCCGCTGGCTTTGATTGTGACCTCTGTGGCCATCCTATGGTCATCAAACTGGGGCGTTACGGTAAGTTCTATGCCTGCAGTAATTTTCCAGAATGCCGCAATACTAAGGCTATCACCAAGGAAATTGGCGTGACCTGTCCAACCTGTGGTAAGGGCCAAGTTATTGAACGCAAGACTAAACGCAATCGAATTTTCTACGGCTGTGACCGTTATCCTGACTGCGAATTTACCTCTTGGGATCTGCCAGTTGGCCGCAACTGTCCTAAATGCGACCACTATCTGGTCGAAAAGAAGGTTCGTGGTGGTGGCAAACAGGTCATCTGTAGCAACAGCGATTGTGACTACCAGGAAGAAAAAGTGAAATAAGTAAAAAGGGGGACATGACCTCTTTTTTTCTAATAAAAAACTTGAGGTACCAGTTCTAACAAAAAGGTTTGAAAAATTTGCCATCAAGCCTTTACATAAGCTTAAATTATGCTAAAATAGACAAGTGACCAACTATGGTACTATAAATCAAAAGGAGTCCATCATGAATAATAATGAAGAATGGGTCAAGCAGTTTGAAGCTCTGACTGGTCGTAAACCGACTGCAAACGAGTTTGTTAAGGGAAAGAAAGATAATTTTGACCTTAATAAATTAGCGGAAATGGTTGGTGCTAATCAGGCAAATTCTGTCCCTCAAGTTAATCCAGCTAAGCCTGTAAATCCAGCTCCTCAAGCCAATCAGGGCCAACCTGAAGTTAACCAGGTAGCTGGCCAAGAAGGTAACCAACCAAAGGCTCAGGCAGGAGTTGCGGGTCCAGCCCAAGGAGCATCTGTAGGCGGCCAAGGTCAAATGCCATTGCCAGGACAAGCTTCTCAGCAAGGTCAGGCCTCTCAGCAACCAAATCCAAATATGCAATCGGCCTTCAATCAGCCCTTCCAACAGTCTGGTTTTCCAGGGGTGCCAACTCAAAAATCCAACACTTCTGAGTTGATTTTGGGACTGGTTTTACCGATTATTTCTTTGGTACTTTCTGTTTTGTTCGCAGGTTTATCATTTACACCAGCAGCAGTTGTTTTTCTGATTTTGGCTGTCCTTGGCTTAATCTTTGCTGGAGTGCTTTTATTGCTCAACCTCAAGGGCAAGAAATTACTGTCCATTATTGCAAGTGGTGTTGCTCTGCTTGCAGTTATTGTTAGTGTTGGTGGTCTGCTTGTCAATAACTCGCGTCAATCATCTGGCAAATCCGATAATTCTTCAACTGTAAGCAGCAGTAAGAAGAAGGATAACGGTACTAAGGTTAAGGATAACAGTACCGATGTCAGCGACTACACAGATAAAAGTTATAAATTTGAGTGGAAACAAAGTGATCTCTCCGACATGAAGATTGATAGTGACAAGGTGTCTGATGTTATTAAGGAACATGGTAAGGCATCTGAAGCTGAAATTTCCGGTGATAATTTGACACTTACCTACAAAGATAGTTCAAAATCTGATGATGGCGGTACCCAACAACAAGTTAGGGTTGCTTTTAAAAAGCAATACGATGGAACCTGGGTTCTTTCTTATGTTAGTGGTGATTTCAAGGCTGACGACATCACAACCGATTCTTCCTACAAGGCAGACTGGAGCAAGTCCGATTTTGATGCCTTAAAGGTCGGGGATGATGAGACTGGTAGTGGCGGAACTAGCTGGAGTGATGTCAAGAGTAAACACTCTAAACCAAGTGAAGCCTATTACTCAGTTTCTATGTTCACTAAAGGTGAAGTTGAAAAATCTTTAAATATTGTATACTCAGATTATGACGCTGATGACTCGCATGCCAGATCAGTTCGGCTTGAGTTCAAGTCTAGTGACGATGGTAAAACCTACAATCTTAGTAGTAAATATGGTTATGGTGCTGGCATCAAAAATGATGACAAGTAATTAGCCAATAGCCCCTATCGGCTTTAACAGAAAAGAGGTCTGGATATTGTTTCCGGCCTCTTTTTGGTGGAATGTAGGTGCATGAAAGAAATGTTTCAAATTCTGCAGTGATAGCTGGTTTTGACGGAATTAAGCATCTTTGTTGTTTTGACCGATAGCATTTTCCTTTAATTTTTGCTAGACTAAGGCTATGCAAGCAGAACCTAGAAAAGACCCAAGCATCCTTAGTCATCAAGAAGAGCGCTGCCAATTTTTTGCGTCGGAGTCAACTAAACCAGCTTCAATCCTTTTTATGGGGGATTCAATTGTGGAATTTTTCTCGCTCAAGAAATTCTTGGGTTATGACCTGAACCTTGTCAATCATGGGATAGCTGGGACCTCTGCCCACTGGATGTGTGACCATGTTGACCAGGTCTTGGCTGGAGCTCAGCCAGAGCAAATTTTCCTCCTGATCGGCACCAATGATATTGGAATGGGCTATGAGACCGAGGAAATCGTTACTTGTATAGAGGCTATTTCTAATCGTTTACGCAGTTTCAGTTATGGTAGTCGCTTGACTCTGATTTCAGTTCTGCCGGTTAATGAGGCTCCTAAGTATCAGGCCAAGGTAAAAATCAGGCGAAATAACAAGATTGAAGAATTAAATCGGCAGTTAGAGGCTCTGCCAGGCATAGAGTTTGCGGATGTTTTCACTGCCTTGCTAGATAAACAGGGTCAATTAGCAGAAGAATACACTCAGGAGGGTTTGCATCTGACTCAGGCTGGCTATGCCAAATTGGCTCAAGCTCTCAAGCTTTATTTGTAAGGAAGAAAGAAATGGAAAAGAGATTTAGGATTGGCATAGTTTTACTGTTAGTAGGACTTTTGGGGCTTTTATCGAGAAAAGTCGCAGGCTTTCCTCTTTGGATCGGAGGACAGTCTCTGGGCTGCCGTCCTCTATTTAGCTCTGCGATTTTGCTGGCCTAAGACAGCCCTCAAGAAAATCGCCCTCTTAGCTTTAGTCGTTAGTCTTCTGGATGAATTTTCCCAGTTAATCCGATGGCACTGGCTGGTCAGCTTTCGCTTAACCACCCTTGGCTACCTGCTCTTGGGCCAAGGTTTCCAATGGGCAGACCTGCTAGCCTACGCTTTTGGTATTGCTTGCCTTTTTCTAATAGATAGTTATTTGTCTAAGAAGGGTTGAGAGAATGCCTCAGCCTTTTTCTTTTGCTTAGCGACAGCCAGATAAGAGAATCGATAATGTTCGAATATCTGGCTTAGTAAGAAGTTTAGGGAGTGAGACCAAAATCGTGATTTCAAGGAAATCGATTTACCTCCCTTACTATCTCTTTTTGGCTAGTATTATCGATTCACTGGCATGTCCAAGCTAGTGAGGTGGCTAGGCAAGCAGGATGGTTCTTGCCGTTAGTCATCAGCTACTTTTAGTAGCTGGATAACTTTGTCACCCCACAAATCAACCACTGCGTCAAACTGTTTGATGTTGAAAAAGTAACGAGGTGAGGACTTTTGCCCCAGACTCGTAGGAAATAGAGCCATTTTCTGGCCGATTTCCTTAACGATTGCGACAGTTGGATAAGAGAGCCGATAATGGTCGCTTATCCAACTTAGTAAGAAGTTTAGGCAATCCACCATAGTGGTTGCCGTAGGGAATAGAGGCATTTTAATGCCCCATTCCCTTAACTTATTGAATTGAACACGCCTACAACTCTGTGAATTTAGATGAAATCAACTGGGTGTAAGCACCTTCGTTGATTTCCCTAATTTTGTGAGTTGTTTAACGGCTTGGCGATACGAAAACCAGCCAGTTGAAAATACTGGCTGGTTGAAGTTAATCAGGGAGCTAGTCAATCAGACTAGTGATTTCCCTTAGCCAGCTCTTGTATGAACAAGAAGGTGGCTTTGCTCCGTGGTATCTTATTGAAAGGAGAATAATAGTTTTCCACAAAAAAGTCCGACAGATAAGCCTATCTAAGATTTGAGAAGTCTTGATTGCAAGGTTAGCCGCAGTTGCAGTTCACCTATACCTCCTACTAATTTTTACCTACCATTTGAAAACAAGCGGGAGAAGTGCTTGCTTGCCAGGAATTCTGCTATAATAATACTTATTAAGGAGGCGACAGTCATGCGTATAGGACTAGTTTTGGAAGGTGGAGGCATGCGAGGGCTCTACAGTCAGGGTGTCATCGATGCCTTTTTAGATGCCGGTATCAAGGTGGATGGACTCGTTGGGGTCTCCGCTGGCGCTCTTTTCGGTGTCAATCTTCTTTCCAAGCAGAGGGGGCGTGGCCTTCGCTACAATAAACGCTTTATCGGTCAGAAAAATTATATGAGCCTTTGGTCCTGGTTGACGACGGGGAATTTTGTCAATAAGGATTTCACCTACTACAAGGTGCCTCTGGAGTTGGATGTATTTGATGAGCAGACTTTTGAGGAATCTGGTGCTGATTTCTACGCTGTGGCAACTAATGTTGAAACCGGCAAGCCCGATTACCTGCCGGTCAAGAATGTTTTCAAAGAAATGGAAATCTTTCGAGCCAGCTCAGCCCTGCCTCTTGCTTCTAAAATCGTTGAATGGCAGGGGAAGAAGTATTTGGATGGCGGTCTTTCTGATTCCATTCCTGTTGAATTTGCTAGAAGTCTGGGCTTTGATAAATTGATTGTCGTCCTGACTCGTCCCAAGGATTATCGCAAGCAGCCTTCCAAGGGCCGGATTTATCAGCTTTTTTACCGTAAGTACCCTAACTTTGTCAAGGTGGCTAGTCAACGCTGGAAGACTTATAATCGTCAGGTAGAAGAGGTCATCAAGCTAGAGAAGGCAGGAGAAATCTTTGTCGTTCGTCCAGAAAAGGATTTGGACATTGGGCGACTGGAAACCAATCCCGAAAAATTTGATGAGATTTACAATATAGGCCTGACGGATACCCAAAAAATCATGCCCAAATTAAAGGCTTATTTAAAATGAACTCGCCTACACCACTGTGGAAAAAGAAGAAGTTTCCTGTGTGGTGTTTAACGGCTCTGCGACGCGGAGATAAAGCAGTCAGACTACTGCTTTATCGAAAGTTAATGAGAGAGCTAAGCAACTGCCAGGGCAGTTGCTGTTAGTCATCAGTTACTTTAGTAACTAGATGACTTTGCTCTGTCGTATCTTATGAAGAAGATAGTTATGACTAAAATAGATGTCTTTGCCCATGTGCTCCTACCAGATTTTTATCGGAAGATGCTGGAAATTGACGGAGACCTGCCTAAGAAGATGCCCTTTATCAAGAACCCAGTCTTGATGAATATGGCGGAACGGCGACGGACCATGCCAGCCGACACCAAGCAAATCATCAGTTATGTCAACCCCAATCCTGAAGACTATCTGGAAGCAGAAGTGGCTGCTCAATTGGTCAGGGAAGCTAACGCCGAGCTGCTGTCGACAGTTAGGGAAAATTCGGATATTTTTGCTGGTGGGGTGGCCATGTTACCCATGAATAATATTCCAGAAGCTCTGGATATCATTGAAAATTTTGTGCAGGCCAATTCGGAGATTCTTGGCGTTCAGCTGTTCACTCGCCGCTTGGGCAAGTCTCTGGCTGACCAAGAGTTCCGTCCTATTTTTGAAGCTTTGGCTAAATTTGATCTGCCGGTCTGGCTTCATCCGGTCTTTGACAGTCGCAAGCCCGATAATAATATTATTTTCTCCTGGGAATACGAGCGGACTCAGGCCATGTTGCAATTGGTACAGGCCGGTTATTTCCAAGACTTTCCTGACCTGAAGGTTATTGTCCATCACGCAGGTGTCATGGCTCCTTACTTTGCTGGACGAATTGAGCGGATTTTACCAGCGGACTAGGCTGCTGATTTCAAAAAGTTCTATGTGGATACGGCTCTCTTGGGCGATACCAAGGCTTTAGAACTCTGTCTGGATTATTTTGGTCTGGACAAGGTCCTCTTTGGAACGGACGGCCCCTCTGGGAATTTTACCGGCGGGTGCGACTGAAGAAATCAACCAGGCTATTGAGGCCTTGCCAATCAGTCCGGTTGATAAGGCAGATATTTTTTCAAACAATACCAAGGCCTTGCTCAATTTAGCGACAGTCAGAAAATTGAGCCGATAATGGTCGCTTATCTGACTTAGTGAGAAGTTTAGGCAAGCCACCATAGTGGTTGCCGTAGGAAATAGAGCCATTTTCTGGCCTATTTTCTTAACTTATTGAAAGGTTAGGGATAGCAAATGAATTTAGACTTTCAACCTCTTGAAGGGCGTGAATACTTAGTCGCTCCAGCTGTTGCTGAATTCGTGCAAAAGCAAGGACTGAGCCAGACTGTTAAAGTTGCCCGAATTAATCCTGATTTTGCCGATGGTGAGTTACTCAGTAAGGAATACGACATTCCCTACAAAATGGAAGTCAACTGCCTAGTCGTTGAAGGAAGTAGAGGAGAGGATAAAAAATACGCTGCCCTCTTAGTTCCCTATGGAAAGAGAGCCAAGACCAATGCGACCGTCAAGAGACCCTTAGATGCAAGCAAGATTCATTTTGCGGATTTAGAAGTTGTTTTGGAGATGACAGGCATGGAGTTTGGCAGCATCACGCCCCTTGGACTTCCCGATGATTGGAAAATCTTAGTTGATAGCAGCCTGCTTGAACAAGAGAAGCTTGTCATTGGCGGAGGACTAGTCACTTCTAAACTGCTCCTGCCAGCAGAGGTCTTAGTCTCTTTGGCTCAGGCGGAAGTGATAGAAGGCTTAGCAAAAGATTAATATTCTTGGGAAAGCAAAAGAATATAATGGACAAAGCGAGTCTACAATTGTCAATCTGGACTTGCTATGAGTCTGAGACAATAATCGTTAGGTCCTATACTTTGTATGCATAATAAATTTTGATGCGGTAGTCGATTGGTGACGGTGAGCTTGATGCTTCAACATTTAATCCATCATATACCAGTGAAGCGACAGCATGGTGTGGCAAAGTCATCTGGCTAATAAAAGTAGCCGATGACTAGCTACAAGCACTGTTGTGCTTGTTTAGCCATACCTCAATTATTAGGGCAAAACTAGAAGGTCAATGGCTTTACCTCTGCTTCGTGTTAATTTTTAATGCAAAACAAGCCAATGAAGCGACGGTAAAGTCCCTATCCCTGTTATACAACGGATTGGTCAATAGTCTGGGAGACTGTTGGAGAAAACCGAGTTAACTGTGCGAGGTAGGAGTAGCGTTTCAATTTCTGGAGTAGAGTGGCCTGAGCTCAAAAGTAGAGAAGTAAGGGGAGTCTGGCGGACTGGACAGCCTGCGACAGGGATCTTGCAAACACGATGATAGCCTGAAAGGAAACCTTAGTAAGGAAGGGCAGTAGTTTGCAAGATAGTGACTGCTGAAATTCCTCTAGTAAAGCCTTAAAACTCAGAAAGCAAGGGAAAATTGACGACTTTCACTCCCAATGAAATGAGAAAGGAGCAGCAACAAGCATGAAGGACTATGCTGAATTTTATGAGCGTTTAACGGCCCCCTTGCGACGGCATCCTTGGTCTATCCAACTTTTAAAAGTCACCAATGGTTTTTTGACCAAAATTATGGCTGTCTTATACCCCATGCTTTTACTTTACCTACTTTGGCAAAAGCGTTTTACGGACTTAGGACTGACTATCTTTATTACAGCCTGTGCCTTTTTAACTCTCAGTGCCTTCAGGAGAAGGTTAGATTACCTTAGGCCCTATGAAAGCTGGTCGATTGCCCCCTTGATTCATAAGACAGCCAAGGGAACTTCCTTTCCCAGTCGCCATGTCTTTTCAGCCAGTATGATTAGTCTTAGTCTTTGGCAGGTTAGTCCGGTGCTGGCAGTCTTCTGCTTGGTCTTGTCGGTTTTATTAGGCTTCTGTCGGATTTTGGGAGGCATGCATTACCCTAAGGATGTCATTGTAGGCTATCTGCTTGGACTTTTGGCTGGCTCTTTTTTGTTAATCCTCCTCTGAAATGACCAGTTCACGACAAATTATGGCCATTTCATGACAAAGACAAGCTCTCGCTTGTCTTTTTTTGTATAATGATTTAAATTAGGGTTTTTGACGAAAAAAGGAGAGTTATCTTTGTTATATATCTATGCCTTAGAAGACGATTTTAAACAGCAAGCTAGGATTGAAAGTGCTATTCAGGCAATTGCGACAGCAGAAACTATGGACTACGAGCTCTCGGTTTCTGGAAGGCCTGATCAATTGATGGAAAGCCTAGAAGGCAAGGGTAGCCAGTATGTTTTCTTTCTTGATATTGATTTGAACGGTCAGAAGCAGAAAGGGTTTGAGGTTGCCAGAGAAATCCGAGCTAGGGATGCTCAGGCGCTGATTGTTTTTGTAACCCACTATTCCAATTTCATGCCTCTAACCTTCCAGTATCAGGTTTCTGCTCTGGATTTCATTGATAAGGAATTGCCAGAAGAAGAATTCAGGCAGAGATTGGCTAATATTTTACGGCATGCTCAGGATAATCTTGGCAAGAATCTAGCTGAGGATTCCTTTCTCTTTGAAAATGAGCAGTTTCGTATTCAGATGCCCTACAATGAAATTTATTTTATTGAGGCATCCTCCAGTCCCCACAAAATCATTTTGCATGGGCGCAAGGATTATATGGAATTTTACGGTACCCTAGCAGAGGTTGATAAAGCAACAGATCGCTTTATCCGGGTCCATCGATCAATCAGTCTTAATCCAGCTAATGTGGCTAAGGTTGATAAGAGCCAACGTCTGGCTTACTTTCCAAATGGTGAAACTTGCATTATCGCCAAAACCAAGATGCGCCCCTTAGCCAATGCTTTGAAGAAATTACATAGGAGGTAATCATGCTTTCTTTACTCTATCTAAATCGGACCTTCCAGATGCTGCTCTGGTCCTTTGTTGAGTTATTCATTATTAGACGCTCACTGAAAATTCGCATACCTTGGGCCTATCAACTGGCCTTTCTAGTCGTCAGCAGTTTACCCTACCTCTGGCTGACCGAGTTCTTTTACACTAATCAGTTCTTTGAATTCGCTCTAATTTGTTTACTGATTTTTAAATTCAGTAAAAAGGTGACAAACACTTGGTTAAAACTCTTCTTTGCCTTCTATGTCAAATTAGGAGTTGATATCATAGCTAGGTTTACACTTTTTGTAATTGTCGTCCCTTTGTTTCCGCATTTTGCGGTACAAAAACTACCAATTGTTTCTATAATTTTGCAGGTTTTGCTGACCCTTTTTGGAAATGAAGTCATTATTCGCTATTTCAAAATGGATTTTCTGAGGATAAATGAAGTCGTAGAGGATAAAAGTATTCAATCGGTTATCCTATTCCATAACATCTTTTTCTTGGCATATTTTCTAGTTCTCTGGTTGACTTATGTTCTCGTCACTCCTTTTGGTTTGATTAATGCAACAGAGGCAGCAAACTTCCGGATTAATACTAGTACGCTGTTTATGTTGGTCTTTTTATCCTTCATTTCGATGCTAAATTTTAAAGTTGCGACAATCTATGAGGAACGCTTAGTCTCTCAAAAAGAAAGTGAGCTCAAAAATATCACTGATTATAGCCACCAGATTGAAAATCTCTACGCTAAGATTCGCTCCTTCCGGCATGACTATAGTAATATCCTAACCAGCCTCCGTTATAGTGCTGACCATGATGACTTGGCTAGTGTTCGTCAGACTCTGGATGAGATTACTCGGGAATCCGACCAAATTCTGGGTACCAAGGAATTCGAGATTGCTAATCTGGCTAATCTCAAAGACGATGCTTTGAAGAGTATTTTTTCGTCCAAATTATCCAAGGCTATTGACTTGGGACTGGATATCAAAGTGGAAATTCTCAACCCCATTGGACTTCCCGTCAGTTTCTCCAGTCTAGACTTTATTCGGCTGGTTTCCAATCTCTTGGACAATGCTATCGAGGCGGCCAATGAATCCGAGGATGAGCAACTCTTGATTTCCTATTTTAAACATGACGATACCTATGTTTTTATCCTGGCCAATAGCACCAAAGAAAAAACTGACAATATCGCTCAGCTCTTCCAAACGGGCGTCTCTTCCAAGGGTAAAGACAGGGGCGTGGGTCTGGCTATCGTCAAGAAAATCCTCTCAACTTATCCCAATGTTAGACTCAACACTAGCAACCAGAACGGCCTCTTTACTCAACATTTGGAGGTGCAGGAATGAGACATCACTTTCCCAATAAGAGTCAAAAGTAGGAACTTGCCTCCTTTTGATTTCAAAGAGTAGTAAAAGACCAAAAGCTCCCAAATCTGCTGGATCTGGGAGCTTTTATGTCTCTTATTAGTTGAATGAGGCTAGGAGCTTTTCCTTATAGTAATCAAAGTAGGTCTTCCTAGCAACAATACTAGTCACCTTGCCCTGGAGGCCGAATTTGAGATATTTTTTCTCTTGCTTTTCGAGGTCTATTCTAGCCCTTACTTTAAAGACATTGCCCTCTTTTGTCATTGTTGCTGTTTTATCAATTGCAATCACTTTTCCCTTGAGAAGGAGATTTTTATTATTATCGCCTTTTAAGCTAACTCTAGCCAACTGTCCAGTCTTAATACTAGCAATATAGTTTGAGTTGACATAGTAAGTGAGATTGATAGCTTTCTCCTTTTGAAGATTAGGATAAATTTCCCCGATAGTCGTGTCGTTTGGGATAGCTTTTTGACCGCTATAATCTTTTTCTAAATGTAGGATGCCGTCTTGTGTCGCCTTGACTTCTGGAGCTTTTTCCTCTTGAATAGCCTGGCCAGTTTCTTCAAGGTAGAGCTGGGTTTGGCTATCTAATTTTGTTTTTTCGTATTTGAGTAAGGTGTCGCCTTTTTTGACGGTTTTATTGTTTCGTAAATTATTGGTTGTGATAGCATTATCACTGATAGATTGGATAGAAGTAACATTTGAAGCTGGTGTCAACTCACCCGTGCTGGTAACGACAATTTCTTTGGTCGCATACATCGAAAAGACAATAAGATAAATCACCAGTAAAGCTATTGGGATAACCGACAAGGTCGCAAAATTTTGGTAGCGCCTGCGGTAAAATTCAGAACTGCTCAGTAATTTTTTATCCATGGTAACCTCCGCTTATTTATTAAAAAGTTGGTAGTAGAAGCCTTGCTTTTTAAGCAAATCCTGATGGGGACCTGTTTCAATAATTCTTCTCTGGTCAAGAACAACAATTTTGTCAGTCCGCTCAGAAATGCTGAGTCGGTGGGCCACAAAAATAATGGTTTTCTCGGTCATCTTCATCAGGTTGTCAATGACCTTTTTTTCTGTTAAGACATCTAGCCCGCTAGTCGCTTCGTCTAAGACCATAATCGGTGACTTTGTCAGGAGGGCACGTGCCAGAGCTATCCTTTGTTTTTGACCACCTGAGAGTCCCGCCCCATCGGATAGCTCAGTTTGATAACCCAGTGGCATTTGCTCGATATCTCTTCTGATTTCAGCCATCTCACAGGCTTTCATGATGTCCTCTTGACTGACAGACTCGTCGGCACCTAAAGTCAAATTTTCTAAGATGCTTCCGGAAAAGACATAAGGTTGCTGAGGTAGGTAGTTGATATATTTGCGAAGAAGCCTTTTATCCAAAAGGTTGGTATTTAGGCTCTTAATAGTGATTTCTCCCTTGTAGGGTTGGAAAAAGTTGACAATCAGTTTAGCCAGCGTCGTTTTCCCAGAGCCACTGATACCGACCAAGCTGATTTTCGAACCTTTGGCAATTTTAAGGTTAATGTCGGTCAGGGTATCTCGACCGAACCCGTATTTGTAGGAGACATCAGAAAAGACAATATCTCCAGACAGAGCCTCCTGATTAACTTTCGTAGTTTTCTGGTCGAATTCCGAGGAAACAAGGTAAACTTCATTGAGCCGATTATTGGCTACTTTGGCCGATTGCAGCTTGGTTTGTAAGTTGATGATGTTTTCCAGCGGATTGGTAAAGTAGGTTAAGAGAGAATTATAGGCAACGAGTTGACCAATGGAGATCTTATTGACCATAACCAGTGTTGAGCCAAACCAGAGGATGGCGACATTTAAAATCAGCTGGGCTCCCTTTTTAAGGGAAGTTTGTAAAATTTCGTACTTGTGGCGTTTAAAGGACTTATCTAGATAATCAACAAACTCATTATCAACATTGCGGTAGCGAGTATCCTCACTAGTCAGCGACTTGATGGTTTCCATCCCGTTGATATCTTCAATGATAGCAGAGCTAACCATACTGTTGGCTTCCATGACATCTTGGTTCATTTTTTCAAAGGGTTTCATAAAGACAAGGATGATAATTGTGTAGATTGGGATAGACAGCAAAGTTAGGAGGAAGAGGTTGGCGTTTTGCAGAAGCAGAACAGCTCCGATAATAATTAAAATAAAACAATCTAAGAAGATGGACAAAATAGTTGAGGCCAGAGCATCAATGATAGAATTGGCATCTGAAAAACGTGAGGTAATCTCCCCCGTTCGCCTTGTCGCAAAGAAAGACATGGGCAAGGAAAAGATATGACGGATATAAGCCAGGATCACATCAATACTGAGCCTCTGACTGAGAACTGTTAAGAGATAGTCCCGTGAGAAGGCCATAATTTGCTGAATAACATAGGTAATGACCAGACCGAGCGAGACAATGGTCAAGGTTGAAGTCATTTGATTGGGAATATAACTATCTAGAATCCCTTGTAAGTAGTAGGAGCCCAAGATATCAATCAAGGTCACTAAAAGGCTGGCCAAACTAATCTGGAAGATAAGCCCTTTTGCTTGAGAATGATTGGGATGAAACTCAATAGACCATTTTTCTTATCCTTATGGGGTTTGTAGGCTGGCTCTGGAGCTAGGAAAATGGAAATACCATCCCATTCTTGTTCAAACCTTTCTTTACTCATCTTGGTTACTTTGACACTTGGATCGGGATCGCCGATAATCAGATGATTTTTCTTAGCCTTATAAACTACATAGTAGTGTTGTAGTTTACCCTCTTTATTGACATGAGCGATAAAGGGATAGGGAATCTCCTCTTCTTCAAAAAGGCTCATATCAGCTCGGACAGCCCGAGTCTCAAAGCCCATGGTCTGGGCAGCTTCCACAATACCCAAAGCTGTTGTCCCCTCCTTATCCGTCTTGGCCAGTTCACGCAAATGGGCTAAAGAATAGTTTGCTCCGTAATGACGGGCGATAGAAGCGAGAGCAGCAACTCCACAGTCTCTGGCATCAATCTGAGGAACAAATTTGTAAAAATTCATAAAAACTCCTTTAAAAGCTTAATCAGAGTTATTATGGCATAAAAAGACAGGAAAATTTCATCCATGTCGTGAAAGGAGCTTTTTGAGTCATGAACAGGAAGTCGAATTTTTCTCTAGTTAGTGGCAACGCCCGTTCACGACATATTTTGGCCGTTTCATGACATAAACGTGCACAGACGAAAATTTTTGGTATCCTATAATTGTCCTTGCAAGAGACAAGAAAGAAAGGGAGCTGGAATTGATCAGCCAGTAAACTTTCTGAAAACAAAATCCATAGAAGTTTTTAACTTCTCTTAACAGGAATGGAGGTATTATGATGAAAACTCAAGCGATTGAAAGATTTGAAGTTATGAATAGTCAGACTCTTTCTACTGTTAATGGGGGAGTGGGACTTGGAGAAGCTGCTAGAGCAGTAGCAATCTGTACCGGTACTGGTGCTTTAGCTGGCTCTGCATTTCCGGTAGTTGGTACTGCAGGTGGTGCTCTTTTAGGGGCGCTGTATTATACTGGCGGTTGGGCTATTGCTCGTACCCATTAATTGAATGGGGGTAAAAAAATGGAATTTAATGAATTAAAATTTAAAAATTTATCAGAAATCGAATTATCTAGGACAGTTGCTGGTGGTCGTCAAGCAGGAGAGCTGTTCCTTTCTGGAGCATATGGAGCAGCTCAAGGAATATCTGCATGTGCAAGCGCAGGTGCTTACGTTCTTCCTCAAACTCTTGCTGTCTGCGGTGTTGTGGGTGCAGGTCTGAATATCGCATTTCCTCACTAATCTACCTATATGTCTTTTATGTCTTTAGTGATTGCAGGTATACTCAAAATTGGTTCTAATCAGCAAGTAACTAATTAATATTTGAGTGTACCTTTTTATTTGTTATTCTAAAGGTGATAGTATGAAGCCATCAAAACTTAGTTCAAAATATTTACGATTTATAAGACTTGGATGTGTTCTACTAGCGTTTATTGTTGTTAATTTTGTTTTTTACTTAATTGATAACAAGGGCCCAGTATGGTTGAGTGTTAGTCTGGGAATTTTAGCCTTAGGTTCTTTCTCTTTAGCTTACATCTCTTATAAGGAATTAAAGGAACGTCCAGTTGAGGAACAACAGTTTAGTCCTACTCAGACGATTGTTACCTTAGTAATAATAGGTTTTCTTGCCCTACTTATTTTTGCTTATAAGACAATCACAGAGCCTGATATGACAGAACGTGTTGCTTTACTTATTGTTAGTATTCTACTAATTTTAACGATAATTTGGAACCTCGTGTATTTAATTAAACTACTTAGAAAAAGATAAAAGTTAGTTATAGTAAATATTTTTAATTATGTGAAAGGAAAAGTTATTCATGAATCGTTATAAATCATTTCTATTATTTTCGGCTACTGCTCTGCTCTTAGTCGGCGGTGCGGTCTCTGCTGATGAAGTCAGTCAAAGCTCTACCCAAGAGCAACCAGCTGCAGTAGTGTCTCAAGCTGATAGTCAAGCAGATCAACCAGCTGTAACCAATCAAGAGGGCAGTCAGACTGAATCTAATCAAACAGGACAGTCTCAAACAACTTCCCAAGAGACTGCCCAGGTACAAGAAACTACAGCTAAACAAGAAGAAGTACCTGATTCTAACAATCAAGTGGCCTCAACTCAAACTACCCAAGAAGTAGCTAACCAGAACCAACAGACCACTGAAACTGAGACTGAAACTGCTTCGGTAACCGAAAGTGACAGTCAAGAGGGACAAGACAACTCTGATATCTCGACAGAGGAATATGAAGCGAACATTGCGGACCTCAAGCAGGTGACCATGGCTGACGTTTATCATATGTTTGATGATCAAGCTGGCCATTATACTCTCTATCTTGGCCGTCCGACCTGCATTTACTGTCGTAAGTTTTCTCCAGTTATCAAGGACTTTAACACCCTTTCAGCTGGTCAAGTCTATTATTATAATACAGACAGTGCCGATTTCAGTTCGGTAGCTAAAGAGTTTTTGAGAACTAAGATTGGAGCTTTCGGTACACCGACAGTTCTCCATTTGGAAAAAGGTCAGATTGTTTCTGGTCAGCTAGGCAGTGGTGGTACCGCACAAGAATTGTATGATAAGGTTTTTAAACCAGAAAATACTAAAACCAATGCTTCTGAGGAAACTACAACAGGCCAAGAAACCCAAACAGCTGGTGAAAATCCAACTGAACCAGCTGGAAATACTAATGATAGTAAGCCATCAGCTGACATAAAAGGAACGACTGACCAAAGTCAGACAAAGGCAGAAGCGACCCCTCAAACAGAAAAACTAGACACCAATACATTGACCAAGGTTATCAATAAGCTTGCATCCCTTATCAATGCTCTTTTAGCAAAGTTAGGAAATTAAGTTCAATCACCCGAAAAGATGTTCGTCATGGACATCTTTTTTAGCATCAGGATAAAATTTTGGGCCATCAAAGTAGCTAATTTTATACTCTTCGAAAATCAAAACTATCCGTCGTTAACTCACTTTGCCGTACTTCAGTACTGCCTGCAGTTCGTTGCCTTGGCCAATTTTGATTTTCATTGAGTATTACTATGAACTATTATCACTAATTTAAGGCAATGACCGTTCACGACAAATTTTGAACCGTTCACGACATAAACGTGCACAACTGAAATTTTTTGGTATTCTATTATTGTCCTCGCGAGAGACATGAAAAAGTTTGCAGGAACTGATCAGCCAGCAAACTCTCAGAAAATCAAAACATTAGAAGTTGCAAACTTCTCTTTACAGAAAATGGAGGTATTATTATGAAAACTCAAGCGATTGAAAAATTTTATGTTGTTAATGATAAACAATTAGAGACTATAAACGGAGGTGTGGTAGGTACTATTATTGCTGCCGGTGGGGCAGTGATGGCAGGTTTTCAGTTTGCTCATTGGCTAGGACAGATGCAGGCAGAGTCTGATTACAATCGTACCCATCGCTGATTACTAATGATTAGGAGAGTAGAACTATGATTAATATTGACAAATTTGACCAATTAAATGCTAACGATCTTTCAAACTGTATAGGTGGTTACTGTGGACGATATGGATTGATTGCGTACGGTCTAGGTGGCGCTTTAACCGGCTCCTTTTATTGTACCGGTTACGAGAATCACTATAGAGAAATGCAGAGAAATTATGGATATTAATGGTTAGGATAAACTAGTAAAGAAAGAGGGTCTACTAATGAAAATAAGGAAAAGGTTAATAGTGTCGGTTATTATTGTATCTTTAATCATGATGATGCTTGATAGCTTACTGCTTATTCCAAAAATCATTTTGAATCTTAGCAAAGGGAGTTGGAGCCAACTGGCTTTAACAAGTTTAATCTTCTTTCTTTTCATTCTAACGATTGTCCTTCTCATTCGCTCTTATCTTCAACTGAATAAAGGTAAAAAGGTGACATCTACGGCTTTTGCTTTGGGGTTTCTGGCCTTAACTACCGTTACATTTATTGATGAGGTTTTGAATTATGAAACTTTACCGATAGGATTCGCTTATGTTCAAATTATTGTATTACTAATCTTTTTTGCCTCTATTGAAGACGGAAAGAAACTGTGGTAGGAATAGCTTGAAAGGAGAGTGTCATCCCAATTGTAAATTGTGGGAGGAGGGGGGAGGAGTTTAGTAAGGATGGACTTCACCTTCCCTCTTTATTTTTAGGCTGGGATAGATGGCTGGATCTATTTGAATACTCGAATTTCAACGATTAGAAAATGATAATGAATTGATGTCACATTTAAAATGGTTTTCCGGTAGTAAAGAAAGACGAACTCTTGCTCTAGAAATATTTGATACTCTGATAGCAGAAGTGGCTAAAATGCCAGATAGTCAGGAGCTTCAAAGGCTATGCATGTCTTATCGACATGAATTGGATCAGTGGAGCACGCCCATTCCAGCTATCCTCCTGCGTTTCAATCTGGAACTTTCAAAGCTGTTGCGAGAAAACCAGTTAGAATTACCTCTTAAGGTCCAAGAGGAATTAGCTGAACTCAGAAAACTGTCATATATTCGATATGGTCATTAGCTTCTTTAAAAATAAAAACAGGAAAGGAGATAAAAGGTCTTAGCCGAGCCAGTCTTTTATCTCCTTTTTTTGTCGAAAAATGACCGTTCACGACGGATTTTGAACCGTTCACGACATAGATGGAAAAAAGTCTTAAACTTATGTTATAGTAAGGACGGTAAGTTCTTCAAAAATTTCAATACCGAGGAGGTTTTATGACATCAAGAAATTCTAGGCAGTACTGTCTTAGTATGTTCATCTCCAATAGTCTATTTTTATTGGCCTTACTTTTCTACGGAGCCTCTCAAATCTTTTATTTTTATAGCTATTACAGGAAGCTGAGTCCGGGAACCTTTTTGCATACTGGTCAATCCCTAGTCATTACTGGCCTCTTTCTGACCATGTTTCTGCTGACTCTTGTCGCGCTGCTTAGTCAGGTTAGAAATATGCTATTGAGGCTCAAATTCAAAAGACAAAGTCTATGGCCGGGCATTCTCTTAAGCACCAATTGGGTCATTTGGTTTTTCCTAGTAGTAATTTACGGCAAGTTTTTAGGGCTGACTATCAGCAGTATCTTCATGGAGTCTCTGATTGTAGCCATAACTTGGAGTTTTATCCTTGGTCAGAATCAACGATTGGGAGTGGTTAGTGATGAATCATAACTACCTTACTGGTCAAAGAGTTCCCTATCATACTTATATCTTAGCCTGGCCCTTCCTTAGTTTGCTTGGATTGGAAGTCATTTGGTCCGTGCTAAGAATTAGCTACTGCCTTTATATTATAGCCAGTCGGCCAACCATTGATTATCACTCGATAGCTGGTTCTGGGCTGGTTCTTAGCCTCTTGGTTCTTACAGGGCTGATTGCTATGATTTGTATACCTTTAGCTTTGGCTAATCTCAAAAGTTATCGGAAAGGGCAAAGAATGGCGCTATTAGCTTTTCGTTTATGGTTAATCATCAGTATTTTGGAGGTCTTCATAGACCAGATCCAGCCAGCTGACTGGGGAAGTCTTGGTTCAGCTTGGGCCATTATTTGTTTAGCTAGTGCACTTTGCTTTCATATTAGTGCTAGAAACTATCACAAAAATTTGGAAATCTGAAAGGAGTAGTCTATGATTTCTATTGAAAAACTCGAATCTAATCTTAAATCCCTCAACATGACCCTCTTTATCTGGAAGATTCTCAGTCTGGTTATGGATGTTTTTGGGATTGCCGGTTACTACATGAATATGGCCATCTTGAAGCATCCTGAAAATTATGAAAAGTCGGGAATGACTAGCCAGCAGATTGAACAGCTCCGTAATAGTATGACTCCTTGGGTATTAATCAGTATTCTGCTAGCCTTAGTCGTCAATGCTATTCTGGTTTATTTGCTTTTTAGGAATCATCGGGCTGTCAAGAATAAGGACTATATTAGTTACTGGCCTTACTATTTGAGCCTGGCTTTCATCATTTTGCCAATCATCAATCAAGTATTGTCTGGCTTTAGTTGGTTTAGCACAGTCCTTTATTTAGTCCAAGTGGTTCTTATCGTCTTTACCTACCTCAAAGCTAAACAGCTTAACGAGGTTGGTTAATAGCAAAAGGAGAGGCAAGGGCCTCTTTTTTGTATGCAGAAGGTCTGATGAGAGGTATTTATAGCGAAGATTCCCTCAAAAATGCCGGTTGACGACTTTATTTGGCCCTTTCACGACTTTACTGGTTATTAGACTAGAATTTTAGGTATACTAAAAGAGGGGTTGGATTATATAATCTCTAGCTTATCTTTTTTATGATTACTAATACAATTAAGGTTTGATAATCAAATTTTTTAAATCCTATTTTATTGCATTTAATACCGATTACCTATTGACTTTTTTAAGTTTATAATTTAAACTATACTATGAAAGTAATACAATTGAAAAACTTACAAATTTGTAAGTGAATCAACTTGGATTATTGGTAAACTAAAAGGGTAAGTTGGGCTGTTCCATCAGCCTTAGAAAAGGAGTAAGAAGATGACACGTACACGCAAGAAGAAGGCCATGTCTAAAAGGAAGAAGTGGTCTCTGATTGGAATTTCAGTTTTTGCTGCCCTAGTACTTGCTTTTTTGATTGTCAAAGCCTTTATGGGGGCTGGTGGTTCCGGAAACCTCTATAAGACTGCTAAGGCAAACAAGGGCAACCTAGCTTCCTCAACCATTTTGTCTGGGAAGGTTAAGTCGGTATCTGAGCAGTATGTTTATTATGAGCCAAACAAGGGAAGTACCCCTAATATTCAAGTCCATGTAGGGGATCAGGTTTCTGCTGGTCAAGCCTTGGTTCAGTATGATGCAACTTCTGCTCAGGCTGATTACGATAGTGCTGTTCGTGCCCTCAACAAGGCAGCATCTGATATTCAAAATTTTAAGACAGCCAACGCTTCGATTGCAGGGACAACTGAATATAATAGCCAGTTGCAGTCTCTTAATGATGCCTATGCGGATGCACAGGGCGTGGTAACAAAGGCTCAATTGGCCCTCAATTCGACAACTGTGCTCAGTGATGTTTCGGGAACGGTAGTTGAAGTAGCTGACAGTGTCAACCCTTCTAGTCAGACCAGCCAAACATTGGTTCATGTGGCTAGCGAAGGCCAGTTGCAAATTCAGGGGACTCTGACCGAATACGACCTAGCTAATGTTAAGGTTGGTCAAGAAGTTACCATTAAATCCAAGGTCTACCCTGGTAAGGAATGGACTGGTAAAATTAGCTACATTTCCAACTATCCTAATGAGAAAAATGATACGACCAATGGGTCAAGCCAATCTAATAGCTCGACTTCTTCTTCATCAGGTTCGTCTTACAATTACAAGGTAGATATCACTAGTGATATTGGTGACCTCAAGCAAGGCTTCTCAACTTCAATTGAGGTTAAGAGTGGTACTGAAAGTATCTTGGTTCCGGTCAAGGCTGTGACAACCTCTGGAGATCGTTCCTATGTCTGGGTTTATGACAGCAAGACAGGTACCATCTCTAAGACTCAAGTTACACTAGGCAATGCAGATGCCAAGAACCAACAAATCGTTGCTGGCCTTGATGAGGGTAAAACCGTTATTACTAATCCAAGTAAGGACTTCAAGGATGGTCAAAAGTTGTCACAATCAGAAATAGCATCATCTGATAAGGGGTGAGGACTATGGCTGAAAAAGTTTTAATGGAGCTAAAGGGTATCACCAAGTCCTATCAAAATGGTGACCAGGAATTGCAGGTGCTCAAAGGTATCGACCTGACTGTTCATGAAGGGGAGTTCTTAGCGATTATGGGGCCTTCTGGTTCTGGGAAATCAACTTTGATGAATATTATTGGGCTCTTAGATAAGCCAACCTCAGGGGAGTACACACTGGCTGGACAGGCTGTTGAGCGATTGACGCCCAAGGAACAGGCTCGTGTTCGTAATGAGGAGTTAGGGTTTGTTTTCCAGCAGTTCTTCCTGCTCTCCAAACTCAATGCTCAAGATAATGTTGAATTGCCCCTGATTTATGCTGGAGTTGGTGGATCCCAGAGGCATAAGTTGGCTCAGCAGTATTTGGAAAAGGTTGAATTGTCCGACCGCAGCAAGCACTTGCCTTCGGAACTATCAGGTGGACAAAAGCAGCGGGTGGCTATCGCACGTGCCTTGGTCAATAATCCCTCCATTATCTTGGCTGATGAGCCAACAGGAGCCTTGGATACTAAGACCAGTAACCAGATTTTGGAACTCTTGACCCAGCTCAATGAAGAGGGGAAGACTATTATTATGGTTACTCACGAGCCAGAGATTGCTGATTACGCCAAGCGTAAGATTGTCATTCGTGATGGTGAGATTACTCAGGATACGACCGAAAGTGTCCGGATTGACTAGGGGAGGTTTATAATGCAAAATTGGAAATTCGCCCTAGGGTCAATCATGGGGCACAAGATGCGATCTTTCTTGACTATGTTGGGAATTATTATCGGTGTAGCATCGGTGTCTTTTGTCTTAGCTTTGGGGAATGGCTTTAAGGTCAAGATGGCTGATACCATCAGTAAGGCCCAACATGATGTTCAAGTCTATTATGTCTCATCATCTGGTAGTACAGAAGATGAGAATGAAGCTTTGGCTAGTGGTCAAATGCCTAAAGGTGCCCCTAAAGTTCAAGAGGCTTGGTTAGAGACCATCGTTAAGAACGTTGATGGAATTTCTGGCTATTATATTACTAATACGACAACCGCAAATGTTGCTTCGACCAAGAAAAAAGTGAAACAGGTTACTCTAACGGGAGTTAGTCAAAGCTATTTTAAAGTTCGCAGTCTTAAAATTCTAGCTGGTCGCCGTTTGGAAGAATCGGACTATACCCAGCTATCCCGTTATACCATGATTGATAGAAAATTGGCGGATAAGCTTTTTTCAAGCTATGATGAGGCTCTCAATCAAATCGTTGAGATAGGTGGCAAACAGTTCCGAGTTGTTGGTGTTTATAAAGATCCCAACGAGGCTGATACCTCATACAGTATGGCGTCAGGAAATGCTATTTTTACAAATAGTATGTTGGCTTCTGAATTTAATTTGGATGAAATCAGTGCTATTTACGTCCATGTCCCTGATGTTGATAAGTCATTAGATTCGGGAAGGGCAGCAGCAAAAGAGCTGACCAAACTGTCTGGGGCAAGTAGTGGAAAATTTAAGACTTACGATTTAACAGAAGCGATTGCTCAATATAAAGCGCAAGTTTCTGGTATTTCTCTCTTTATTGGCCTGATCGGAGCAACAACTCTGATTGTTGGTGGTATCGGTGTTATGAATATTATGCTGGTATCAGTTACAGAGCGCACCAGAGAAATTGGCTTACGGAAGGCATTGGGAGCGACTCGTTCAAATATCCTGATGCAATTTTTGATTGAGTCAGTCCTCCTAACTCTAATAGGGGGTGCGATTGGATTGTTGTTGGCTAGAGGAATTGTTGGTCTCTTAGCTAAGTCAGAGGGACTTTTGGCGCAGTTAGGAAGGCCAAGTATTTCCTTCGGTACCATCTTAATTAGTCTATTCTTCTCGGTCCTTGTTGGTATTGTCTTTGGTATTCTGCCGGCAAATAAGGCCAGTAAGCTGGATCCGATTGAAGCTCTGCGTTATGAATAACCGAATGTTTTATAAAAATAATATTGAAACGATCTCTGTGAGGTCGTTTTCTTTTTTACTCTGCACCTAGCAATAGTATCTCATCATTAATCCTGCCGATACTGAAAGTGTATAGGAAACGGTATTTTCAAATATAAGATTTATAAGTTACTTCATTTTTAAAAGCTCATTTCCCACTATCTATTGACAAGGATTTCATATCCCTTCTGTGATAACTATCAAAAAGTTAACTTTTGATTTTAATGGAGTATCAATAAAACAAGGGCTATTTGCGATGAAGCAACTTTAATTTTTCTAAGATTATTCTTTTTCAAACACTGCTAGGAAGAAATGGATTGATAGATTATCAGCCGTTTTTGTAATGACTTTCTGATAAACCGTTTTTATAGTTGGCTATCATTTTATCTTTTCTTCTCCTACCTCATAAATGTTATAATGGTCTTACGATTCAACAGCTTATTCAGTAAAAGGCAGTTTCATGAAGCATTCTTATTTCAAGTATTTCTTAAAATTTCGATACCAGCTTTATCAGAGTTTTAGCGATGTCTTCCCATTTGCGATGATTTACGCTTGGTTGGCCATCTGTTATAATCTTCTAATTTCAGAAAATTCCTTTCTGGCAGAAACCAGCCAGTGGGACTTTTACTTGCAAGGCTGGTGGCTGTTTATTTCCCAAAGCCTTTCTAATGTCTTGCGATTTTTGACCTACTTCATGTCAGCCTTTTTTGTGGCTAGTTTTATTAAGCGTGACTTGGAGCATTCAAAGGCAGACTCCTACCTTCCCAGTCTTCTAGGCTTTTTAGCCGTCTGGCTGACAGTATCAAAGTCTGCTCAAGGGGCTGATGGTACTCCCCTTAGCCAACCTTCCTGGCTGCTGTTGATTTTTATAAGCTTAGCTATTATCTTGGTTGTTCGTTTATGGCGATGGCAGTCTCAAGCTTTAGCATATTCAGGCTTAGGAATCATTTTGATTTCCATTTATCTTATTTCTAATTTTCTCAAACATTTTCCGAGCTTTAAACCGGAGTATCTTCTGCAAATGAGTTTTTCAGATTGGATGGGGAACGGTCCCAGTCATTTGTGGCAAGTGCTCCTTTGGTCTTTGTTAGCCATTTTTCTTCTCATTTTTGGTTTTGTTATTCCAAACGTTCTTCTTCATCCATACACAGAACTGACAGTAGTAGGGGATAATTTAAGTGCAGCTCTCAACCAAAGTATTGATAAAATTCCTCATTTATTCACACTTTATACAGTTAAGGACAGCTTTGCCATGTTTGGAGGTGTTGGGCTTATTTTAGCCTTAGCTATCGCTGTCTTCATTGAGAGTCGGCGACGGTCGTATTCCCCCTATAGACGCTTGGCTCTTTGGACGATGATTCCAATTATCTTCGACCAAAATCTTCCTTTCCTATTGGGTCTCCCGGTCATTTTGCAGCCAATTCTTTTGCTGCCAATGGTTGTGACTACCCTTATTGCAGAAGGATTGGGAGCTCTTTGCCTACAGCTGGGTTGGTTAGGCCCTTCCGTCTACACGGTTCCCAACGGGACACCTAGTCTCTTATTTGGCTTTCTGGCATCCAACGGTGACTGGCGTTATCTCTTAGTGACCCTGGTAATTTTGGTCCTATCTGTTCTGATTTATTTGCCATTTGTAAAAATTGCCCTGTCTAAGGAGGTTGCCCATGAAAAAACGCATTGAGTGGCTCTACTTGATTCTCGTAGGACTAGTTTTAATCGTCATGACCTTCCTTGGAAAGTCTTATATTAATCAGATGACGGCCCACAAGGCAAAAATTTATAATTCACAAATGACCCCAACTATTTTGGTACCTGGTTCAGATGCTAATCAGGAGCGCTTTAATGATTTGATAGCAGATTTAAATAGTCGAGAAAAAAACCATAGCGTTCTCAAACTAACGGTTCATAAGGATGATAGTATCAGCTATTCTGGTAAGGTTAATAACAAGGATCGCCAACCGTTTATTGTGATTGCCTTTGAAAATAACCAGGATGGTTATGCCAATATCAAGAAGCAAGCGGAGTGGCTTGATATGACCATGACAACCCTGCAGGAAAAGTACAAGTTTAAACGTTTTAATGCTATTGGTCACTCCAACGGTGGTCTCAACTGGACTATCTTTTTGGAAAAATATTATGATGCAGATGATTTTGATATGCAAAATCTGCTGACGATTGGGACACCCTACAATTTTGAGGAAACCAATATGTCTAACAAAACTCAGATGCTAAAAGATTTAATGGCTGCTAAGGATAAAATTCCGGCAAGCTTGAGTGTCTACAATCTCGCTGGGACAGAGTCTTATGACGGTGACAAAATAGTTCCTTTTGCAAGTGTTGAGACTGGTAAATATATCTTCCAAAAGACGGCCAAGCACTATACGCAGGTAACGGTATCGGGCGACGAGGCTGGTCATTCGGATTTGCCAAGTAACCCGGAAGTTATTCAGTATATTGCAGAAAAGATTCTTACCAACCGTCAGGATAAGACTGTGAAGGTTAGAAATTAATGCCAGTAGCTAGCTACTTGTAGAGCAGATGACTTATTCAGAGCTATAAGAATGGAGGGTTCTTATGCGAAAGTACAACAGACAACCAAAAACGATTATTGTGACAGGCGGAAGTTCTGGCATCGGGTTAGAATTGGCAAAACTACTTGCTGGAGAAGCAGCAGAGATTGTCCTCCTTGCTCGGAATCAGGTCAAGCTTTCCCAAGCTAAGACTGCCCTGGAGGCCCTAAATCCTAGCCTTGAAGTCTTCACTATCAGTGCTGATTTATCAACTGTTGAGGGAATTTTCCAGGCTATTAAGCAAGTTGAAGCGTTACATCTTAATATTGATAGCTTGGTAAATAATGTCGGCTATGGAGTCAGCGGCTTGGCTGATAGTTTAGATCTAGATACTGTTGAGAAGGCTACAGTTGCTAATGCTTTGGCTCCGACTCTGCTCACTCAGGCTTTCTTACCTGCCATCGTTCGTAATCAGGGGGATATCCTCTTTATGGGAGCAGGGGCTGCCACTCATCCTATGCCTAGTCTGGTCCACTATTCTGCTAGTAAAAACCTCATCCATGGTTTGGTCAGGGGCCTTCGCATTGATTTAAAGGGCACCGGAGTACATGTTACTGAGATTCAGCCTGGTCCTGTTGCTACGAATTTTGGGACCAGCAGTGGTGGTTCTGGCTCTTCCCAGGATTTTGCAGACAATAATCCTCTGAAAAAGGTTGAAATCACGCCCCAACAATGTGCGAAAGAATCTCTTGCTGCCTTGCGAGCTAATAAATTGCTTCATTATCCTGGCAGAGGCTATCGCTTCCTCATACGCCTTACCAAGCTGGTGCCTTCTCCGCTTATGGAAAAGTTATTACAAAGATTTATCCAACGCTAATTGTGTTAATCAGCCTATCGTCTTTTTGAGTGTAAAGACTGGAAGAAATATCGAGGGTCATACACCCTGTCTAGTTTGTACTGAGAGGCCAAGCAGGCTGATTCAATCTTCTTAACAATCCTGAGGTCTTTCAATATATTGTTGAAATGATTTTGGCTGTGGGACAATAAAAGTTTAACAAGCTTTTATATTGATTATTTCTCAATCGCTAGCTTGGGCTTTGATACGACAGCCGCTCTGGCTGCCCTTGATACTTGATTTGCCAATTATAAATATAAAAAGAACGGTTGATTTCTGTCGACCGTTCTCTTTATATAGGGCGTATGAATTTAGTTAAATCTGCTATTAATTTGCAACAATTTTAAGATGACTGATCTTACTATCCTTGATGGTTGCAAAATCTTTGCCAGTCAGGGTAAAATAGTCATTAGCGGAGCGTTGTGATACAACTCCCCAATCCACTCTAAACTCGTTTTCAGAGATTTGACTGGTATGCCAAAGGTGTTTGCAAATAGGATTTCGACTGAAAAAATCGTTGAAAAAATTGATGATGGCCTCCTTCCCATGGACAGCTTTCCCATTATGTGGTTCTATGGTAGCTTGCTCATCAAAGAGTGTGCAGAGTTCGTCAAACTTTTCTCTATCTTGTCCAGCTTGGTCAGATAGGGTAAAATAGCGATCCAATATGGTCATTGTAACAACCTCCTTTACATTATTTGATAATCATTGAACAATCAAATGATAACATAATAATAAAATTTTTCAAGAAAGGACTGAATAAACTCAAAATTATGCCCGATTTATTTCATCCAGAAGCCCAAGAAATATCCTTATCACAAGTTTTATATGCCCTAAGCGATCCCATTCGTTTGCAAATCTTTTCTAAATTATTCGATTTAGGAGAAGAAGTAAGCTGCAGTTATTTTAACAGTTTAGCTAAAAAGAGTAACTTATCGCATCATTATAAAGTTCTGCGTGAAGCTGGTGTCATCTATGTAAGAATCGAAGGAAGACATCGTTATCTCTCTTTAAGACAGAGTGACATTAACAAACGCTTTCCCCGATTATTCCCAACGATTTTTAACAGCTATTCCCAAGATTAAAATTTCTATTGTTTGTTGATTAAACTGAAAAAATAGAGCAGATTATTTTAATAGAGCTGTCAAGATTTTTTCTTGACAGATATTGGGTATTCTGTTATACTATCTAAGTAAAGTCGTAGGAGAGCTATGGCTAAGCAAGAATTACTATAGAAAAGAGACTTAAACATGTCAGTAAAAATTCGTTTGACTCGTATGGGTTCTAAGAAGAAACCTTTCTACCGTATCAATGTTGCCGATTCACGTTCTCCACGTGATGGTCGTTTCATCGAAACTGTTGGAACTTACAACCCATTGGTTGCTGAAAACCAAGTAACCCTGAAGGAAGACCGTATCCTTGACTGGATGTCTAAGGGAGCTCAACCTTCTGATACTGTTCGTAATATCCTTTCACGCCAAGGAATTATGAAGAAATTCCACGATTCTAAATACTCAAAATAAGAGCTTAACCTATGGATACCATTGAAAATCTTATTATCGCTATCGTTAAACCTTTGATTTCAAAACCAGATAGCTTCAGCATCAAAATTGAGGACGGTCCTGAATTTTTGGAGTACCATCTGGACTTAGACCCTCAGGATATTGGTCGGATTATCGGCAAAAAAGGTCGAACCATCACAGCGATAAGGTCGATTGTCTATTCGGTACCCGTTGAGACCAAAAAGGTTAGAATCATTATTGATGAAAAGTAAGAAAGTAGCGATTGTCCGCTGCTTTTTTTGCTTTTATGCCAAAAGACTGAATACTCAAGGAATATTAGGCAGAGTATACAAAATTTGAAGGTGGGAGGGGTATCATAATTGAATATAAATAATTTCACCTTGATTCAGAAAATCGACAGAGTGGTAAATCTTTAGAGGTCCTTCATCCTAAGTATGAAGAATCTGGTGCTTCCGATAAAAGGTGGAAAAAAGCAGAGCTCCCACAAGCAGTTTTAAACACAAGTGTTTACGAAATTGAAGGCTACACCTGTGTAGTGCTGTCGGATTTGGCATGTCTAAGTAATATGCCCTCTTGAATCGAACAAGCGGTGTGAGAACAAATAGGTGCTTAATCTGGTTTTTTATCTATGGTAATTGGAGGATTATTTTTCGTCAAAGAAGTCGGGTAGATTAATAAATCTTAGGTTAGCAAAAATTAAAATAGTGTAAGAGCAGTAGACTTCACGGTTTGCTGTTTTTGCTTGACAAATTATATTCTAGTGATAGAATATAAATAGATAATATTCTAATGCTAGAATATACAAATCAAAAAAGATATTCCAAAAGGAGGAAAATGTCATGGCATTTGATTTCAAAAAAGAGTTGAAGGAGTTGTATCCGACAAAGACTAATCCGACGATTGTCAAGATCCCTAAAATGAACTTTTTGGCAGTTCGAGGACAGGGTGACCCTAATGAAGAAGGAGGTGAATATAAGCAAGCTATCAGTTTACTTTATCCGCTGGCCTATGCCATTAAAATGAGCAAAAAGACAGACTACAAGATGGAAGGATATTTTGATTTTGTCGTCCCACCACTTGAAGGCTTTTGGTGGCAAGAGGGAATCATAGGTGCAGATTATAATCGCAAAGGGGATTTTCACTTTATTGCGATTCTTCGCTTGCCTGATTTTGTTAGCGAGGAAGATTTTGACTGGGCAGTTAAACAAACGACTATCAAAAAGAAATTGGATTTTTCCAAGGTTGAATATTTCACTTATGACGAAGGTCTGTGTGTTCAATGTCTGCATATCGGTCCCTACAATGACGAGCCTGCAACAGTTGAACGCATGCATGCTTACATGGAGGAAGAGGGATATCAACTGGATATTACCGATGAACGTATGCACCATGAAATCTATATTGGTGATGTCCGTAAAGTGGCGCCAGATAAGCTAAAAACAATTATTCGTCATCCCATCAAAAAAGTAGGAAGTAAAAAATGAGCATTAAGACATCTTTAACAGAAGAGTTGATTCTAGGACTATTGGCAGAGCAGCCTAGACATGGTTATCAAATTGAAAAGCTAATTGAAGACAGGGGGATGAGGCGGTGGACCGAGGTTGGTTTCTCTTCGATATACTATGTCCTTGATAAACTGGAGAAAAAAGAGCTTGCTAAAAGTGCACCAGCAAAAGGAAAGGAGAAAAAAGAGTATGCCATTACAGACTTGGGACTAACAGTTTTGACAGAAAAAACCAAACAGCGTTTGCTAGAGCGCCAACCAGCCAATTCACATTTCATGACTGCCTTGGCTAATAGTCAAAATATGTCACCAAAGGATTTGTTACAAGCTTTCAAGATACGTAAGAAAGTTTTAGAAGAGGACTTGCAGGTCTTGAAATTACAAGAAGCAAGGGAAGGTTTTGCACCGCGCTCTGCCCAGCAATTATTCGGCTTAGGCATGACCATGCTCCAAGCAGAGTTGGGCTGGTTAGAGGAGGAAATTGATATTTTGCAATCAAGGGAAGGATAGAAGCATTATACATCATCAAAGGAGATAGCGGATGAAATTGGATGTAAAACCTTTTATCGGACAACATTGTGAAACGACTGCTACAGGAACCCTTTTGAATCAACTTGGTATCTTTTTAAGTGAACCGCTCTTGTTCGGCCTGGGAGAAGGGCTAAGCTTTGTTTTTTGGAAGATGAAATCTTCGAATATGCCATTTATAGGTGGGAGAATTAAACCCGACCGTCTGACGCAAAACATCACGAAAAATCTTGGATTAAAACTTGATGTTAAGGAAACCTCTTCTAAAGTTAAAGCTTGGGAATCTGTAAAAAGCTTGCTGGATAGTGGTAAGGCAGTCGGTCTGAAATTAGATTGTTATCATTTGGATTATTTCACTAATCCTATTCACTTTGCAGGCCATTATGTTGCTATCATTGGTTACGAAAATCAGGATGCTTTTTTAGTAGACACGGATCAGCAAGGTTGCCAAGTCAGCACATCGCTTGAAAGTTTGGCGCTGGCAAGAAGCGAGAAAGGTCCTATGTCCTCTAAGAATTTATTTTACACTATTGAAAAAGAAAAGGACTTGATATCTTTAGAGATGGCTGTGGTAAAAGCGATACGGAATAACGCAGTAGACTATTTAAGTCCGTCAATCAAGAATATGCAATATAGAGGTATTGAAAAAGTAAGTGAGGAGGTCATCAAGTGGTTTGATGGTTCACAGACCACTGCAGAAGATTTTGGAAAAACTGCAATCTTGATGGAGAGAGCAGGTACTGGTGGTGCTATCTTTAGAAATCTCTATTGTGATTTTCTAAATGAGGCCTATGTTATCACAAAGAATGGAGTTATTAGGGATGCTTACCAATTATTTGTTGAGATCGCGAATGGTTGGACACAAGTTATTGAATTATTCCAAAAAGTTGCTGATACAAAAGATAGACGATTTATATTAGCCGCATCAGAAATAATGAAGAACCTTTCAGGAAAAGAAAAAGAGGCAATGACATTACTTATGGAAATCTAAAGAATCTGTAAGGGGAAAACAATCAATATGTTTACGTCGTAATTATACATTGATTGTTTTTCGCTTTTTGTGGTGTTTATCCAATGTTCGGTTGACGAGAGTTACTCTGTTTACTGATGGTTGAGCTTTAAGCTAAACTGACGAACGTTTTCTATTTCTTTTTTAGGTGGAAAAAATTGAATAATTGATCTGACTTCGTTAAGGCAATAGATTAAGGAGGTGTGATAAGAATTTTTTACTCTAATCATCTTGACAAGCACCCTATTTTTCAGTAGAATACTAGCTGTATTGGGGTATAGCCAAGCGGTAAGGCAAGGGACTTTGACTCCCTCATGCGTTGGTTCGAATCCAGCTACCCCAGTTTTTTTATTTGCGCTTCTATGCTAGGCCGGTGTGGTGGAATTGGCAGACGCGCTGGACTCAAAATCCAGTAGTTTTGTGATAAAATGTAATTGTTCCATATGATTCTTTCTAATGAGTTGTTTTGTCGCTTTTCATTATAGATCTTATGGGACTTTTTTTCTACAACAAAATAGGCTCCATAATATCCATAGGGGATTTACCCACTACAAATATTTTAGAGCCCATAAAAGAAACTCTCCTTTCTCGAAAGAGAAGGGAGATATTTTATGTTGGAGAAAAAAGTCGAGGGGATAAATATTTCTTCTATATCTTCTATCCAACCCACATCAATCTCTTATACATATTAGTTAGAATAACTACCAAGTCTATATCTATCTCAAAGGGGTGCTTTTCTGATGTTTGAACGAGCAAAAAAACACCCTAATTCCAATGCTTTTCTAAGCATGTGGAATAAGAGTGCTTATTGTACAAGAAATTATTCTCCGTCTTTTTTAAAGATGTTTTTAACACCAGATACTGCACCTTCGACAGCTTCTTCAGCATCTCCGGCAACTTCTTTAGCTTTTGAAGCTACTTTTTCTGCAGCACCTTCTACTTGAGTTTTTGTATCGCCAGTTAGTTTACCAAAACCTTCTTTAACAGAACCTTTAGCTTGGTTGAATTTTTCTTCGATTGACATGGGGTTACCTCCGTTAATTTTTTGTATTATCTAAACTAAATCAGATATTGATTTAAGTATACACCCTTTTATGCTGAAAAGCAAAAAACTGATACGAAATGAACTGAACCGCTCCCTGTCAAGTAGACAGTCAAATAATAAAATAATTTAAGCAACCTGATTCCTGAATTCTAAAGGAGTCAGGTTATTTAGTTTTTCTTGATAACGTTGGGTGTTATAAAAGCTGATATAGTCGTCAATAGCTGTAACCAATTCCTCAAAGGTCTTGTAGTGTTGGAGATGGTAAGACTCTGTCTTGAAATGGCCAAAGAAACTCTCAATTGGGGCGTTATCAATACATTTGACGACCCGTGACATGGATAGGGTGAGCCCAGCTTGGGTGGTGAAATATCGGTATTCTTTAGAGGTATACTGGCTACCCCTGTCACTATGAATCAGGGGCCTGGCGTTTGGATTTAAGGCCAAAGCCTTTTTAATGGCCTTCATGACTAGAGGATTATCGTTGTTGTGACTAATCTCATAGGCAACTATTGACCCATCGTATAAATCTTTAATAGCACTCAGATAGGCCTTAGCTCCCGGGCCATACTGGAGATAAGTCACATCGGTACACCATTTCTGGTTAGGAGCTGTCGCTGTGAAATCACGGTTGAGAATAGTCTCTTCATAATATTTATCCCCAGATTTTGTACAGGCATGGCGAACACGACGAATGACAGAGCGAATGCCTAGAATGGGCATGAGTCGGCGAATCCGCTTCTTGTTGTACTGGGTGCCTAGTTGCCGGTTGACAAAGGCGGTCATGCGGCGATAGCCGAGGATACCATTGTAGCGATGATGAAAAGATTTTATGGTTGCCATCAGCTCTTTGTTCACTCTTTCAGAAGGCGTCTCTGGATGCTTTAGCCATTTATCATAACCTGAACGAGAGACTTTCAGAATCCTGCACAAAGTTTGAATAGGGAAGTTGGGGTTCTCCTCATGATAATCTTTGATAGCTTGGAAGACTTCCAAGTACCTGCCTTGTCTCACCGACGATTTTGCCGTCTGATGGTGTCTAACTTTTTTAGCAGACCAACCTCCATCTCTAAATAACGATTGCGGTCCTCTAGCTGCTTGATTTTGAGCTGGAGCTGTTCGGCTTCGGTGAGATTAGGCTTGCTTTCTAGCCCTTTTCCTCTACGGTCTATCAGCCCTTGCGAGCCGTGTTTTTCAAACTTTCTAACCCAAGAATAGACTTGTTGGTAGGAGACGCCAAACTTCTCTATGGCTGCTTGGTAGTCTTTCTCATGAGCGATGGTGTAGTTGACAATCTCGACACGTTCCTCAAACGTTGTCTTACGTCCTTGTTTCATACGACTATATCCTTTACTGGTAGCTTTTGGTTCTTTACCACTAGTATAGCGTTTTATCCAGCTTCTGAGGACATAGGGATCGGAAATATCATACATTCGACAGACTTCAGTCAGAGCCCCTTTGCCGTCAAGATAGGCTTCTACAGCCTCTTGTTTCAACTCATAAGTGTACGATTGCCAAGTGTGACTTTCTTTGAGCCCATCAATTCCATACTGCTGGTACTTGTCTCTCCATCGTTTGACAGTGGTTCCAGCAATCCTATACTGTTTAGCAAGTTGGCTGACTGACCGCTCACCTTTAATAAGTAATTGAACAATTTCACATTTTTCTTCTACTGATTTTGGACTTCTTTTGGACATATAAAAACTCCTCATATAGTTTCTAGTGAATTTTTGTTTTTTCACTGTCCACTATATGGGGAGTATATCAGTTCAACGTCTGATTTATACAGTTCCATTTTTTCTAATAAATAGCTATCTTGGTCAGTCCCGTTAATAGCACGATAAAAATTATCGCCAACCTTAATGATAGCTCCATCAGTTGTAGCTGAAGTATTGACATAAACATCTTTTTTATCAACACCTAACTCTTTTGATACAATCTCGATGAAGTGTAAGTAACTACGAAATTGATTATCATTGTATTGACTAGTTTGGAAATTCGTAATACTAATCAATACAAAAGCAATTAAAGTCAAAATAGAAATAATCAATAATTCACGGAACTTGCTTCCTTTTTTATCTTTGAAAGCTTTAAATGCGAAAAAAAATAGTCACAATTACTAAGAGCGTTGACACAATAATCATAGCCCAATTCTGCTGACTGATCTGACTGAGAACATAGTCGTATGAATAGAATTTCATAAGAACCTCCACCTTTTTAAATTCAATCTATTATAAATTAATCTTTAAGCAATTGCAGATGAGAGCTTATCAGTGACTTTCTTGCAAATTTATTCGAGGATGCACTTGGCTGACTTAGCATTGGGAATCCTAACGCTATCCTTAGCCGGTTTAAGTATAGAATTACCGATTCAGTTAATGGGTTATGCCTCTGGGTTTTTCCAGATTATTTTTACTTATTACAGCAGGTCCATAAAAGCTAAAAGCTATATTTTTTCAGTCTCCATTTGTACTATCTGGATGGTTATTTTCTTCTTGAGCCATCACTAAGACTCGCTGTCTCTTGTCTTGTAGATAGCTCTTAATTTCAGTTAGTTGATAATTGGGGAATATTAATTGCTAACTCGGAAACTCTACCCTCAAAAGGCTAGGATTTTGTTGGAACCCCCTAAAATTTTTTAATGATTTTTTCAGTAGGTTCAGACTTTTGCTTGGCAATTTCTCCCTTTGATTTAATGGTTTGGCCGTGGTAAAATACTAAGAAAGACTAAAAAATAAGGACAATTTATGAATTATTATAAGGTTGGAACCATTGTTAATACCCAAGGTTTGCAGGGGGAAATTCGGGTTCTTTCGGTGACCGATTTTGCGGATCAGCGTTTCATGAAGGGGAGCACTCTGGCCCTTTTTGATGATAAGGATAGGTTTGTGCAGGAGGTGACCATTGCCAGTCACCGCAAGCATAAGAATTTCGATGTCATCAAGTTCAAGGACATGTACCATATCAATGCTATTGAGAAATTCAAGGGCCATGTCCTCAAGGTGGCCGAGGAAAATTTGACGGACCTGTCCGATGGTGAGTTTTACTACCACCAAATCATTGGTCTGCCTGTCTATGAAAATGATGTTCTTATCGGCAAGATCAAGGAGATCCTCCAGCCTGGGGCCAATGATGTCTGGGTGGTTAAGCGAAAGGGCAAGCGAGATTTGCTCCTGCCTTACATTCCACCGGTGGTCAAGAAGGTTGATTTGGCCGAGCAGCGGGTTGAAGTTGAGCTCTTAGAGGGACTAGATGACGATGAAGATTGATATTCTGACCCTCTTTCCGGAAATGTTTGCCCCACTGGAGCACTCCATTGTCGGCAAGGCTCAGGAGAAGGGGCTTTTAGAAATCAACTACCATAATTTTCGCCAGAATGCGGAGAAGTCCCGCCATGTTGATGATGAGCCCTATGGGGGCGGTCAGGGCATGCTCTTAAGGGTTCAGCCAATTTTTGACACCATGGCCAAGATTCAAGCAGACAAGCCTAGAGTTTTGCTCCTGGACCCTGCCGGTCGCAAGTTTGACCAGGCCTATGCCGAGGAGCTGGCTCAAGAGGACCAGCTGATTTTTATCTGTGGCCACTATGAAGGCTATGATGAACGCATCAAGACCCTGGTGACCGATGAGGTTTCTCTAGGGGACTTTGTCTTAACCGGTGGAGAATTAGCAGCCATGACCGTTGTTGATGCGACTGTTCGTCTGATTCCAGAGGTTCTTGGCAAGGAATCCAGCCATCAGGATGACAGCTTTTCATCAGGTCTGCTGGAGTACCCTCAATACACCAGGCCCTACGATTTTCGTGGCATGACGGTCCCTGATGTCCTTATGAGTGGCCACCACGAAAATATTCGTCGCTGGCGATTGGAGCAGAGTCTTCGCAAGACCTGGCAACGTCGGCCGGATTTATTGGACCATTACCAACTGAGCCCAGAGGAAGCCGAGCTTCTAGAAAAAATCAAGACTCAAGATAGAGAAAACGAGGAAAGAAATGACTGAGCAAAAGATTACTGATATTACCATTATTGGCGGAGGACCAGTTGGCCTCTTTGCGGCCTTTTATGCTGGCCTGCGTGGCATGACGGTCAAGATTATCGAAAGCCTGTCTGAACTAGGCGGACAACCTGCTGTCCTCTATCCCGAAAAGGTCATTTATGATATTCCCGCCTATCCTAAGACCAACGGGGTTGAGTTGACTGAGAATCTTTTAGAGCAGTTGGACCGCTTCAAGGATACGACGGAAATCTGCCTCAAGGAAGAGGTTCTCAGCTTTGAGAAGACCGAGGGCATCTTCACTATTGCGACCAACAAGGATCAACACCGGTCGCGGGCTATCATCATTGCCTGTGGCAATGGAGCCTTCGCTCCTCGGACCTTGGGTCTTGAGGGGGAAGCAGACTATGCTGACAAGAATCTCTTTTACAATGTCCACCAGTTGGATCAATTCGCTGGTCAAAGGGTGGTCATCTGCGGTGGCGGAGATTCGGCGGTCGATTGGGCCCTGCATTTGGAACCCATTGCTGAGAGCGTGACCATTGTCCACCGGCGGGATGCCTTTCGGGCTCATGAGCATAGTGTGGAGCTCTTGCAGCAGTCCTCAGTCAAGATTTTGACACCCTATATTCCTCTGGAATTGCATGGAGATGGCAAAAGTTTGACAGGTCTGATGGTTCAAAAGGTCAAGGCCGATGAAGTGGTGGACTTAGAACTGGATTCTTTGATTGTCAGCTTTGGTTTTTCGACCAACAACAAGAACCTGCGTAACTGGGGTATTGATTACAAGCGGACCAATATCGCTGTGTCGCCGGTTTTTCAAACCAGTCAAGAGGGTGTCTATGCCATTGGTGATGCCGCTGACTATGACGGCAAGGTTGACCTGATTGCGACTGGCTTTGGGGAAGCCCCAACAGCTATCAATCATGCCATTAACTATATCTACCCTGAGCGTGACAATCGGGCTGTCCACTCGACATCCTTGATTAAGGATTAGTCTAATCTAGACAACAGAAAGCTGGCCGAGAGTGACCGCTTATACAAGTGTTCCTGATTTGAGCTGGCTTTTTGGACTTCGGAATTTTAATAAGTTACTTTGGTGGACTTAGTGAAAAGTTTAGGCAAGGCCACCCTAGTGGTTGCCCTAGGAAATGGAGACACTTTAATGATCCATTTTCTTAACAATTGCGACAGTTGGAAAAGCGAGCCGATAATGGTCGCTTATCCAACTTAGTAAGCAGTTTAGGCAAGTCACCCTAGTGGTTGCCGTAGGAAATAGAGCCATTTTGATGGCCTATTTCCTTAACTGATTGAATTGAACTCGCCTACACCACTGTGGAAAAAGAAGAAGCTTCCTAGATGCTTAGTCGCATCTGTGTCCCCTTCCCAATTTTCCTGTGTGGTGTTTAAGGGCTCTGCGACACGGAGATAAAGCAGTCAGACTACTGCTTTATCGAAAGTTAGAGAGAGAGCTAAGCAACTGCCCTGGCAGTTGCTGTTAGTCATCAGTTACTTTTAGTAACTAGATGACTTTGCTCTGTCGTATCTTGTGAAAGGAGATGTTTTTATGCCAGTTAATGAATTTGGTCAGACTATTGGTGACCCGATTGATACTAGCTTGGGAGCCTATCCAGAAATTTCTCGCTTGGAGGGTAACTATTGCTCGGTTGAGAAGCTGAATTACCAAAGGGCTTTCGCTGATCTCTTTGCCTTCTTCGGAGCAGGAGCTAATCTTCCTGATTGGACTTATCTACCGATTGAGGGCGGGATGAGTCAGGAGGAGTTTTCCGACTTGCTCAAGGCCTGGGCTCAATCAGCTGACCCTTATTACCTAGTTGTTCGCGATAAGGTCAGCCAAAAGGTTGTGGGTATCTTTTCACTGATGCGGCTCAATCGTCAGGCCCGCTCGGTCGAAATGGGCTGGGTCATCTATTCCCCTGCCCTGCAAAGAAGTCGTCTGGCAACAGAAGCCCAATACCTAGTCATGGCTTACGTCTTTGAAAAGCTGGGCTATCGCCGCTATGAATGGAAGTGCGACCATCTCAACCAACGCTCCCGCAAGGCAGCTCAAAGGCTGGGCTTCACTCTTGAAGGCACCTGGCGACAAGCCACCATCTATAAGGGAAGAAGTCGTGATACCGACTGGCTTTCACTCTTGGACGAGGAGTGGCCCGCTAATAAGCAGGCCCTAGAAGCTTGGTTAAGTCCTGATAATTTTACGGCGGATGGGCAACAGATTAAGTCCCTTAGAGAATTTAGGCAGGCAGATTAGTGAGAAGGAGGCTTGGGTTAAACCCAGGTCTTTTGAGGCCTATGAAAGTTTGAGACTTGGGAGAACAAGCAAGCAGAAACCCTGATAGGAAAGTATTTGGCCTGAAGTAATCAGAGCTAGACCATTTGCAGGAGCGCCTTATCTAAGATAGACTCTCTGAGGTTCGAGAGTTTAATTTGCGGTTCTTTTGAGCTCCTATCTTGCTAGAAGGGGTCGAGTTTTAATCACTGATAAACTTGCTATGTTAGAAAGTATCAAAATTGAGAGTTCCGATTTTAACTCAGTATGAATTGAAAGTTTTTGACGGAAAATGCTTGACATTGGTGGGAATAGTCTTATAATAAAAATGTAAACGGTTGCAAAGGAGGTGTTGGTATTCTTAAGTCGGAGCGAAAACGGCTGATTATGGACCAACTTAATCAAGCTGATTTTGTAACCTTGGACCATTTGGTATCTTTGCTAAAGTCATCTGAATCGACTGTTCGTCGTGATTTGGATGAGCTTGAGGCTGAGCATAAGTTGCACCGTATTCACGGTGGCGCTGAAAAATTGCACAGCCTGCAAGAGGAACTGAGTGTCCAGCAGAAAGCTATCAAAAACGTTCAAGAAAAGAAGTTAATTGCGCATGCCGCTAAGGAGCGGATTTGCCAAGGTGATGTTATCTTTATCGAAGCGGGAACGACCAATGAACTTCTGGTCGATTGCTTAAATCGCATTGACATTACGGTGGTGACCAATTCTATCCACCATGCCATCAAGCTGGTTGAACGGCAGATCCCGACGGTCATGATTGGTGGCGATGTCAAGATTCCAACCGATGCCAATGTTGGCCCAATTGCGGTTCAGCAGCTCAGCCAACTTAACTTTGACCGGGCCTTTCTAGGAACCAATGGTGTGGACTGTGATAATCTCACAACGCCGGATATCTATGAGGGAGCTATCAAGGAAACGGTCATTGCTAATAGTAAGGAAACCTTTATCCTGACAGATTCTAGCAAGCTAGAGAAAATCTATTTTGCTAAATTTGCTAGACTTGAGGAAGTGACCTTAATTATCAATCGCTCCTCAAAACCAATCGTCAATACGCTAAAAGATAAAACGAAGGTGATTGAAGTATGATTTATACGGTAACCCTTAACCCCTCCATTGACTATATCGTTCGTTTGGACAAGGTTGTTGTCGGTAGCGTCAACCGCATGACCAGCGATGATAAGTTTGCAGGCGGTAAGGGCATCAATGTTAGTCGGATTTTGCAACGTCTGGGCGTAGAAAATACTGCGACCGGCTTTCTAGGTGGTTTCACCGGCAAGTTTGTTGAAGATGGTCTCAAGGCTGAAGCTATCGCTACAAAATTTGTCCAAGTGGACCAAGATACCCGCATCAACGTCAAAATCAAGGCAGATGACGAGACGGAAATTAACGGTACAGGTCCACAAATCAGTCCAGATCAGTTGGCCCAATTGGAAGCCATTCTTTCAGGACTTTCAGCTGAGGATACAGTTGTCTTTGCGGGTTCTGCCCCAGCTAATCTGGGTAACCAGGTTTATAATCGTCTGATTCCTGTCGCTAAAGAAGCAGGAGCTCAGGTGGTTTGTGACTTTGAAGGCCAAACCCTTCTGGATGCTCTCAATTATCAGCCCCTCTTGGTTAAGCCCAACAACCATGAGTTGGAAGCAATCTTTAATGTTAAGTTGGATGGTCTAGCTGACGTTGAAAAATATGCGAGAGAAATCCTAGCCAAGGGGGCTCAGAACGTTATCATTTCCATGGCGGGTGATGGAGCCCTCTTGGTGACACCAGAAGCTGCTTATTTTGCCAAACCAATCAAGGGTCAAGTCAAGAACTCTGTTGGGGCTGGTGATTCTATGGTGGCAGGCTTCACGGGAGAATTTGTCAAATCTGCTGACCCTATTGAGGCCCTCAAGTGGGGTGTGGCCTGCGGAACATCGACAGCCTTCTCGGATGACCTGGCCAGCATTGATTTTATTAAAGAAACTTATCAAAAAGTAGAGGTAGAAAAACTATGAAAATTCAAGACGTCTTGAGAAAGGAAGTCATGATCATGGATTTGCAAGCGACCACCAAGGAAGCTGCCATTGATGAAATGATTTCCAATCTGGTTGACAAGGGTATTGTCACCGATTTTGATACCTTCAAAGAGGGTATCATGAACCGGGAAGCACAAACCTCAACTGGTTTAGGGGATGGGATTGCCATGCCTCACAGTAAGAATGCTGCTGTTAAGGAAGCAACCGTTCTCTTTGCTAAATCAGCCAAGGGAGTTGATTATGAGTCGCTAGATGGGCAACCAACTGACCTCTTCTTTATGATTGCAGCTCCAGATGGAGCCAACGATACCCACTTGGCTGCCCTGGCTGAATTGTCCAAGTATCTGATGAAGGACGGCTTTGCTGATAAATTACGACAAGTCACCAGTCCTGACGAAGTCATTGCGACCTTCGATGCAGCAGAAGAGGAAAACAAGGCTGAGGCAGTTAGCAAGGCAGCTCCAGTAACTGATGATGACAAACCATTGGTAGTCGCCGTTACCGCTTGTACAACTGGTATCGCCCACACCTACATGGCTGAAGAAGCCCTGATTAAACAAGGGCAAGAAATGGGAGTCAATGTTCGGGTTGAAACCAACGGTGCCTCAGGTGTCGGAACTCCATTGACTGCTGATGAAATTAAGCGAGCTAAGGGTGTTATCGTCGCAGCCGATAAGGCTGTGGAAATGCCTCGTTTCGATGGTAAGCCCTTGATTTCCCGACCAGTAGCCGAAGGGATTAAGAAGCCAGAAGAATTGATTAATACCATTCTTGATGGCAAGGCAGAAACCTACCACGCAGCAGCAGGAGAAGCTAGCACAGCTGCCAGCGATTCTGGTGAAAAGACTGGTCTGGGTGCAGCTTTTTACAAGCATCTCATGAGCGGTGTTTCTCAAATGCTGCCTTTCGTTATCGGTGGCGGTATCATTACAGCCATTTCTTTCCTGATTGATAACTTTATGGGAGTTCCACAAAGTCATTTATCTGATTTGGGACACTATCATGCCGCTGCAGCAATCTTCAACCAAATTGGTGGTGCAGCCTTCTTCTTCATGTTGCCAATCCTAGCTGGTTACATTGCTTATTCAATTGCTGAAAAACCTGGTTTGGTAGCTGGTGTGACAGCTGGTTATATCGCCAAGGTTGGTTATGCCATCAATATGATTGGTGCTGATGAAAGCAAACTGATTCCATCAGGCTTCCTTGGAGCTTTGGTTGGTGGTTTCCTAGCAGGTGGCGTCGCCCTGCTCCTCAAAAAATATGTCAAGGTTCCACGCTCTCTGGAAGGTATCAAGTCTATCTTACTCTTGCCTCTTTTGGGTGTTGGGATCACCGGCTTTCTTATGCTTTTGGTCAATGTACCAATGGGAGCTATCAATACAGCCTTGAGTAACTTTCTCGAAGGTCTGTCAGGAAGCTCAGCTCTTCTTCTTGGTTTGATTGTCGGTGCCATGATGGCTATCGACATGGGTGGACCTTTCAACAAGGCAGCCTATGTCTTTGCAACTGGTACCCTAGCCGACCCTAATGCCCTCGCCCATGGTGGTACGGTGGTTATGGCAGCCGTTATGGCTGGTGGTATGGTTCCGCCTTTGGCAGTCTTTGTCGCTACCCGTCTCTTCCCACAAAAATTCAACAAGGAAGAACGTGATTCTGGTTTGACCAATATTGTCATGGGGCTGTCCTTCATCACCGAAGGGGCTATCCCATTTGGTGCGGCTGACCCAGGCCGTGCTATCCCGAGCTTTATGCTGGGCTCAGCGATTACGGGTGCCCTAGTTGGCGCTGCAGGTATCAAGCTCTTGGCTCCCCACGGTGGTATCTTTGTTATCGCCCTGACCACGAACTGGTGGCTCTACCTCATCTTTGTCGCTATTGGAGCCATCATTTCCGGTGTCGTCTTTGGCGCTTTACGTAAAGAACAAGAGGCTTAAGTGACTGCGAAAGTCTCAGGCTATATGAGCTAAAGTCCATTTGCGATTTGAAAATTTTAATTTTTATTGATTATGAGCTTTAGTTACCTATCAAAAGTCCTTTCAACCGAGTCAAGTTGAAAGGATTTTTTCTTTTCTTTACGAATAGAGAGTTAGGAGGTAAATGATGTATAGTGTAGAAATTCATGAAGAGGCCATGCGGCCAAGAGAACGCTTAGTGAATCTAGGTGCTGAGAACCTGAGTAATCAGGAGCTCTTGGCAATTCTTTTGCGAACAGGTACGAGACAGCACCATGTCTTGACCTTGGCCAATAATATTTTAGAAGAAACTGGTAGTCTAGCAGATTTTAGAAGTCTCTCACTTGAAGAGCTTCAGGCTATCCCTGGTATCGGTCGGGTTAAGTCTATTGAACTCAAGGCAGCCTTGGAGTTTGCTAAGAGGGTCAATCAGACTCTGCCTGAGAAATCTGAGCGAATAATCTCAAGCGACCGATTGGCTAAGAAGATGATGGCTGAATTGCGGGATAAGCGACAGGAGCACCTCATCGCCCTTTATCTGGATACCCAGAATCGCTTGATTAAGCAGCAGACTATATTTATCGGGAGTGTTCAACGTTCCATTGCTGAGCCAAGGGAGATTTTGCACTATGCTTGTCGTTTTATGGCGACTTCGGTCATTGTTGTGCATAATCACCCTTCGGGCCAACCGGATCCCAGTCGGTATGATATTGCCTTTACCGAAAAAATTAAGCGTTGCTGTGATGATTTGGGCCTAGCCTTTTTGGACCACATTATTGTTGGCTCTGATAATTACTATAGCTTTCGGGAGGAGACGGATATAATTATTGATATACCAGTCTAGGGAAATTCGTCATTGTCAATAAAAAAGACCAGACGGCCCAAAAACTGTCTGGTTAAAAATTAAAAGCGTTTATAATTGACTTTATTCCAACGAAAAGGAGCGGTTCAGTTGTCTATGCCTAACTCCCGATTACTTTACTCACTATAATTCATTGACAAAATAGTCGAAGAGCTCTTGATCTGCTTGACGACTGCCAATCAAATGCTCAGGATGCCATTGGACACCTAAGAAATGAATATCAGGATGGTTGGAAGCGACGGCCTCAATGGTTGAATCCTTAGGGTCTTCAGCAATCACATCTAGATAGGGAGAAAGCTCCTTGATGCTCTGATGGTGGAAAGAGTTAATTGTGGTCTCAGAGCCGTAGATTTCCGCTAACTTGGTATTAGGCTTGACGGTCATTTTGTGGTAGAGGTAGTCAGTCGGTGCGTCCTGCCAATGATTTTCGATAGCCTGATTGAGATTGCCCCCAAGAGCTACATTCATCAGTTGAGTACCGCGGCAGACAGAAAAAATGGGTTTCCTTTGGCGAATAGCTTCATCAATAATAGAAAATTCAAACATATCTCGACGGTGGGAAAAATCATCATCCAAGGCCTGCTTGGTTTCATGATAAAATTCTGGGTCAACATTTTGTCCGCCAATCAGCAAAATCTTATCCACCATGCCAACATATTCAATTGCCTCATCCATAGAACCGATAGGTAGAAGTAGCGGAATACCGCCAGCTCTTTGGACGGCCTGAACGAAGCCCTTGGGAGCATAGCTAGTGATAATATTATCACTATTCGGTCTTTCGTTTGTTGTAATACCAATAATAGGTTTTTTCTTCATTAAAGAAACCTCCTGGGGAAGTATGTCTATTGATAAATCACCTGAAAGTTTTCAGGTGATTGGTGGTTTTTACATTACCTTTAGTGATCCTGATTCATGAAATAAAGCAGAGTTTGGAGTTCGCTAGTCAGGTCTACATATTGGACAAAGACTCCTTTGGGAAGACTGAGATTGACCGGAGAAAAGCTCAGGATTCCCTTGATACCGGCATTGACTAACTGATTGGCAACTTCTTGTGCCTTGACACTAGGAACCGTCAAAATTGCAGTTTGGCAATCGGTGCCTTTAAGCCTTTCATTGATAGTGGAAATACCATAGATAGGAATACCATCATCGGTCTTAGTATCGACCAACTCATTATCATCGGTATCGAAGGCCATGACAATCTGCATCTTATTGCGCTCATGAAAGCGGTAGTGAAGCAGGGCCCGTCCCATATTACCGCAACCGACAAGGGCGACATTGGTAATAGAATTGTCGTTAAGAATATCAGCAAAAAAATTCATCAGCTTCTTGACATCGTAGCCAAAACCTCGTCGACCAAGCTCACCGAAGTAGGAGAAGTCCCGTCGAACCGTTGCCGAATCAATTCCGATGGCCTCAGCAATCTGCTTAGAGCTGGCTTTAACGATATCCTCAGCATAAAAACGTTTAAAGGTTCTGTAATAAAGCGATAGACGTTTAGCTGTCGCTTTGGGAGTAGATTTATCAATAGTCATCTTAACTATCTCCAATCTTATTGCGAGTAATTCTAAGTTAATTGTAGAACAAGTTTGTGAAAACTGCAACAAAATAGCGATAAAAAAATCCTATGCTAACATAGGATTTTCGTATAAGAGCTTAAGGCCTATTTGGATAGCTTAGGGAGCCCTTCGGAGGTAGTCAGATCTCAAGGAAAAATAATGTTAAGCTCCTAGAACTCTTGCCTGAGGTAATCAGGTATAAAGCTTAGTTTTACTAGGACATTGGCACCTTTGCAAACCCTCGAGACTCAAACTTTAGTCTTCGCTTTTAGTAAAGATGTCTCTTTCAACCAGGCTATCCATGAGGAAGTAGAACTTGTCTTGGATGATGGACAGCTTGTCATTCTTGAAGATATTGACCAGGCGCAGGCCTGATTGATCGGTTACGCTGAGTTTGAAGGAGCTTAGATCCTTATTGATAGTGATTTTAAGAGGGAAGCCTTGTCCAGAGTTAGGATTTTCTTCAAGAAGACGGTTTAACTCATAGTGGCCGAGTTTGTTGGGTTCAAAGGTCGTATCTCTCAAGGTATATTTTTTAATATTGGGACTAATGGTATAGGTGTATTTGCAGTCGTCCAAGTGAATAGATTTTTCAAATGCCATGGTATTGTATTATCCTATAATTTCTTTTAATTTTGTTGCCAGCTGGCTTAATTCCTCAGAGGTATTGAGGTCCGATAGGCTGATGCGAATGGATTCGCTCAGGCGGGGAGAATCAGTCCCGTAGAAGGCCTGCAAGACATGGCTGGGCTCGACTGTTCCTGCGGTACAGGCAGAACCTGTTGAGACAGCAAAGCCAGCCAGGTCCAGCTGGGTCAACAGAAGACCATTGTTTTGGCCGGGAAAGCCGATATTGATGACATGGGGTAGACGATTGGGACCACCATTGAGGTAGTAGTCCACGCCCTTTTGGCTCAATTGCTTGAGAAAATCCTCGCCAAGCTGGCTGAGCTTTTGATAATTTTCTTCTTGCAGTTGGTCGGCTTCTTTGAACGCCTGTGCCATCCCAGTGATACCAATCATATTCTCGGTGCTGGCCCGTCTTTTCTCCTCTTGTTCGCCACCGTGTAGAAGATTATCCATGTGATGGGGCTTAGCATAAAGGAAGCCCACGCCCTTGGGCCCATGAAACTTGTGGGCCGAAGCTGAGAGAAAATCCACGCCCAATTCTTCCGGACGAACAGGAATTTTCCCCGTGGCCTGAACGGCATCAACATGAAAGACGGCCTGGTGGTTGGCCAAGACTTGAGCGAATTCGGCAATGGGAAGGAGGTCACCAGTTTCATTGTTGGCCAACATAGTTGAAACCAAGATAGTGTCCTCCCGCAGGGCGGCCTTGAGAGCTTCTGGGCTAAACTGGTGATTTTCATCAGGTTGCAGGTAGGTCACTTGAAAACCAAAGCGTTTTTCCAGATAGTCCATAACATGGAGAACCGAGTGGTGCTCAATAGCTGTTGTAATCAGGTGTTTTCCCTTGTCCTGATTGGCTAGGGCATAGCCTTGGATGGCCATGTTATTGCTTTCGGTTGCACCAGAGGTGAAAATCAGATTTCGTGGCTGAGTGCCCAAAATTTTGGCGATAGTAAGACGGTCATCCCGCAAGAGATGGCTAGCCTTTCGTCCATAAGCATGGATACTGGAGGGGTTGCCAAAGTTGTCGGACATAACCGCTGCCATTGATTGGATAACGGCTGGCGTCAAAGGAGTCGTCGCCGCATTATCAAGATAAATCATCTTAATCCTCGTCTTCAGAAGTGTAGGTAAAGAGTGGGCTGAGTGGCTTGTGGTTGTGGATCCGTGTGATAGCATTACCAATCAACTCGCTAGCTGTGATGTAGGTGGTATTGCTGCTGACTCTTTCTTTAGTGGCTACGGAGTCAGTCACAAGAATCTCTTTAATCGGTGAGGACTCCAAGATGTCTGCCGCTCCACCAGCAAAGAGACCATGGCTAGCTACCGCATAGATTTCGGAAGCACCACCACGCTCAACGATTTTAGCCGCTTCAGCAAAGGTTTTACCAGTATTGAGGATATCATCAATCAAGATAGCCTTCTTACCAGCAACTTCACCGATAATATAACCTTCTTCGCGCTGCGCATCATCTTGAGCATAGTCGATAATTGCGATTGGAGCATCTAAGTATTCTGCCAAGCTGCGAGCCCGTTTGATGCCAGAATTTTTAGGACTGACGACGACAACATCAGTCCCCTTGAGACCCATGTGGATGTAACGCTCTGCAAAGAGGGGGACAGTAAAGAGGTTATCAACTGGGATGTCAAAGAAGCCTTGGACCTGAACAGCATGTAAATCGAGCGTCAGGATACGGTCGGCTCCAGCCTTAACCAACATATTAGCAACTAATTTTGCGGTAATAGGCTCACGTTGCTGGGCAATACGGTCTTGGCGAGCATAGCCGAAGTAAGGCAGGATAATATTGACTGAATTTGCAGATGCCCGCTTACAGGCATCAATCATAATCAGAAGTTCCCAAAGGTTATCGTTAACAGGGAAGCTAGTCGATTGAACAACATAAATGTCAAAGCCACGGACACTTTCTTCAATGTTAATCATAATTTCGCCGTCAGAAAATTGCTTAGAGGACAATTTACTAAGCGGGATTCCGGCTGCTTTCGAAATTTTTTCTGCAATAGCAGTGTTAGAAGTCAGCGAAAATAATTTTGGGGTACTAGTTTCTACCATGACAGTGTCATTCTCCTTTGAATAAGCTAAGGGCCGTGAGGCCTTATGGTTAGCAAGAAATTCAAGATGAACTAGGAGTGGCTTTTACCAGCTACTTACCTTGAAATCTTGAAAATTTTCCTTATTTATTGTACCAAAAAAGGCCGATTTTTACAGCCCTTTATCGCTATTATACCCAATTAAAATCAAAGTTAGCATCTTTGATACTTTCTAACGTAGCAAGTTCATCAGCGATTAAAAATCACTGAAGAACTACGGTAATCGCTATGGCGACTTACCTAGCTACCTTACTAATTCCCTTTTCAAAATAATATCGATTTTGAAAAGGGAATGTCGTTAAAAAGTGCGGACGCAAGCAAACTCCTGGCAAGATACAGAGCCGTTAAGCACCACAAAGGATTAAAAAGGTCTGGGAGACCTTTTTTACCCGAACTCGAAAATAGTAAGGTGAGGCAGGAAATCTGACGAAGGAGCAACAGAGCTTCAAGGCAGATTTATACCTCAAGGTAGCCGCGGCTGTAGATTGACTAAAGTCAAAACAGCCACCTCTCTTTTTCCACAGTGGTGTAGGCGAGTTCAATTACGGAGTTTCATTGCTACACTCGGTTAGGCCAGTCGATTTTACTGACTTAACCGAGTTAATCAGGGGGTTAGCCAATCGCTATAGAGATTGGCGTTAGACATCGCTACTTTAGTAGCTGATGGCTTTGCCCTGTGATAAATTTTGAGCCCCTTCGCTTTCGAGTTTTTAAGCTCAGGCAGATTTAGTCCGCCGGACTAAATCCCTCTCAAAATTTCCGTTCTTAGCAACAACTGTACTTGTTGCTAAGAATACCACTTTGGCGAAAGTATCGCTTTTAGAATTACTCCATTAGTTAATGATTTATTTTCATTTTCCAGATATGGCCATATTGAGATAACAAATTGCTAATTTTGAATTTCAAAGAGTATTAGCCCTTAATCTTTCTGTTTCAAAGTGGAGCAGAAGCGGGCAACCTTGCTCTTTGCATATTTGAGGTCAATATCGTTTTCAAGCAAGAAGGTTTCAAAGTCAGTCTTGCCCTTGTCAGCATTCTCAACCTCAAGCTCCAACTCATAATCAATTCGTCCAGCATAGTTGTTCTTATCCAGAGCCATGAGTCCGATGGGGGTCTCTTTTTCCCGCCGGACAGTTGTTAGATGGCCCAAATTTTTTAATTGATTACAATCAACACCCTGCTCAACAATCAAGGATTTGATGGCATTGTCAGGAAAATGGCAGGACTCAATAATACTCCTAGCCTCCTGGCGACTGAGGTCGATATTATGTTCCAAAGTTCCTACCTCTTTAGGAATTTTCAGGGTTAATTCTGCTCCTTTTTCAAAGGTGCGAATCCGCAACGAAAGCCGCTTTTTTCGCATGATATAGTCATCGGTATCGAAATAATAGTTGGTCTGGGTAATCGCTGGGACGTGGGAGAATAACGTTTCCATGCGATTAAATTCTGCCTTATTGAGCATGGATTTATATTCGATTTCCAAATGGTTCATCTTGATTTTCCTTTACAAGCCTTTTTATGGTATAATTTTACTTAAACTAATTCTATAAAAATGTGGGCTAAATGACAAGGTTCGGCTGTAAATTGGCCCAGAAAACACAGGAGTTTAAATCAGAGAAATATGGAATGGGAAGCCTTTTTAGACCCCTATATTCAGGCCGTTGGTGAATTAAAAATTAAATTTCGTGGTATCCGTAAACAGTTTCGCAAGCAAAATCATCACTCCCCTATCGAGTTTGTGACTGGTCGGGTCAAGCCGATTGAGAGTATCAAAGAGAAAATGCTCCTACGTGGCATTAAGGAGAAACATCTGGCTGAAGATATGCAGGATATCGCTGGTGTTAGGATTATGGTGCAGTTTGTTGACGATGTTCAAGAGGTCTTGGACTTGATTCGGCGCCGTCATGACATGACCATTATTCAAGAGCGGGACTACATCAATAATCGTAAGGCCAGCGGTTACCGCTCTTATCACGTGATTATTGAGTATCCCGTCGATACTATTGATGGTCAGAAGACAGTTCTAGCCGAGATTCAAATCAGAACCTTAGCTATGAATTTTTGGGCGACCATTGAGCATTCGCTCAATTACAAGTATAAGGGAGACTTTCCAGAGGAAATCAAGCAACGCTTAGAGGTGACCTCAAGGATAGCGCGCGAATTGGACGAAGAGATGCGTAAAATTCGAGACGACATCAAGGAAGCCCAGCTTCTCTTTGACCCTCTCAGCAGAAAACTAAGTGATGGTGTAGGAAATAGTGATGACACAGATGAATTATACAGGTAGTCCCCAGCAGACTCGGGTAGCTATCATTGCTAATGGTAAGTACCAAAGTAAACGAGTAGCCTCCAAGATTTTTAGCGCCCTCAAACATGACCGAGATTTCTATCTTAGTAAGGATAATCCGGATATCGTCATTTCCATTGGTGGCGATGGCATGCTTTTGTCGGCCTTTCACATGTATGAAAAAACCTTGGACAAGGTGCGTTTTGTCGGGATTCATACGGGGCACCTAGGCTTCTATACTGATTATCGAGATTTTGAAGTTGATACCTTTTTGAAAAATCTCCGAAATGACCGAGGCGAAAAAATTTCCTACCCCCTCTTGCGAGTGACCGTTACCATGGCAGATGGTCGGGTTGTCACAGCTCGGGCCCTTAATGAAGCCAGTCTGCGCCGTCTGGAGAAGACCATGGTAGCGGATGTTTCCATCAACGGCACTCTTCTGGAGCGTTTTCGCGGTGATGGCATCACTGTTTCGACGCCAACGGGCAGCACCGCCTACAATAAATCCATCGGTGGAGCCGTTCTCCACCCTACTGTTGAAGCCTTCCAGATGACCGAGATTGCCAGCCTCAACAACCGAGTTTATCGAACTCTAGGGAGTTCGGCTATTATTCCAAAAGGCGAAACTGTAACCATCGTTCCCAAACGAGTTGGTTCCTACACGGTCTCTTTCGATAATAAATCTTACAGTTATCGCAATGTAGCCAAGATGGAATTTTCACTGGACGATAAGAAAATCAGCTTCCTATCAACTCCCCACCATACCGGTTTCTGGGAAAGGGTTAAGGATGCCTTTATTGGTGAGGTAGAAGCGTGAGATTTGAATTTATTGCTGACCGGTCCTGCAAGATTAAGACCTTCCTCAGAGGACATGGGATTTCAAAGGGACTTTTGGCTAGGATTAAATATCAGGGCGGACATATCTGGGTAAATGGCATTGAGCAAAATGCCATTTATTTATTGGCTTCAGGAGATAAAGTGACTGTCGATATTCCAGCAGAAGTAGGTAGTCCCCATCTTCTGCCTATCCAACATCCACTGGAAATAGTTGCGGAAGATGCTAATTTTTTGCTAGTCAATAAGCCGGCTGGCTATGCCAGTATTCCCAGTATTCTCCATTCGGAAACCATGGCTAATTTTGTCATGGCCTACTATCGGGAGCAGGGGTATGAAAATCAACAAATTCATATTGTCACCCGTCTCGATAGAGATACCAGCGGCCTCATGCTCTTTGCCAAACATAGTTATGCCCATTCTCGGATGGATAAGGCTCTCCAAGCTAGGTCCATTGAGAAACGCTATTATGCCTTAGTGTCTGGAGCAGAGGACCTACCAGATGAAGGGGAAATCATTGCTCCCATAGCCAGAGAGTCTGATAGCATTATCACCCGTCAGGTCCATACCTCGGGCAAGTATGCCCATACTAGTTATCGTGTGCTCCATCGTTTTGGTCAGGTTAAACTTGTAGATATCCAGCTTCATACGGGTCGGACTCACCAGATTCGCGTGCATTTTTCCCACATTGGTCAGTCTCTCTTGGGAGATGATCTTTACGGTGGCTCTATGGACTTTGGAATCGACCGTCAGGCTCTCCATTGTTATTCATTACGATTTACTGACCCTTTTACAAATCAGGAGAGGCATTATGAAGCGAGCTTGACAGATGACCTTGAAAACGTTATCATAGGTTTGCAAAAAATATAGAAGAGAAGGAATTGCTATGATAAGAAGTTTATTTGGAGAATTGCGCTCTAAGGTTGCAGGCAAGGGAATTAAGATCGTTTTCCCTGAAGGAAATGATGAACGGGGTGTTCGCGCAGCAGCTCGTTTGAAATTTGAAGGTCTGGTTGATCCGATTATCTTAGGGGAAGCAGACCAAGTCAAAAATCTTTTGAAACAATTTGGTTTTGCAGATCAAAACTACACCATTATTAACCCTAATACCTACCCTGATTTTGATAAGATGAAGGAACTTTTCTTAGAGATTCGTAAGGGGAAGGCGACACCAGAGGTTGCTGAAAAACTGTTGCGGGATGTCAATTATTTCGGTGTCATGTTAGTCAAGATGGGGTTGGCAGATGGGATGGTTTCAGGTGCCATTCATTCAACAGCCGACACGGTGCGACCTGCCCTGCAAATCATCAAGACCAAACCAGGTATCTCTCGGACCTCAGGTGTCTTCCTAATGAACCGTGAAAATACCAACGAGCGCTATATTTTTGCGGACTGTGCTATTAATATTGATCCTGAAGCGCAAGAATTAGCAGAAATTGCTGTTAATACGGCTGAAACAGCGAAAATCTTTGATATTGACCCGCAAGTGGCCCTGTTGAGCTTCTCAACCAAGGGAAGCGCCAAGGCTCCTCAAGCAGAGAAGGTTCAAGAAGCGGCTAAGATCGCTAAGGAGTTAGCACCTGACTTGGCCTTAGACGGTGAATTACAATTTGATGCAGCCTTTGTTCCTGAAACAGCGGCTATCAAGGCGCCAGACAGCGATGTTGCTGGCCATGCTAATGTTTTTGTTTTCCCTGACTTGCAGTCTGGTAATATTGGGTATAAGATTGCCCAACGTTTAGGAATGTTTGAAGCAGTGGGGCCAATTCTCCAAGGTCTCAATATGCCGGTCAATGACTTATCGCGTGGTTCAAGCGCTGAAGATATTTATAAGTTAGCTATTATCACGGCCGCTCAAGCACTTGATTGAGGATACAAGAAAGATTAAGCGATTACTTTCTTTACCAGGAGCCTTGAATAAGCTGCAATAGCAAAAAATGGTAGAATTTGGAAATTGAGGCTGGGGAGTATATCCCAGCCTTGTTTGTATAAAAGGAGGCAAAAATGACAGAAACGGTTATGATTACAGGAGCCAGCGCAGGTTTTGGTCTAGCCATGGCCCGACTCTTTGTACAAAAAGGTTACCGAGTCATTGGTACTGGCCGCCGTCTAGCTAAGTTAGAAGAACTGGCCCAAGAGCTGGGAGATAATTTTTATCCTCTACAGATGGATATGACTTCCCAAGAAGTTATTGATTCGGCCTTGGCTAGCCTAGCAGGTGACTGGGGAAAAATTGATATTTTGGTCAACAATGCTGGTCTAGCTCTGGGCTTGGATAAGGCCTACGAGGCTAAGTTTGAGGATTGGGCGACCATGATTCAAACTAATATCGTCGGTTTGACCTATCTGACTCGTCAGGTCCTTCCTCAGATGGTAGAGCGAAAGTCTGGCTATATCATCAATATTGGTTCAACAGCCGGAACTGTTCCTTATCCTGGCGCTAATGTCTACGGTGCTAGCAAGGCCTTTGTCAAACAGTTCTCCCTCAATCTACGGGCAGACTTGGCTGGCACTAAGATTCGAGTTTCCAATGTTGAGCCAGGCCTCTGCGAGGGAACTGAATTTTCCAATGTCCGCTTTAAGTGGGATAACCAAAGAGCTAGTAAGCTCTACAAGGGTGCCCATGCCATCAAGCCAGAAGATATTGCTAATACGGTCCTCTGGCTGGCCCAACAGCCCAAACATGTCAATGTCAATCGGATTGAAATTATGCCAACCTCGCAAAGCTTTGGTCCTCAACCGGTTGAACGTGAAGACTGATAGGGTTGGCGGAGATTTAATGGCTTTAACAAGAGAATTTATAGGGGCGGTGAGTGCTAGCTCCCCTAACGGTAAATTGTTGAGCAACGCGGTTTCGGTAACCAATAATCCAATCGTTAACTTGGCCATACAGGAAAAAGCCTTCAGCAAAACTGGATTTATTCAGTCTTCTGAAGGCTTTGTTTTATGGTTCATTGGTTAACGGTCCCCTTCGATGGGATGAAATTGGATATAGGTCTATCAAAACAATTGGCCCAAAATTCTAAGACTCCCCTTTTCTTTAGCTAGTATCGTCAGCCTAGTCGGAACCCTTGATAGAAGGGCCAGAAGTGGCATCAGACCAGCCAACCAGCGCCTGTGCAGTCTCATCAAGGTAGGTTGTCAGTGGTCGCTTGAAATCTGCAATAGTTTCCATAATGCCAATGATCCTTCCCTGCTCGTCCAAGGCAGTCTGATAGGTTTGCATTAAAATCTGGTCAAAGGCCTGACTAGGTACTTGAAAATTGAGTGAACCCGTTGGGCTTTTGATCAATTCATCCAGAAGCCAGGGTTCCAAGTCTTTGAGCTCCTGGTCTGCTAGAAGGCTACTGTCATTTTGTCCATTATTATAAAGGGGCCGGCCTTTCTGGTCGTAAAAAGCGACTTTATAGGGAAGGTGCTTTAAAATTTCTTCGATCTTTGTCATACTTTCATCATACCTATTCAGGAACCAGATTGCAAGTCTTGCGATTAGCATAGGATAGTATCAGTTTTTCAAAGGAAGGGCCTATCATTCGGCCGTAAATGACTCTATAATAGAAGTATCAAAACAATATTTGGAGGAAATATATTATGGCAAGCAAGGTAATCTTTTTGGATGTCGACGGTACCCTGGTGGATTATGAAAACCACCTGCCTGAGTCAGCTGTTGAGGCCATCCGTAAGGCGCGTGCTAATGGTCATTTGGTCTATATCTGTACGGGTCGCAGTCATGCGGAAGTTCCCCCAAAACTCTGGGACATTGGACTGGATGGGATGATTGGTGGCAATGGTTCTTATGTGGAGCATCAGGGAGAAGTCGTCATGCACCAGATGCTTTCTGAGGAGGATAGTCGAGCTATTGTTGACTGGCTTCATGAACGGGGTCTCGAATTCTACCTAGAAAGCAATAACGGCCTCTTTGCTAGTGAACATTTCAAGGAAGCGGCAAGACCAGTTATGCGGGCCTATGCTCTGACCAAGGGAGCTAAGGAAGAGGACATCAAAGAAATGGAACCTGAAGACGGTTTGCACGGTCTGGTTTATGGCGGTAATCTCTACCGCAATGACCTTAATAAGATCAGCTTCATCCTCAAGTCTTATCAGGACCACTTAGACTCTAAGGAGGCCTTTCCTCATCTTAAGGTAGGCACCTGGGGCGGCCGTGGTGAAACGGCCCTCTTTGGCGATTTAGGAGTCGCTAATATTGATAAGGCCCATGCTATTGATGTCCTTCTGGATTTTCTAGATAAAGATAAGGCAGATACCATTGCCTTCGGCGATGCCAAGGTGGACATTCCTATGTTGGACTATTGTGCGATTGGTGTTGCTATGGGCAATGGTGGCCCAGAAATTCTAGCTATGGCTGATATGATAACTGACGATGTCGAAGACGACGGTCTCTACAAGGCCTTTGAGAAGTTAGGTCTGTTGGCTTAGCTATTTAGGTATGGGTCTGAAAGTCAGGCCCATTTTTTACACCAAGTTTGGCTTGCCAGGTTTCTCATGTCGTTAGAACTGGGAGAAGGGCCTTGGTCGAATTTTGCTGAAATCTATAGCTTTCTATAAGCATTAACTATTTTACAAGTCTTACTATTAGTGGTAAGCTGACTGTAATTTAGAGGAGGTGGGCTTATGGCTCGAAAAGTTGGAATTATTGGCTTAGGAAATGTTGGTAGCACCCTGGCTGGTAACCTAGTTCGTTCAGGTCTTGTTGATGAACTGGTTTTGCTTGATAAGCGTGAGGACAAGCTTTTTGCTGATCAGTTGGATCTTGAAGATAGCTTGGCAACCAGTCCTCATTATGTCAAAATTTCTACTAACGACGATAGTTTGCTTGATGATGCAGATGTCCTCGTGGTAGCTGTTGGCGATATCAAGGCTTATTTTGGCGATAATCCTGATCGTTGGGTGGAACTCAATATCAATATTGCCAATGCCAAGGAGATTGCTGCTCGCTTGAAGGCGACTAACTTCTCGGGTTTAATCGTTGTAATTTCCAATCCTTGTGATGCCATTACCACGGTCTTGCAAAGAGAATTGGCTTACCCTAAGGAAAAGATTATGGGAACGGGAACCTTACTGGATAGCAGTCGGCTCAAAAATCAATTGGCCAAGGTCAGCGGTCTAACTCCCCAGTCCATCCAAGGCTATGTCCTAGGTGAACACGGTGATAGTCAGTTTACGGCTTGGTCAACAGTTAATTTGGATCAGTTGGGAACAGTAGATCAGAAAGGTATTGAAGCAGCTGTCCGTCAAGGTGGCCAACAGGTCTTCAACGGCAAACGCTACACCAACTTTGCCATTGCCAGCTCGGCCCATTTGCTATTGGAAGCCATCCTGACCGATAGCCACCAAATTTTGCCAGTCTCCAATTACGATGAGGCCAGTGATCTCTATCTCAGCTATCCAGCTATTATTGGCCGTCATGGTGTCTTAGGACGTGTAGCCCTGAGTTTAGATAAGGTGGAAGAGCAGAAGTTAAAAGCCTCTGCCAAGGCTATTAAAGAAAAGGCCTTTGACTAAGGCAGCTTTCAATACTAGCCAATGTTGGGTAAGTTTAGTTCGTCTAGTTAAGCTATCCTGACAGTCGTTTACTTTCACCGAATAAGTCATTTTTAAACAAAATAGACAAAACCCGCCCGTCCATTTTGGACGGGCGGGTTGCTATATAGTTGTTACCAAGCAATGGTATTGATTAGGTCGTCAGCCGTAGTGGTCGGTAGAATCCGCACTCGATTAAGGGCATAGAGACCATTGTCAGCACTGGCTAGCCCTTCGTTGGTCGTAACAGCCATTTTATAGCCGGCCTGCTCTGCTAACTTCTGACTACTGTCGTTGTAGCGACCAGATGGGTAGGCTAGGGCAATAGTATCTTGCCCCAAAAGCCGGTCCAACCAAGATTTGGATTCACCAATCTCGGTATTTTGACTATCATCCGACTGGGTTGACAAATCTGGGTGATTAACGGTGTGGCTCTGGAAGGACATGCCCTCTTTAGCCAGCTCCTTAATCTTGTCCGAAGTTAAGAAACCATCCTTGTCAGTATAGCTGGTGATAATATTATTGGTGCCAACAGCTCCGTATTTTTTCATAATTGTTGCGGCATTGACAAAATCGGCATCGCCATCATCAAAAGTCAGCCAGACAATCTTTTTGTTGCCATTGGGCAGGACATTTTCTGATAGCACCTTGTAAGCCTCCTGGGGTGTAAGGAAGTAGTACCCCTGTTCTTTCAGAGCCTTAATGTGGCTTTCAAATGTGTCTGGGCTGACAATCAAGTTGGCACTTGCGGACTCAGACGGGTCCATCACATGAATAGCGTGGTACATGAGAATGGGAACCTTGACTGTTTCGTCTTGCTTTTTCCAATCCACCTTGGCCTTCTTGTCAGACTGGCTTGTCTGCCCCTGGTTGGTCTTCTTGCTAGTCTGGCTAGTCTTTTCTGACTTTAATAGTTGACTGGGACTGAAACTGTGATTTTTAAACATAAAGGCGAAAGCACCGATGATAAAAACCAGACCAATGATGGCTAGTAGATTTCGACTGGTGTGGCTGGACCGGCCAGGTTTTTGATTTCTAGAAGTCATATCTTTTAGTTCCTCTTATAAAGTCTTTGGTGATGCTCAATGCGTTCCAAGGCAAAACTGTGGGTCGCATAGTTTTCAAATTCAGCATTTCCTTGATCGTCTAATTGCGCTTCTTCAAAGAAAAGCTTTTCGTAGTCCTCAACGCTCAACCTCTGGCGTTTTTCTAAGCTTGCTTGTTGGTCAGGATTTAGCATCTGTTCAAAACCAGCAACCAGCTGACCACTAAAGATTTCAGATACAGCGCCAGAGCCATAACTGAAGAAGCCGATCTTGTCGCCTGCTTTTAGGCTTTGAGACTTCTCAAGCAAGGAGAGGAGGCCTAGATAGAGGGAGCCAGTATAAATGTTACCGATTTGACGACTGTAGCTGATGGAGGCTTCAAAATTGGCCTTGATTTGGCCAGTCTTTTCTTGGGATAGGGACTTATCCAAGAGCTTATTGAGCCCCTTTCTGGCTAATTTAGGATAGGGAATGTGAAAGCAGAAGGCTGCGAAGTCTTCTAGCTTGCCTTGGTAGCGCTTCTGATACTCAGCCCAAGTCGTTTTCAAGCAATCCAGATACTGCTTGGTTGAAAATATACCTTGGACAAAAGGAGTGGTTGAGTAATTGGGTCGCCAGAAGTCCATAACATCTCGGGTTTGGGCAACATTATCATCATTGAAAGTTAAGATTCTTGGCTGATTGGTCACCAACATGGCGACCGCACCAGCACCTTGGGTGGGCTCGCCAGATGTCTTGATACCATACTTGGCAATGTCACTAGCGATAACCAACACCTTAGAAGCAGCCTGAGCAGTCACATGGAGCTTGGCATAGTTGAGGGCAGCTGTTGCACTATAGCAGGCTTCCTTAATTTCAAAGCTGCGAGCAAAGGGCTGAATCCCCAATAGCCCATGAATGAAAACGGCAGCAGCCTTACTTTGATCAATGCTGGATTCTGTCGCAACAATGACCATATCAATAGTAGCCTTGTCTTCCTTGGTCAAAATTTGTTCAGCGGCAGCAGCACCTAAGGTCACGATATCTTCGGTGATGGGGGCGATGCTGAGGCTATCCAACATGAGACCGAGGGAGTATTTATTGGGATCGGTGTCGCGGGCGACAGCCAAGTCCGCCATATCCAGCCGATATTTAGCTGTGGCGAAGCCAATCTTGTCAATTCCAATAGACATAATTCTACCTTCTAATTTAGTGATTTATATATTACTATTGTAACATAAATGTCATGGAAGACTGGGCCAAAAACACTAGAATGCTTGCAATGACTGCAAAATCGGTCCCGCGCCCGACTCGGTCAAAGTCCTTAGTGGTAATTTTGAGAATTTTCGTCTACAATAAAAACCAGAAATTTTAGAACGAAGGATAAGAATCATGACTAAAGCAGATGCCATTTTCAAGGCAAATATTGAAAAGATTATGAAGGAGGGCGTCATGTCCGAGCAGGCTCGTCCCAAGTATAAGAACGGTCAAACGGCTAACTCCAAGTACATCACGGGTTCCTTTGCCGAATATGACCTAGCCAAAGGAGAATTTCCCATCACGACCCTGCGGCCTATTCCTATTAAATCTGCCATCAAGGAAATCTTCTGGATTTATCAGGACCAAAGCAATGACTTAGGTCTTCTCAATGATAAATACAAGGTCAAGTACTGGAATGACTGGGAGGTCGGCAAGACAGGCACCATCGGCCAACGCTATGGAGCTGTCGTCAAAAAGCACGACATCATCAATAAGCTTCTTAAGCAACTAAAAGAAAATCCTTGGAACCGCCGCAATGTCATCTCCCTCTGGGACTATGATGCCTTCGAGGAGAGCGAGGGCCTACTCCCTTGTGCCTTCCAGACTATGTTTGATGTTCGGCGAGTGGATGGCGACATCTATCTGGATGCGACCCTGACCCAGCGCTCCAATGATATGCTGGTGGCCCACCACATCAATGCCATGCAGTACGTGGCCCTGCAAATGATGATTGCCAAGCATTTTGGCTGGAAGGTCGGTAAATTCTTCTACTTTGTCAATAATCTCCATATCTACGACAATCAGTTTGACCAGGCCGAAGAATTACTCAAGCGGACTCCATCAGATATGGAGCCTCGCCTAGTGCTCAATGTCCCAGATGGCACCAATTTCTTTGACATCAAGCCAGAAGACTTCGAGCTCTTGGATTATGAGCCGGTCAAACCGCAATTGAAGTTTGACTTGGCTATCTAAGCCCGCCAGATTAGTTTTATTAAGAATGTGTTTGAATTTTTTCAAATGCATTTTTTCTTAATTTCTGCTAGAATAAAAGCAGTATGGACAAAGTTTTTAAGGCAAAACAAATTATTGCGATTTGGGCTCAGGATCAGGCTGGCTTAATTGGTGCCAACCAGACTATGCCTTGGCATTTACCGGCCGAATTGGCCCACTTTAAAAAGACCACCATGGGACAAGCTATTCTTATGGGACGCAAGACCTTTGATGGCATGGGCCGGCGAACTCTACCGGGTCGGGAGATTCTGATTTTGACCCATGATAAGACCTATCAGGTTGATGGGGTTAAGACGGTTTCCAGTCCTGAGGAAGCCCTAGCTTGGTTTGACCAGCAGAACAAGGATCTCTATATCGCAGGCGGTGCTGGTGTCTACCAGGCCTTTATTAATAATTACACAGGTCTAGTCAAAACGATAATCCAAGCTCGTTTTGAGGGAGATACCTATTTCCCAGAGATGGACATGGCTCCCTACCAGCTTGTCTCTGAAGAAAATCATAGTAAGGATCAGAAAAATCCTTATGATTTTACAATTGCGACCTATCAAAAACTAAGTAACCAATAAGGAATAAACAATTCATGCAAAGAAGTATTTTTGGGGTATTTACAGCACTCTTAGCCATTATCTGTGTGCTCTGTGCGATTCCTGCCTTTCGTAAAAACCGTTACGGCTTGGGAACGCTTTTTCTCCTCAACGCTTTGACCAATCTCGTAAACTCCATTCACGCCTTTTACGGGACACTCTTTTAACAGAAGGAAGATTAGGATATTATGGCAGACAATCAAACAACAAATGATACAATGGTCTATTGCTCATTTTGTGGGAAAAACCAGACAGAGGTCAGAAAAATAATTGCTGGTAACGGCGTTTTTATCTGTAACGAATGTGTGGCCCTCTCCCAAGAAATTATCAAGGAAGAGCTAGCTGAAGAAGTCCTGGCTGATTTGGCGGAAGTACCAAAACCCAAGGAACTCCTGCAAATCTTGGACGACTATGTCATCGGTCAAGACCGAGCTAAGCGTGCACTGGCGGTTGCCGTTTACAACCATTACAAGCGGATCAGCTTTGTCGAAAGTGCCCAAGATGAGGATGTCGATTTGCAGAAATCTAATATTCTCATGATTGGCCCAACTGGTTCCGGTAAGACCTTCTTAGCTCAAACCTTGGCTAAGAGTCTTAATGTTCCCTTTGCTATTGCGGATGCAACGGCCTTGACTGAAGCTGGATATGTCGGAGAAGATGTGGAAAATATTCTTCTCAAACTGATTCAGGCTGCTGATTTCAATATTGAACGGGCTGAACGAGGCATCATCTATGTCGATGAAATTGACAAGATTGCCAAAAAGGGAGAAAATGTCTCCATTACTCGGGATGTCTCTGGTGAAGGGGTGCAACAGGCTCTCTTGAAAATTGTTGAAGGAACAGTTGCCAGTGTTCCACCACAAGGCGGGCGCAAGCACCCTAACCAAGAAATGATTCAGATTGACACCAAGAACATCCTCTTTATTGTCGGAGGTGCCTTTGATGGTATCGAAGATATTGTTAAGCAACGCCTGGGTGAAAAGGTGATTGGTTTCGGTCAAAGCAATAAGTCTCTGGATGATGATGCTTCCTATATGCAACAAATTATTTCGGAGGATATTCAAAAATTTGGTCTCATTCCTGAATTTATCGGCCGTTTACCTGTCCTGGCTGCCCTTGAGCAGTTGACGGTTGACGATTTAGTGCGGATTCTGACTGAACCCAAGAACGCCTTGGTTAAACAGTATAAGACCCTTCTGTCTTATGATGGAGTGGATTTGGAATTTGATCAAGAAGCACTTGAAGCGATTGCTCAAAAGGCTATTGAGCGTAAGACTGGTGCTCGGGGCTTGCGTTCCATTATCGAAGAAACCATGATGGACATCATGTTTGAAGTGCCTAGTCAAGAGGATGTTACCAGCGTTGAAGTGACAAAGGCAGCAGTTGAAGGGACCGATAAGCCGATTCTCAAGACTGCCTAGGAAAGAATCATGACACAAGAAACTCTTTTAAATACCCATAATGCCTCAATTCTTTTGAGTGCTGCTAACAAATCTCATTATCCACAAGACGACCTACCAGAAGTAGCTTTGGCAGGTCGTTCTAATGTCGGCAAATCTAGTTTTATCAATACCCTGCTGGGCCGCAAGAAATTAGCTCGAACTTCCAGCAAACCTGGCAAGACCCAGCTGCTCAACTTTTACAATATTGATGACAAGTTGCGTTTCGTCGATGTGCCTGGTTATGGCTATGCTAAGGTCTCCAAGACCGAGCGGGCCAAGTGGGGCAAGATGATTGAAGAGTATCTGGTTACCCGGGATAATTTGCGGGTCGTGGTCAGCCTCGTGGACCTACGCCATGAGCCAACCGCTGACGATGTCCAGATGTATGACTTTCTCAAATACTATGAAATTCCTGTTATCGTCGTAGCCACCAAGGCTGACAAGGTTCCCCGTGGCAAGTGGAACAAGCAGGAGGCCCTGATTAAGAAGAAGCTCAACTTTGATCAAGCAGATAGCTTTATCGTCTTTTCTTCGGAAACCAAGGAAGGCTATGATCTGGCTTGGGATACCATCCTAGAAAATCTCTAAATCAAGTCTTAAAAGGCTAACCAGACGGTTAGCTTTTTTGTTGGCTGATTTTGGACTGGCTGCTAATAAAGACGTAACTATAATTATGTAAAAAACAAAAATCACCTCATACTCAATGAATCCCCTAAGCAGGCTTAGCCTGCTAACTCATGACAGAAAAATTATTTTTCAAATCGGGAACCTTTGAGTTTCGAAGAGTATCAAAAAACTTCAATTAATTTTTTATAAGACCTCATAAGAAATAACTATGCCCTAAGGGCTATTGATACATGTTATCATAGAGGGTAATTAATTATTTGGAGGCCTTATGGAAAATCATAATTTTGAGGATCAAGGGAAGTTTCAACGCAAGATGACCAGTCGTCACCTCTTTATGCTCTCCCTGGGAGGCGTGATTGGGACTGGGCTCTTCTTGAGTTCTGGTTATACCATTGCTCAGGCGGGGCCGCTGGGTGCTGTTTTATCCTATCTGGTTGGGGCAGTAGTTGTCTATTTGGTCATGCTGTCGCTGGGTGAGTTGGCGGTTGCTATGCCGGTAACAGGCTCCTTTCACACCTATGCCACCAAGTTTATCAGTCCCGGGACTGGTTTTACGATTGCTTGGCTCTATTGGGTTTGTTGGACGGTAGCTTTGGGAACGGAATTTTTGGCGGCGGGGATGCTGGTTGAGCGCTGGATTTCTATTCCGGCTTGGATTTCGGCAGCCATCTTTGCCTTAGCCGTCTTTGTCATCAATGCCCTATCAGTACGCTCCTTTGCGGAGACAGAGTCTTTCTTTTCTAGTATTAAAGTACTAGTCATTCTTGTTTTCATTGTTTTGGGCTTGGGAGCTATGGTTGGTCTGGTTTCCTTCAATGGCCGCCACCATCCTGTTCTCTTTGAAAATCTAACAGCTCAAGGAGCCTTTCCCAAGGGGCTGGTTGCTGTGGTTTCCGTTATGCTCAATGTCAACTATGCCTTTTCGGGTACCGAGCTGATTGGGATTGCCGCAGGGGAAACTGATAATCCCAAAGAAGCTGTTCCAAGGGCTATTAAGACAACTATCGGCAGGCTGGTCATTTTCTTTGTCTTGACTATTCTGGTCTTGGCTTCCCTGCTGCCCATGAAGGAAGCAGGTGTAACGGATGCGCCATTTGTCCTTGTCTTTGATAAGATGGGAATCCCTTACGCTGGTGATATCATGAATTTTGTCATCCTGACGGCTATTCTTTCAGCTGGCAATTCTGGTCTCTATGCGTCTAGTCGGATGCTCTGGTCATTGGCTAATGAAGGCATGCTGGATAAGCGAGTAGTGAAAATCAATAAGCACGGTGTGCCCATGCGTGCCATGCTGCTCTCTATGCTAGGAGCGGGTCTGTCTCTCTTTGCCAGCTTTTATGCAGCCTCAACGGTTTACCTAGCCTTGGTTTCCATTGCCGGTTTTGCGGTTGTTGCGGTTTGGCTGTCCATTCCGATTTCTCAGATTAATTTCCGTAAGGTCTGGCTTAAAGATCATAAGGAAAGTGAATTGAATTACAAGACTCCCTTTAGTCCGATTTTGCCCTATATCACCATTATTCTCTTGTTGGTTTCAATCGTCGGGATTGCCTGGGATAAGGACCAGCGGGCGGGCCTCTACTTTGGACTGCCATTTGTAGCCCTCTGTTATCTTTATCATTATTGGCGGTATAAGAAGTTTTAGGGTGTTGAGGAAGACTTATTGTTTCTAGCTAACACCAATTAAGGAGGAAGCTTATGGGAAGATTTAAAGATCTATTAGCAAGTCAAGATAACTTGATTTTACACGGAGCCTTGGGAACTGAGCTGGAGTATCGTGGTTATGATGTTTCTGGCAAACTCTGGTCGGCCAAATACCTTTTAGAGAATCCTCGGGCCATTCAAGATATTCATGAAACCTATCTGCGAGCAGGCAGTGACATCGTTACAACGTCTTCTTACCAGGCCACCCTCCCAGGTTTGGAGGACTATGGATTGTCTGAGAACCAAGCTAGGGATGTGATTGCCTCAACTGTCAAGATTGCTAAGGCTGCTCGTGACCAGCTCTGGTCTGAATTGACGGAAACCGAAAAGGGCCAACGTCCCTATCCCTTGATTTCAGGGGATGTTGGTCCCTACGCTGCCTACTTAGCAGACGGCTCAGAATATACGGGCGACTACGGTTCCATCAGCAAGGAAGAACTTAAGGCTTTCCACCGACCTCGCTTGGCCATTCTCCAAGAGCAGGGCGTGGATTTGTTGGCTTTGGAAACCATACCCAATTTTCTAGAAGCACAAGCCCTAGTCCAACTTTTAGCAGAAGAATTTCCTCAAGTGGAAGCCTACATCAGTTTCACCTCTCAAGACGGCCAGTCTATTTCAGACGGAACACCTATCAAGGAAGTTGCCCAGCTGGTTGATGCAAGTTCGCAAATCTTAGCGATTGGTCTCAATTGCAGCTCACCGAATCTATATCCTAACTTTTTGACCGAGTTGCGTAAGTATACGGATAAGCCACTGGTGACTTATCCAAATTCGGGGGAAGTTTATGACGGAGCGAGTCAGACCTGGACCAAGGATCCTGACCATTCGCACAGTCTTCTGGAAAACACCCTTACCTGGCAAAAGTTGGGAGCTAAGCTAGTGGGCGGTTGCTGCCGGACGAGACCTAGCGACATTAAAGTCCTGGTTCAAGGAATTAGAGGGCAAAACCGGAAAACTAGAAAGTAACTTGAATACCTTAAACACCAGATGCAAGAAGATGGCTCAGATAGTCGCCTTTAAATCTTAAGCGTGGTCTAGTGGCCATCTTTTTTTATTTATTTGAATAAAAGTCTTGACAGGTGGTCTCCTAGCGTGTTAAGATATTAAAGGTTTTAAGAAAACCGACCTAAGACAGCAGGGGAGCTTGACTCATAAACATCCTGCCGAGGCACAAAAACGTAAAATCTCGGTCTGTTTATCTGGCCGGTTCATAAGCGTATTTGTACTTTCGTGTCTAGGTTTGGATACGATTTTTTCGTTTCCAGACAAAATAAAAACGGAGGTAAAACTTAATGAGTGAAGCTGTTATTGCTAAAAAAGCTGAATTGGTTGAAGCGGTTGCTGAGAAAATGAAGGCTGCTGCATCTATCGTTGTCGTTGACTCACGTGGTCTGACAGTTGAGCAAGATACTAATCTTCGTCGTTCACTTCGTGACGCTGGCGTTGAGTTGAAAGTCATCAAAAACTCAATCTTGTCTCGCGCTGCTGAAAAAGCTGGTCTTGACGACATGAAAGATCTCTTTGTTGGACCGTCTGCTGTAGCCTTCTCAAACGAAGACGTAGTAGCCCCAGCAAAAATCATCAACGATTTTGCAAAAGAAGCTGAAGCACTTGAAATCAAAGGTGGTGCCGTTGAAGGTGCTGTTTCTTCAGTCGAAGAAATCAAAGCCCTTGCTGCTCTGCCAAACCGCGAAGGTATGCTTTCTATGCTCCTTTCAGTGCTGCAAGCGCCTGTACGCAACGTTGCTTACGCTGTCAAGGCTGTTGCAGAAAGCAAAGACGAAGTGGCTTAAGTCTAAGCTAACTTTATCGCGTAGCTTAGTGCTACAAAACATTTAACATTATTATTTTTGGAGGAAATCACAATGGCATTGAACATTGAAAACATTATTGCTGAAATTAAAGAAGCTTCAATCCTTGAATTGAACGACCTTGTAAAAGCTATCGAAGAAGAATTTGGTGTAACTGCAGCCGCTCCTGTAGCTGCTGCAGGTGCTGCTGGCGGAGAAGAAGCTGCCGCTAAGGATTCATTTGATATCGAATTGACTGCCGGCGGAGACAAGAAAGTTGCCGTTATCAAGGTTGTTCGCGAAATCACAGGCGAAGGTCTTAAAGAAGCTAAAGGGCTTGTTGACAATGCACCATCTGTTCTTAAAGAAGGTGTTGCAGCTGCTGAAGCTGAAGAACTTAAAGCTAAACTTGAAGAAGCTGGAGCAACTGTTACCCTTAAATGATGAGGTGATGATTTCAGTTGAAGAACCTACCGTTTGGTAGGTTTTTTTGATTTTGAAAATCGCTGAAATATTTTCATTCCCCACCAAACCCCACTAAGATTTGAGCTTGGTGGGATTTTTGGCTTCCGAAAACCACTAGCAATTGTAGTGACCCCAAAAAGTTGGACATAATAGTTTAAGTAAAGGATTGCGTTCTGTATTGCACGGAACTCAAGTCCTTTTAGTTTTAATTTGATGCGTTATTGTTGTAATAATCAATATAGTCTGAGATAGCGAGCTTAAATGCCTCGATGGATGAAAACTCCTTTTCAAAACCATAGAACATTTCGGATTTTAAACTCCAAAGAAGGATTCCATTATAACTGTTACCCTTACGGGACATGGGTGGTACCTTTTAAGTAATTCTTGTAATTAATCCTTCAATAAAGTATAATAAGTATAAAAAAACATACTTAACATACTTTCGAGGAATAAAATGAGAAGCAAAAGAGACAATAAATTACATGCATGGACAGCAAGGGTTGGTTCTAAAGGACAAATTGTAATTCCCAAGCAAGCAAGAGAAATTTTTTCAATAGAACCCGGGGATAATATAATTATCTTAGGGGATGAAAGAAGAGGGTTGGTGATTATGAACGGTGAGTCTGCAACAAAGATACTTATGAGTATAGAAGAAGATTTAGAAGATAAGGAGTAAAATTATGAAAATAATTGCCGTGATTGTTATAATCCTTTTAGCGGCAGTAATATTTTTTGTCGTTAGAAATATCAATTATGATTATTCAGGAGAAAAATTTCTAAAAAACCAAGCGCCAAAGCTTGGAATTATAGAAAAACAATTTCGATTAGATGATGGGAACGTAATAAATTATGCAGAAGGACCTGAAAATGGTCCTACTATCATATTATTACATGGACAGATGGTAGATTGGAAAGACTATCGTTCAGTTTTACCTCAACTTATAAAAAGTTTCCATGTGATTGCTATTGATTACTATGGACATGGTAAATCAAGTAAAAATCCAGATTTATATAATATTGAGCGAATAGGAACCGATATAGCTTTGCTGATAAAAGAAAGGATTGGTTCAAATATAATAATTGCTGGACATTCCTCAGGAGCTTTAATTGCTGCATATATCGCAGCAGAATTTCCAGAGAATATCAAGGCTTTAATTCTTGAAGACGGACCATTCTTTTCTACAGAAAAGGGACGAGCAGAAACCACATTTTCTTATATGGATTTCAAAAATATACATGACTATTTTAATGAAAAACAAAGTATTAGTTATTTTGAATATAGCCTAAATAGACATCCTATGCGGATATTTTTCAACAAAGATGGGAATGATAATTGGTCTAAAATTGTAGCGAAACCTGCTTTGAAAATGTTTAGAAAAGATCCTTCAAAAAGTCCGGTAGTGTGGTATTATCCTCCAGAGCTGGGTGTGAACAGATTACTTATGCTTGCGTCTAATATTCAAGACAAAACAGGGAATTATGACCTTAGGTTTGGGGACACTTTTTATACTTTTCAATTCTTTAATGGTGTTCATCAAGAAGAGATGTTAAAAAAGATTAAAGTGCCAACGTGTATTTTACATGTGGCGCCGCCAAAAGAAGCAGCACCTTCTTATTATAATGACGAAGGAATTTTAATCTCTGCAATGGATGAAATTGATGCTAGAAGGGTTAATAATTTAATTGACGGAAGCATCTTAGTGGAAGGCTTTGAGTCAATGCATGATATCCATGTAGATAAACCTAAGGAGTACATTCATACAATAGTTGATTTTTTGAAGACATTAGAAAAGTAATATAGTGATGGAATTGCTAACATACCACAGGGAGAAATAGTTTGTTATTTGAAAGTCTTATCAATAGTAATGACTTCACATGTGGTTCGGGAGATTTTGTAGTTTCTATCTTGAATGAAATTTAAAGCTTACTACCTTTCCAAATATTGATATGACTTCAATGATGATAAGTACAGATACGAACCTACCTTCGGGTAGGTTTTTTATGTTCAATTTTTCCTGAATACATAAATTAAGAAAAGATTTTTATAAAATAAATGATACTGAACATAAAAATTTAAAGGATGGAGCCTCTTATGGTAGCTATCGGATTTCCATTGCTTGCCAGTTAGAGAATATAAAAAGATACAATTCCCCAGCGACCCGATAACGTCTAAAATCTGTCAACTATGTGCATAAGAGTCTATTTTCGAGGAGCCTTATTCAATATTGGTTATAATAATGATGGTTGTTTACGATAAGAGAAACAGTTCCATGCTAATAATCAACCTTTGGCATAGGTTCGAAAATTTTATCATAATCTGGGGAATCCCTTACAAAAATTTAGCTATTATGTTTAAATAGAGTTAGAAATATTTATCTTTAAACTTGGCTATTGAAGGAGGTTCTCAATGTCCTTATCAGAACTCGAAAAATTGGAAGCTGGGCTTCCTTATGATTTTACTGACCCTGAGGTTGATGGGCGGAAATTGCAGGCGGTTCTGGGTTGACAGAAGTTAAACGCTATTAGTGTGCTGGAGACGGAACAAAGACAGGAAGTTATCCGTCAGCTCTTTGGCTCGGTGGGAGTCAATCCTAATGTCCTGCCGGTTTTTAACTGTGACTATGGCAAGAACATCCATGTTGGCCATGATTTTCTCATCAACTATAACGGGATTATCCTGGACATCGCTCCCGTCCATATCGGTGACCATGTCATGACTGGTCCTAATACCTTGATTACCACGGTTGGCCATCCCATCACGCCCAAGGGTCGCCGGGAACATCTGGGTCTCGCTCAGCCTGTCACCATTGGCGATGATGTCTGGATTGGTGGCAATGTGACCATCCTGCCTGGCGTGACTATTGGCTCCAATGTCGTTGTCGCAGCAGGGGCAGTGGTGACCAAGGATGTTCCTGACAATACTGTTGTCGGCGGGGTACCAGCTAAGGTTATCAAGTCTATAGAAAACGACCTAAACTCTTAGAAAAGCAGGGCTTTCCAACGAACAAAGCAAGTCTAAAATTTAGAAAATCTTGATTTGCAAGAGCAGCCGCTATTGCGGTCTACCTATTTCAGCAAGTACGAGATTAAAGGATCCTCAGGGCTAGTATGGGCTTGGGGATTTTTCTTTTGTCAAGCTAATAAACTAGTATTTAAAATATTTATTTCTACTGACATTTCAGGTTAACACCATTGAAATAATAGGCATAAAATGGTAAAATCAACTTGTTTGTTACGTATTTAAAGTTATTTGGGAGAGTAATGAAAATACTGTCTTCGCTAAATCTAAACGGAGAGCTGGACCTAGATGGAGAAATGTTGCTGTGTTAGCTAGCAAAAAGTATAAGCATAAGGCTAAGTCGAATGTATACGAATCAGTTGTAAAACGTTTCTTAGATTTTTGCATCGGCCTAATCGGGACCGTTGTTTTTTTCATGCCCTTGAGTCTTGTCATATTCATCTGTTACCTCTTTGGCAAGGATCGTGGGCCAATTATCTTTCGTCAAGAGCGGATGGGGCTCAATGGCAAGCCTTTTAAGATTATGAAATTCCGCTCCATGGTGGTCAATGCCGAAGAGCTTTTGGAGAAGAATGAGGAACTTTACCGAACCTATGTTGCTAACGGTTATAAATTCCCAGAAGGGCAAGATCCTCGTCTGACTAGGATTGGAAACTTCATTCGTAAGACAAGCTTGGACGAAATCCCGCAATTTCTCAATATTCTTAAAGGAGATATGAGTTTTATCGGACCTCGGCCGATTTTGGCAGCGGAGTTTGAAGAATATACAGCTAAGGAAAAGAGAGAACTTTTGTCAGTTAAGCCAGGAGCCACTGGTTGGTGGCAAGTGTCTGGCCGCAGTGATGTGAATTATCCCGAACGCTGTCAGTTAGAGCTCTACTACCCTCGGCACTTTTCTTTTGGCTTAGATATGAAAATTGCTTTTCTGACCGTTAAGCAGGTTTTAACAGGTGAAGGAGCTCGCTGATGTTCAATCTTTTTTTCTTGAGAGGGGAGTGGTGATAGGCTGATGGCTGAGAAAAAAGTGTCGGTTCAGATGAATATTATCATGAATTTCATCCTGACGATGTCTAATATCATCTTTCCGCTCATTACCTTTCCCTATGTTTCTCGGGTTCTGATGCCTGTGGGGACGGGTAAGGTGGCCTTTGCCACCTCCATTGTCTCCTACTTTGCTATGGTGGGGATGTTGGGGATTCCGACTTACGGAATTCGGGCCTGTGCCAAGGTTCGTGACGACAAGGACAAACTGTCCAAGACGGTTCAGGAAATCATGGTTATCAATACCATTGCCATGACCCTGTCTCTGGTCACCTATCTATTGGCGATTATGCTGGTGCCTCGAATGGCTCAGGATCGTACCCTTTTTATGATTAATATTGCCACTTTGGTTTTTAATCTGATTGGCTGCGAGTGGCTCTACAAGGCTTTGGAACAGTACACCTACATTACCGTTCGTTCGGTGGCCCTGAAGTTTGTCTCCCTGGTGCTTATGTTTCTGCTGGTCCATCAAAAGGGCGACTATGTCCTCTATGGTGCCATTACTATTTTGGCCAGCGTAGGGTCTAATTTCTTTAACTTTATCAATTTACGCAAGTACCTCAATCTCAAGTGGTACAGCGGTATGAATCTCAAGCAGCATATTCAGCCAATTTTCAGCTTCTTTATGATGACAGTGGCAACGACCATCTATACCAATCTGGACGCTGTAATGCTGGGCTTTATGAAGGATGATGCTGCGGTCGGTTATTACAATGCTTCGGTCAAGATTAAGGCCATCTTGGTCAGTCTGGTCACTTCCATGGGAAGTGTCCTCCTTCCCCGGCTGTCTTACTATGTCAAACATGACAAAAAGGACGAATTCAGAGTTTTGACCGTGCGTTCCCTGCAGTTTATCGGTTTTATTTCTATCCCGCTCTGGGCCTACTTTACCCTCTTTGCCAAGCAGGGAATAGATTTTCTGTCTGGGCCAGATTATGCGGGGGCTATCCTGCCCATGCAGCTGATTATGCCGACTCTTTTTTTCATCGGCCTATCCAATCTTCTAGGGATTCAAATTTTAGTGCCTATGGAACGGGAGAATCAAGTGCTCAAATCAGTTGTTCTCGGAGCTATTGTTGACTTGATTATCAATGCTATGACGATTCCGGCCTTTGGAGCGGCGGGGGCTGCCTTTGGAACTTTGGTGGCTGAATTCTTTGTCGTTGCCTATCAGATTTTTGTCCTGAGGGATTTTCTGAAAGACATTATGGCTCAGATTAGAATGGACAAAAATGTCCTAGCTACAGTTTTAGCTAGCTTGGCTGCTTTTGCGGTTTATGTCAGTTTTCTGACTGGTCTGTCCAGCTTTTTGATTCTGGCGGCAACAGCAGCGGTCTTTGGTCTAGTCTATCTGTTGCTGAGTTTTCTGTTCAAGGATGCCTTCTTGCTGTATTTGGTCAACTATTATAAAAAATAAAAAACAAGGAGATCAGGGTGAAGACTATCAAACTTATCGTAGCTGCTCACAAGTCCTTCGTCATGCCTGACGATAGCAATCTCTATCTGCCAATTCATGTGGGTGCTCAGGGAAAGGACAGTATTGGTTACAGGCCGGATAATACCGGCGATAATATTTCAGAGCTCAATCCCTATTTCTGTGAATTGACAGGACTCTACTGGGCTTGGAAGAATTTGGACTGTGATTATCTGGGTTTGGTTCACTATCGGCGCTATTTTGCTAAAGATGGTGTCCGCTACAAGGAAGGCTTGGACATCAATCAAGCTATTCTTGATCAGGCGGATTTTGAAGGTCTGCTGGATCAGGCTGATGTCTTTGTACCTAAAAGGCGTAAATACTATATCGAGACCCTCTATTCTCATTATGATCACACCTTTGACGGTGGTCATCTGGATGAGGCTAGGGCCATTATTGAGAGAATTCAGCCAGACTATTTGGCTGCCTTTGACAGAGTTATGCAACAACGCTCAGGCTACATGTTCAATATGTACCTGATGTCTAAGGAAAATTCCGATGCCTACTGTGCCTGGCTTTTCCCAATCCTAGAGGAGCTCTACCAAAAGATTGATACCAAGACTTTGAGTGCCTTTGAAGCTCGGCTCTTTGGTCGGGTCAGCGAGATTCTCTTCAATGTCTGGCTGGATAAGCAGGATCTGAAGGTCAAGGAAGTGCCCTTTATCTATATGGAAAAAGTCAATCTGTTCAGGAAAGGCCTGTCTTTCCTGCAGGCTAAGTTCTTTGGCAAGAAATACGGGGCTAGTTTCTGATTCCCTTTGACTATCAGTTCAGGGAAATCAGATCAGGGAGTTACTCGGCTGATGTTGCTGCCTAGGATAATAGTTTTAGTTTAATTTTTAGAGAGAGAATATTATGTCACAATACGATTATTTAGTTGTTGGTTCGGGGCTATTTGGGGCGGTTTTTGCCCACGAAGCGGCCTTGGCTGGTAAGAAGATTAAGGTTATCGAAAAGCGGGACCACATCGCTGGAAATATCTACACCAAAGAAGTCGAAGGTATTCAGGTCCACCAGTATGGGGCTCATATCTTCCATACCTCTGACAAGGAAATTTGGGACTACATCAATCAGTTTGCGGAATTTAACCGCTATACTAATAGTCCGATTGCCAGCTACAAGGGTGAAATCTACAATCTGCCCTTCAATATGAACACTTTTAACAAGCTTTGGGGCGTGGTGACACCAGCGCAGGCTCAGGCCAAGATTGATGAACAGAAGGCTGTTCTGGGAGGCAAAAAGCCTGAAAATTTGGAAGAGCAAGCGATTTCACTGGTCGGAACTGATATTTATGAAAAACTGATTAAGGACTATACGCAGAAGCAGTGGGGCAAGCCAACCACTGAGTTGCCCGCCTTCATCATCCGCCGTCTGCCGGTTCGTCTGACCTATGATAATAACTATTTCAATGATACCTATCAAGGGATTCCTATCGGCGGTTACACACAAATCGTTGAAAAGATGCTGGATCATGCCAATATTGACGTGGAAACCGGTGTTGATTTCTTTGTTAAGAAGGACCAATACCTAGCGGACTTCCCTAAGATTGTCTTTACCGGTATGATTGACCAATTCTTTGATTATCAACTTGGAGAATTGGAATACCGCAGCCTGCGCTTTGAAACCGAAACCTTGGATATGGAAAACTACCAAGGAAATGCTGTGGTCAACTATACTGACAGCGAGACTCCTTATACGCGTATTATTGAGCATAAGCACTTTGAATTTGGCAAGCAGGCTAAGACCATCATCACTAAGGAACATTCCAAGACTTGGTCTCGCGGCGATGAGCCTTACTATCCTGTCAATAATGACCGCAACAATCACCTCTATAAGGAATACAAGAAGTTGGCTGACCAAGAAGGCAAGGTTATCTTTGGCGGTCGTCTCGGTCACTATCGTTACTATGATATGCACCAGGTCATCGCAGCAGCCCTGCAATGTGTTCGTTCAGAAGTTAAGTAGGAGTCAAGCCTTTGCAAGCGATTTTGATTTTAGCCCATCGAAATTTTGATCAGATTTTCCAGCTTTGTAAAACCCTAAAGCCGGATTTTGAAATCTATATCCATTTCGATGTCAAGATGCCCTTGAGTCAGGCTCAAAAAGAGCTGATGGACCAGAAGGGTATCCACTATATTTCAGAAGTTGATGTTCACTGGGGTGCTTGGAGTGTTACCGAGGCTGAGCTCCGACTGATGGAAGAAGCCCTAAAAAATCCTGAGGTTGAATTTGTCCATTTGATTTCAGGACAAGATTGGTCCCTAAAAAATCCTAGTAGGATTAAGGAATTTTATGAAAACAATGACAAAATTTACTTGATGGCAAAGCCAGCTAAAGAAGAAACCAAGTCTGGTGAGCGCTTGATTTGGTGGCAACAGTTTTACTTTAATTATGATAAAATCAATCGACGGTCAACCTTTGGCAAGATTTACCATAGGGTTTCCCTCAATCTTCAGAGGCTCTTGCGCATCAATAAATTGAAGAAATTGGGAATTGACCTAGAAATTTATTCTGGCCCTAACTGGTGTGATTTACCGAGGGATGTTGTTCAGTATTGTGTCGATTATATGCATCGGCATCCAAACTATATTAAGATGTTACAGACCAGCTTTTGTTCTGATGAATTTTGGTTACCAACCATGATTTACAATGAGCCCAAGTTTTCTGAACGGATAGTAGGAAAATACTATCGTTATATTAAGTGGGAAGAGCAACACGGTTCCTATCCTGCCATTTTAGATGAGCGAGATTATGAGGCCATCAGGTCTAGTGGAGCCTTTTTCGGCCGCAAGTTTGACACGGCCTATTCGCAAGACTTAATAAACAGACTAGAAAGTCAAAATAAATCTAGCGTTGCTCATGTCGAAAGGAAAAAATATGAAAACTAGGATAGAGTGGATAGATTTCGCTAAGGGGCTGACTATTCTTCTAGTTGTTGTTGGTCATACAATTTCTAACGGTCTAATTCGTGGTTCGATTTTCTCTTTTCATATGCCTTTGTTCTTTATTTTAAGTTTGGCGACTTATAAACTATCACCAGATTTTTCGGCATTTATTTTAAAGGTAAGAAAGGCTTGTAAGCATTTAATTGTTCCAGCCCTTTTTATCTGGCTTTTCCAATCGGTTGCTTTGTACAGAGGCACGCCCTTTTTATCCTATGTAATTTCTCAGTTTAAAAGTTTAATTTGGTCAAGTGGGGTTGTTATTGGAACAGGTTCTAAAATGATTCCCCCTATTGGAATTCCTTGGTTCTTGATTGTCCTTTTTCTTGCCAGAGGTTTATACGATGGATTACACCTTATTTTTAAATCTACTACCATTTTTATAGCTATAATTTTGTCCTTCCTAGGGGTGGTGCTGGGAGTAACACGTTATTGGCTTTATTTTTCTGGAGATATTGCCTTGGCTATCTTACCCTTTTTGTATTTTGGAAATAACTTTTTAAAAATTGACTTCTTAAAAAAATCGTATTCCAGACTATTCATGTATGGCTTTGTTTGGGCCTTTACTCTAGTTCTAGAGTACGGACTAGGTTATAAGTACTTAGAATTAGCTATAAGAAGGTACCCACTATTTCCGCTGTCTTACTTGACTGCAATAGCAGGCGTCGTTGCACTATGTCAGTTGAGTGTGCTAGTTGAAGTGAAATTTAAGCATCTCTGTTATTATAGATTTTTCGATTTCTTTGTTAAATTAGGTAGGAATAGCTTAATTATCCTAGTTATTCATGCTTTGGAAGATCAGGCTTTACGCTTTATTTGGGAATTAACGACGAACCAATGGATCAATCTGGTGATACGTCTCACTATTGATATTTTCTTCTTTTATGTTTATCTCTTCTTAAAGAATACTATGAAGAATAAAAAGATAAGTACATGAGGTGATAAAGTTATACTGGTTTAACAGGACTTAATGGATAAAAAAAGTCATTGTGACATTTAGTTATATTCGAAATTCTATTAGGAGAAAAGCATGCTCTATATAATCGTTGTGATTGTTGCTTTATTTGCAGTACTAAACTTTATTATCACTGATGGAGATTGGTTAGATCCGGCAGTGATATTCTCAGGCGTGTTCTTAATGCAGATTATGTCTTGTTTGTTAGCAACTTCATATTTGCATCTGGTTTTTCATGTTGAGACGGTATTAATACTACTTATTGCCTTATCAATTTTTACACTATTTTCTTTTTGGAACCATTCTAAAGTACGAAATTCTAATGTCTTGGAAATAGCAGAGCAAAAGAAAGAATTTTATCCTTTTATGATATCAAAGATGATAACATTTCTTTTTATAGTTTTAGCTGTGATTGTTATTTATTTAAAATATAAATACTTAAATAGCTTTGCTTCTGCATATGGACAAGGTGGACTCCCTTTATCAAAGAAGATTTCGTTATTTGATGCCATAACAAAATTTTATCCAAGAGTATACCAATCTTTAGGCGTTTTTCCTTCGAGCCTATTAAGTAATTTAGAATTACTTGTTCGTTCTTTTGCTTATTTAACCGCATTTAGTCTAGTCGGTAATTGGATTGTCAATCGTAAATTACAGTTACAACAGCTCTTATATCTTTTCCTTTTTACCATAGTTATTTATTTTGGGGGGAGCAGAAGTGGGATTTTTAGACTGTTTACTTTTATGATTTTTATCTTCTATATCCTTTTGATTAGAAACGGTGCTAATCGGACCGTTCTAAACAAATCAGTGAGAAAAATTATTGTTAGTGGTGTAATTCTGGTTACCGTCTTTCTGTCAACAATGAGTCTTTTCGGACGTGCATCAAGTACCAATATTTTCCATTACCTTTTTGTTTATATCGGGGCACCCTTGTATAATCTAGATAGTTTCATTCAAACTTATCAACTTCCTAGACCAGAACATCATTTTGGATCTCAAACATTCTGGAGTTTTTATAGTTGGTACTTACCTAAATTACACATGAGTACTTACAAATTAGATTTACCGTTTGTAAATTATGATTCCAATTATGGACTTGGAAATGTCTATACAACTTTCTATCAATTTATTTATGATTTTGGTTTTATTGGGGTTGCTCCTCTAACAGCAATTTTTTCTTGGTATTATACAGGAGCTTATCGTAAAATTCGCTTACTGACTAATCCAAGCAAAGTCTTTGATTACAGATTAATAGTCTATGCATTTCTCTTCAATGACCTATTTATGCTCTTTTTCTCAAATCGTTTTTATGAGACGGTTACAAACTTTGGGAATGTTAAGTTCTTATTATGTGTCTTTATTATGGGAATGATTCTTGAAGGGAAAGGGTTCCGTATTGGAAAATTTAATTTCAAATTAAAATCGTAAATGGTAGAAATTTAGTGCTTCCTGTCTCATCTCTAATCTACTAGTAACAAATACATACTCTGCTAGGAACCGATCAAGGTAGTCTTTCAGAAAGGAGAAGCTTATGCCGTCTAGTAACCCATTTATCAGCGTTATCATTCCTGTTCACAATGCTGAAAAAACACTTTTGCGTGCTCTGGATAGCTTAAGTTTCCCTGATTGTGAAATTATTTTGGTTGAAAATACCTCGACTGATGCTTCCTACCAGCTGGCCTGTGACTATGCCAAGGAGAATAATCGTTTCAAGGTATTTCAGTCAGCTCCGGGAGTTTCCAATGCCCGAAACTTAGGACTAGAGCGTGCGAGCGGAGAATGGATTTTCTTCTTAGATGCCGATGATTACTTATTTAAGGAAAACTTGGAGACAATTGCGAATAAGCTCAAGTCTAGCTCAAGCGATATTGTTTTCTATAATTATCACAAGGGAGGGAGTCTTGTTGAGCTATTCGAGGTGATTCAAGACTTTCATCAAGCAATGGAGAGGGAAGACTTCATTAACACTTGCTTACAAAATCCTACTAAATTTATGACCGTTTGGAGCAAGGCTTTTCGAGCAAGTTTGATTAAAAATCTGCGTTTTGACCCCAATCTGCGCGTGTCTGAGGATAGCAATTTTCTCTTGCAGGCTCTCTTATGTGCTCAAGCTATTTCGACATCGCCCGATTTACTGTATCGATATTCGATTGATAACCCATCAACCATGCGGACCTTTGACCGATCCAAGCTGGATGGCTATCTGTCTGCCTTAAATCGTGCACAAAAGATTATCCAAGAACAATCTCCTTCCTTGCAGGAGGCTTTTGCAGCCTACTGTCTAGCCCAGTTTAATCTTGGTATGGTTCGGCAGGTCTTTCATCAAAGCAATCCCTTGTCTTATAAGGAAAAGTTGGCTAAGATGAAGGAATTAGCCTCTTCAGATATTTTTGCTCAAGACTTTTCTGCCATGAGTTTAAAAAAAGTCAAGGGTCTAGGAGATATTCCACTCTGGTTTATCAAGCATAAAGCCTATCGTTTGGCTTCCCTGATCTATCTGGTCAGGGTCAAACAGAATGCACGAAAAGAAAGGTAAGGGAATGAAAAAAATCCTAATCTTCGGTATGAATGAGAACCCAGGCGGGGTGGAATCTTTCTTGATGAATTATGTCAGACGTTTTGACCGCTCCAAGCTTGGTATTGATTTTTTGTGTAATTCCATGAATCCCATCGCCTACGAAGACGAACTTCTTGGCCTTGGTTTGAATGTCTTTCACATTACTGCCCGCAGTAAAAATCCAATTAAATACTATCGTGAACTTGCGACCTTTTTCAAGGAACATGCCAAGGATTACGATGCCATTTGGGTTAATATCAATAGCCTAGCTAATATTGACTATCTCAAACTAGCTAAGAAATATGGGATTCCTGTGCGGATTGTCCATAGCCACAATAGTCAAAACATGGACAATTACTTGCGGGGTCAGCTCCATGCCTTCAATAAAAAACGGATTGCCAACTGGGCGACAGATTTCTGGGCTTGTGCCGATAAGGCAGCCACTTGGTTCTACCAAGATCAGCCCCTCCAGCAGGCAAAGATTATTCCAAATGCTATTGATATTGAGGCTTCCCGTTTTTCTGAGCAAGCTCGGCAAAAGATTCGTCAGCAGTATGGGCTTGAGGACGCCTATGTCATCGGTAATGTTGGCCGGCTCCACTTCCAAAAAAATCAGGACTTTATGATTAAGGTTTTTGCTGAGCTGGTTAAATCCAAGCCTCAAGCGCGGTTAGTTTTGATTGGTCAAGGAGATGATGAAGCCATGCTTAAGGCTCTGGCTCAAGATTTGGGCGTGGCTGACAAGGTGATTTTTGCTGGTGTGCAAAAGAATGTGTCAGAATGGCTCAGCGCCTTTGACCTCTTTTTCTTCCCATCTAAATTTGAAGGCCTGCCTCTGGCTCCTTTTGAAGCCCAGGCTAATGGCCTGCCAGTCCTAGCCTCGAAAGAAGGGGTCCCAAAGGAAATCGCGGTTACACCAAATGTTCATTTTGCTTCCTTGCAAAAGTCATCTAAGGACTGGGCTGACTTGATTGAGAGACTGTCAGAAGAAGCTGAACGCCTTCCTGAGCAAGAAATCGCTCACTATTTTCAAAATTCTGGTTATGATATTCGCTTTGCTGCCAAAGATTTGCAGGGTGAGTTATTGAAGCTTCTTGACCTGAGAGAAAGAGAGAAAAGAGACGATGGCCGAAATTGACTTTGTGGTTACTTGGGTGGATGGTCAAGATCCTGCTTGGTTAAAAACTAAATCCAAGTATGAGCCTGCAACTAGCGTGACAACCAAAGAGAGTGATAGTGAAAATCGTTATCGTGTTGTGAATAGTTTTCGCTATTGGTTTCGATCCGTTGAAAAATATGCTCCTTGGGTTAATAAGATTTTCTTTGTGACTTATGGACATGTTCCTGACTGGTTAGACACCAGCCATCCCAAGTTGTGCCTAGTCCGCCACGAGGACTACATTCCCAAGGACTATCTACCAACCTTTAATTCCAATGTGATTGAGCTCAACCTTCATCGAATTTCTGATTTGAGTGAGCATTTTGTCCTCTTTAGTGATGATATGATTCTAAATCAACCTCTTAAACCGGATGATTTTTTCCACAAGGGTTTACCAAGGCTGCTGGCAATCTATCGGCCTATCGTTGCTCAAAGTGAATTTAGCCATATTGAGGTTAATAACACGCGTTTCCTCAATAAATATTTTTTTGGGAAACCTAATTTCAAAAAGCATCTGGGCAAGTATTTCAATTACCGTTATGGCAAGTTCAATCTTTATAATTTCCTCAGTCTCTTTTACTCGGGAATTATGGGTTATGAGGATGCCCATGTTGGTCTTCCTTCTCTCAAATCTACCTATGCGGATGTTTGGGAAAAGGAGGGGACATACTTAGACGAGATGTGTCATAATCGTTTTCGCAGTAGCCAAGACCTCAATCATTGGGCTATGAGCTATTGGAATATTGAGACTAATCGCTTTTATCCTCAGACGATTAAGATTGGCAAGTACGTTCCGATTGCGGATAAAGAGAAAATTGCCAAGATTGTTGGTCAGTCATCCTATAAGATGGTTTGCATCAATGACGATGAAAGTTCGGTTGATTTTCAAGCGGAGAATGCTTGGATTGAACAAGTTCTAGCTGAAAAGATTCCTGAAAAGAGTTCCTTTGAAAAATAAAGTAGAGAATAAATAATGAAGAAATATCAAATTGTTGAAGTGTGTGGTTCAGATAATCAGCACGCTGGGAGTAAGGCAACTAGCGATATTTTTAAGATTGCAGAGCCACTGGGATTTGAGCCTGTTTATATTAAGCAAGGCTTACCAAAGTCTGGCCTCTTAGTCAAGCTAGTCAATCAGTGGCACTATTATAGCAACTGGAAACAGGCTTTCCATTCTATCCATGCAGGTAGCCTCCTGCTTTTGCAGCATCCCTTTCATCACCGTCAACTAGGGCGTGAGAAGTTTTTGCGACGTTTAAAGGAGGAAAAGCAGGTTCGTTTTATCTGCCTGGTTCACGATGTAGAGGAACTGCGTAATGTTTCCTACCTGAACAATGACCAGCATAAGAAGGAATTTGATTTCATGCTGGAGCTGGCCGACCAGCTGATCGTCCATAACCAGGCCATGAAGGAATTTTTCTTGTCTAAGGGTCTACCTGAGGGTAAGCTGGTGGTCTTGGGTATTTTTGATTATTTAACGGAGCTTGAACCCGATGAAGACCGATTTTCTAAGTCGGTGACCATCGCAGGAAATCTTAGTCCTTACAAGAGCCCCTACATCGAAAAGATTGGGGAGCTTGAGGGGATCAGTTTTGACCTCTATGGGCCTAACTATGTCCAGCAGGACTCTGGAGAGCAAGTGCGTTACCACGGTTCCTTTCCACCTGACCAGCTGCCTAGCCAGTTGAAGCAAGGCTTTGGTCTGGTTTGGGATGGGGATTCCATTGATGAGTGCAATGGCCCCTTCGGCAATTATCTGCGCTACAACAATCCCCACAAGCTTTCCCTCTATATTGCTTCTGGCCTGCCGGTTATCGTTTGGCGACAAGCAGCCTTAGCTGGCTTTGTTGAGGAGCGAGGCCTAGGGCTTGTTGTTGATAGTCTGAGGGAAATATCGCTAATTTTAGCGAAATTAGACCAAACTACCTATCATACCTATGCTCAAAATTGTTTAAGTCTGAGCCAAGAATTACGCTCGGGTCTTTATAGTCAAAATGCATTAGACCAGGCTCAAGCTAGAATTAGCCAATGATTGGCTTAGCTTTCTGAATATAGTGAAAGAATATGAGAAATAAATACTTAATAGATTTTATCAGAGATGATACTAATACAGCAGCTTCTAAGGCTGAGCGAGATATTAGTAGTTTCTTGAAAACGATTGGCTTTTTGGGTATTAATTACGACATGAGCTTGCCTCGGGCCATCAAGATTTTGGGAGAAGATTATATCCTTGCTAAGAAAATAAAGTGCATTGAGGCTGACGACATCTGCTTGATGCAATATTCTATGTTCGGTCGGCCTTCCCTGAAAAAACTCATGAAAAAGTTGGCCTTTAATCGCCACAAGATTCTCCTTATCCATGATATTGAGACCCTGCGGGAACAAAAAGGCACCGCTGAGATTGCTGAGGAGCTGGCTCTCTTACAGGAGGCTCAATGCCTGATTGTCCATAATGACAAGATGGCCGATTGGCTGAGGGAGCAGGGGCTAAAAGTGCCTATGATTTCTTTGGAGATTTTTGATTATGCCCAGCCAGTTGACCTGAAAGAAGTAAGGGTGCAGAACGATTGGAAGACCGTCGTCTTTGCAGGAAACCTAGATAAGAGTTCTTTCTTGCGCCAACTCAAAACCCAAACGCCTTTCTATCTCTACGGCCTCAAGAGCCATGACCAAGCTTATCAAGAGAACCTGACCTACTGTGGCTCCAAAACCTCTACAGAAATTCCATCAGTTGTGAGTCAGTATGGCTTTGGACTAGTTTGGGATGGTCCTGGCATTGATTCCTGTCAAGGCGCTGTCGGTAACTATATGCGCTACAATAATCCCCACAAGACCTCACTCTATCTCAGCAGCAATCTACCAGTCATCATTTGGAAAGAGGCAGCCTTAGCTGGCTTTGTTGAAGAACACGGTCTAGGTCTGACCCTCGATTCGCTTGAAGAATTGGACGACCGTCTAGCTCGGCTGAGCCAGGCCGATTACGACCAGATGAAGACCAACTGCCAAGCCATGGGCCAAAGGTTAAGGAATGGTTACTACACTATCAAGGCCACCCAAGAAGCGGTGGAAGTGGTTGGGAAATATTAATTATAAGGAGAAAGCATTTCATGAAACGTATTCAATGGTTGGATTTTGGTAAGGGATTTACCATCTTCCTCGTTCTAGTTGGTCATGTTTTCAAGGGTATGCAGCAATCTGGTGCTTTTGAAGCCTATCATGCCAGCTTTCAATTTATCATCCAATGCTTTTGTATCTTCCATATCCCAGTTTTCTTTGCCCTGTCTGGCTATCTTTTTAAGCCGGTCAAGAATTTGTCGGCCTATCCTAAGTATGCTCTCAAGAAGTCCCTGGCTCTTTTGGTACCCTATGTGCTCTTTTGCGTTACCTATTTCTTTTTCCAGAAATTAGGCGGTACTAGCGTTCGGGAAGGAACTTCCCTAGCAGATTTGCTGGCTATTTATAAGAGCCCTATTGCGGTTTCTTGGTTCCTCTATATTCTCTGGGGTGTCAGCCTCTATGTTGGCCTGCTCTCGGTCTTTATCAAGGATAAGACCAAGCTCCTAGCACTGACAGCCCTGACTAGTCTGGCAAGCTATCCCCTGCACTCTTCTATCTTCCTCTTGCAGGGTACCCTGCTTTGGTCTGGTATTTATGGTTTGGGAAGCTATTTCAGTCAGATTTCCTTTGAAAATTTTTCCAAGGGCTTGGGCAAGAAAGTCTTGCTAATTTTAACCTTGCTGGGTCTTTATCTCCTTTGGTGGACTCAATTTGATTTTAAGGAGGGCGTGAGCTATCAAACACCAGGCTTGGAAGGAATCGCCTTTATTCTCAGCGTTTTCCTAGCCTTCCTCATTTATCCAAAACTGCCCCACACCGGTTTCTTTAACTATTTTGCGGATAAGGGAAAATCTTGCCTGATTATTTATATCTTTCATTCGCCCGTCCTCAGTGCGATTCGGATTATCCTCTTGAGGCTGGGCCTCCACAGCATGATTCTCCATGTCCTGATAGGCATTGTCGGTGGTTGGTTAATCAGCCTCTTCATTGCCTATCTTTTCAACAAAATCAAGTTCCTTAATTTCTTTGTCGCCCCGACCAAGTATATTAGGGTGTAGGCTGGAATTATTTTCGGTTTTACAATAACTGGTCTTTGCTAGGGTGAGAATTGACAGGATTTAAAAGGTACTTTATAATAATGCACATGATATACTGACAAGCGAAATGCAAATGACAGATATGAGATATGCGTTTTTTGTGTATGACAAGTAAAGGAAGTGCTTTTTATGGCTATAACGGATAAGAGCCTTGATATCATTGTTCAAGACGAGGCTGAAATGAAAAAAAGTTTTATCTATTATTAACGGGTATTAACGGGAAAAAGCCTGCTAGCCAAGAGGCGAAGGATAGAATTGCGGCATTAAATCAACACAAGGTCAAAGAGGAAGTTTTTAGTGCCAGAAATAATTGATTATGGATCTTGGTTAGGTGATATAAAGAAAGCTTCATCTCTCTTTGATTGTGGTGATAGTCACGTTAATGATTATTTTAAAAAAAGAAGTGGGAATGATTCTTCGCGAAGATTATTGCTATATGTTTCGGAAAATCAGATTTTAGGTTTTGTTACTGTTTCGTTGGCCAATCTTAAAATGTCAATTCAAAACCATAATGAAATTGAAACAGATGCTGTTCTTTATATTAATGGGCTAGGTGTTGACCGAAAACACCATAGAGAAAAAATTGGCAGTCACCTTTTACAGGTTGCTTTTAGCATATCCTTATCCATTGATATGATGGCGCCAATTAAGGGTGTTTATCTCGTGGCATTAAGAGAAGCTATGGATTTTTGCGATGAATTCGAATTCACCTACCTCAGTAGAGACCCCATGTCCGATTTTAACTCAAAAGAGTTTCCTATGTTTTTATCTATTGAAACAATAAAAGATTTAGGAATATTACCATATTTAAATGCTTATGAATTGAACGATGAGTAACGGTCACCTTGGTCGAAAGACTGAGGTCTTTTGTTTTCTTGTTCAAAATTCGCTATAAGTATAAAAAGCAGGCACCAGTAGTGCATCTCCATTTTTTGAACGAAAAATAGTTTTTGCTCCAGCCTCTTCATTAGAGTATCATTCCTTACTTTCATACATGCATGAAACCATAGGACGCTGAACTCAATTAGCCTTATAAATTAGCCTTATACTAGATAATATAATAGAGTAAGAACCTATCAAATTTCAGCTATATCTTGAAAGATATCTGACAATTTCGCAAGCATGCTCAGAATATCAATAACTATTATTGATAGTTACCTTACTTTTGTTAAAAATTCCAAAAATTATCTTTTGTTTTACTTAAACATAACATCGAATCAACATTTTTGTTTTGTATTGAAAAAAACTAAAAAATGTTTTAATATTACCGTTATATCTACTAGGTATAATTTAAAAATTTTATTAGGAGACAGTTTTTATGAACTCATTAGTATTTGAAGATTTTGAAATTGCAACGACAGATTATCTTTCTGAAACAGAAGCGGGTGGTCTTCTTTTAGGTGTTTTAGGAGCAGCAGCAGGCGGAGTTGGTGGCTTCTTCACGGGCGGAGTTGCTGGAGCAGCTGTTGGAACAGTGACTCTTCCGGTTGTTGGAACAATTGCAGGAACTACAGCTGGTGCTATCGGCGGAGCAGCAACTGGTGCTGCTACGCTAGGAATAGCTGGTGCTAGTGTTAATACTTGGGGTAAGTGGATTTAATTGCTAAAATAAACACGGTTATGATACTGTGCAAAAAGATAGGAATTTTTCTAAGTAATAAAAACTCTTTTCCAGCATCCCTACTTTGCTGAAAATTGATTACATAGCTATGTTTTAATTTAAAGGAGATGCACAATGTTATCATCCAAGTTTTCCTGGTTTGTTTTAGCGAGTTACCTTATTTTAATACTTATTCCTGTGTTGTTTCCACATATAAAAAATATTAAACTTATTATATTTTCTATACTACTGTTAGAAACTATACTAGTAATAGTTCTTTATTTAAAAGGCAAGTATTTTAGTTAGAGTTAGAAGTATATACCGGTATTTATCGTCGGCTCTTTGTCAGCCGTGTAGTGAAATGACAAGGGCTCAAATTCGAGAGAGAATCAGATTGGTTCTCTCTTTTATGTTATGGTGTTTAAAGAAAAAGGTGAAGTTCTTGCAACGTGTGCTGATCCATGTTTTGATTGGTATTGTCGGCGGTTGGCTGATAAGCCTCTTTATTGCCTATCTCTTCAACAATATTACGTTGCTCCATTTTTTTGTTGCCCCTACCAAGTATATTAAGATATAGATAGATACTATTTCAACTTTTGTCTTGCAAACGCACAGTGTGTGTGATAGAATATAATCAAGATGACAACCTCCCCACATCCATTATGGACAGATACGTCTGACGTGGGTTTTTTTTTGTACAAAGGAGAAGTAATGAGTGAGCGACCAGTTGCACTTTCATGGGAAGAACAATTAAAACTTTTTAAAGATAGGAGAATGAAAGTTCGTGAAACTGATATTGATAAACTTAAAAATATTAGCTATTATCGATTAAAAGAGTTTGCTCGCCCTCTAGCTACAATGACAAACAATCAAGACCAACTAGAGATTAGTTACAACGGTATAGAATTTAGAGAAGTTCTTACTCGCTATTACCAAGATAAGAATTTGAGGATTAATCTCCTGCATGCCATTGAAAAAGCGGATGTTAAAGATTCTAAGTCACAGTCAATTATCAGATCTAAAAAATAAAAGGAATTTAGATAAAGACGGTTTCCCATCGGTTTGGCTAGGTATTGATTTGATGATGTTTGGAGATTTGGTTGCTATGCTAACAATAATGGGTGAGGCTAACTTAAGACAGGTCGCTTCTTATTACAAGTGTAGTGGCGAAGAACTCGTTTCATGGATGAAGTGTTTAAACTTTATCAGGAATATTTGTGCTCATAATTCTAATTTAATCGACCTCAAGGTAACAACAAAGCCAAAAATTAGAAGGGAGTGGGGAGAGTACCTTTATTATATAGAAAGCACAAATGAGAATCAAACCATTAGGAAGCCTTCCAATAAGTTAGCAGTTATTATCATTATAGTTGTTGAATTAGTTAACCAAATCAATTCAAAATACAAATGGCAAAATATCCAATCCAGTATTTGTAGTCTGTGTAAGAATGAAGAACGGGCATTCTTACTTGGATTCTCTTCATTAGATTCTGCCAGGAAAATTACAAGTTTGGTAAAAAACAATCGCTAAGTATTAATTAAATATGCACAACAGCCTTGGCATAATTTGGGGCTTTGTTTTTTTCTAAATGGTTTTAAAGGACATAAGTAAATTAATTAATAGTAATCAACAAAGGAGGTCTTCAGGCCAATTACCGATATTATTTAGAATTGCTCTTTCATGTGAAATATAGAAAATTAATTATAAGTAAGAGAGGTAGAAGTATGTTGTACCCAAAAAATCTCGAAGACAAGATTGCTAGCCAGTCCCTGCACGATATTCTTCAGGTGGAAAAATCTCTAGACCTAGCTTTAGAAGATTTGCAGTTTGGCAAGGTTGAAACCAGCGATAGCTTGGCTGATTTCAAAAAGCAGATGATGGTTCTGGTAGATTCAAGTACAAGTGATAGTGGTAAAATCTGGGGATATTCAAAGAAAAATACTAAAGGAGAATAAAGATGACAGCAGCAGAACTCTGGCGGGAATTTTTGGAGCAAAAGCAGGCTCAAGGCTATGAAGTAGAGGCCTTCCAGTTCTATGAATCCTTTCAATTTGGTGTAGAAGATAAAATGATTGACGATTTGGCTCAACTGGTCAAGGATGGTATCAAGACAGCGACGGCTTCGGCCTATCCTATGTATGAGTTAGAAGGAGCGTCCCTACCTCAAGCCGATACTTATAGTATCGTCCTTGGCAGTCATGGGGAGGCTGTCTGTTTGATTAGAACGACAGATGTAACTCTTGTGCCCTTTGATCAGGTCAGCGCACAACACGCCTATAAAGAAGGAGAAGGTGATCGTTCCTTGGCTTATTGGCGCCAGGTTCATGAAGATTTCTTCAAGCAGGAATTAGCGCAAGTCGATCTGTCCTTCACTTCGCAGATGCTGGTCGTCTGTGAAGAATTTCAAGTCGTAAAAATTGTTGAATGAGTAGTCAGTTCAGGCTGCTTTTTTCTTGCTTTAGAATTAAGAAAGCTGACAGCTAGACCAATTTTAACTGGTTAGCTACCTTAATTTTTCCTAGTTTTCTAGCAAATAAATAAGTAATTTATGATAAAATTAAATTTATAGAGTGAATTTTTTTCTGCTAAGGATTGACGAGGAGTTGGACTCTTTGCGAACGCCTCTCAGCAAATAAATTAGCAGAGATGTGACGATGTTTATGACGGGAGAATAGACATGGTTGGACAAGAAAAATGGATTAAGACAGCAGATGGAACCTTTGTTTTTGTGGAGATTTTCGGTCAGGGGCAGCCTCTGGTCTTCCTCCACGGCAACAGTTCCAGCAGTCGCTATTTTAAGCAGCAGGTAGCCTTTTTTGCCCAGAATTATCAGGTCATTGTGGTTGATAGTCGTGGGCATGGTCGAACTCGGGCTGTGGCGAAGACTATTTCGTTTGAGCAGATGGCTGATGACCTGCATCAGGTTTTTGTGATTTTAGGCATCAAGACAGCTATCCTAGTTGGTCACAGCGATGGTGCCAATTTGGCTATGATTTTCCAGCAGAAGTACCCCCAAGCTGTAGAAGGCATGTTACTAAATTCGGGAAATATCACAACTAAGGCCCTGCATTTTGCTGATAGACTTTTGACTTGGCTGGCTTATGGTTTTTTAGCAATCTTGTCTCCAGTTTTTCCTAGTTTCAAGGCTAAAAGCCGAGTAATCCATCTCATGTTGCAAGATTTGACTGTTAAGCGGGGAGATTTGGCAGCAGTGAGAGTACCGGTATTAGTTTTGGTGGGCAACCATGATGTTATCAAAGTTTCCTATTCCAAAGCGCTAGCTTCCTATTTTCCCAAGGGGATTTTCTATCCGCTCAAGGGATTCGGCCATAATATTGTTAAGAAAGATTCACAAACCTTTAATCGAATAACCAACCAGTTTATCAAGCATATATTGTTAGGAGTTCCTTTTGAAAGCCGTTCTTGAAAAAATCAAGCCCCTTACCTCTATTATTAAAACTGTCTTCTTTGTTTCCATTATTCTCTTGATTATCATGGAAATCCTCCATCTGAGGCGAACGATTTCCGTGACGCAACTCAAGGCAGCTCTGGGTGGGGTGTCTCCTCTCAATATTATTTTGATATTTCTTATTGGTGCTATAGCCGTCTTGCCAACGACAGGTTACGATTTTGTCCTCAATAGGATTTTGAAAACAGATAAGTCTAAGGGGTATATTTTACAGACTTCTTGGTGTATCAATACCTTTAATAATTTATCTGGTTTTGGCGGCCTGATTGATATCGGTCTTCGGTTGGCTTTCTATGGTCAAAAAGGGGAAGAAGAGCGGGATCTTCAGCAGGTAACTACTTTCTTGCCATATCTGATTTCTGGTCTCTCCTTTGTCAGTCTGGTTTCTCTAGGACTGACCTATTTTTATGGAGTCGACCGTTCGGGGATTCCTTACTATGACATTGTCTTGGTTGGGGCTAGTCTCTATTTCCCTATTCTTTATTGGTTGACGGGCCGCAAGACCAAGAACTACTTTGCTAATATGCCTGTCAAGACAAGGAATCGTCTGGGCATTGTCTCCTTCTTTGAGTGGTCCTGTGCAGCGACAGCCTTTATCATTATCGGCCGTTTGATGGGGATTGATATGCCGATCTCTGTCACCCTGCCTTTCTTTGCTATTGGTTGTGCTGTCGGTATTATTTCTCTGATTCCTGGAGCTCTGGGAAGTTTTGACTTTATCGTTCTGACCGGCCTGTCTGCTCATGGCTTGCCCAAGGAAACAGTCCTAGCTTGGCTGCTCCTCTATCGCTTGGCTTATTATGTCATTCCTTTCTTTCTGGGAATTATCTTTTTTATCAAGCATCTGGGTGGTAAAATCAATCAAAAATACAATGCCGTTCCCAAAGAAATGCTGGAGAAAGCCATCCATACCATTACCATCAACTTGATTCGCTGGCTGGGCATTCTTTTGGCCCTATCTACAGTCTTTTTTGAAAATCTAGACTATATTCCTTGGCTGTCATCCTTTGATCCCCTGCAAAGACAAGTGATTTGGCAGTGTCCAGGTCTGGTGCTTGGTGTCTGTTTTATCCTTCTAGCTCGGACCGTTCAAAAAAAGGTCAAGCTGGCTTTTCCTTTAACCATGCTTTGGCTGGTGCTGACCTTGATTTATGTTGACTTTGGAGCCATTAGCTGGGGCTTTTCCACTATGATTCTCCTCTCTATGCTGGCTATGGTTCTAGTTCGTCCTCAACTCTATAAAAAGCAATTTATCTATTCTTGGGAAGCAAGAACCAAGGACACCTTGGTCATCGCTGTGACCCTGATTTTGCTCTTTACCCTAGCGGGGGTTATCTTCCCTGTCCGCGCCCAGGAGTTGCACGATATAGTGGAACGGCACAGACCAATTAGTCCTGATTCTTACTTGCTCACACGTCGAATAGTCTTGATTTTAACCCTTGTTATCACGGTCTGTTACTGGCTCTTGATGCGAATTGTTCAAGGCCGCAAAATCAAGTTGGGCACGCCCTTCCAAGCCGATCGTTATCGTGACTTGCTTGCGACCTATGGTGGACAAGGTGACAGCGCCTTAGCCTTTCTGGGAGACAAACGGCTCTTTTGGTATCAAAAGGACGGTCAGGATCGTGTAGCCTTCCAGTTCGCTATCCGCAATAATAAATGCTTGGTCATGGGAGAACCAGCTGGTAATGAGGCCGATGTAGAAGAAGCCATTTCCTACTTCATTGATAAGGCTGATCGGCTGGATTATGACCTAATTTTCTACAGTATCGGTCAGAAGCTGACCCTATATCTGCATGAATTTGGCTTTGAATTTATGAAGGTGGGGGAAAATGCTCTGGTTGATCTAGACAATTTCACCCTGCGAGGGAACAAGTACAAGCCTTTTCGCAATGCTCTTAATCGGGTAGAGAAAGATGGCTTTAGTTTTGAAGTTGTCGAGGCTCCCCACAGTCCAGAGCTCTTAGCGGAAGCCAGGGCTATCTCAGATACCTGGTTGCACAAGCGACCTGAAAAAGGTTTTTCTTTGGGGTACTTCGATGAAGCTTACCTGCAAGAATCGTCCCTAGCTCTAGTTCGTAATCAAGAAGGCAAGATGGTTGCTTTTGCTAATGTTATGCCCAATTATCAAGACAATATTGCTTCAATTGATATGATGCGCTATGATAAGGACTTGATTCCAAATGGGGTCATGGACTATCTCTTCATCTCCCTTTTTGTTCACTTTAGAGAGGCGGGAGTAGGCTATTTCGACCTAGGGATGGCGCCCTTGTCTGGTGTCGGTCAAGCAGAAGAGTCTTTCTTACAAGAAAGATTGGCCTATCTGGTTTACCATTTTGGCAGCCATTTCTATTCCTTCGAGGGCCTTTATCGCTATAAAGAAAAGTTCACCCCGCTTTGGGATCAACGCTATGTTTCCTATTCTCGCAGTTCCTGGGTCAGCTATGTTCTTATGACTCTAGTGCTAGAAGACCGTGTGACTCGGAATTAAACATGAAAGCCAGCCGTAAATTTCAAGTCATAGCTGAGCTGAGCATCTTGGAGTTCCTGAAGTAGCTTTGGACTATTGAAGCCCTCACAGTTTAATAGACAAATGACCTTCCAGTCAAGAGGCTGGGAGGTCTTTAATTTTCTTAGAGATTGGCGGTGCAGGTTTGGGCTCTTAGGTAAGCCTAAGTTTTCTAACCCATAGTTTTCTAAGAGAAATTTATAGCTAAACATAAAAAATATAGATTATGCAGAGGCCTAGAGAAAGGGTATTATGGTTTCATAAAGAGCGACAGTCAGATAAGAGAGTCGATAATGCTTGATTATCTGACTTAGTAAGAAGTTTAGGCAAACCACCCTAGTGGTTGCCGTAGGAAATGAAGCTGTGACAAAATCCTCACTTCCTTACTTTTTCAACATCAAACAGTTTGACGCAGCGGTTGATTGGAAGTACTTGTCCCCTTCGGGACAGCATCCTTCCTAATCAACTGTGCGGGGGTGAGACGACAAAATCGATTTCAAAGAAATCACGATTTTTGTCTCACTCCCATTTCCTTAACTTATTGAAAGGAACTCGCCTACACCACTGTGGAAAAAGAAGAAGCTTCCTAGATGCTTAATCGCATCTGCGTCTCCTTCCCTATTTTCCTGTGTGGTACTTAGCAATTGTTGTTAGTCATCAGTTACTTTAGTAACTAGATGACTTTGCTCTGTCGTATCTTGTGAAAGGGAGTTGTCAGCTATGGGGAAACGGCCGATTATCGGTATCAGTAGTAATGAAAAGCCAGTCAGTCCCGATTTACCGATTATCCATCTCAATGTCTCCAGAAATTTTGGTGATGGGGTGAAACGAGCTGGAGGCTTACCTTTTTACATTCCCATGAGCCAGGATGCCTTGGCAGCTGATTATATTCAGGCTATCGATAAACTAATTTTAACTGGCGGGCAGAATGTCAGTCCCCAGTTTTACGGTGAAGATAAGACAACCGATAGTCAGGACTATTTTCCTGAGCGGGACCGCTGGGAGTTGGCCTTGATTAAGGAAGCCGTCAAGCAGGAGAAGCCGATTTTTGAGGTCTGTCGTGGCTTGCAACTCTACAATGCTGCCCAGGGCGGAACGCTTTATCAGGATATTCCCAATCATGTGGGTCAACCGCCCACGCAACTGGCTCACCCGATTAAGATAGAAGCAGGCAGTCGTCTCTCTGGCCTTTTGGCTGATGGGATTGTGGTCAATTCGGTCCACCACCAGGCTCTCAAAAAGCTAGCTCTTAATCTGAAAGCGACGGCTTGGAGTCAGGATGGTATTATTGAAGCGATTGAGCCGACCGATGGGACCAGGTTTATTGGTGTTCAGTGGCATCCAGAGTTTTTATTGGATGGGCCAACCAGCAACCAAGCCCTCTTTGATTATGTGGTTCAGGACTTATAGGACTGGCAGTTAAAGGAACTGTTTTGAAAAGGGCCTTGCTTGATTTGCAGGATTTTTTCTAAGTATTTTCATAAAGAATAAGAAGGAGTGATTTTATGCGATTAAAAAAATTACTAGGTATTGTCGGTCTGGGGCTTTCTCTAGCCTTGATCGTTACCGGCTGTTCAAAGAATTCCTCGGGCAAGAAGGAAGTGACCTTTGCGACCGTAGGAACGACCAAGCCCTTTTCCTATCAAAATGACAAGGGCAAGTTGACCGGTTTTGACGTGGAAGTGGCTTGGGAGATTTTCAAGGGCTCTAAGGATTATAAATTGAAAATTCAACAAATTGATGGCGACACCATCTATTCTGGCCTTGATTCTGCCAAGTTTGATTTTGTCGGCAATAACCTTAGTTACACCAAGGAAAGGGGCAAGAAGTACCTCTATTCCTATCCAACGGCCTCAACGCCTTCCGTTCTAGTTGTTCCTAAGGACAGCGACATCAAGTCCTACGATGATATCGGCGGCCACACAACGCCTGTCGTCCAAGGGACAACGGGTGCTTCCCAGTTGGAAGATTATAATAAGAAGCACTCCGACAATCCCACGAAACTGAAATACACCGAGGAAAATATCACTCAGATGCTTTCCGGTCTCAATGATGGCAAATATGATTTCAAGATTTTTGATGCGCCATCGGTCAATAGCATCATCAAGTCTCAAGGCTTGAGCAATCTCAAGACCATTGATTTGAAATCGAGCGAAAAGCCTTATATTTATTATCTTTTCACCAGCGACAATAAGGACCTACAAACCTTCGTCAATAAACGAATCAAGGCTCTGCAAAAGGATGGCACCCTAGACAAGCTGTCTAAGGAATTCCTGGGTGGCGACTATGCACCAAGTAGTAAAGACCTGGTTGTCCCAAATAAGAAATAGGCTAGACAGAGACCAACCAATTGACTTTGATTAGCGAAACATCTTAAAATTGAATGATTTATAAACCTGCCCTGATGGAAATCAAGGTAGGTTTTTTAAGTCGTTTGGAGAAGGAGAATGATAGTGAATTGAAATCAAAAGTATCAATCTGCCCATACACTAGCATCGAAAGAACTTGGCCTTTTAGCAAGAGACGACCTGACTACTCAAGAGCTGTCAGTTGAAAGGTTTGAACTTCAAAGAGTATGTTGGAGAATTTCCAGATAAAAAAACGGAGCGAGTCCAAACCAAACGCTGGAAGAGCTCCGTCCTATTTTTGTTTTGTTTGATTAGCGAACCTTATTTGTCTAGCTCGGCAGAGTATTAGTTTTTCATGTCCTCTTGGCCTTCCAGGGTGCAGAGGCGGTAGAGGGCCTCGGCGTAGATGGTGGTTGCCTGCCAAAGTTCCTCCAGCTTAATCTTTTCATTGGGTTGGTGGAGGGTGTGGACTGACCAAGGAAAGGCTGGGCCAAAGGAAACGCCGTTTTTTAGGAGACGGCCATAGGTTGAACCGCCGATGGCTAAGGCAGGGCTGCTATCACCTGTCGCCTCTTGATAGACCTCCAGGAGGGTCTGTGTTCTAGGGTCGCTAAGGTCGGTATTGCTAGGAAGGAGGTGGCTGATTTCCTCTAGGACAAAGCCTGCCCCGTCAGCGATTTTATCTAATTGTTCCCCTAGAGTAGAATATTCTAACATTTGAGGATAGCGGAGATTGATGCCAATTTTAGCCTGTCCATTTCAAAGGAAAAGATGGCAGGATTGACGGTCACCTTGCCCAGCTCATGCTCCTCATAAGCAAGGCCAAGTTTCTGACCGAAGGAATCGGCGAAGAAGTAGTCATCCAAAAGGGCAAGGTAGTCTTGGGCAGCAGGGTCAAGGTCAAGAGTCCTCAAGAAGTGAGCTAGGTAGATGGCGGCATTAATTCCTTTGTCAGGTCCAGCTCCGTGAGCCGCCTGACCCTTGAGACTGAGAATTTGTTCCTGCCCTTGAACCTGATAGTTCCCGTGGAGGTCGTTCTTTTTGAGGTAGACCTGGAAGTCCGCCTCAAGGTTGGCTTGGCCTGACAAACGAGCTTGAGCCTTGTCGGGAACAACATTATAGGCCTGACCGGACTTAAAAACTAGGTTAGAAGGGCTGGAATAGGTCTTGGTCAAATCTAGGGAGACAATGCCTTTTTCTGCATAAATCAAAGGGAAGATGGCATCAGGGACGAAACCAAAGTCAGGCATGGTTTCCTTGGCGAAGTAGGCCTTTACCCCCTCCCAATTATTTTCTTCATCAGTTCCATAGATGAGACGAACCTTCAGGTTAAGCGTATAGCCAGCATCTAGCACCATTTTTAAGGCGTAGTAGGCAGCTAGGCAGGGGCCCTTATCGTCGGACACACCTCGACCGTAAAGCCAGCCCTCTTTCTGCTTCAACTCGAAAGGAGGTGTCTGCCATTCTTCGTCTTGAGCAGGAACCACATCTAGGTGGGAGAGAATTCCAAAGATTTCCTGTCCTTGGCCGATTTCCAAATGACCGGCAACATTGTCAATGGTCTTGGCTCGAAAACCATCTCGCTCTCCCAGAGCAAGCATATAGTCTAGGGCCTCCTTGACTGCTGGCCCAAAGGGAGCCTCCTCGCTAGCCTGGGCCACATCCTTGACCGATGGAATGGCGATTAAGCCCGCCAAGTCCCGTAAAAAATCTTCCTTATAGTCCTTTAATAGGCACTTCCAATCTGGCATGGCATCCTCCTTATTTTTACCTTGGTCGGTCAAAGTTTGGCTAGAAGCACTTTTATACTCTTTGAAATTCAAAATTAGCAATTCACTATCTCAATACGACTGCATCTGGAAAATGAACATAAATCATTAACTAATGAAGTCATTCTAAAAGCGATACTTTCGCCAAAGTGGTATTCTTAGCAACAACTACAGATGTTGCTAAGAACGGAAATTTTGAGAGAGATTTAGTCCGGTGGACTAAATCTGCCTGAGCCTAAAAATTAGAGAGCGAAGGGCTCAAAATTTATCACGGGGCAAAGATATCAGCTACTAAAGTAGCAAATATCTAACGCCAATCTCTACGGAAATTGACTAGCCCCCTGATTAACTCGGTTAGGCCAGTAAAATCGACTGGCCTAACCAAGTGTCGCAATGAAACTACGTGAGTTCCAAGAAATCATCCACTGGATAATTTCTTCTTGCGTCCGCACTTTTTAAGAAAGTATCAAAGATGCTAACTGTGATTTTAATAGAGTATTTGTTTGGCAATCCAGCCTATTTAACCAAGACCGACCTAATAATTTTTATTTATAATCTTACACCAAAAGAGCTGGAAATCGAGCCTTGGAGACCATAAGAATTTTTTATAGCCAACCATAAAAAATAGTGATTTTCCAAGTCTGCTGGATTGCGGTAAGATAGGAGAAATCAATGATTTAGGAAGTTGGTAGTAAGTAGGATGACAAATAAGAAGAAGTGGACGATTGCAATATCGGTGCTGGTTGTTCTGGCCTTGGCTCTGGGCTTGGTCTTCTTTAATGGATCTAAGCACAAACAAGGCACTAAGCAAACAGTGGTGACTGTAGCAACCTCTGGTAGTCCTAAGCCCTTCACCTATGTGGATGGCAGGGATCAGCTGACGGGACAAAATATTGAGCTGCTCAAGGCAGTCTTCAAAAAATTGCCCCAGTATAAGTTGAAGCTGGAAAAGACAGAATTCGATTCGATTTTCTCGGGTCTCAATTCTGGCCGTTATCAAATGGGGGTCAATAATATTGCCAAAAACCCTGAGCGGCAGAAGAACTATCTCTTTTCAGACCCGATGTTCAAGAATTCCTATGTGGTCATCTACAAGTCTGACAATAAGGAGGCCAAGCAGGCCGATTCTTGGGATGACCTAGCAGGCCATTCAACGGTAGGCTCTACTGGTGTCAATACTTCAACGGCCATTGAAAAATTTAACAAGAAGCATCCTGACAAGAAGATTGACCTCAATTATAGTGAGGAAGATTTGACCACCCAATTGCAGGGAGTTGAGTCTGGCAAGTACGACTTCCTGCTCATGGACAAGCCTATGTTTGAGTATTATCAAAAAGAATTGGGCCTTAAGCTGACTGGTAAGCCGGTTTCAGGTGATTTAGAAAAGGAATTATTGTCTGAACCTTACAGCTATTTCGTCTTTTCTAAGGACCAAAAGCAATTGCAAAAGGATGTCAATAAGGGTCTCAAGGAAGTCACTGGGGACGGGACTTCCAAGAAGATTAACGAGAAATACTTCGGTGAAGATTATTCACCGTCCTACAAGTAGGAGGACCTGCCATGTCTTTTGATTTTGAGGTTGAAACCGACCCAAACAAGGTTGATTATGACCAGGTGACGGCTGTCTTGCAAGGGGCTGGTCTCAGCAAGTCTGGCAGCAGCCAGGAGCATGAGAAGGCCTTTAAAAACAGCGATATTACTATCTTTGTCAAAGACGGCTCTCAGGTGGTCGGCGTGGGGCGAGCTCTGACGGATTTCGTTTCCCAAGGGGCCATCTATAATGTCGCTGTTGACCCTGACTATCAGGGCCGAGGTGTCGGAAATGCCATTGTCACCGGGCTTCTAGACCGGCTCAAAGGTATCAATGTCATTCTTTATACCCATCCCCAGACCCTCAAACTCTATGAGAAATATGGTTTTCGTCGCAATAAGACGGCCTTTGCTCATTTTGAACACGGCAGTCCAGAGGGCAAGCAATGGATGGAAGACGAAGGTTTCTTCTTACCAGAAGGCTACCGCTTTGAAAGTGAAATCGGGAGGTACTAGGATGAAGTTTTTGAAGAAAATTTTTCAACAGTCTGACCAAGAGGATTTGGATCAGGCCTGGTTGTTCATGGCTCTGGGGGAATTGCAGGCCATAGGTTACGGTCAGGAAGTGCCTGATTTATTAAGGGAATGGCCAGAAACAGGTACAAGGAGGGAAGTCTATGCCAACTAGTTTTGTTTCCAAAGAAGTTGATCAGGATGGGAATTTTCGCCGGCAGAAGACCAAGTTTTTGACCCCTTTCGGGTCTGAACCAGGTCAGTTACCAGTTGAGAAGGGCCGTTACCGGCTCTTGGTTTCCTATGCCTGTCCCTGGGCTCACAGACAGCTGATTGCCCTCAAGCTCTTGGGACTTGAAGATGCCCTTAATATCGGGGTGGTTGACCCTGTTCGGCCGACAGATGTGGATCGTACCGACTGGGCCTTTACTTTAGATCCCGATGGTAAGGATCCTGTTTTGGGCATTCATTATCTGAGTGAAATCTACCTCAAGACCGAGCCTGATTATCAGGGCCGCTTCACGGTACCAGCCATCGTTGACCTCAAGACCGGTCAGCTGGTCAATAATGATTTTTACAACCTGCTCAAGATTTGGGAGACCGATTGGCGGCCCCTGCATAAGGAGGGGGCTCCAGACCTCTATCCGGATGACCTGGCTGATGAGATTGACCAGCTGAATGAGGTCATTTTCCAAGACATCAATAACGGGGTCTACAAGGCTGGTTTTGCAGGCAGTCAAGCAGCCTATGAGGCAGCTTACAACAAGCTCTTTGCCCGTCTGGCTGAGCTGGAGGAGCGATTGAGTCATTCGCGTTTCCTCTTTGGCGACCGGATTAGGGACACGGACATCCGTCTCTATGTCAGCCTGGCTCGCTTTGATGCGGCCTATTACAATGGTTTTCGTTGCAACCGCAACCGTCTGGCTGATTTCCCCAACCTCTGGGCCTACGCTAGGGATTTGTATTCCATTCCTGCCTTTAAGGAAACCACTCATTTTGACCATATCAAGAAGCACTATCATCTCAGTGCCATTGACAATCCCCACCAAATTCTCCCCAAGGGTCCTGATACCAGCGAATGGCTAGAACCTCAAGATAGAGCCAGCAGAATTTATCACTAGAAAAGAGGTCATGATTATGACAGAAAATAAGCCAACTATTAAACCCGTTACCCTGAAAGTTCGCCCCGTTGAGACCAAGACAGAAATTGATGAACGGGGAGCCTTCCAACGCCAACCCAATCATTTCACCCGTCCTTTCGGGGATGGGCCAGGTGACCTCAAGGCTGAGGCTGGCAAGTACCGTCTCTTCTGGGCTCGGGGTTGCCACTGGTCCAATCGGGCCTCTATCGTGCGTGAGCTTCTAGGTTTGGAAGATGCCATCTCGGTCAATCAGGTCGGTCATACAGAAGACCCTGAACGCCGTAAATATGGCTGGGAGTTTGCCTATGAACCAGATGGCAAGGACCCTGTCACCGGGGCTGAATACCTGGCGGAATTCTACTATCGGGCAGACCCTGACTATACAGGTCGGACGACGGTCCCTGCCCTGATTGATGTGGACAAGCAAGAGGTCGTTAATAATGATTACCACCGCTTAACTAATTATTTTGAAGTGGCCTTCAAACCTTTCCAAAAGCCTGATGCTCCAAATCTCTATCCAGAAGAGCTGAGAAAAGACATCGATAACTTCAATGACCAGGTTCTCTTCCCCTTTGTTAACAACGGGGTCTATCGGATGATGTTTGCTCAATCATTGGTAGCCTATCAGGAAGCCTTTGATGACTTTTATAATACCCTGGACATTATTGAAAAACGTCTGGCCACCCAACGATTCCTTTTTGGTGATTATGTGACCGATTCTGATGTCCGTCTCTATGTGACCCTGGCCCGCTTTGATACCCATTATTACCGCAATCTGGGTCCTATCAAGAACCGGATTGTTGATTACCCAAATATCTGGGGCTATGCAAGGGACTTGTACGAAATTCCTTCATTCAAAAACAATACCTATTTCCATGATATTGCCCGTGGCTGGGATACCAAGAAGGAGAAGCTCTTCGTTGACTTCAATTCCCGCTTTGCAGACGACATTGATTTCGATGCCCAATGGTCGCAAGTCAATAACCGTCGCTACCTGTCCAAGACACCAGACCAAAAGTTTTTGATTGACTAATAGTCTGGGGAAATGGAAAATTCTTAGGGCTAAGAAAATTTCAGATTTAAGAAATCTGGATTTGTAGAGGTAGTCCTAGTAGAAGTTGTCAATGTCGGTCTCACGAGCGAGCATCGTCTTTCTCGTAGCCGACTTTTGATTTTCATTAACTATAAGAGACAAGAGTTTGGGTCAAAAAGATTTCAATTTTCAAAAATCTTAATTATTAAGCCCTTCAAATCTATAATTAAATGCGAAAAGCGAACAAAGCAGAATTCTGATTACCAGAAAACTAGTTTTGTTCGCTTTTTATATTTGAGGTCGGACTTTTGTCCCAGCCTCTTTTTGTAGCCGATGTAAGCAACAATCGCTGTTATTGCGAACTCGTTGCCATCTTTTATCAGTTTTAGGCCCACTTTATCAGTCCTTTTATCAGTCCTTTACTCACCCCTATAAAAATTTCTTATGGCCTAGCATAAAATATTTAGATTAGGCAAGCTTTGGGCCTGGTGATAAGATATTACTAAGTTTAAATCCAGCTTTTGGACAAGTTTCTAGGAGGAATGCTTATGTCGTCAGATTTTTATGAAAAATTAGCCAAAACTCGTCATTATATCCACGCCCATCCGGAGGTTTCTGAGCAGGAAGTTGAAACAACAGCCTTTATCAAGTCCTATCTTGCTGATTTGGGAATTGAGGCTCTCAACTATCCCCTCAAGACTGGTCTGATTGCTGAAATCGGTTCTGGCAATCCTGTCATCGCTCTGCGGACCGACATTGACGCCCTGCCCATTCGGGAAAATACCGGCCTAGATTATGCCAGCTATAATGGAGCCATGCATGCCTGCGGTCACGATTTCCACCAAACTAGCTTGCTAGGGGCTGCCGAAATTTTGAAAAATCGTGAAAAGGAATTGAAAGGAACTGTTCGGCTGATTTTCCAACCGGCAGAAGAAAATTTCCAAGGTGGCTATCAGATAATTGAAGCCGGTGGCCTGGAAGGCGTTTCTGCCATTGTTGGCCATCATAATTATCCCCATCTCAAGCCTGGTCAACTGGGGCTTAAAACTGGAGCCATCATGGCAGGCGTAGAGCAGTTTGAGGTTACTGTCCAAGGTGTTTCTTCCCACGCAGCTCGTCCTGACCTGGGTGTTGATACGGTCTTGGCGGTAACCAGCATCGTCAACAATCTGCAAGCCATTGTTGCCAGAACTGTTTCTCCCTTTGAATCCGCTGTTTTGTCAGTTACCCATATTGATGTCGGTACAACCTGGAATGTTCTGCCAGGTAAGGGCTTCTTTGAAGGGACGATTCGTACCTTTGACCCTCAAGTTCGCCGAGCAGTTATTGAAAAATTTGAACGGGTCGTTCGGACGACCGCTGAACAATTCGGTGCCCAAGTCACTATCAAGTGGGGTAATTCACCAAAGGTCACCTTTAACGATAAGACCATCACGCCAATTATTTTTGAAAATTCCAAGTCCTTCGCGGAAGTGGTTGATACCCTGCCCTCAACAGGTGGAGAAGATTTCGCTGCCTATCAGGAACAAATCCCAGGCGTCTTTGCCTTCGTCGGTTCCAACGGAGAAGAAGGAGCGCCCGACTGGCATCACGATGACTTCGTCGTCAAAGACGAAGCCCTCCCCGTCGCCGTCAACTACTTCGTCGAATCAGCTTTCAAGTTGTTGGAATATTATGGAGAAAGGTAGCAGTTGTTTATGAAAAGAAAATCAAATAAAGGTAAATGGTATGCTTTAATTACTATTATTGCGGTTCTAGCTGTTATTGCTGCTGTCTTTGGAATAAGTAAATCTAAGAAAGATGGTCAACAAGTTTCTAAAAACTCCTCAAGTTTAACTTATGCTTTTAACGCTGATCCTGTATCATTGAATCCAATTAATTCAAATGATTTATGGGGCTTAAAAACCATTAATATGATTTATTCTCCACTCGCTCGTACTAACAATGATGGGACAGTCACTTATGAATTGGCTAAGAGTATCAAGCAAGCCGAGGATGGAAAATCTATTGATGTAAAACTTCGTAAAGGCATCAAATGGTCAGACGGTAAGCCTTTTACGGCTGATGACGTTGTCTTTACCTATACTCAAAAAGCTAAAAAGGAAAACGGAAAATATGAAAGTCTCTGGATTGGTGACAAACCTATAAGTGTTGAAAAAGTAGGTGATTATGAGGTCAAATTCATTCTACCGGCGGCTAGTGCAGCAGCTGTTAATAATTTGACAAATGAAACTTATATCATTCCAAAACACATTTACAAAAATACGTCTGATTTCTCAGTTAATGATCTCGGTGTCTACCCAACGGTCGGAACTGGCCCTTATGTATTGAAGAAATTTACATCTGGTTCTTCATTGACACTTACTGCTAACAAATACTACTATGGTGGCAAAGTCAATACTAAGAAAATCAACGTTCGCATCATCGAAAATGCGGATACTCTTAAAGTGGCACTTCAAAAAGGAGAAGTTGACCTTGAAAGTTGAAGAATTTAATTTGCCTGACACTTGAAAATTTCTGATTATCGAATGTTTCCCAGAAATCCGACCTGCGACTGCAGCTTTTTTGTGCTTGAGGTCGCTTTTTTTGTTATTTTAGGCTAAAATATTAGAGGAATGTAAGAAAGAAGTGATGATGACGCAGAAAATCGGAATCGGAAGGGCTCACAGCAAGATTATCCTAATCGGTGAACATTCGGTAGTCTATGGCTATTCGGCCATTGCCCTTCCCTTAAAAAATATTGAGGTGGTCTGTCAGGTTCAGGCTTCGGACCAAGCTTTAGAGATTGACATCTCTGATCCGCTATCTACAGCGGTTTTTGCTGCCTTGGAATTTTTGGACAAGTCTGATGAAAAGATTTCCGTTGAGATTGAGTCCAATGTCCCAGCCAAGCGGGGGATGGGGTCATCAGCTGCGGTCGCTATCGCAGCTATTCGGGCGGTCTTTGACTATTTTGACCAGTCTCTGTCCCTGCCCGATTTGGAAATGTTGGCCAATCAGGCCGAAATTATTGCCCATGAAAATCCTAGCGGTCTGGATGCCAAGACCTGTCTGAGTGACACGGCTATCAAGTTTATCCGTAATCTTGGATTTTCAGAAATGGCGATGGACTTGGGTGCTTGTCTGGTGATTGCGGATACCGGTATTCACGGTCATACCAGAGAAGCTGTCAGCAAGGTGCGAAGTCTAGAAGAAAAGGCCCTGCCTTATCTGCATCGTCTGGGTAATTTAGCCTCAACCATTGAAATTGGCCTCTTGGCCAAGGATCTCCTGGTTGTGGGTCAGGCCATGAACCGAGCCCATGACGAATTGAACCATTTGGGCGTTTCCAGTCCAGAAGCTAATCATCTTGTCCAGGTTGCCAAAAATCAAGGGGCTCTGGGAGCTAAGATGTCCGGTGGTGGCTTGGGCGGTTGCATCATTGCTCTCTGTCAAAATCAGGAGCAGGCCGAAAGTTTGGTCTCAGCACTCGAAAAAGAAGGAGCCGTTAACACGTGGATAGAAAATCTGTAAGTGTCAAATCCTATGCTAACATTGCCATTGTCAAGTATTGGGGTAAGGCAGACGTCAAGAAGATGATTCCAGCGACCAGCAGCATCTCACTGACCTTGGAAAATATGTACACCAAGACCGACCTGTCCTTCCTTCCTGAGGGGGCTCAGGGGGATGAGTTTTACATTGACGGCCAGCTGCAAAATCAGCAGGAGCATGCCAAAATGACCAAGATTATTGATTTTTTCCGCCGGGAAGGTCAGCCCTTTGTTAAGATTGAAACCAACAACAATATGCCAACAGCTGCAGGACTCTCTTCCAGTTCCAGCGGTCTGTCGGCTCTGGTCAAGGCCTGCAATCAGCTCTTTGACTTTGGTCTGGACCAAAAGGAGCTAGCCCAATATGCCAAGTTTGCTTCTGGCTCGTCGGCTAGGTCTTTTTTCGGCCCCCTTTCGGCTTGGGACAAGGATTCTGGCGATATTTATCAGGTTAAAACTGACTTGGACCTCTCTATGATTATGCTGGTCCTCAATGACCAACCCAAAACCATTTCTAGTCGGGAAGGTATGAAGCGTTGTGCAGAAACTTCCAGCGATTTTCAGGCTTGGATTGATCAGTCTGCCCTGGATTATCGGGTTATGCTGAACTATCTGGCTGCCAATGATTTTGCCAAGGTTGGCCGGTTAGCAGAAGAAAATGCTCTGAGAATGCACTCCACGACTAGGTCGGCCAATCCTCCCTTTTCCTATCTGACGGAAGAATCCTATCAGGCTATGGATTTTGTCAGAAGCCTGCGAGAGAAAGGTTATGACTGTTATTTCACCATGGATGCAGGTCCCAATGTTAAGGTGCTCTGCCAGACCAAGGATTTGGGCACCCTAGCTGAGATTTTTGGTCAAAACTATCGGACCATTGTCTCCAAGACCAAGGATCCTGCCCATGACTAAGTATCAGGTTAAGACCGGTGGCAAGCTCTATCTGGCTGGCGAATATGCCATTCTGACACCTGGTCAGCAGGCCCTCTTACAATTTATCCCCATCTCTTTGACAGCGGAAATTGAGCCCGCTTCCAGCTACCAGCTCTACTCGGATATGTTTGCTTACAAGGTCGGGCTGGAAAGGGATAAGAATTACAGCCTGATTCAGGAGACCATTGCGGTTGTCGAAGACTATCTTAAGACGAGAGGTATAAAACCTCGTCCCTTTAGCTTGTCTATTACTGGCAAGCTAGAGAAGGATGGCAAGAAATTCGGCCTTGGCTCAAGCGGTAGCGTGACTGTCCTAGTGGTTAAGGCCTTGGCTGCCTTGTATCAAGAGGACTGGTCGGCTGATTTCATCTTCAGACTGGCAAGCTACACTCTGCTCAAGCGGGGAGATAATGGCTCCATGGGTGATTTGGCCTGTATTGCCTATGAAGACTTGGTTTTATTCAAGGCTTTTGACCGAGCTCGAGTAAGGACTTGGATTAAGAGTGACAGTTTGAGCCAGGTCCTCGCTAGGGACTGGGGCTATCAGATTGAGTCAGTCCGACCTGCTCTAGATTTTGATTTTCTAGTTGGCTGGACCGGTCTACCCTCTATTTCCAGGGACATGATTGATCAGGTTAAATCAGCTATTTCTGCTGATTTTTTGGAGCCAACGCAGGTGGCGGTAGAAGCGACAGCCCAGGGCCTAAGGACTGGCGATAAGGAGCTGGTCAAAGTCTCCTTACAGAAAGTTAGTGACTTGTTAAAGAACCTGCACCCTGCTATTTATACCGAAGAATTGCTGGTATTAGAAGGGGCCGTTCAGGGTCTGGATGCCGTTGCCAAGTCTTCGGGATCGGGTGGTGGTGATTGTGGTATTGCCCTATCATTTAATCCTGACCATAGCCAAAAAATAAGAGAAAGGTGGCGAAAAGCTGGTATTGAACTACTATTTCGCCAAAAAGCTTTATGACCAATCGAAAAGACCAGCATATCAAGCATGCCCTGGCCTACCAGTCCCCCTATAACAGTTTTGACGAGGTCGAGCTGATTCAGTCCTCTTTGCCCAAGTATGATTTGGCGGAGATTGAGCTGAAAACACATTTTGCTGGGCGGGACTGGGATTTTCCCTTTTATATTAATGCCATGACTGGCGGATCAAACAAGGCCAAGGCTGTCAATAGAAAATTGGCCCAGGTGGCAGAGGCCTGTGGCCTACTTTTCATCACGGGCTCCTATAGCCCAGCCTTGAAAAATCCTGAAGATGATTCCTATGATGTTCGCTCGCTGACTCCTCAAGTGCTTTTGGGAACCAATATCGGTCTTGATAAGCCGGTCCAATTGGGACAGAAGGCTGTGGAAGATTTGAGGCCCTTGCTCTTAGAGGTGCATGTCAATCTCATGCAGGAATTGCTCATGCCAGAAGGGGAACGCGAATTTAAGAGCTGGTTGTCCAATTTAGCGGACTACGCTCAAGAGATTTCTGTCCCTGTCGTCCTTAAGGAAGTTGGCTTTGGTATGGATAGGAAAACCGTCCAAAGGGGGCTTGACCTCGGTATTAGGACCTTTGATATTTCCGGTCGGGGCGGCACCAGTTTTGCCTATATTGAGAATCAGCGGGCCCAGCAAGATCGCTCCTACCTGAATCAATGGGGTCAATCAACCGTCCAAACCCTTCTAAATCTAGGCGACCTTAGAAATCGGGCCGAAATTCTTGCCAGTGGTGGTGTTCGCCATCCTCTGGATATGATTAAGGCTTTGGTTCTGGGAGCTAGAGCAGTGGGGCTTTCACGCACTATACTGGAGCTGGTAGAACGCTACCCAGTTGAGAAGGTAATAGCAATTGTTGATGGCTGGAAAGACGATCTGCGATTGCTCATGTGTGCTCTTAATTGCCGCACCCTAACGGATTTGCGACAGGTCGATTACCTCCTCTACGGGAAATTGGCCCAAGCCAATAGAAAACAAGACTGATATAGCAGAAGGGTCAATCCAAATTTTTGACCTCCAGTTTAAAAAGTCTTAGACTAGGGGTAAAGGAGATGTTGTCATGATTGAAATGACCTATACCGATGCCTATGATATTGAGCGTCAACAAAGCTTTGAAAATCCCAACGATTTTATTCGCGTCCTGATGGGCTGCTCAACTTTGCCCGAGTACTATCCCATTAAGAGTGTTACTTACAAGGGTAAGGATGTGGGTTTCCACGGCACTTATGGCGATCTCTTCCCAACCTTCATCAATTTTGACTGGTCAGCCTACGAAGAGGACTAAAAGCAATAGATAAAAAAATAGCTAGCGAGAAATCGTTAGCTATTTTTGGGTCTTTGAACTTTATTGGCGACCTTTTTGTAATTACTGTAATTCCATGTTATAGTTTTCTTACTAAAAGGATATTCTGCTATGGTCGTTAAAACTCGAAAACAGGGTGATTCTGTCATAATTACCATCCCTAAAGACTTTAATATCCCAACTGGAAAAGAGTATGAAGCTAATCTAACGGCAAATGGTGAAATCATCTTTACTCCTAAAGCAAAAGATACGGCTCATTTTGTATCTGATAGAGAGGTCTTTAAAAATGTTGATAATCTTTTTAAAGAGTATGACGGCATCTTCAAGGAATTGGTAGATCGATGATAAATTATCTAACCGAAAATCAATCACTGCTTTCAATAAAGGGATTATTGAACATTATTCGCCTAGTGAAAAGGTGGAAGTCGTGAGTGCTTCGGCCTTGAATATGATTGTCAATTTTTCGGAACAGTTTGTATTTGGACAAAAACTATATCCAACTCTCTTCGACAAGGCGACAATTATCTTTGTTCAATTGGTCAAAAAACATGTTTTTGCCAATGCCAATAAACGAACAGCATTTTTTGTATTAGTCAGTTTTCTCCGATTAAACGGCTATCAATTACAAGTCGACCAAGAAGAAGCAGTTGACTTTACCGTGCGAGTCGCGGTTGAACCATTATCCGATGACAATTTAATAATTTATAAGGAGTGGATAAGTAATCACAGTACAAAATTGTAAAAATCCTGATGTGAATTTTTAACTCAAAAAAGCCTGACTTAACAGGCTTTTTGTATGTTTAAATTAAATTTTCACCTCCAAGTATATCTGAAACTCAATGAAATTTTATGAAACACGAAGGCCTCGGTCCTCGTCCTCTAGAAAATTCAAGAAGGAATTCGCTCCTCGAAAAATCTCAATTAATCTCTAGCGATTACCCTTACAACATACAGTAAACAATGGCGATGTATTGCAAGGTAGAGGCTAGAAGGATGAAGAGGTGCCAAATCATGTGGTCGTAAGGGCGTTTACGAGAATAGAAGAAGGCACCAATGGTATAGGATAGTCCCCCTGCCAACATGAGGCTCCAGAAGACTGGACCGGTCTTGGTGACGATGGCTGGAATGATGAAAATGACCAGCCAGCCCATGAGTAGGTAGAGTAAGAGGCTGAATTTCTCATTGATTTTCTTGGCGAAAATTTTATAGAGAATGCCGAAGATAGTCGTGCCCCATTGGAGGACGATAATCAGGTAACCCAACCAGCCACCGACCAGAGAGAGGGCCACGGGCGTGTAGGAACCAGCGATGGCAATGTAAATCATACTGTGATCAATAATCCGCAGGACATACTTCTGTGGTGAAGCATACTGCATGGAGTGGTAGATGGTCGAGGACATGAACATGAGAAAGAGGCTGATGACAAAGACCGACATGCCGACTGCTGCTTTGAGTCCAAAGATTTGGTAGCTGTAAGAAGCCGTAATGGGTAAAAGAACCAGCATGGCGACGGAGCCGACTGCATGGGTTACAGCATTGGCAACCTCTTCGCCAAAGGTTAATTGTTTACTAAGCTTTAGAGTTGCGGTGTTCATGGTGACCTCCTTGAAGATTTTCGGCAAGTCTGTGGGTGTAGTGGTAGAGCTTGATGGTTTGGCAGGCTGAGACAATCAGCTCAGGAATATCTTGCCTTTGCTCCTCATTCATACAGGCAACAAAGGCATCATAGCAGGCCTGGGATTGATTATTGGCTGTTATCCGTTCTAAAATCTGACTGATTTCCTGAATGGAAAAGACCGGTTTAAAAGTGGTGATAGCTATTAGGCGGGCCAGTTGCCGGCGACTGTATTTTTTCTTGACTGGCTTCTCAACCAGACCATGTTTGACATAATTGTTAATCATGGAAGCGGTGAGGCCCTTATCGGTCGTTGTTGTTGAAGGTTTGCTGACCTGGTTAACGTATAGAAGAACTTGATCTAAGTACAAATCTAACTCAGGCAAGTCAGCCCATTTGGGATAAGTATTCGTCATAAGTTTAACTACTTTCTATAATCTAGTCTTAATAACTAGATTATACAATTCTAAGAAACTGGCGTCAAGAATAAATATGTCTATTGATAAAATTGCAGTTTGCAAACAGGCTGCCTGCTGGCTTCTGTTATAATGGAATTAGTAAATAATTCCCGAGGAGGTCAGGCAAATGGCCATGATAAAAATATTTTTACCCTTTATTTTGACAGCTGTATTGGCAATTCTGACTATCTACCTTGCCAAAAAATGGTCTATGCAGGAAGAAGCCAGCGGTCGGGCTAATCAAAACCGTTTATCTGCCGGAATGTTAATCGGGATGAGCCTTGGTCTAGCCTTAGGCTCCGTCTTTCGATTTAATGTAGGTTTGACAACAGTTATCGGCATGCTGATAGGGATGACTATCGCCCACTATATAGGGAAGTAGCGGGGGGATGTTAAAGATGAGGTCTAGCTATGAATGTAAAGATAAGAAAAATAAGAGATAAGGAAATCTATCGCCTAAATGATTTTCTCTATGAAGCTATTTTTATTCCGAACGGCCAGGCTAAGCCAGATAGGGAAATTATTGAACAGCCAGAGCTTCAGTTATATGTCAAAGGTTTTGGAGGTCAAGTGGGCGATGATTGCCTTATTGCAGAGGTCGACGGCCAGCTAGTGGGTGCAGTTTGGGTTAGGATAATCAATGATTATGGTCATGTAGATGATCAAACGCCGTCATTAGCCATATCTCTTTTTAAAGACTATAGGGGTCATGGGCTTGGGACGTCCTTAATGACTAAGATGCTTGAAGTCTTAAAAGCAAAAGGGGTTAAAAAAGTTTCTCTCTCCGTTCAAAAAGCCAACCCTGCCCTAAAATTGTATAGAAGATTAGGATTCAACCCCTTATCTGAGAACAATGAGGATTATGTCATGGTTAAGGACTTATAAGAGCCTCGGCAGAGCGAATGACATTTCTTGATGATTTTGAATTTGATAAGGAGGTAAAACTGTTTGGAAAAATATATTGTGATGTCAAAAAAGAATTCCGAAATAAGTATAGGTAAAGTTAATAGTGGTGGAAACCTATGTGATAGCAGAAGCTAAGAAAAAAGGGAGTTTGGGGTTATCAGTTATGTCAAAATATTTAAATATAAAGTCCCTCTTTGAAGCTCAGGCTGATGAGGAGAGGGCGGTTGCTATGGCAGCCTACCAGAAAAATCTCTTTGAATTTTACGGAATTCCCACGCCCCAGAGACGAAAAATTTATGCCGAATTTTTGAAGGCGGAGAAGAAAACCAAAACGATTGACTGGGAATTTTTGGATGCCTGTTATGCGGATCCCCACCGTGAATTTCAATATCTGGCCTATGACTATTTGCTGAGAATGCAGTCCTACCTAGTCTATGAAGATCTAGCTAAGGTTGAGCATTACGTTTTGACCAAATCTTGGTGGGATACCATTGACTTCCTAACCAAGGTAGTAGGGCAGTTGGGTCTCAGAGATAATCGTGTGAAGAATTTGATGTTGGGCTGGTCCAAGAGGGACAATATCTGGATTAGGCGGACGGCTATTGAGCACCAATTGAGGCTAAAAGAGCAGACGGATACAGACCTCTTGGCGGAGATTATTGTCAACTGCCTGGGGAGCGATGAATTTTTTATCAATAAGGCCATCGGCTGGTCCTTAAGAGATTATTCCAAGACCAATCCCGACTGGGTAAGAGATTTTATCTGGCAGCATGAGGAGCAAATGGCTAAACTCAGTATTCGTGAGGCTAGTAAATATCTATAAGAAAGTGGAGCTCAAAGTTCCAATTGGTTCAGTTTTAACTTTCTAGGATAAAGTCGCTCTGCTATAATAAGAGTAAAGTAAAGTCAATAAAATTGGAGGTTAGTTATAATGCGAACAAAAAAGGATTTACGTTTTGAAAAGAGGTTTTCAGAAAGTCGTACAGGAATGGAAATTTGACTAGACAAAGAGACTGGCGTTAATTATCTCTGGCATGGAGCGGGCTATGGTGGTAGCATGACTCCCTTGCTGGATAAGGATGGCAAGCCTGTCATCACACCAGTTGAAGACAGTAGCAATTCCGACCTGTTCTAAGGTAGGTTGAAAGGAAGCAGGCGATAGAAAGGTCGTCTTTTTATTAATCTATGGTAGAAATCCAAGAAAGATATCTGACCATGCGAGATGGTCAAAAAATTTTTATCAAGGTTGCTGGTCAGGGCTACCCTATCGTATTTCTCCACGGGAATGGCAATTCCAGTAAGTATTTTGCCGGTCAGGTTCAAGATTTGGCTGAAAATTATCAGCTGATTATGCTGGATAGCCGGGCCCATGGGAAATCAGGCCTGGGGCAAGTTCATCTGACTTTTGCAGAAATGGCCAAGGATTTGCAAGAAGTTTTGGATCAGCTGGGGATTGAGCAGGGTATCTTGATTGGCCACAGCGACGGTGCCAATTATGCCATGGTTTTTGAGCAACTTTATCCTGAGCGGGTCAAGGCTATCTTGCTCAATTCTGGCAACCTGACCTTCTGGGGACAGAAGTGGTGGCTGCGGCTAGGCTCGGTCTTGACCTATCTCTGGTTGAGCTTGCAGGTCCACTTCAAACCAGCTGTCAACCGTCGCAAGCAACGCTTCGGCCTTATGGTTAGAAATCTCCCCGTCCATTTTGAGGACTTGCAGGGCGTGACCGTCCCCTGTCTGGTTTTAGTTGGTAAAAAGGACTTTATCCGCCAAGGCCACTCCAAAAAGATTGCCCGTCACTTGGCTAATGCAGAGTTTTTATCCTTGGAAGGTTTTGGCCACAGTATCGCCAATAAGGATCCCCAGGTCTTTAATCAGATTGCTCTTGACTTTGTCCAGCGGGTGCTAAAAAATGATAACTAAAAGCTGCCGGAAGGTGGTTTTTTTTCGTTTTAATATAAATAATTGACAAAATGTCAGTCTAGATTTATACTAAGAGTATAAATCATTTGGAGGTAACAAATGAGAGATGTGAAGGCACCTGAGGTTAGACGGCGTGAAATCATTGATGCCTCTATGAAACTTTTTATGGAAAAAGGCTATCAAAAAACGCGGACACAAGACATAATTGAACGGGTTGGGATTTCGCGGGGCTTACTTTACTATCATTTCAAAAACAAAGAAGATATTTTATATTCTTTGATTGAGTTATATACTGAACCTCTGGCTAGAAATTTATCGACTATTGCTAATGCTAATGATTTAAGCCCCGCTCAGAAAGTGAAAGCTTTTTTCGATGAAACGGTAATTGATCCCGCAGGGAAGACAGCTGAGAAGGAAACTTTGCAAGAGACGGTGGATATGAAAGCTAACCATTACTTGATGGATCGCTTTTCCCATAAATTAGTAGAGCAAACCAGTAAGGATTTGACCAAGATTTTTGAAGAGGGACTGGCTAAAGGAGACTTTCATATTGAGAATCCCAAAGAATTGGCTCAGATGTTGATGACTGCATACGTATTTACCGATAAGTCTTTACAAACACAAGATTATATACGGACTTTCCACGAGTTAATCAATAAAGCTCTGGGAGAAAATATTTTTTAAAAGCCGATGAATGAGATCGTCGGTTACTTTTAAATGCTAAACTGACAAAATGTCAGTTGTTGAAGAAAGGAATTTTATGTTAAAGATTGATCATTTACACAAGACATTTGGAGATAAAGTTGCTGTCAAAGATTTGTCTTTAGAGATTAAAGCTGGTGATGTTTTTGGTTTTATTGGCCGAAATGGAGCTGGAAAAACAACTACTATTAAGTCAATTGTTGGTATTTCTGATTTTGATTCTGGTGAAATTTTTGTCAACGGTCATTCTATTAAGAAGGAGCCGATAGCATGTAAGAAGATTATGGCTTATATTCCTGATAATCCTGACCTTTATGACTATTTAACAGGAATACAATACTTGAATTTTATAGCCGATATTTTTGAATTAAGTCTTGAGCAGCGGAAAGAAAGAATTAAGAAGTTATCAGAACGATTTGAAATCAGTCAAGCTCTTGGCCAAATGATTTCCTCTTATTCTCATGGGATGAAGCAGAAATTAGCTCTTATCGGAGCTCTGATTCATTCTCCAAAGTTGATTATTCTTGACGAACCCTTCGTTGGCTTGGATCCTAAAGCTTCTTTCGAATTAAAGAAAATCATGACAGAAGTCGTGGAAGCTGGTGGAGCCATATTTTTTTCAACTCATGTTTTGGAGGTGGCGGAAAAAATATGCAATAAAATTGCAGTCTTAAAGGATGGCCAACTGTTAGCTCAGGGCCCGACGGCTGATATTAAAGGTAATCTATCCTTGGAAGATTTCTTTATGGAGGTTGTGGAATGAGTAAACTTGGAAAGCTTTTTAAAATTCAACTGATTGATTACTTTCATCTAAATAATTGGAAAAAAAGGAGTGGTAGTAATCGGAAAAACTTCTTCTTGACAAGTTTAGGGATAGGTCTGGTCCTCTTACTCTTATTTATCTACAATACAATGACGGCTCTATCTCTTGTAAAACTTGGACAAAGTCCGTTAATTCCTGCGTATATGGTTGCGGTCTCTAGTCTTATTGTCTTTTTTATCACTTTATTTCAGGTTAATGGTATTTTATTTTTTAGCCATGATAGCCAAAGATTGGTGCCTCTACCGATTAGTTCTGGAGCAATCCTAGCCAGTAAATATTTTTTCTTATACACTATAAGTCTAGTTTTGACCCTACTATTTACCTTGCCAGGTCTAATTGTTTGGTTAAATGATGGTTACTATTGCTCAGGTTTACTTTTCTTCCTCATTCTAGCTTTTGTTCCTTTGTTGCCACTGACCTTAGCAGCTTTTTTAGCCTACATCATCATAATGCTAACCAAAAATATGAAGTGGAAAAATTTTATGAACCTCATCATAACTCTGTTAGTAATTTTGAGCATAGGGCTTTGGCTTAGCTCTAGCATGTCAGGAGGAATGAAAACGAGTGATATTGGTCTAACTCTCTCTAAACAAGTCAGCAGACTTTATCCTTTAAGTTTTATCTTTAAAATTTGGAAGGGGCAGTTTAACATTGGCTATCTTATGTTTTTTGTTTTGATTTCTTTGGGCTCAACTGTTTTATTTATTGCTTTAGTTGCCAAAGAAAAACTTTATAGGCAAGAGAAGACAGGGCGTTCTAAACCTAAAGCAAGTTGGTGGTCCAATGGCTATAAAAAGCATTCCTTATTCATGTCACTTTATTTGAGAGAACTTGCTCACTATAGATCCTCTTATATGCTGATGCTTAATACAAGTTTGGGGGTCTTGGTTTTATTGGGCTATAGTCTGGCCTTGCTCGTGCTACCACCCACCAAATTAGAGCAAATGCTTGGACTGACAGGTATGGCTGGACAGATGGAACATTTTGCTCCGCTTTTAGTAGTTGCAAGCTTATCAGTATCCTGCACAACAGCTTCGGCTCTTTCATTAGAAGGCGAACATATCTGGCAGTTGCAGAGCTTACCTATTTCTTTAAGGGAGGTTGCTAATAGTAAGTTGGCTCTTAATCTCTCCCTTCACGCTCTTGCCTATATTCCAGCAATTTTGGTTCTTGTCTGGTGCTATCACTTGTCTGTTTTAGAACTTGGTTTAATGTTTGTTATAGCAGCTAGCTACTCATTAACCATCTCTACCCTTGGATTGTATGCAAACTTGCAGCATCCAAATTATCATTGGGATAACGAAACGATTGTAATCAAGCAAGGTCTGCCTGTTATCCAAAGCTCTGTTCTGTCTATGATTTTAATCGGACTTCCACTAGCAGTTTCATGGATATGCAAGGTTTCATTAGAACTCAGTTTATTTGGCATATCTGTTCTCGTCCTACCGTTATTAACACTATTTCTCTATAGAAGAATCGTTAAAGTAAGTTATCTTCAAAAGGAGTATTAAAAAATGAAAATAGAGTCTAAAGATATTTTTGTTCTTTGCCTTTCAATTATTGTCATTTTAATTATTTGTCAATTTCTCCCAAACTGGGTCCCCGTGCATTTCAACAGCAAGGGAGAGGTAGACTTTAAGGTATACAAATACTTTCTTGTTTTTGCTGCTGTAATCCCTTATTCTCTATATTATAAATATTTCAGGAAGAAAGGGGAGTAGTGAAAATCTTCCTCTTCCTGCCTTCATTCCCCACCCAATTTCACGACAAACGCATGAAGAAAATAACGTTTTCAGATAATAGATTCATAAAAAAGA
>ERZ773090.34-NODE-34-length-172752-cov-27.9259_pt1 | contig 172752 bp, 148 predicted proteins | sample MGYA00580579_ERZ773090 | MGnify/ENA primary metagenome ERZ773090 (study PRJEB29015, sample SAMEA2738014) | human oral metagenome | biome: human oral; feature: human-associated habitat; material: dental | place: China | collected 2132 ... | reverse complement strand
CGCGTTGGGGCGCACCCGTCGTGCTCGTCGTCGACGCCGCCGCGATGGCCGCCGAGATCCGGTATGACCTGCGGCAGGCGGCCTGGTCCTAGGATTGGCGGGTGACCCAGCACCACCCGGATGCGATCCGCTTGGCGATGCCCGCCGAGGCGCGCGCCATCGCCCGCCTCCAGCTCGCCCGGCTCGCGGCCATCCCGGCGCTGGCACCGGCGGTCGGCTCCCTCAACGAGGAGGATATGGCGGTGGCCTGGCATACCGCCATCACCCGCCCGCCGCTGGCCACCTTCCGGGTACTGGTCGCCGTGGACGCGGCCAACCAGGTGGTCGGCTTCGCGGCGATCGGCCCAAGCGAGGATCCGGACGCCGAACCCGATGAGGGTATCGTCGCCGAGTTCTGCGTCCAGCCGGATCAGCAGGACCACACTCGCTCGGATCGGCTGCTGCATGCCATCGCAGATACGCTGCGCGCCGACGGGTTCGTACGGGCAACCTGGTGGTTGCGCGCCGACGACGACCAAACCCGAACGCTGCTGACCGAATGCGGTTGGTCGCCGGACGGCGCCCACCAGGAGGTCGGTGACGAGGAGGCCACGGTGCGCATCAAACTGATCCGGCTACACACCGCCCTGGAATGACACCGGGAAGCCACCCGACCCGGTCGATCGCGCCGGGCGCAGGAAACATTCAACTCAACCCAGTTCGGACAACCGCACGTCGCTACCGCTTAGCTCGGCGCGCAGCCCATCTTCGGTGGACTCCAGGCCGGTATAGACCAGACCCGCCGCGGTGGGCAATCGCATCTGTGCGGCGAGCCCGGCCAGCAATCGGTCGACGAGTTCGGCAGATACCTCCAGCCCGGCGCCGCTGAGGGTGGCATCGCTGAGGGTAAGGGTGCCATCGGGAGCCACGCCCACGGTGGCTTCCAACACGACCGGCAGGCTGGCGTCCAGCACCTTCACCGTCTGGTCGAGCGCCACCCGGCCCTTCCCCGCAGGACGCAGGGCGAGACCTGTGACCGCGGCAACCTGGGTCCAGTCCATGCGCACGATTCCGGTGACCCGTTCGGCCCGCGCCTGGGCAGGGTCCCGGAAGCGCTGTATACCGAGCGCGGTTGCCGTCACCTGGTTCACAACTCCCGAGCGCCCCGCCACATCGACGGGGACATCGGCGACGACCAAATGCACTCGCTCCAGCCGATCGGCTGGCATGGCGGTCAGGAAGGGCCAGCTCGCAATACTCACGGACGCCTGGTCGGCCCCCAATCGCTCCAGCACCGCAGCCGCAAGCCGCTGTTCGGCTTGCTCGCGCACCCAGGCGTCCACGCCCACGAAACCGACGATCAACAACGCCGCCAGAATCGGCAGGACAAGCAGCCGCCCACGTCTCCTGCTACCGCGTACCATCCCGGTCAGCCGATACCAAGCAGGCCGTCGATGCCGATGCTCACTCCCGGGCGGTCGATGATGGCGCGTACCGCGGTGAGCACTCCCGGCATATAGCTGACTCTATCGAAGGAGTCATCGCGAATGGTCAGCATTTCCCCGGGGTTGCCAAGCAGCACCTCCTGATGGGCGAACAGGCCTTGCAGACGCACCGAATGCACCTGGACGCCATCGATCGCGGTCCCGCGGGCCCCCTGTTCCTGATGGCCGGTCAGGTCGGGCATCGGCGGGCAGTGTGCAGCCGCCCGGGCCTCGGCGACCTTGGCTGCGGTCGCGGCCGCGGTACCCGAGGGGGCATCCACCTTGCCTGGATGATGCAACTCGACGATCTCGACGGACTCGAAGAAGGGCGCCGCCTGGGCTGCAAAATGCATCATCAGTATCGCAGCTATCGAGAAGTTGGCGGCTATCAGGATGTGCACCTCCGGACGCGCGGCCTGCCAGCGGCGAACCTCCGCCAGCCTCGCCGCGGTGAAGCCGGTGGTTCCCACCACAACATGAATCCCTCTGTCGACGCACCATTTGATGTTGTCCATCACCGAATCCGGGGTGGTGAAGTCCACCACTACATCGGCACTATCCACCGCACCGCGATCCTCACCGGCGTCAACGGCGGCCACCAGTTCCATATCCGGTGCCGCCTGCACCGCAGCAGCCACCTGCCGGCCCATCCTGCCCTGAGAACCGAACACCGCCACCTTGATCATCGCCAAACCTGCCTTCCACGGTTCCGGGCGCTCCGCACGATCCGGGTAGAGCGCCGTGCACTTCCCGACATCCATTGTGCCGTCGCTCGTCTCCGGCCGGCGGCTAGGCGCCATAGCCCCGGCGACCGGACGGCCCGGCCAGCGCATCCGGTCCCGGCCGGCGGCGATCCGGCACGATGAGTGAATCCATCAGACAAATACCCGGGTTTCTGGGCGGAGATCCCGGCTGCCCGGCGGTACCCCGGCTACACTTGGTGAAATGTTGTCTGAGAAGATTGTTTCGCTACTCAATGACCAGCTCGTCGCCGAGCAGTACTCCTCCAATATGTACCTCCAGATGTCGGCCTGGTGCGAGGATAAGGGTCTGCAAGGCGCCTCCAAATTCTTCCGCAGCCATGTCAGCGAGGAGATCGAGCACCGCGACCGCATTGTCGACTACATGTATGAATGCGACGCCTCGGTCAGGATCGGCGCGGTCGAGGCGCCCGAGGCCAGCTATGGCAGTCTGCTGGAGACCATCGAGGCCGCCTACAAGCACGAGCAGAAGGTGACTGCGGCGATCGATGCCATCGCAGTCGAGGCCCTGGAGACCCACGATTTCAACACTTTCAACTTCATCCAGTGGTTCATCGCCGAACAGCGCGAGGAGGAAGACCTCTTCCGCACGGTGCTTGACGAGGCCAAGCTGGTGGGTCTGGAAGCCACCGAGACGGGCATCGCCATCTGGCACCTGAACAAGTTCCTGGCAACCGCCGCCCCCGGCGACTGACCCAACCGCAACGTTGACCCAGCGCGGGCGGAATCGCGGCAGCCAGTCAGGGGTCCGTGGCGTACCTCCCACGGGCCCCTGACGTCGTCCGGCGGTAGAACGCCGAACCGGGCAGCCCTACCAGGCGTTTGGCCTTAGCTGCCGCCCTGCCCTGCGGTATCGGTAGCCGCTTCGACCTGCTCGGTGTTCTCCTCCAGCACCGGCACCAGCGAAAGCTTGCCCCGGTCGTCGATATCGTGGATCTCCACCTGTAGCTTCTGGCCGACGCCCACCACATCTTCAACGTTCTCCACCCGCTGGCCGCCGTTGAGCTGGCGCATCTTCGAGATATGCAGTAGCCCGTCCTTACCCGGCAGCAACGAGACGAAGGCCCCAAAGGTGGTCAGCTTGACCACCGTACCCAGGTAGCGTTCCCCCTTTTCGGGCATGGTCGGGTTGGCAATCGCATTGATCAGCTGCCGGGCCGCCTCGGCTGAGGTGCCATCGGTGGCGCCGATAAAGATGGTGCCGTCCTCCTCGATGGAGATATTGGCACTCGTATCATCCTGGATCTGGTTGATCACCTTGCCCTTGGGGCCGATCACCTCACCGATCTTGTCGACCGGGATGTGCATGGTGATGATCCGGGGAGCGAACTCGCTCATCTCGTCAGGAACCGCGATGGCCTCTTTCATCACTCCCAGGATCGTGGTCCGCGCATCCTTTGCCTGCAACAGCGCCGCAGCCAGTACGTCGGATGGAATCCCATCTAGTTTGGTATCCAATTGCAGGGCAGTGATGAACTCGTTGGTGCCGGCCACCTTGAAGTCCATATCGCCCAGGGCATCCTCGGCGCCCAGAATGTCGGTGAGCGCCAGATAGCGGGTTTCACCCGTTTCATCGGTTTCGCTCATCAGGCCCATGGCGATACCCGCGACGCTGGCGTGCAGCGGCACACCGGCATTCAGTAACGCCAGGGTGGCCGCGCAGACCGATCCCATCGAGGTCGAACCGTTCGAACCGATCGCCTCGCTGACCTGCCTGATCGCATAGGGGAAGGCCTCCCGGCCGGGCAGCACCGGCACGATGGCTCGTTCGGCGAGGGCCCCGTGGCCGACCTCGCGACGCTTCGGGGAGCCGACTCGTCCGGTCTCACCCGTGGAATATGGCGGCATGTCGTACTGGTGCATGTAGCGCTTGGCGGTAACCGCGCTCAGCGTGTCGAGTTTCTGCTCCATGTCCAGCATGTTCAAGGTCGTCACGCCCAGCACCTGGGTCTCGCCCCGCTGGAAAAGCGATGAACCGTGTACCCGCGGAATCAACCCGACCTGACTGGACAGCGGGCGGATGTCCTTCGGCCCCCGGCCGTCGATGCGCACCCCATCGCGCAGCACGCGGCCGCGCACGATCCGCTTCTGCAACGCCTTGAAGGCCGCCGCGGCCTCGCCCTCGCGGCCATCGAAGGATTCCGAACCGGCCAGCCGCTCCGACAGGGCAGCACGCAGGTTCTTCTCCGCCTCGACCCGTTCGGCCTTGTCGGCGATCTGCATGATGCGGTCCAGGTCTTCGCGTACGATCCGCTCGACCTCCGCATAGATGTCATCCTCGTATTCCTTGAAGACCGGATATGGGTAGGTCTCCTTGTTGACCTGGCTGGCCAACTTCACCTGGGCGTCGCACAGCACCTTGATGAACGGCTTAGCGGCCTCCAGTCCCCCGGCCACGACATCTTCGGTCGGTGCGGTTTGCCCCGACCGCACCAGACGCCAGGTGCTCTCGGTGCCGCCCGCCTCGACCATCATTATTGCCACATCGCCGTCGGCCAGCACCCGACCAGCCACCACCATGGAAAAGACGGCGTTCCGTTCCTGATCCACCGTCGGGAAACAGACCCACCGATCGCCCAGCAAGGCGAGACGTACCCCGCCGATCGGTCCATGGAACGGCAGACCGGCGATCTGGGTGGACATAGACGCCGCATTGATGGCCACCACATCGTATTCGACCTGCGGATTGAGAGCCAGCACGGTCACCACGACCTGCACCTCATTGCGCAATCCCTTAACGAAGGCGGGACGCAGCGGGCGGTCGATCAACCGGCAAGCCAGGATGGCATTCTCGCTGGGGCGGCCCTCGCGGCGGAAGAAGGATCCGGGAATGCGGCCGGCCGCATACATCTTCTCCTCGACGTCGACGGTCAGCGGGAAGAAATCGATCGATTCGCGTGGTGCTTTCTGGGCAGTGGTGGCGCTCAACAGCATGGTGTCGCCGTCCAGATAGACTGCGGCCGAGCCATCGGCCTGCTGGGCCAGTACCCCGGCCTCGAACCGGACCACATGCTTGCCATAGGGTCCGTTGTCGATGATGGCCTCGGCGAATTTGAGGTTTTCACCCTCCATTTGTCATTCCTCTCTGCACGCGGACGCGGGGTCCGCCCTTCCTAACCGGGACGAGCCCCTGCCCGCCCCGGCGATGCGCAGAGCCGGTGATTGCCGATGCGGGCCTGATTGCCGGTCTTCGATCGAGGTCAGCGGGAGAAGTGGCATAAGCCACCGGCCCGCTGGCCACTACCGAGGACCAACAACCAGCTTCCATCGCGCATCCATCACCGACCGCGCTATCTGCTTGTTCAATTGTCCGGCACCTCAATCATGCCCACGCCCACCCTGGATTGCACGCCACGCGTCCGGTCAGCGTGGTCAGATGCCAATAGGGAGCGGCCGAACGGCCGCCCCCTACCGATCAGCAGGTCATCGACGCAGACCAAGCCGGCGAACCAGTTCGCGATAATGGTCGATATCCTCGCGCGCCACATAGTTGAGCAGCCGACGGCGCTGCCCGACCAGCAGCATCAGACCGCGACGGCTGTGATGGTCGCCCTTGTGTTGCTTGAGATGCTCCGTCAGATGGGCGATCCGCTTGGAAAGCAAGGCGATCTGCACATCCGGAGAGCCGGTATCGCCCGGATGAACAGCGTATTCTTCGATGATCTTCTTCTTGACGTCGGGATCCATGACGACTCTACCTCTCCTTGGACTCGTTGCGCGGCGCCCTGTGGTGCGGGATTGCGGTGCAGGGCTCTTTGTGAACCGCGGCCGATCGACGGCAGCCTTGCGAGGCTAGCACGTTTGTCTCCCGGGTAGCCAATCGGCAGGTGCCGGATCGGTAGATCTGCCTCAGACCAGCCCAAGAATCACCTTCGTACGGGCCACATCGCTGCCCATCTGGTCGATCAGTTCGCCGACATCGGCAAACTTGACCTGACCACGCAGATGTTCAACGAACTCCACCGCAATCTCGACGCCATACAACTCCAGGTCGGTGCGATCCGGCACATGCGATTCGACCCGGCGGTTCCCGGAGTTGAAGGTGGGGTTGGTGCCCACGCTGATTGCGGCCGGCAACCGGGGCGCGGCCGGGACATCCAGTCGTCGCAGCCAGCCCGCATAGACGCCATCGGCCGGGGTGGCCATTGCCGGCGCCACCGGCAGATTCGCGGTCGGGAAGCCCAGTTCTCGGCCGCGCTGATCGCCGACGACCACCACCCCACGCAGGCCGAAGGGCCGGCCCAGATGCCGGGCCGCATTGGCAACGGCACCGCGAGCCAGTTCCTGGCGGATCAAAGTGGAGCAGGTTTGCTCGGCATCTACCCTGATCAATGGCAGCACCACCACCTCGAACCGGTCCGTCCCGAGGTCCGCCAAGACCTGCGGGGTGCCAGCGGCTTCCCGCCCGAAGGTGAAGTTCTGCCCGACCACCACCAGCGCCGGGTTCAGCGGCCCCAGGATGGTATCGACGAACCGCTCCGGCAGCCACCCCATGATCTCCCGATCGAACTGCACCACCCGGACCTCGTCGGCACCGGATCGGCGCAGCAATTCGATACGCTCAGGCAACGAGTTGAGCAACTGGAGCTCGCGGTGCGCGGGTGCGATAACGCTCATCGGATGCGGCCAGAAGGTGACCACCACCACCGGTAACCGTCCCCGGTCATCACCCAGCCCGGCAGCCCTATCGGCGGCTACGGCGAGCAGTTCCTGGTGGCCCAGGTGGACCCCATCGAAGTTTCCGATGGCCACCACACTGCGTCGCATATCAGCTCCTGATCGCACCTTGTCATCCCGATTGGCTGCGGGACCGCTGACCAGCATAACCGGCTGGCCAGTACAGCACGGTGCCGGTATGCCCGGACGGGTTGGCCCAGAGCCGGCCGGTCTCCGGGACGTCAGCGAAACCTGACCCGCGGCCGGTTCCGGGCCAACTGCGGAGGTCAGCCAGGAACCGCATCCCCGAGAGGCCGATCCGGCTGCCCAGCCGGCGGGTGCCGGGATGCTCGGATTCTGCGACTGCGCTACCTTGTCCAACGTGGAGTTGATCGTGTCGTCTGCCGTGGTCTTCGCACTGATCATGGACCCGCTCGGCAATGTCCCGCTGTTCCTGACCGCATTGCGTAGCACCGCGCCGGAACGCCGCCGTAGGGTGATCGTACGGGAACTGCTCATTGCGCTGGTAGTGATGCTGGTGTTCCTGTTCGGGGGACGTGCCTTCCTCGACCTGTTCGATATCGAGTCCTCGGCGCTCACCGTGGGCGGCGGGGTGATCTTGATGCTGATCGCGTTGCGGATGATCTTCCCGACCCCGGAACGCAGCCTACGGGAGCCCTCGCCCGACGACGAACCGTTCATCGTTCCGCTCGCGGTGCCCTATTTCGCCGGGCCTTCCCTGCTAGCCATGGAGGTGGTGGTGGTTTCCGGCAATCCTGCGGCCCTAACCAGCTATCTGGTGGCGCTGATCCTGGCTTGGCTGGTATCGGCAGTGGTGCTCTACTTCAGCCAGGGACTTCACCGGGTGGTGGGCGAAAAGGCGCTGGTCGCGGTGGAACGCCTGATGGGTATGGTGCTGGTGATCATCGCCACCCAGATGACCCTGTCGGGAATCGCCGAATTCTTCGCTGTGCGGCGCTGACCAAGCCGAAGACCCGGGCGGCCCGGTGCCCAACGGCCGGCCGCCGATTTCTGCCAGCCCACCGGCGGGCTACCGGCACACTGGTTCAGTTCAGTACAGCCACCGCACGAGCCTGCTCGCCCGCCGGACGGTAGAGCGCCAGCAGCGTGCCATCGGGGCCGATCATCCCGGTCGGATCGGCCGGCACCCGTAAGTCCAGCGGGCGGCCGAAGCCGATACTGCGGGCATCCTCAGGGCCCACCCGCAGCACCGGAAAGCTCAACTCGGCGGCCCGGGCCATGCTGAGCAGGGGGGTGTCGCCGGCTAGCCGATCCAGCGCGATCGCCCCGGCGAGGTCATAGCGGCCGATCCGGGTACGTCGCAGCCGGGTCAGATGGCCACCCACCCCCAGTGCCCCGCCCAGATCCCGCGCCAACGCCCGGACATAGGTGCCCGACGAACAAATCACCGCCACGTCCAGATCGACCATGGCGCCCATCCGGTGTAACCCGGTCGCCTCGAAGCGCGCCACCTTTACCGGACGGGCGGCCAATGACACCCGCTCCCCCGCGCGCACTAGGGCATGGGCACGCTGCCCGGCGATCTTGATCGCCGACACGCTGCTCGGTACCTGGTGGATGGCGCCGCGCAGCCCGGCCATGGCATCCTCGATCGTCTCCGGGTCCAGCCCACCTGCATCGCCGATGGTCACCGGCTCGCCCTCGGCATCGTCGGTAGTGGTCTGGATCCCCAGCCGAATGGTGGCCGAATAGGCCTTGTCGTGCAGCGCCAGATGGCCGAGTAGCCGCGTGGCACGGTTGATGCCGACGATCAACACCCCGGTGGCCATCGGATCAAGCGTGCCGGCATGGCCGACCTTGCGCGTCCCCAGCACTCGTCGGACCCGGCCGACCACCTGATGCGAGGTCAAACCGGCGGGTTTATCGATGATCAATAGGCCGGAGGTCTCGGTCACGACCCGATTCTTCCACGCCGGCAAGTCGGAATAACGGATATCGCACCCGCAGGGCCGGTAGGACCGCCGGTCTGCCGGGTCTTGGGCCTGCTCAGCCACGCGCCGCCAGCAGACCGGCGAGCAATTCATCGTGGCTGTGGATCGCCTCAGACATGGTGCCCAGCCAACGCAGCCGGCCGGCCTGCAACACCGCCAGCCGGTGGGCCATCGATACCAATGGGCCAAGCAGATGGCTGATCAACAGCACCGCCGATCCGCTGGTCTGCTGCCAATCGCGGATGCAGTCCAGTACGATTGCGGCGATCTCATGGTCCAGCGCCGTGGTCACCTCGTCACAGACCAGCAATTGGGGTTCGGTCGCTAGGGCTCGTACCAACGCCGCGCGCTGCAGCTGCCCGCCCGACAATCCGCTGCTGGTGCGCCTGACCTGGGCAGGCGACAGCCCCACCCGTTCGAACAGGGCCAGTACGGAGCGCTCGGCATCGGAACGCGATCGGCGACGCAGATTGACCGCGGCATCCACGCACTGGGTGAGTATCGGCCGGAACCTGTCGAAGGATGCCGCTGCCTCCTGCCACACATATTGGATATCGGCAAGCTGAGACCGCGACCGGTTGCGAGCCATCGGCAATCGCTGGCCCCGCCAGCAGACCGCTCCCCTAGTGGGACGGTCCAGCCCCACCAGACAGCGGGCCAGGGTCGATTTGCCGGCACCCGAGCTGCCCATCACCACCAGCACCTCGCCGGCAGCCAATGTCAAATCTAGGGGGGCCAACGCCACCTGGCTGCCGTGCCGCACCTCAAGACCGGAAAACTCGGCTAGCGGAATCCCGGATTCCGGCTCGGGCGCACGGGTAGGATCCGCCGTAGCGGGCAGCTGCCCAGCCAGCCGCCGGGGTCCCAGCCTGCCATGGTCTATTTCGTATATGGCATCGCTGAGGCTGCGGGCCACGTGAACGTCGTGGGTGATCAGCAGCACGCCCAGGCCGCGTGCCCGTTGCGCGCGGATCTGGTCGATCACCCCGGCGCGGGCCTCGGTATCCAATCCGGCGGTGGGTTCGTCCAATACCAGCAGGTGGGGACGCGCGGTAAGCACCTGGGCCAGTGCCAGGCGCTGCCGCTGCCCGCCCGAGAACTGCCAGGGATAGCGACGCAGCAGCTCGCGGGGGTCGCCGGCGACCGGGTAGGCGGCCTCGGCAAGTACCTCCAGGACGGCCGCAGTGACCGATCCCCGGCCACCGGTGCAGGATTCGGGACGATGCAGCCTAACCAGGTCGGCCAGACTGGCGCCGATACGTCGCGAGGGATTCAAGGTGTCCCCAGCATGCTGCGGCAGATAGCCGATCCCCGCCCGCCTACCACCCGCCGCGACATCGAGTTTTCCAGTGAAACAAACACCTGGAGCCGGCTCGCCGAGCACCAGGGAGGCGATCGTCGTCTTGCCTGCCCCCGAGGGCCCGAACAGGGTGACCACCTCACCGGCATCGACCTCGAAGCTGACCTGGTGCAATATCGCTATGCCACCCACGTGCGCAGTCAGTCCGCTGGCGGCGACCAGTCGGCTCATTGCCGCCCACCCTCCTGCTCGGCGCGGGCCTGCATCAGGGCACGCTGCCGGGCGAGTCCGGTTGGGTCGCGCAGCAGTTCGTCCCAAAGCAGGTTGATGCCGACCACCAGGGAGACGATCAGCCCGGCCGGCACCAGCACCGCGCCCGGCGAGACCAACAGGGCATCCTTGTTGGCGGCCACGGTCACCGCCCAGTCGGGCGAGGTCTGGTCGAAACCCAGGCCGAGGAAGTTGGCCGAGGCCAAGATGTAGATCATCGCGGACAACCGGACGCCAAAGTCTGCTGCCACCGGCCGTAGCATCGCCCGCAGGCCAACCCGCACATAGCGGGTGAACCAGCTGGCACCGGTCAGCACCAGGGCGTCCATCACCGGGCCGTGCAGGCTGGAGCGGGCCGCCATTCGAACGAACCGCACGATCGGGGCCAGACTGGCCAGCCCGACCGCCGCAGCCACCGCAAGGGCGGACCCCTTGCCGTAGAGCGCCGCCAGGATGATCAGCAACAGGCTGGGCAGGCAGAGCAGCACGTCGATGGGACGCATGATCAACTCTTCGATCCAGCGTCGCTGCGTGGTAGCCGCTATTGCGCCCAGCACAAAACCAATGGCATAGGTGACCACCGCGGTGGCGGTGGTCACCACGATCAGGCTGCGCCCGCCGAGCAGTGCCGCGACCGCCACATCGCGTCCCAACCGGTCGGTCCCAAACGGGGACCACACCGATGGCCCAAACGGGGCCTGGCTGGTCTGCGGGCCAAGCTGCGCGAGCAGCGGGCCGATCAGCCCGATCAGGACAGGCAGCAGGATCAGCAACAGAAAACCACCGATGCGCAGCCGCCGCCAACTAGTCGCGCTCATGCCGTACGCACCGATCTGGGCACCATGATCCGCCCGAGCACATCGATACCCACATTGACCAGAATCGCCAACGTCCCGGTGATCAGCATCACCCCGAGCACCACCGGTTCATCCCGGGTGCTGATCGCATTGATCAGGGTGGACGCCACCCCGGGCACCACAAAGATGGCCTCCACGATCAGCACCCCGGAAAGCAGGCCATCGCTGGTGCGGCCCAGTTCCTGCATGGCCGGGGCGAGCGCGTTCGGCGCCACATAGCGAGTCAGCAACCGCCAACGAGGCATCCCCAGGCGACGAGCCTGGGTCACGTATGGCTCAGCCATCACGTTTATCACCCCGGCCCGCACCTGCCGGATAAGCGGGGCGCTGACCCGGGCAACCATCACGATCAACGGCAGCACCATGAACCCGGGATGCCGCAGCATCGTGGCTAGATCGACCCCCATCAGGGTGGCCGGGAATAGCCCCCAGGACAACGACAGCCAGGCGACCAGCAGCAGGGCCAGCACGAAATCGGGTACCGAATCCAGCACGATGCTGATCGCGGTGATCAGCCGGTCGAGCGGTGAGCCCGGATGCAGACCGCTGGCGAACCCTGCCAGCCAGGTCACCGGCACCAGGATCAGCACCGCGCAGGCGGCCAGCAGCCCGGTGACCGCGAACGGCCCGGCGATCAGTTGGGCCACCGGTTGGTCGCCGGCCAGGGACCGCCCTAGCTCGCCGTGTACCAACCCACCAAGCCAGATCGCGAAACGCTGAACCGGCGGTCGATTCAATCCCATCGCCTCGCGCTGGTGCTGCATCTGCTGGGCGCCGAGCACCTCATTGCCCAGCACATCCGCGGTATCGCCCGGCAGCAACACCACCAGCACGAACAGCAACACCAGCAAAATGACGATCTGCAGCACCGCCAACCCCAGCCGCTGGCAGACATAGGCTCCGGTGCTGTCGCCGGAGAACCAGCCACGCAGTTCAGACCAGACCGACGACAACCCGATCATCCCCGTACTGCCGCGGGTCGCGCCCGGCGATCTCCGTCCACCGACAGAGCGTCAACGAGCCGGCCGAGCATCGCCGGCAGGCCGGCGAAGGGGCGTTCGAAGCCACCGGCCCGGCGGGCCGGTCAATCGCCTCGCGGCGTTCCTTCCGGCGCGGCGGATACTCGAACTGCCGGGCATCCCGGTTCGCCAACCGGCACTGGGCCGCACGCAACCGGTTCATGCCAGTTGCACCTTGTCGAACCGGGCATAGCCGGTGGTGTTGGTCGGGGCCGGCGCGAGCCGGTATTTCTCGCTTACCGCGTTGCGCAGCGGCGCGGTGCCATAGACAATCCAGTTGCCCCGCTCGTGCATGATCCGCTGCATGTCGTGGTAGACCTTCGTCCGGGCATCATCGTCCTTGGTGGCCAGCGCCTTGCTGTAGAGGTCGTTGAACTCCCGGTCCTGCCATTTACCGTAGTTCTGTGGCGCATCCGCCTTCAGGCGCATCGCGAAATGGTTGGGCAGCGGCATCGGGCCGGAACGGCTCATCGTGATATCGCCGCGTTCCTTGACCTCCGAGTAGTAGGTGTCCTTGGCCCCCTGATCGAGCTGGATCCGGATTCCGCCCCGGGCGGCCTGGTCCACCACCAGCGCGGCGGCCTCCGGAAAACCGGACGCCGCCGGTGCGGTAAACAGCGAAAAGGCCAGTTCGTCGCGCCCGGCTCTGGCCAGCGCGGCCCGGCTGGCATCGGGGTCGAAGACCCGTTGTGGGATGTCGCCGGCGTAGTAGCGGAATCCCGGGCCAAACAGATCGTTGCCAACCTGGCCATCTCCTTCCAATGCGACCCGGACGAGTTCCTCGCGGTCGAAGGCGGTGAACAGGGCCTCACGAACGACCGGATCATCGAATGGCGACCGGAAGGTCTTCATGATGAACGAGTAGATCTGGCAGTTCGGAATACGTCGGACGCTGATGCCCTTGACGGCCTCCAGTTGAGTGGCCCCGGCCGCGGTCAGGTCGTCCACATAGTCGACCTGGCCCGACTGGATGGCGTTCACCCGGGCATCGCGATCCGAGGACAGAATCGTGAGTCGCTGCACCAGCGGTGCACCATCCCAGTAGTCGGCATAGGCAGTGGCCGACATCTCGGTACCCGCGGTGAAGGATTCGAAAACGAACGGGCCGGTACCGACCGGTTTGGTGGTGAAATCCACCGTGCCGTTCTTGATGATCCGCATGCCGTAGACGCCCAGTTGAGTGGGGAACTCGAAGTTCGGTGTCTTCAGGGCGAGTTCCACGGTCTGGTCATCCACTTCGCGGCAATTCGGCAGGTCGACGATCTGCATGGCGGCCCCGGCCGCAAAGGCCTTGGTCTCGACCGGCCCCAGCACCCGAGAAATTGTGTATAGCACATCGGCACTGGTCAGTTTGGTGCCATCATGCCAACGCGCATCGCGCAGCCTCACCCGCCAGACGTCTCCGGTCTCATTGGCTTCAGCGCTTTCGGCCAGCCTGGGGACCGGGGTCAGCGTGTCATCCAATTCGAACAGGTAGTCGTACAGGGCGCGCATCCGGGCCTCATCGATGAAAGCGGTGTGTATTCCCGGGTCCAGCCCCTCGGAGGCGCCATTGCCCTGGAAGGCCGCGGTGAACTGTTCTATGCTGCCGCCCGCGCCGCCGGAGTCCGGTGTCGAGGTGGGCTCATTGCCTGCGCAACCGATGAGGGACGCGGCGGCGATTCCGGTCGTTCCAGCGAGGAAGGCACGGCGGCCGAGATTGGGGACAGGCGTCATTTGGTCAACCCTTTCATCGAGACACGACCCGATGGGTGAACCACTGCGCGGCGGATTCAACACGGTCATCCTCGTGATCGTGACGGTTTTCGGAGCACGGAGGTATCTGGCTCGGCAGGATGCCCAGCCAGCCGGATCGGCTCCGGCCGATCGTGGTCTGCCCGGACGGTCTGTGTCCGGGCGGCAGCACATGCTGATCACCAATTGCCTGACAGTTGCGGGACAGCCCCGGATTCGCACCGGCGTTCCCTCCATGGGGCATCCTAGCCGCCGGCCGGCACAGCCAATCGGCCAGCCCAGCCCGTTCGACGGAAAGCTAACCTGACCGTGCCATCCGGCCGTAACCGGCCCGCGATCCTCGCGGGCCAGCCAGCGCCCAAGACCAGACGATGCCGGAACCCGGCGGCACCCAGAGCAGAGCCATTCAAGAGCTCGGCGGCGGCAAGAAGTCCGGGGCGCGCCGCTCACGAAACGCCCGCAGCCCCTCTACCAGATCGGTGCTGCTCGCCCGGGCCGCCTGCTGGCCGGCCTCGCGGGCTAGGTGTTCTTCAAAACCGGAGAACACCGTGCCGAACAGTTGCTCCTTGATACCGGCAAACGCATCCACCGGCCCGGCGACCAGGCCATCCACGAGATCCATGGTCGCCCGGCCGAGATCGGTGGCCGGCACCACTTCGGTGATCAATCCCCAAGCCTTGGCCTCCGCCGCGGTGATGGTGCGCCCCGACATCAACAAATCGCTGGCCCGCGCGGGGCCCAGGGTACGACCGAGCACGAAACCGACCCCGGTGTCTGGGGTCAGCCCAAGCCGGATGAAGGCCGTGGAGAAGGTCGTGTCCGCGCTAGCGATACAGAAGTCCGAGAGCAGCGCCAGCCCCAGGCCGGCACCGGCCGCCACCCGGTGCACCGAGGCGATCACCGGCTTGGGCATGGTTCGAATCGACAAAGCCACCTGCCCCATCGCGCGCACCAGGCCAGCCATGTCCAGGTCGCCGTCGGCCAGACCCAATTCAAAGAACTCCAGATCCCCGCCGGCACAAAACGCCTTCCCTGCCCCACTCAGCAGAACGGCACGGACCTGCCGGTTGGCGGCCGCCGCCCGCAGCGTATCCACCAGATCGGTGGCCATCCGTGGCCCGATGGCGTTGAATCGTTCGGGATTGTTTAACACCAAATGTGCGATATGGCCGGTAACCGAGTATCTGACCTGGGCGTTTTCCATGGCATGCACGCTAATCGGCTGGCACCATGATCGCAGGCGATCAAACCCCGGTCAGGCAAGTCTGGCCCGCCTACCCTCCGATGGTCGCCCTTACCGCCGCCTCCTTCGGACCTTGTGATGGACGCCTTACCCGGGGGTCCCCGGATAGAGTTGCTGGTAGCTTTGCGGGAGCCGATGGGATGGGAGGGTCATGAGCGTTCTGGTCGTTGGCGGTGCCGGGTATATCGGAGCGCACGTGGTCGCCCAGCTGCTGGCCGAGAACCTCAACGTGGTGGTGGCCGACGATCTATCGGCCGGTGCCGCGGATCGGATAGGTTCGGTGCCGCTGGCCCGGATCGATGTCGCCGATCCCCACGCCCCCGAGTCACTGGCCGACTGCATGGCCGCCCACCGGGTGGACTCGGTGATCCACCTGGCAGCAAAGAAACAGGTAGGCGAATCGGTCGCCGACCCGCTGCGCTACTATCGCAACAACGTGGTCGGTTTGCTGAACCTGCTTGATGCGATGACCGCGGCCGGGGTAACCAGGATCATCTTCTCTTCCTCGGCGGCGGTCTACGGGGCCCCACACCAGGCATCGGTCGATGAGGATGCCGCCACCGTCCCGGTCAATCCCTACGGCACCACCAAGCTCATCGGCGAGCAGATGCTGTCGGATTGGGCCGCGAGCCGAGCCATCGACTGGATCGCACTACGCTACTTCAACGTCGCCGGAGCGGCCAGCCCCCGATTGGCCGACACCGGGGTGACAAACCTGATCCCGATGGTCATCGACAGACTGCTTCGGGGCGAGGCACCCCGGATCTTCGGCGCCGACTATGACACCCCGGACGGCACCTGCATCCGCGACTATGTGCATGTGGTTGATCTTGCCCGAGCCCATGTCCATGCTTGCCGGGCGCTGGCCACCGGGGCACCCCACCACATATACAACGTCGGCACCGGTCGGGGCGCTTCGGTACTCGAGGTGATCAATGCCGTTCAGCGGGTGGCCGGCCTGTCCATCGCCCCGATCGTCGAACCGCGCCGAGCCGGCGATCCCCCGGTGGTCATCGCAGCGTCCGGCCGGATCCGCACGGATCTGGGTTTCCGCACCCGCCTGGGGCTGAGCGAGATCGTGGCGTCCGCCTGGGCCGCGCGGCAGCCTCAGTAGGCCCCGTCCGGACGCAGCACCGCACCGATTGTGCGCACCAGGATGTTCAGATCCTGCATCATCGACCAGTTGTCGACATAGTACAGGTCCAGCCGCACCGTCTCGTCCCAGGACAGATTCGACCGGCCCGACACCTGCCACAACCCGCTCAGACCGGGACGCACGGCCAACCGGCGGCGAACGTATTTGTCATAGCGGTCGACCTCGCTGGGCAGTGCCGGCCGGGGCCCGACCAGGCTCATGTCGCCCTTCAAGACGTTCAGCAACTGCGGCAGCTCATCGATCGAATAGCGTCGGATAAACCGGCCCACCGGGGTGATCCGCGGATCCCGGGCCATCTTGAACAGCACGCCGTTCCCGTCGCTGTGAGCCGCCAGTTGATCGGTCATCTGGTCGGCATTGACCATCATGCTGCGCAGCTTGTACAACATGAACGGCTTGCCGCCGATACCGATCCGCTGTTGCCGGTAGAGGATCGGCCCGCCATCGGTCAGCTTGATCAATAGCGCAGCGACCAGGCAGACCGGGGCGGAAAGCAACAGGGCGAAGACGCTGCCGGCGATGTCAAACAACCGTTTGGACCACGAACATGCCCGGGCCGCAGCCGGCCGTTGCACGTGCACCAGGGGCAGCCCGGCAACCGGCCTGGTGAGCAGCCGGGACGGGCTCACATCGGTCACCGCGGGGACGAAGATCGTCTGGGCATCCAGATCCTCAATCTGCCTTGCCAGCTCGTTGAATTCGGATGGCTGGTCGAAGGAGCCGTCGGTGAAGATGACCGCATCCACTCCGGCATGCCGCAGCACCGGCATGACATCCTCGGGAGCGCCCAGGATAGGGATTCGGCCACAGCTCGGGTCGGGATCCCCGACCGGTAGCAGCAGACCAGCAACCCGGTAACCCAACCATTCCTCTCTGGCCAATACCTTGAGCAAGGCAGCCAGGTGCCCGGCGCCACCGACCAGGATCGTGTTGGTCACGAACCGGCCGCAAGCCCTAGCCCGATTGGTGAGCTGGCGCATCACATAGCGTCCGGCGAGCAGCAACAGGATGCCGACCACCACCAGCCAGCAGTAGAATCCCCGCGACAGCGTGGAATCACTGAGATACAGCCCGACGGCCAGCACCCCAAGGCAGGTGAAGCTCGCCATCAATACCCGGTTGTACTCGGTCATGCCCGCGCCCTGCCATTTATCGCTGTAACTCTCGAACAGGTAAAGGCAGGCCCACCAGCCCAGCGGAATGGCGATCGCATAGGGCAGGATGAGCACCGTCCCGCCCGCCGGCCAGGGCAATGGCACCGCCTCCCGCAGGGAAACCGCGATGAACATTGCGAGCAACAGCGCGCTCAAATCGGTCAACGACAGCAGTGCTCCCAACCGGAACCTGCTCTCCAAACTGCGGCTGGGCAGCGCGCCAAGCGCAATACGCCGCCGCCCCACATTCAGCGGGATGGTCATTCAGTGTTCTCCCCACGTCCCCCCAGGTCGACGGCTTCCCCAAGCCCCTCGCGCCTGCGAAGAGTCTACCCCCGCGCGGGGTCAACGCCACACCATCTGGCAATCTGGTGACGCATCTGCGATATCAGGTGACCATACCGACCGGGGAATCAACATCAATGTCAATCGAGAAAGCAAGAATTCAGGCCAGCGCCGATGTCTCCGCCGAGGCAAGCATCGGAGCCGGATCGACCATCTGGCATCTGGCGCAGATCCGGGAGCATGCCGTGCTGGGAGACAACGTCATCGTTGGCCGCGGCGCCTATGTGGGCCCCGGCGTCCGCATTGGGGACAACGGCAAGATCCAGAACTTCGCGCTGGTCTACGAACCGGCCGTCCTCGCAGACGGGGTTTTCGTGGGACCTGCCGCGGTGCTTACCAACGATCATCGCCCGCGCGCCATCAACCCGGACGGCAGCCAGCAGACAACCGACGACTGGGAGCCGGTCGGGGTCACCCTGCAGCAGGGCTGCTCGATCGGAGCGAACGCTACCTGCATAGCACCGGTGGTGGTCGGCCGTTGGGCGATGGTCGCCGCGGGTGCGGTGGTCACCCACGACGTGCCTGATCATGCCCTGGTCGCCGGAATCCCAGCTCGCCAGATCGGTTGGGTCGGCCGTAGAGGCAACGCCCTGGTCGCCGAATCCGGAAGAACCTGGCGCGACCCGCTCACCGGCGAACGCTACGACGAGGTCGATGGCGCCCTGGTGGGCCCCCGATCCGTGTTAGATAACGAAAGGACACCATGATTCCAGTCGCGAAACCAATCATCGGGGCCGCGGAGCGAACCGCCGTGGCGGCCGTCCTCGCTTCGGGGATGCTCGCCCAGGGCGCCGAGGTCGCTGCCTTCGAAACCGAGTTCGCCGAGGTGCTCACTCCCGGCCGAGCCGCGGTCGCGGTCAACTCCGGCACCTCAGCCCTGCACCTGGGTTTGCTGGCAGCCGGTATCGGGCCCGGAGACGAGGTGTTGGTGCCCTCATTCACCTTTGCCGCGACCGCCAACGCGGTCGCTCTCACCGGGGCGCTGCCGGTCTTCGTGGATATCGAACCAGATCATTTCACCATGTCGCCAAGGGCAGCCGCCGCCGCGATCTCCGATCGGACCCGGGCGCTGCTGCCGGTGCACCTATTCGGTCATCCCTGCGATGTCCCGGCGCTGTCGGCGCTGGCCGCCAAACACGACCTGCTGCTGTTCGAAGACGCCGCGCAGGCGCATCTGGCCAGTTGGCAGGGCCGCCCCACCGGCACCTTCGGCCACTTCGCGGCCTTCTCGCTGTACCCCACCAAGAACATGACCTCGGGGGAAGGCGGCATGGTCACCAGCGCCGAGGCTGACCTGCTCGATCGTGTCCGGTTGCTGCGCAACCAGGGCATGGCCAAGCAATATGAGAACAAAATAGTCGGCTACAACAACCGGATGACCGACATCCACGCTGCGATCGGTCGCGCGCAGCTGGCCCAGCTGCCCACCTGGACCACCACCCGCCAGGCCAATGCCGCCTTCCTGGACGCAGAGCTACACGGCGTACTCACTCCCAAGGTCGCCACCGAGGCCTGTCATGTGTATCACCAGTACACGATCCGGGTTCCCGAGGATCGCGACGGTTTCGCCACCGCGCTACGCACCGAATACGGCGTGGGTTGCGGAGTCTACTATCCGACACCTTGCCACCGGCTGGCATCCTATGCGCGCGACCTGGATCTGCCCCAGACGGAGCGGGCTGCCGCCCAGGTTCTCTCGCTGCCTGTGCACCCCGCGCTATCCCAGGCAGACCTGGACCAGATCGTGACTGCGGTGAACCGGCTGGCCAAGGCGGGTGCGTGATGGCAAACCTACGTGCCGGATTGATCGGCTTGGGCGCCATGGGCCGCAACCATGCCCGCAATCTGCGTTCCCTGGAGGGCGTCGACCTGGTGGTGGTGGCCGACGAGGACGATGCCCGGCTCACCGACCAGCCCGATTGCCTGATAGGTCACACGGTGGCCGACATCGTCGCAGCAGGTGTCGATTACTGCGTAGTCGCCTCCCCGACCAACACCCATGAGGAGATCGGGATGGCGCTTGCCGAGGCCGGCATACCCGCCCTGATAGAAAAACCGCTGGCCACCAACACCGGGGCCGCCCTGCACCTGGCCCGCGCCTTCGCCAGCAAGGGTCTGATCGGCGGGGTCGGGCACATCGAGCGGTTCAATGCCGCCCTGCAGAATCTTCGTATCCGGCTAGCCAACAATCAGCTAGGCGAAATGTACCAGATAGCGACCCGCAGGCAGGGGCCCTTCCCGGGCCGGATCACCGATGTGGGGGTAATCCTCGATCTGGCCAGCCACGACATCGACCTGACCGCGTGGGTGTCACAACGTCACTATCGCCAGGTCACCGCCCTGACCGTGTCGAAGTCCGGCCGCCAGTTCGAAGACATGGTCTCGGCCACCTGCCGGCTCAGCGATGGCCTGATCAGCAACCACCTGGTGAATTGGCTCACCCCCACCAAGGAACGCCGGACCATCATCACCGGCGAACGAGGCATGTTCATCGCCGACACGCTCACCTCCGACCTGACCTTCTATGGCAACGGTAAGATCTATGAGGCCTGGGGGGATGTGGCTCAGTTCGGTGGGGTCGCCGAGGGCGATGTGATTCGCTATGCGATTCCAAAACCCGAACCGCTACGGGTCGAGCATGAGCAGTTCCGTGACGCGATACTGGGCAAACCGGCTGCCCAGGTGGTTACCTTGGCCGAAGGGGCCGAGGTGGTGGCGGTCTGCGAGGCCATGATGGTCTCGGATGGCGCCGTGGTGCCGGTAGACATGGCCGATCCCGCCAGGCCGGTCAGCGACTACGGGCAATGATCGCGCGCCGCTGCAACCAGATGTGGGTCAAGATCACCAGCACCTGGGTAATTGCCCAGATGGTGAGGCCCGTAAGCGTGCCTATCGTTCCCATCGCCAGCAGCGGGGCAATCGTGCACACCACATAGCCGACCGTCCACCAGAATTCCGTAGTCGTTCGGCCCAGCAGCACCAGACATTGCGAAGTAGGTAACCAGACCAGCAATGCGGTGAAGCTCAGACAGGCCGGTAGCGTGATCCTGCCGGCATCGGCCCATTGCTCGCCCAGCAGCGGGATGATGAAGTTGATTCCCACGATGGTGCCGGCCACCATCGGAACGGACAACAGCATCAGCCGGCGCAGCCAGGTATTATGCACGCTCGCCACCCGGGGGCCATCCTGGCCGCGCACCGCGCCGGCGACATCGCCGATATACATGGGCGAAACGGTCGATTGCACCATGCTGACCACGGCGTTGAGGAAACGGCTGGCCAATGCCCACAGACCAGCGATATCCACCGTACCCAGAAGCGGCAGCAGGATCGGCGGCAGGGCCGTGCCCAGGTTGGCGAACAGATTGGTCAACGGTTGCAGACGCACCTGTTTGAAGGTCACCGGCCAGTCGGCCCGGCGGGCGGGTCGCAGATAGGCCCAGGAGTGCGGCAGCCCACGAGCCATCGCCAACCCACCAAGCATCGTCGAGACGACGAACGATCCCAGCAGCACGGCGTAGCCGGGCAATGGGGTCCAGATCAGCGTGGAGATCAGCACAGCATTGCTGACCCCCTGCACCGCCCGGTTGGTGGCCAGCAGTTCCTGCCGATGGGCCCGGATCGCCAGGGCTATCAGCAGGCTGACAACAGAGATTACGGCAGCACCGGCCGCCAGGAAGATTCCGTTGACAGCCACCTCCCGGTTGCTGCCCAGCAAGACCACGCTGCCGGCCAGCACCAGCCCAGAACTCGCCGCCACGGTGGTGCTGCCAACCCGCATCATGGCTATCCGCGCCGACCCGGTGGTCACGGGCACCCGGGTTTCGACAGCCACCGAGTTCACCGATGCCAGGACAGCCATGACCGCCAGCACCGCGGCATAGCGGGCGAAATCGGCCGGTTCGGCGCGGGCCGCCGCGATCGTCGTCGCCACCAATGCGGCCGCCTGGGCCAGCACCGTCGATCCGAAAAGCCTGCCGATCACCCCCAGCCGGGATCGTACGGTGCCTACTGGCTGCCTTGTGGCCATCACCCCTTCAACATAGGACACCGTTCGGAGGCAAACCCAACGCCGGGACGATCGTGGCCGTCACGACCACAGCAGACAATGCGGCCGCCACCGATGATCGCCGGTCCCGGACGGTTGGCGTATAGCGTGCTCAGGCCCACACTCGCACCCAGTCGATCCGCAGCGGCCAGCCCGGGCCGGTACCCAACACCACGGTAAAATCGCTGCCCTCGTCGGCGATGTGAAACAGCCCCGAGGGGCCATCGGTGCTGCCGTCTGGAAACTTCATCACCTCGCAACTGGGCTTGCCGTTGGCGGAATAGTCGACCTGGTGCATGAGCCGGTCGTCGAAATACCAACGCAACCGGCCGGGTTCCCAACGGCAGCCATAGCTGTGCCAGCCGGTGTCACGGACGACGGTGCGCTCGGAACGGTTGTTGGTATTTATCCAGCGATACGACTGCTCATACTGCTCGTTCAGGCCGATGTCATGCACCACACCGGTGAAATGCCCGTCGTAGCGTTGCCCCGGCTCGGTCACGGCCTCGAAGAAGTCGATCTCGGCGTAATGCCGTTCAGGAGTGAAGTCCTGCTGGCTCACCGGCAGCGCCCAGAAGGCCGGGAAGCCATCGGTATACCGATCGGGTTCCGGTTCGAATGCCATCCGGGCCTCGAAGTAGCCGTGCCGGAAACTCCGGCCGTTTCCCGTCCACGGCGATCGAGTGGCGATCGCCCAGTTCCCGGTTTGCTCCTCCTGGTCGATGGTCAGCACAGAATCGGCGACCCGCAGAAGCCGGGCAGGAGTGCGTTCCTCCCGCCAGGGCAGGTCGGTGAACCATTTGGCCGCACCGTTTGAACCGTCCAGATCTATGCTGGCCGGATCGTCGAAGTCGTCATCGAATACCAGGCTGAGGCCGGCTCTGGGATTCCCACCGCGTAGCAACCTGTCGACGGTCGCTACAACGATGCCCCCGAAACACAGCCCCATCCCAATTAGAACCGCCGCACCCAGGAATTCGCGACGGCTCGGTCGAGTCGCAGGCATGCGTGCCAGCGTAGCGGCAACTTGTAGCGATTTGTACCAGCAGACCCCTCGAGTAAGCTGACCCGGTACGCACCCGTATGCCCATGGACATTGTCAGGGGGAGAGATGACAAATGTCGTGGACGTCAGCGTTGTCATTCCGACTCGTTCTCGCCCCGACGCAGTGGTACGCGCCGCTCGCTCGGCACTAGACCAAACCTCGCCACCGCGTGAGGTACTAGTTGTGGTCGATGGCCCGGATCCTGCCACCGTGACCGCGCTGGAACAGATCGGGGACGACCGGATCCAGGTCATCAGCCATCCGGAATCCCGCGGTGCCGGAGCAGCGCGCAATACCGGTGTCTCGGCCGCCTCGGGACGCTACCTGGCCTTTCTCGACGATGACGACGCCTGGTTACCCCGCAAACTGGAACGGCAACTCCAGTTGCTGGAGCAGGCCGCCGACCCCGATCGGGTGCTCGTTGGCTGCCAGGGGCGCTGGGAGGGCGACCGCAACACCACGATCTGGCCGACGCGGGCGCCACGAACCGACGAGCAGATCGCCGAGTACCTATTCTTGCGGCGCACCGCCGGCGAGGGCGTGCTCGCCACTCCGACGCTGTTACTCACCACCGGATTGGCCCGGTCCCACCCCTTCCCCGAGCATCTGGCCACCCACGAGGAATGGGACTGGATGCTGGATCTGCAGCGGGCTGGAGTGCGACCGCTGGTGGTCATGGAGCCACTGGTGAGGGTGGATGCCCGCATGGGACGCACCTCGGTAAGCAGCGGAGGCAAATGGCGGGCCTCGCTGGCCTGGGGGTTGACGCGAGCCAGCGATTTGGGGCCTAAGGCATTTGCCGCCTTCGTCCTCAACGAGGTGGCGCGCGCCGCCTTGGGGGCGCACGCCGGCCCGGTCGCCTATCTGGCGGTTGGGATGGTAGGGCTGACCGGACGCGTCCGGCTGCTCGACCTGGCGCGCTTCGGGCTGCGCCCGCTCGTATTGGCCTTGCGGAGAGCACGACAACGATGAACCGTCGCTTTCCTGCTCCGGCACGCCAGCCGGCGACTGCCCCACCACCGCCAACCATCCTGCCTGGGCCGTTGGCCGCGGTCTTCCTCTGTTTCGCCACGATCACCCCGATCAAGGACTGGAATCAGAATGCCTGGTGGGTCTGCTGGGGATTGATTGCGCTGTGGCTGGTCCGGGGTGCCCAGCTGACGCGCAATATCTGGTTGCCGTTGTCGCTGGTCGGGCTCTCGGGCTGGCTGGGGATCTCGGTGCTGTGGTCGATCGATCCCGCCAAAAGCATGCGTGAGCTGAGCTTCCAATTCGCCTATATCCTGCTCGGCATGCTGATCTCGGTGGGACGCGATCACCGGCAATTGCTCAGGCTGTTCGTCCGTACCGGGGTCTGGTTCATCGCCATCAATATCGTCTTTGCCTTTCTCAGCCCCGCCAATGGCCGATTCAGCGAGGGTGATCATGTTGGCGATTACAAAGGCATGTTCGTGGACAAGAACCAGTTCGGTTTCTTCTGCACGGTCGTGGCCCTCAGTTCCCTGGTGCGTGCCCTCACCGCAGACGAACCGCGGTGTCGGCAGGCCTGCTGGCCAGGTGTCGGCATTGCGGTACTCGGGGTGTGGCTGTCCAACTCGGCCACCGCACTGATCATGACCATCGCATGCGGCATGCTGACCCTGCTTGGGGTCGGCCTGGCCCGGGGACGCCGGCCGAGGACGCTGGCGGCGACCGGCGCGGCGCTGCTGGGGGCGGTCGTGGTTTGGGTATTGCTGACCAATTCCGACCGCATCCTGGCCACGCTGGACCGCTCGTCCAACCTCACCGGGCGAACCGAGATCTGGCAGGTGGTGCAGCGGGCAATCGCCGAGCGTCCGATCACCGGCTTTGGCTGGCATGCCCTGTGGCTCGATACCGATCCAACCAGCATCCGGTTCTGGACGTACAACTATGACATCCCCTTCTACCATGCCCACAATGGCTACCTGGAACTAGCCGTCGAATTGGGCCTGGTGGGCGCCGCGCTGGGGTGGGGGTTTGTGGTTGCTCTGCTGCTGCGCTCGCTGCGCGAGTTCGTCAGCGATCCGCAAACCCGCCTATGGCCTGTGGTATTGATCGGCCTGCTGCTGATCTACAACCTTGTTGAGGTGGTCGGCTTCTCCGATGCCGTATTCGTCGTACTAGTCGCGTTGGCTTGCAAGGTGCCAGCGCATCGAAAGGAGGCCGCGTGCACTTCGGCTATGCATGGGCGGTAGTGAAACGCTCGATCATCGGCTTGATCGTGGTGAGCCTGGTGGGAGCGGTGAGCGGCATGGGCTGGTATCTGCTTACCCACAAATACACCGTATCGGCCTATCTGATGCTGTTACCGGCCGAGAAACAGCTGGCCACCCGGGCTGCCAATCCTGAGCGTTTCCTCCAGACCACTATCCAGACGATGCTGGCCGATGAGGTGCTCAACCGTGCCGTCGAGGCATTGCATGAACCGGGGCTGACCACCGGAAAGCTACGCCAGTCGATCGCCGTCACCGGTGGAACCCAGAGCGATATCGTCGAGGTCACCGCCAAATCTGACACCCCGGAACGCAGCCACGACAGAGCTGCGGCGGTAGTGGCGGCCATCTCGACGGTATCTGCCGATGAGTTCACCACCCGGCTGCTCTGGGTTGGAGCGCCCACCGCGACCTTAAGCGGGCTCGTGGCTGTGGCGGGCGGTGCGGCCGGGCTCGGTCTGCTGGGACTGGTTGTCTTGCTGATCTGGGCCAGCAACCGCCGGCCGCTGCTAGACCCCAGCTATCTCGAACTGACCTCGCCACGTACCGATATCTATCCCGAGACGTTAGTCATCGGCGACCGCCGCTACCACCTGTTGCGCACCGGCCTGGCCAACTGGCTGGGTAGCGAACCGCCCACCCAAATCCAGGTGGTGCCACCCCGGCCATGGGTGGCCGCCCTGGAGACCGAGTTGGCCAATACCTCCTCCCAGGGCGAGACCCAACCTCGCCGGCAGGCCGATACCGCAGTGGTTCTGGCCCTCATCGGATCGGCCACCGAGGATGCCATAAACCGCACCGCACGCCGGTTGGCTTTCCACAACGATCAGGTGATCGTGGTGGCCGTTGACCGGCTTTCCCAAGCCCACTACTCGGGAGGTGCCAAATGAACGCCCCCCGGGCGGAAGATCTCGACCTGCTGTTGGTCTGCTCCAGCGGCGGCCACCTGGCGCAGCTAATGAGCGTGCGAGATTGGTGGCGTAAGCATCCGCGACGCTGGGTCAGCTTCGATCTACCGGATGTGCAGGCCCGGCTGGCCGGGGAGGACGTGATCTGGGCGCATCACCCGACCACCCGGAACCTGCGCAATCTGATCCGCAATACCTGGCTGGCTATCCGGGTGCTGCGGCAACGCAGGCCGGACGTCATCGTATCCACTGGGGCCGGAGTGGCAGTACCGTTCTTTGTCATCGCGAAGCTGCTGGGCATTCCCGCCATCTTCATCGAGGTGATCGACCGCTTCGACACCCCGACCCTGACCGGTCGTATCTGTCAGCGGCTGACTCCCTATATCGGTATCCAGCTCGCCGCCCAACGCAAGATCTACCCCCGGGCACGACTCATCGGACCGATGCTATGAGGACCGACATCGTCTGCACGATCGGCACCGACCATCACCAGTTCGGCCGGCTATTGGATTGGCTGGACGGCTGGCTGGCAGCGAACCCGCAGTATCAGGCCACCACGTTGGTTCAACACGGCCAGTCACGGCCAGCGAGATTAGCCCGGAACCGGTCCTTCGTCCCCTGGCCCGAACTTGTCGATCTGATGGCGAACTGCCAGGTCGTGATCGCCCATGCGGGTCCCGCGAGCCTGTTCGAGGCCCGGGCGGCCGGTCACCTGCCGATCTGCGTGCCTCGAGATTCCCGGCTAGCCGAGATCGTCGATGGCCATCAGCTCCGCTTCGCCCATTTCCTGGCCCGCGACCGGCTGATCGCACTATGCGAAACCCGTGCCGACTTCGAGGCGACTCTGACCCGTTTCGTCACCGATCCGGCTAGCCAGGCGATCGAACATGACCGAACCCGGATCAACAAGACGATCGCCGGCCTGGACCGGATAATGGCGGAGTTCGCGGCCAGAAAAACCGGCCAGCGCAGGAGGTGACCGGTTGCCGGACCTCACTGTCATCCAGGTGATCCCCCACAATCGTCCGGGCGGTATGCAGTTGGTTGCCCGCCAGCTGGACACCGGATTGCCGGCGCACGGCATCTCCTCATCGATCCTCGACCTCGAGCGTTGGACCGCGGGCAGCGGCCGGCGAGCCATGCGTAGACTGCGCGGCTGGTTCCGTCTGATAGCGGCCTTTCGCCGGCAGTCCCCGGACGGTGTGCTCGCGCACACGGTGCTGAATGCGCTCTACTCGCTTACCGCGGCCCGGCTGGCCGGGGTGCCACACGGCTGGCTGGTCGTCCACGGCACCCGCGATGGTATGGGTAGGCTCCGCGTCGCCCTGATCGATCTGCTGTGCCGCACCGGCCTGGCCACCGGGGTGATCTGCTGCGGCCATGCGGTCCGCGACAGCTACCGCGAGCTGGGCAGGGCCGTACAGCGCCGCATGCACGTGGTTCAAAACGGTGTCCGGCTTCCGGAGAGCATCCCGACGACCGTCCCGACTGAACCGGCACCCGGCCTGGCATTGGTGACCGCCTGCCGGCTGGATCCCGAGAAGGACCTGCCGACAGCAATCGAGGCATGTGCCTTGGCGCATTCGCCCATCCACCTAACGATTTGCGGGCAGGGCCGGTCGCGCACCGAACTGGAGACGCTGGCGAGACAGCTCAACGCACCGGTGCAGTTCGCCGGCAACCTCGGCCGCAACGAACTGGCCGGCCTCTTCGCGGCCTGCGATGTGTTCTTGTTCACCACCCGGCACGAAGGCATGCCGCTGGTGCTGATCGAGGCGGCGGCAGCCGGCCTGCCGGTGATCGCCAGCGATCTCGCGGCGAACCGTGAGGTGATGGGTGGGGCCGCCCACTACTGCCCGGTCGGCGATGCGGCGGCATTCGCCGCGGCCATCGACCTGCTCGCCGCAACTCCCGAATATGGGGACCGGATGCGCGCCGCCGGCCAACGCCAGGTTGCCGAGTTCACGGTGGAGCGGATGGTGGCCGGTTATGCCGCGCTCCTGGGGCGGGGTTGATCTCAGCTGTCATACAGGCAGCCGCGATCAAGCCCGGGCCCGGTACCGACCAGCAGCCGCCCAGGACGTCGTTGCAGTTCGACGCCCTGCCACCGCCAGACCTGGCTGGGCGGCGCCAGGGTTTGATCGAGGAATTCGTTCAAAACCTCCGGTGGGGTGTTCTCCCACTGCCGGTAGAGAATGACGAAGGTATCGCCACCGGGCGCTGCGGTGGCGGTCCGCAGCGTCTCGAAGGCATGCTCATTGCGCATATCGATGGTATTCGCGGGGCACCGCAGGCCGTAAAACAGCATCGGCACCACCACGTTGTCGTTGGCGATCAACAGCACATCGTCGGCCTTCATTGTTTCGGCCAGCGTTGCGGGCAGCCGAGTGACGTCCTCCCGGGCATATTTGGGATTGACGAAGTAGTTCACCGTCGAGGCAATGCAGACCGCAATCAACAACAGGCCGGCCACCAACGCGGTGGCGTGCCGTCGGATATTCGCCCAGATGAGCCCCACCAGCAGCCCATAGACCGGCCAGGTCGTGATCACATAACGCACGTGCAGCAGCACATGACTCGTATACACGCTGGTCACCAGCAACAGATTGGGCACAATCAGCAGCACCGCCAGCCAGACCCACACCGTGGATGTGACCTGGTTGCGCAGCCGCCAGCCAGCCAGCACCGCACAAACCACGGCAACACCGATCAGCCCGAGTGCCGGCAGGTTGGCGACGATAACCGCCCCGGTACCCATGGTTCCCACGTCCTGAGCCGTCGGCCCCAGCGAGGAACCGGCGATCATCGCCATCGCGTTGAGGGCCAGCCTCGGGAGAGGATTACCGGGCAGGGGATTGTCGACCAGTCTGGCCAGGTCATCCGAGGTCGCCAACGCGAAAGGCAGATAGCTCAGGCCGGCCAGCAGATGGACCGCAGCCCACACCCATATCGGCCTCTTGGTGAGCTTCAACTGCCACACCATCAACAACCCAACGGCGACCATTGCGTAAAGGGCGGCGGTGTGCAGCCAAACCATGCCGGTGGCGATGCCGAGAATCCCGGCGAACCGCCAGAGGCTGGGACCGCGCTGTACCAGGTCCCAGTTGAGGATCAGATAACAGACCGTCAGCAGCAACAAGGGTGAATAGCCCCGAGCTTCCTGGCTGTAGCGCAACAGCAGCGGGGCCAGCGCCGTGGCCAGCGCAACCGCCACGACGGCCCGGTCGTTATTCAGCATGCGTCTGGCCAACGCCGCCATCGCGGGAATCGTCGCGAGTCCGGCCAGCGCCGCCGCCAGGCGCATGGTGGTCTCGGAGAAGTTGCCGAACAGGGTGGCCGAGATCACCGCCAGCACGTAATAACCTGGCGAAATATGGTCACAGGCAGTGGCCGCCGCCCAGCCATCGGCGGCCATCATCCGAGAACACAACCCGGTATAGGACTCATCCAGCCACAACGGCGTGGTCCCCAACCCGATGATCCTCGGCACCCCACCAAGAATCGTTATGACCGCTACCCACAAGCCGGTTCGATTGACCTCGATATGTTGCTCGGCAACCACAAGGCAAACTCTAGGCAATACGCGCCGAGTTGAACATCGGATGCGCCAAAATGCCACGTTCGATCCGGCCACGGAGGAACCGAAACCACTCATGGTACCCCCGTGGTATTCCCGCCGGCCAGCGCACTATAGTTTGGCCGCGGGGAGTGAGAGTATGTCAAAGTGGGTGGTCGTCGGGGGTGGCGCGACCGGAATGGCGCTGGCGCTGGCCGGCTTGGATGCCGGCCAGCGCGTCCTGTTGCTTGAGCAAAAGCACGAGATCGGGGGGCTGACCAGCAGCATCGATCTGCAAGCGGATGACATCCCGGTTGGGGTGGACCGCTTCTACCATGTGATCTTGGAATCCGACTCCCAAGTGCTCAAGCTACTCGACCGGGTCGGCATGCGCGAGCGGGTTCGCTGGGCCTCGGCGCCCGCCTCGATCATCGCCAACGCCACTCGCTATCCGGCAACCAATCTGATCGACATGGCCAGACTGCCCGCCCTGGCGTTGCCCACGAGGGCACTGATCGGGTTGTCCATCGCGTTCAGCCTGCTGCTGCCCGGGTTCATCGCCAACCGGATCACGGCACAACGCTGGTTGATCGCCACCGCAGGACGCAACGCCTATCGCAACTTCTGGGCGCCGATCCTGCGGGCCAAGCTCGGCAACCAAGCCTCCCGGGTCTCGGCGGCCTTTCTGGTCTCGACCTTCCGCCGGCTGGTGAGAGCCCGGCTGTCGGGGGCCGGCGACCGATTCGGCGTGCTGCCCGGCGGCTATGCCGAGGTTTTCTGTCGTATCCGGCAACAGATCATCGACCGGGGCGGCGAGCTTCGCACCGATGCCGAAGTCTCGGCAATCGCCGGAGTCACCGGTTCTGGCACCGGCGGCCGGATTTGCATCACCCTGGCCAACGGCGATCAGTTGCACTGCGACGACGTCTTCGTCACCGCACCCGGTCCGTCAGCCAGCGCCCTGCTCCCCCAATTGACCGCCGACGAACACCACCGACTGACCTCGGCCCCCTATCTGGGGGTGCTGTGCGGGGTCTTTCTCGTTCGGCGGCCACCGACTGACTCATACATCACCTATCTGGTCGACGACATCGATCTGACTGGGGTGATCGGTATGCATGCCCTGCTACCGGCCAACCTGACCGGCGGGGCTGCCCTGATCTACCTACCGCGCTACTGCGCCAGCGATGACGACTGGTTTTCGTTATCCGATGACCAGGTGCGGGATCGATTGCTGACCGAGCTAGGCCGCTGCCTGCCCGACTACCAACCAGATGTGCTCGACTGGGCCATCAGCCGGGCGCCCCATGTCGTGCCGCTGCCGTTGCCGCACACCTGCAAGCCACTGCCCTATCGGACCTCGGTACCCGGAGTGCATGTGGTGAGCACCGCCCAGAACACCAGTGGCACCTTGAACGTCGAAACGTCGTTGCGCCAGGCGGCCGTGGCGGTGGCGAACTGTCAGAAAGGGCTGGAGTGATCAACAAGCCAATCGCATCAATCTCACTGGATGCCGACAACTACTGGAGTTACAAACGCACCCATGGGGATCCCGATTGGGTGTCGCGGCCCAGCTATCTCGGCGTCCTGACCGCTCGGATGATCGAGCTGTTCGATCGCCATCGGATCCGACCCACCGTCAATGTGGTCGGTTTCGATGCCGCCGCGGCCGATGGGCCCGAATTCGTCACCGGCCTGGCCGAATACGGCTGCGAGATCGGCAACCACAGCTTTGAGCACGAACCCTGGCTACACCTGTATTCCCCGCAACGGCTACGTGACGAACTGCGCCGCACCCACGACGCCCTGCTGGCGGCCGGGGCCACCGAGGTGGTTGGCCTGCGAGCTCCGGGGTTCTCGATGTCGCCGGACCTAATGCGTGCCCTGGTCGAGATGGGCTATGAATACGATTCATCCGTGCTGGCCACCTGGATCGGCCCGTTCGCGCGCGCCTACTACCTGCGCACCAACAAGAACCTGACGGTAGAAGAACGCCGGCAACGCAAAGGATTGTTCGGTTCGATCTGGGACGCCGGCCTGCCGAACAAGGGCTTCGAGTGGACTGCGCCAGCCGCCCCGGGTGGCCGCCGCCTCAGCCTGACCGAGGTTCCGGTCACGGTCTTCCCCGGCCTGCGCGTACCGGTTCATGCCAGTTACGTGATCTACCTATCGGGGTATTCACCGAGGATCGCGGGCGCCTACGTCAAGACAGCCATCCGGGCCTGCCTGCTGACCGGCACCCAGCCCAGCCTGTTGCTGCACCCCCTCGATCTGCTGGATGGCGGCGACGCGCCGGGGCTCGGCTTCTTTCCCGGCATGAACCTCGATTTCGGCCGCAAGCGTGCCATCCTGGATCTGGTGCTGCACGAACTGACCAGCCATTTCACCGTGGTCAGCATGCGCGAACACGCCCGGCACGTCCGCGAGACGACCACCATCACCAAGGATGTGGGACTGCTCGCCCGGGGGCGCCGAACCGACATGGTATTCCCCCGATGACCAGCCGGGCACCGGTGGTGGTAATGATGGGAACCCGGCCGGAGGCAATCAAGCTCGCCGGGTTGGTGGTCGAGTTGGGTGACGAGGCACTGGTCGCCCACACCGGCCAGCACTACGATGCCCAGTTATGGCATAACGTGCAGGCCGACCTGCCCGGGATGCACGTGGATCTGCACATCCAATGCGGGGGACGTTCCCGCGGCGAACAGATCGGCATCGTCACCAGCGAGATGACCCGTTTCCTAAGCAACCGGACGGTCAGGGCCGTGGTCGTCCAGGGTGACACCAACTCCACGCTTGCCGGCGCACTGGCCGCCAATGCCCTAGGCCTACCGTTGATCCACGTCGAGGCCGGGCTGCGATCCGATGACCGGCGGATGCCCGAGGAAATCAACCGGATCCTGGTGGATTGCCTGGCCGATCTGTGCTGCGCCCCGGTACAGCAAAACGCCGACCGGTTGACAGCGGAACGGGTTCAACCCGATCGGATCGTGGTCACGGGCAACACCCTATGGGATGCCATGAAGCTGATCCGCCCGACACCCGACGACAGCAATCGGGCGTTGAGCAGCCTGAACATCCGGCCGAACGATTATGTCCTGGCTACGATCCACCGGGCCGGCACCGTTTCGGATCCGAACCGCCTGATGATCCTGCTGGACGCCTTGGAGGAATTAGCCGCACAGGTCAGCGTGTTGCTTCCCCTGCATCCAAGAACCGCGACCGCGATCACCGCGGCCGGGTTGGATGGGCGGTGGCACAAGATCAGGCTCCTGCCGCCGCTACCGCCGCGGCAGTTCATGGCCCTGGAGGCCAGCGCCGCACTCCTGATCAGCGACTCGGGAGGAGTTCAAGAAGAGGCCTGTCTGATGCGCCGGCCGCTGCTGGTGCTAAGAGACAGCACCGAAAGACCCGAATTGCTCGACGGCTGGTGCCGGCTGCTGGGTGATACCGACCCTAAGGTGGCGATCAGCCGGGCCTGGGCCGATACGAAACAGTGGGCCGCCGATCTCGTCACCCGGGCACTGCCCTACCCCATGCTGTCGGCCAGTTCCGCAATCGCAGCCGAAATCGATCGGCGCTGGCCAGCCTGATGTCTGTCGCCTGGCTTGCGATAAGTATCGGCGGTCTGGTGCTGGGGATACTGGCCTATGGGCTGGCCGGAGCGATGCTGCACGATGGCTCACGAGCTGCAAAAGGCGCCTTGCGATCCCGGGTTTGGTGGCTGGGCACCGCACTGCAAGGGGTTGGTTTTGTGGGCACCCTCCTCGCCCGACGCGCGCTGCCGGTGGTGGTCGTGCAGGCATCGTCGAGCGCCGGGCTGGCGGTCACCGTGCTCATCCAACAGTTCACCGGCGTGCAGCGACTGGGCAGGAGGGCCATGGCCGCGATAGGGATGCTGCTGGTCGGGCTGGGCCTGATCGCTTGGTCGATCGTGCCCGGGCCGGCGGTTCCCATCCGCACCGTCCACCTATGGCTGCTGGCTGGCTGCGCGGCTCTAACCGGTGCGCTGACGATTGTGCCGCTACCGGCCTGGGCCTCCGGTGCCGTGTCTGGCCTAGGCTTCTCGTATGCCGCGATCGCGGCCCGGCTGCTGATGGGCGACACCTTGCCCGCGCTGTGGCGGCTCTGGCAATTGCCCGGATCCGCCTGGGCGTCCGGCTTGTCGATGGTCACCGGGATCCTGCTCGGGCAGTACCACCTCACCCGGGGGCTGGCCAGCGGATCGGCCCCGGCGGTGCTAGGGGCGATGTATACCGTGGAGTCGATCCTGCCGGCCACGATCGGATTCTGCCTGCTAGCCGAGACACCACGTCCCGGGGCATTTGCGGAACTGCTTTCGGGTGTGCTGCTGGCCGTGCTGGGCGCCTGCCTGTTGGCCAGCGAACAACCGGACGTGCCGGCTACCGAGTGGTCGCCCCGGCAGGAACCGACCCAGGATCGGGCAGCCGCCCGGCACGAGAAGTGAGCCTGGCACATCGCATCGGCTGCCCCAGGCCCGAAACCGGTCAGCCGATTCGCCCAAGATGCTCGACCTCGCGAATGGCGTATTCGGCGCCGACGGCCCGGCCGGCGGAATCATCGTGCTGGAAGATGTCGTCCAGATCGGGCAGCCCCAGGCCAAGCCCGCCGGCGGCGTCCTCGGCTGGCTTACCGAACGGCATGGTCTCGATCGGAGTACGAACCGGTTCAACATCGGATACCCGCCGCAGCCCGAACCCCAGATTGAACAGTTCCTCGAAATAGCGTTTGTTCTGCAGACTCGACAGCGCCTGGAAGGTCAGCAGAACCGACAGCACCAGGCTGGCGACCGCCAGGCCATGCCAGCCCAGATTGCCGGTGACGGCCAGCACCACGGCCAGCAAACCCAACGCCACCGCCGGCACCAGGGGAACCCAATAGGTGACCCAGAGATAGCCCTGGATGATCGACCGATAGGTCATCATCCGGCTGGTGGCGCCGGCCAGCGAAGAACGCGCCGCACGGCCGCGCAGTCCCGCCCACGACAGGGTCGCCGGGATCTCCTCGATCCGGGCCCGCAGTACCTGCGCCTTGTAGAGGATCTCGACCATGATGTCGGCACCCTCTGCCTTGAGAGCCAGCGAACGAATGAACGGGCCATCGTAGGCGCGCACCATGCCGGTCAAGGTCTTGACGTCGTGATAGGCGCACTTGTTCAGAAACCTGTTCGCCTGCCTGGAGCGCACCTCCAACGCCCTCGGCACATCGACCGTGCGGCCACCCGGCGTATAGGGAGATGCGATCACGATATGCGGTCGATGCTCCAGCCATTTGCCGATCAGGCGATCCAGGTCGGCGATCGAATAAGACAGATCGCAATCCACGGTCACCACGAGATCGCCACGGGACAAACCGAAACCGGTGCGCAATGCCGCCCCCAGTCCCGAGTTGACCCGGTGCCGCAGCAGCTTGACCGGTACACCAGCCTTATCCGCGGCCGCTCGGGCGATCGACGAGGTCTGGTCATCCGAACCGTCATCGACGATCACGAGTTCCCAGCGGAACTCCGATCGCCGCCTGGCCAGACCGGCCAGTTCATGGATGGTGCGGGCCACTGTCGCGGCCTCCCGATACGCGGGCACCACGAACGTCCCGCGAAGTGGTTCTGTAGTTTCTACCACCAGATCTGAGCCCCCCTGGCTATTCGTCCGTCCCTCCAACGGATACAGCAGTCAGATGCATTGTAGACTGTTCTCAGAACACGGTGGTAGCTGGCGGGCTCAGCCTATGTCAGCGGGTGGATTCACCACCATCGGTCGGCTTGCGATAGGGATCGGCAGCGCCGGCGAACCGCGCTCCAGCGCGGCGGCTGACCAATTCCTCGTCCGCCTCGCGCACCCTAGCCAGCAGATCGGCCATCTCCCGGGCCTGTTCCTGGGTGGCATCCCGGACGAAGACCAGTGACGGGGTGAACTTCAATCCCAATCGTTGTCCGATCGTGGTGCGCAGCAGCCCCTTGGCCGAGGCCAGCGCGGCCGCCGTACCGGATACCCCATCCTCGGCACCGCCCTCACGGCCATCCAGACGATGCCCCAGGTCGGTGTAGAAGACCGTAGCCTCGCGGCCATCGCCGGTCACCCGCACCTCGGTGATGGTGATGAACCCGAGCCTGGGATCCTTGATCCGCCGCTCCAGCATCTGGGCGATGATCTTGTGGATTTGCTCGGCCAGTCTCAAATTGCGTGGATTACCGCCCATCGTTCCTCCCCTGTTCACGGGCTCTGGCTGGTGCGGTTGCCCCTAAGGCAAAGCCGACCGCACCAGTCAACGGTCGAGTGCGTAGGCCCTGACCCGCTCGGATCCTCAGTCGCGTGGCTTCTCAACCATCTCGTAGGTCTCGATGACATCGTCGATCTGAATATCGGAGTAGTTCGCCAACGTCATGCCGCATTCGAAACCACTGCGCACCTCGGTGACATCGTCCTTCTCCCGCCGCAGCGAGGCGATCGAGGTCTCGGCGATTACTACGCCGTCCCGCAGCAGGCGAGCCCGGGCATTGCGTCGGATATGGCCATCGGTAACCAGGCACCCGGCGATATTGCCAAACTTGGAACTGCGAAAGATCTCGCGGATCTCTGCCGAGCCCTGGGTCTTCTCCTCGAAGATGGGCTTGAGCATGCCCCGAAGCGCCGCCTCGATCTCATTGATCGCGTCGTAGATGACCGAATAGTACCGAATATCGACATTCTCCTGATCGGCCAGGCGCGCGGCCTGCACCGTGGGACGCACGTTGAAACCGATGATGACCGCATGCGGAGTGGATGCCGCCGCCAGCGAGACGTTGGTCTCGGTGATGGCGCCCACGCCACGGTCGATGACCCGCAAACCGACCTCGTCGGAGACCTCGATGTTCGCCAGGGCATCCTCCAGGGCCTCGACCGAGCCGGCGCCATCGCCCTTGAGGATCAGGGTCAGCTCGCTTGCCTCCCCCTTCTCCAACTGCTCGAACAGCTCCTCCAGGGTCTTGCGTCGCGAGGACGCCGCCTGCTGGGCCGCCCGCCGCATCGAATCGCGTTTGGCCGCGATCTGACGAGCCATCCGATCGTCCTCGACCACCAGGAAGGAGTCACCCGCACCGGGAACGCTGGTCAAGCCCAACACCTGCACCGGCATCGAGGGGGGGGCCTCGTCGACATTTTCCCCGCGATCGTTGATCATGGCACGCACTCGGCCGAATGCCGCGCCGGCCACGATCGAATCGCCCCGATGCAGCGTGCCACGCTGGATCAGCACGGTCGCGACCGGGCCACGGCCCTGGTCGAGGTGGGCCTCGATGGCCACGCCCTGGGCGTCCATGGTCGGGTTGGCCCGCAAATCGAGAGCCGCATCGGCAGTCAGCACGATCGCCTCAAGGAGCCCATCCAGGCCGGTTTGGGCCACCGCGGAAACATCGACGAACATGGTGTCGCCGCCGTACTCCTCGGGGGTCAGCCCGAACTCCATCAACTGGCCACGTACCTTGGCCGGGTCGGCACCGGGCTTGTCTACCTTGTTCACCGCCACCACGACCGGCACATCGGCGGCCTTGGCGTGGTTCAGCGCCTCAATGGTCTGCGGCATGACACCGTCATCGGCTGCCACCACCAGCACGGCTATGTCGGTCGATTTCGCCCCGCGGGCGCGCATCGCGGTGAACGCCTCATGGCCTGGTGTATCGATGAAGGTAATGGCGCGTTCCTCGCCGTCCACCTCGGTCTCGATCTGGTAAGCGCCGATCGACTGGGTGATGCCTCCGGCCTCCTTGGCCTGCACATTGGTGTGCCGCAACGCATCCAGCAGCTTGGTCTTGCCATGGTCGACGTGCCCCATCACGGTGACGACCGGAGGACGCTGCGCCAGATCCTCTTCATCCCCGGCATCCTCGCCGAACTCCAGATCGAAGCTCTCCAGCAGTTCGCGATCCTCATCCTCCGGGCTGACCACCTGAATCCGGTAATTGAGTTCGGCGCCCAGGACCTCCAGGGTCTCATCGGGCACCGACTGGGTGGCGGTGATCATCTCGCCGAGGTTGAACAACACCTGCACCAGCTGTGCCGGCTCGGCATTGATCTTCTCGGCCAGATCGGTCAACGAGGATCCCCGCCGCAACCGCACGGTCTGCCCATCGCCCTGCCGAATGCGCACCCCACCGATGGTGGGTGCCTGCATCTCGTCGAACTCCTGCCTGCGCTGTTTCTTCGACTTGCGGCCGCGCTTACCGCCACCGCCACGCCCAAAAGCACCCGGGGTCGCCTGGCCCCGGCCGCCTCGGCCTCGACCGGCGCCACCGGGACCCCCCATCGAACCGCCACCGGGCCCCCCCATCGAGCCGCCACCGGGACGGCCACGGCCCGGGCCGGCGGGACGACCACGCCCACCGGAACCGACCTGGGCTCCGCCCAAAGCCGGGTTGGCGTGCTTAGGCATCATCGCCGGATTCGGACGCGGCATGCCCGTGGTGCCACCGGGACGTGGCATCCGCTGCTCGCCGCCGGGACGACCCGAGCGCTGCTCGCCGCCGCGGGTGCCACCCTCGCGACCGCTCGAGGCGGAGCGTCCGGTCTGCTGCGACCTCCTGGATTGTCCCATGCCCTGCGACGAGGAAAACGGATTGTTGCCCGGCCGCGGCGCGCCCGGCTTACGGACATTCGACGGATTGGGACGCGGCCCCGGCGTGGGTCGAGGCACCGCACGCTGATTGCCAGGGGGCACCTGATGAGAGCCGGGGGCAGCCGGGCGCTGAGGCGGTGCGGGCCTAGGGGCCGGCGTGGCCGCCGAGGGAGCCCCGGGCTGCGGAGCCGAGGCTGGCCGCGGCCCAGGGCGTGGCCCACCAGCCGACCGCGGACCCGGCACCCCGGGCCTGGGAGCGCTCGGCGCGCTGGGCCGCGACCCTACCTGGGCGCCGGACTGCATCGTCGGAGCCTGTGGGCGGGGCCCCACCTGTGGTCCCACCTGGGCGCCACCGGCTGCTACCGGGCCGGCCGCGCGACCGGGCGCCGGACGGGCTTGCTTGGGAGCAGCCGCCTTCTTCGGCGCGGCGCCGCGGCCGGCTTGCGGTGTGGGAGCCGCCGCGGGAGGCTGATCGCCTTTCTCGGCGGCGCGAATGCGTTCAGTCACCCGGCGCACCACCGGCGCCTCGATTGTCGAGGACGCCGAGCGGACAAACTCGCCCATCTCTTTCAGGGTGCTGAGAAGTTCCTTGCTTTCCAGTCCGAGCTCTTTCGCTAGCTCGTAGACACGGACCTTGGCCACTGATCTCCTTCAGGTCCAGGCCCCTTGCCCAGACCACTAGTTGTGCTGGTTGCTCATTGCGGCGTACTCATCGAGTGGTCATGAGCGGCTGCCCACCTTCTGACTGCGCGTGATCACGGCGATACCCGGCCGCGCCCACGCCTCAACGCGCCGTAGCGGCACTCAGCGTCGGGACTTGGCGAGTTCCTCGGGTTCGGCCCGAAGGACACGCGGGACTAAGCTTACCGCCTTGGGTGGCCCACTGAACAACTCGGCCCCGCCGACGACCGGCGATCACCACGGCGAAGTGGCGGACAGCCAGCGTCGTACCTGGTCAAGACAGCCAGTCGACCAGTATCGAGTCATCCACCCGGGTGCGGAAACTGCGTGCGAACCCGCCGCGTTCGCGGGCCGCGGATACGCACCCCAGGATGGCATGCAGCCAGGCCCCCCGACCGGGCATCCGGCGTGCCGGGTCGGCGATCAGGACACCATCGACCAGCACGAACCGATGCAGTTGGTGAGCCGGAACCACCCGCCGGCATCCCACACAGGTACGTTCGGGCCCACCCGTCGGCTCAGCCGCCATCCGACTGCGCGGTGTCGGGTCGGATGTCGATGCGCCAACCGGTCAGCCGGGCCGCCAGCCGGGCGTTCTGGCCCTCACGACCGATAGCCAGGCTCAATTGGTAGTCGGGTACGATCACCCGGGCGGTACGGGTATTGGCGTCCACCACCATGACCTGGGTGACCTTGGCCGGGCTGAGGGCATTGGCCACGAAGCGGGCGGGATCGGCGTCCCAGTCAACGATGTCGATCTTCTCCTCGTTGAGCTCGTGCATGACAGCCCGCACCCGTTGTCCCATCGGTCCGATACAGGCGCCCTTAGCGTTGACGTCGGAATGGTTGGAGTGCACCGCGATCTTGGTCCGGTGGCCGGCCTCCCGGGCGATTTCCTTGATCTCGACGACGCCCTGCTCGATCTCGGGTACCTCCATTGCGAACAGCTTGCGGACCAGATTGGGGTGGGTGCGGCTGACCACCACTTGTGGGCCACGCAGTTCCTTGCGGACGCTGACCACATAGACCCGTAACCGTTTGCCATGGCCATAATCCTCACCAGGGGCCTGCTCGGTCTGCGGCATGATCGCCTCGATCTGGCCCAGATCGACCCGCACGGTACGAGAATCGCGATCCTGTTGGATCACCCCGGTCAGAATGTCACCTTCCGAGGCCGCGAATCGCCCATACTTCTGTTCGTCCTCGTGCTCGCGCAGACGCTGGAAGATCACCTGCCGTGCGGTGGCGGCAGCCACCCGACCGAAATCGCTGGGCGTGTCGTCGTATTCGCCGACCACATTGCCCTCGGCATCCAGTTCGGGCACCATCACCGCGACCTGGCCAGCCCGGCGATCGATCGCCACCCGGGCCCCCGGCCGGGCATCGGTCGTCTTTTCATAGGCGTTTAGCAGGGCATCCTCTAGGGCTTTCAGCAGGTAGTCGAGGGGAATCTCCTTGTCGTGTTCGATGGCGCGTAGCACAGTCAGGTCAAAATCCATCGGTTCACTCTCCCTCGGTCTGGTCGTCGAGTCCGGCTTCGGCATCGTCCAGGCGACGGTTGAACTCCACCTGCACTATGGCCCGGGCGATCCGGTCAAGGGGGTAGGTCTGCGATTCGCCCGCGATTTCGACCGTGACAGCCAGGGCATCGGCTGCGGTTATCCGGCCGGTGGTCTGTCGACCCGTCGCATCGACGATCGTCACCAGCCGGCCGGTGTTCCGCCGGTAATGCTCGGGCCTGGTGAGTGGGCGAGACACGCCGCGTGAACTCACTTCTAGGGTATAGGGCTGTTCCCCCATGGCATCGGCGGCATCCAGGGCTGCCGAAAGGGCTCGCGTGGCCGCCGAGATCTGATCCAGATCGGGGCCGTGGCCGGCGGGACCATCGCCGTCGACGATCACCCGGATCACGCGTCGCCGACCAGCCGGAGCAATCTCAAGATCGTCGAGTTCCAGCCCATGACCGGCCAGCACCCCGGTCAGCAGTTCGCCAAGCTCCGCGTGGTTCATGCGTGATCCTCTTGTCGGATTGAGTTGCGCCCTGATCCGGCAAGTCTAAGGCATCGCAGAAGCGGTATCGTGCCTGTCATGGAAGCATCGACCGGGTGGCGCGCAGTTTCCCGCCGTCATTTCCTGGTTGGTGCGGCCGTGGCACCCGCATTGGGCTGGCTGGTCTCGTGCACTCCCAGCCCTCTGATCGATTCCGGCACCGAGCGCACCCCGATGCCGGCCCCGACCGTCAGCGAACAGTGCCTGGCCGCTGCGGAACTCACCCAGGGATTGCTGACGATGACCATGGCGGCCACCGAACTGCCCAACGTGACAGACCAATTCGCCGACTGGTGCCGGGCCCTTGCCCAACTGCACCAGACCCATCTGACCGTGCTATTGCAGGCCAACCCACTCGGCGGTGTGCAAGCCAATCACACTCCGCTCGCCACGCCCCCACCCTTCAGGTGGACGCCATTCGCCAACCAGGCGATAGCCATGGCACAGATCGCCGACGCCGAGTCGCTCCTAGCCGCCAAGGCGGCCGAGTTTGCCGGTACTGCCGAACTGACCAGCCCAATGGCATTATTCTGGGTGGCCCAGGTGGTCAGCGCCCGCACCCATGGCCTGGCGCTGGCCCAGGCCGACCCTGCCAGGCTCGGTCCTGCCCCGGTGGTCGGGGCCGCGGTACCGGCCGAGTTCAGCCTCGGCAATCCCAATGAGGCACGCCAGGTGCTGTTGAGCCATCAGCGCGCGCTGGTCTTCGGCCTACAGACCATCCTGGGCAGCAGCGCCCGGGGCGGCGAACACGACCCGGCTATCGCCGCCCGCCTGGTTCAGGCCATGCAAGAACGCGACGCCACCGCGGCACAGCTCAGGCAGGCCAGCGCCGAGCCCGATCCGCCTGCCAAGCAATACGAGCTGCCAGGTCAGGCCGGCGATCCGGGCCAGCACCGCCAGATCTGGGGACGCCTGGAATATGCGGTGCTCACCGGCTGGGGACGGCTGGCAGCCACCGACGCCACCGCACGGGAAACAGCCACCGCCCAGATGATCACCCAGGCCGGGCGTGCCCGCGACCTGGGCGTCGCCCTGCCCTACTGGCCCGGCTGGGTTTGACCCCGGCCCACCGACGCGACCGGGCCGGGAAACCGCCCGGCGCGACTTGCCCGGCCGGGCAGCATCATCGGTCGTCCCCGTAGGCCGGTTGCCGGTGGGGCTGGGAAACGCCGATGCCACGATGTACCCATGACCTTCTGGCATGACCTGTGGAATCAACTCGGCGTCACCTGGCCGCAGGCGGCGGGCATCCTGGTGGCATCCTGTGTGCTGTATCTGGCCTTCACCAGCGCGTTACGGATCTGGGGGCAGCGCATCTTCGCCAATCGATCAGGAACCGGGCTGGCCGTGGCGCTGGTCCTGGGCGCCATCGTGGGGCGTTCCATGCTGGGGCCGAACGTCACCCTGCTTGGCGGGCTGATCTGTCTCGGCACCCTGATCTCGCTGGAAGGCTTCTTCGGCACGGGACGCCGGACAGGGCTGATCGGGCATCGCCGGGCAGTGGTGCTGTACGCCGGCGGGCAGTTCGATCGCCCGGTGCTGCGCCGCTATCACCTCAACGAATCCATGGTCTGGTCCCGGCTCCGCCAGGCAGGGATCACCACCCCGGACGAGATCTCCGCGGTGATCCTGGAGGTCGATGGCAGCCTCAGCCTGCTGCGGGCGGGCAGCCATCCCGACCCACTGCTGCTGAGCAATGTGCGGGGTGCCGATCGGGTGCTCGACGGACGATGATCCGGTCCGCTGGGTGAGGACCGCTCCGGCTGAGATCGCCGGTCCCCAACGCGCCACCGGGCAGCGTCAACCGCCTGCGCCGGAAACGGCCACCGCCCGGCTGCGGTTCAACCAGCGATCTCGGCCCGTATCTCGGCAGCCGCCTCGGCCACCCGCACCGCCCGGGCGGTTCCAGTGGCCCGATCGCGGATCTCCACCTTGCCCGCGGCCAACAGCCTGCCCACGACCACACTCGTCGGAATACCCAGCAGTTCGGAGTCGGCGAACTTCACCCCGGGAGAAGCCTTGCGGTCGTCCAGCAACACCGCAACCTGCCGGGTATCCAGTTCGGTCGCAAGGCGCTCGGCGGTCTGCTCGATCCCGTCGCCCTTGCCGGCCACCACAATCACGACGTCGTACGGAGCTACCGCACGCGGCCAGCACAGCCCCTTCTCGTCACAGGTCGCCTCGGCCACCACGGCGACCGCCCGGCTGACCCCGAAACCATAGGAGCCCATGGCGACGGTCCGCAGTTTGCCGTTGGCGTCCAGGACCTTCAGCCCGAGCGCCTCGGCATATTTAGTGCCCAGCTGGAAAACATGCCCAAGTTCGATGCCTCGGGCCAATTGCAGGGGTCCCGAGCCATCCGGAGACTGGTCTCCTTCGCGCAGTTCGGCCACATCCAGGTAGCCATCCGGGGTGAAGTCCCGCCCCACCGTCAAATCGGAGATGTGATATCCCGCCCTGTCCGCGCCGGTGAGCCAGCGGGTGCCGGGTGCCACGGCTGGATCCACCAGATAGCGCACCGCATCGGCCGCTATGGGCTGTCCCTCGGCCAGGTGGCCGATCCCCAAAACACCTGGCCCCAGATAGCCCTTCACCAGCCGGGGATGGGCGAGGAAATCCCCGGCGTCAAAGACCTTTGCGACCGCTGGGGAGACCGCGGCCGCCAAACGCTTGGGGTCGACATCCCGGTCACCGGGCAGTCCGATAGCCAAAGCCTCGGTATGACCGTCCGGGAAGGCCAGCCGGAACAGCACATTCTTCAGCGTGTCTGCGGCCTGCCAGGGCCGATCCGGCCTGGGAAACAACAGGTTTGCCTTCGCCACCAGGGTTTCGATGGTCGGCGAATCGGGTGTTTCGTGCTCAACCGCCGGTGGGGCCAGGGAGATGTCCTGGCTGGGGGCCGGTGGGCGGCGCACCGCCTCCACATTGGCGGCGAATCCGCCTGGAGAACACACGAAAGTGTCCTCACCGTTAGGCGAGATGGCCAGGAACTCCTCGGAAGCCGAACCGCCCATGGCACCGGAATGGGCGTTGACGATGACATAGTCGATGCCCAGCCGGTCGCAGATCCGGATATAGGCATCCCGGTGGATGCGATAGGACTCATCCAATCCGGCCTGATCGATGTCGAAGGAATAGGAATCCTTCATGGTGAACTCGCGCCCCCGAAGCAAGCCGGCGCGCGGCCGGGCCTCGTCCCGGTATTTGCTCTGGATCTGGAACAGCACGAGTGGCAGGTCCTTGTAGGAACGGTACAGATCCTGGACCAGCAGGGTGAACATCTCCTCATGCGTGGGCCCCAGCAGCATATCGGAGCCCTTGCGATCAACCAGCCGGAACAGATTGTCGCCGTAATCGGCCCATCGATTGGTGGCCTCATAGGGTTCCTTGGGCAGCAGCGCCGGAAACAGTACCTCCTGGGCGCCGATCGCCTGCATCTCCTCGCGGCATAACTCGGTGATCCTGTGCAACACCTTCAACCCGAGTGGCAGCCAGGAGTAGATGCCCGGCGCCGCCCGCCGGATATACCCGGCCCGTACCAGCAACCGATGGCTGGGCAGTTCGGCATCGGCCGGATCCTGGCGCAGGGTACGCACAAACAGCTGGCTCATTCGGGTGATCACAGATACTCCTCGGTGCAGGCGACTTCGTCAAGGTTAGCCGCGAACCGTCCGGGCCGCCCAGCCGAACCGCAGGTCGTCGTGGTGCAGGCGGTGCAGCGGGTATCGCCGGTATCGTCCACCGGGTCCCGCGGCCGTCCTCCGGTGTCCCCGGCGCGGTCCGGCCAGGAAATGTGACCGGACTCCGGCCAGGCCGGTGGCCCAGCCGCCCCGGTCCGGTCCCAGACGACGATCGCTGGAGAACCGGCCCGTATGCCGGATTCCGATCCGGGTGGCGGCCTGTACCGTGAATCACGGCATCGGCCGCCCGGAAACCGAGACCGGACGCAGATCAGCTGTTGCTCGGCGCCAGAGAACGGATATAGGCCTCGAAAGCCGCCGGATTACGCGACTGGAGGAATACCCGCCCCGGGCCATAGAAATCGAAAACGAACCCCTCCCCCGACTTGATCGTCTTCCACAATTGGGCGCTGGCAGCCTGGCGCAGTTGGAACCGCATACCCAGGTCGTAGGCGACGACATGGCCCGAGTCGATCACCACCTGTTCTCCCGGCTGAAGGTCGATGACGTCCAGGGCACCATAGACACTCAGCACCACCGTGCCCTGGCCGCTGGCCTGCAGACCAAAACCGCCTTCGCCACCGAACAGGTTCTGCGCGCCGCCCCAACGCGGATCGGTGACCACCGCATGCGAGTTCGCCAGCCAGCATCCTCGGGTGATGAAGAACGGTCGATTGGGTTGGACCACCAATTCCATGATGTCGCCGGGCAGCACGCCGGCGACATCCACCCAGCCGCCCTGCGGAGGAGCGGTCATCGTGGTGGTGAACAAGCTCTCCCCGCTCAACACCGACCGTTTCAGGCCCTGCAACAGGCCACCTTCCATCCTGGCGTCCACCTGGATGCCGGGACTGTGGGCCATCATGGCGCCGCTTTGAATCTTGATGGGTTCGCCGGGGGCGAGGAAGAGCCGGGCAACTGCAAAAGCGGGATTGTGCCGCAATCTGATTTCCATAGTCGATTGTTACCGCACCGCAGGGACTAGCTCTCGCTTCCCGATCCCGCGATGCGCGGCCGAACCGGTGCGCCGCGACGGCCAACCGCCTGGTATGCCCCCGCCGGGGTACCATCCTGGCTAGGCAGGCTGACGGCTCTTCCGCGGCCGGTCAAGCGGCTGCCTCTCAATAGAGCACCGTGGCGAATTCCCCAACCACACGGAACCCGACCCGGTCGTAGAGTCGCCGAGCTCGCAGGTTGTAGTCGTTGACATATAACGATACGACCGGATAACGCCGCCGACACAGCTGCACCACCCGCGCCATCGCGGCCGCCGACAGCCCGCGCCCGCGTAGTCCGGGATCCAGCCAGACACCCTGTACCTGGCAGGCGCCCGCCCAGGCCGATCCGATGTCCGACTTGAACCACACCCGGTCGCCCTTTCTGGCCCCCATCGACCGCCCCATCTGCAGCAGCATGCGTACATAGCGCTGGTAGGAACCGGTCGGTTCCAGTGGGCTGACGCCCACCTCCTCGGTGTACATGGCGATCGCGGCCGGCAGGTAGGACTCAAAATCAGCCTCATTCATCAACCGGACGCGCGGATCCGGTTCGACCTTGGGTTCGCCATCGATCACCAACAGCGGCTGACGGGGCCGCAGATCGCGCACCTGCCGCCAGCCCGGCCAACGCTGCGACAGCCCCTCGTACAGCCGGTTGACGCTATCGGCCGGTCCCATAATGGATGCAGCATCACGCCGGGGCCCGATCACGTCGATGAAGGCAGCCAGTGCTTCGCGATCGCCGCCGATCGGCACCACATTCGCCCCCAGATGACAGGCCGCCACCAGGCGGCCCTGCCGTAAATAGCCGAAAACCGAGCACCCCAGGTGAGCCGGTTCCAAACCCAGCGTGGTCACCCTCGAAGCAACGAACAGATTCGCTACCACGTCGGTGCGTAGCAACTCCAGGAGCTGTGGCAGGTCCTGTTTATCCAGGACACGAATATCCCCGCTCAAGGCACAACGATCTCGGGGCGGCCTTTTTCAAGTCCCAGCTCCTCGGCCAATCTGTTGGCCTCCTCGATCAAGGTAGCAACGATCTCGTCCTCGGTCACCACCTTGATCACCTCACCCTTGACGAAGATCTGGCCGCGCCCGTTTCCCGAGGCCACGCCAAGATCCGCCTCCCGGGCCTCGCCGGGTCCGTTCACCACACAGCCCATCACCGCCACTCGGATCGGCACCGTCATGTCCTTCAAGCCCTCGGTGACCTCCTCGGCCAGCCGATAGACATCCACCTGCGCCCGGCCACAACTTGGGCAACTGACGATCTCGAACTGCCGAGGGCGCAGATTCAACGATTCCAAGATCTGGATTCCGACCTTCACCTCCTCGACCGGCGGGGCCGACAACGAAACCCTGATCGTGTCGCCGATGCCTTCCGCAAGCAATGCCCCGAAGGCCACCGAGGACTTGACGGTGCCCTGGAATGCCGGGCCGGCCTCGGTCACTCCGAGATGAAGTGGGTAATCGCAGACCTGGGAAAGCCTGCGATAGGCATCCACCATGATCACCGGATCATGATGTTTGACCGAGATGGCGAACTCTCGGAAATCGACCCCTTCGAACAGGGCCGCCTCATTCAACGCCGACTGCACCAGCGCGCCGGCGGGATCCTGCGCATACATCGCACGTAACCGAGTGTCCAGCGAACCGGCATTCACCCCGATCCGGATCGCGGTGCCATGATCCGCAGCGGCCCGGGCGATGTCCGCGATGCGGTCATCGAATGCCTTGATATTGCCCGGATTGACCCGTACACCGGCACAGCCGGCCGAGATCGCCGCGAACACATAACGTGGCTGGAAGTGAATATCGGCTATCACCGGGAGCTGCGACCTGGCCGCGATCGCCGGCAGTGCATCGGCATCGTCCTGGCTCGGTACCGCCACCCGGACGATATCGCAGCCGGCAGTGGTCAGCTCGGCGATCTGCTGCAGGGTGGCGTTGACGTTGCTGGTCGGCGTGGTGGTCATCGATTGCACCGTGACCGGGGCATCGCCACCGACATAAAGGTTGCCGACCCGCACCTTACGAGTGGCCCGGCGAGGCGCCAGAACGCGCGCCGGCGCGGCCGATGGTGTCCCCAGGTTGATCGACATGCCTTCATTACTCCTTGTCAGATCCGTTATCCGCGACCGCCCGCAGGGGCAAGGCGGTTCAACGCACCGGCGTTCGGCGTCCTGCTAGCAGAGCCACCGACAATCATCTACCGCACGCCCCCGGCCGGCAGGCCGGCGGGACGATACCCGGCCGAATGTGCGGTTATCCCGCACCCGCTTTGCCGGGCCACGCCTGCCGACCCACCTGCCGAGTGCCGCTACTCACTGCGAGCATCGGTGGATCCAGATAAAGCGTAATAGCGCCATCCCGGCCGGGCGACCGAAGCCACCCGTTACCGGGCAGCCGGACCCCGGCCCAGGCGCCCGCGGCCAGGCAGGACAGGAGCACGGCGCGCGAGAGACGTCCACACCCCGGCCCAGGCGCCCGCGGCCAGGCAATCGAACCGGGCGCGGTCAACTATGCCGGCGGCCCACCAACACCACGCCGGCCGCGACCGCGAACACCAGAGCGCCCAGGGCCAGCCCGGCGCTGCCGGTATTGGGCAGCCGAATCGGCCGGCCAGTGGGCATAGCACCACCAGAAGCACTGCCGCCCTCACCCGGAGCGGGCTGGCCAGTCGCCGACCCCGCTCCGGGCTGACCCGACGAGTCCGGCGTGCCGGGATTGGTACCGCCGGGCGATTGCGACGGATTGGGCGCCGGGTTGCCCTGGATCCGCAATCCCACCAACGCGGGATCGTGATCCGAGGAGGCGAAAGGATCGGTGGTGTAGAAATCCACCGCATTGTAGTTCCGTCGCGAATACTGCATGGCCACGGCCTCGTCGGCGTTGATATCCCAGACACCGGCGCCAACGACCATTGCTAGCCCGGCACCGTTGGCGAAAACATGGTCCAGAGAACCCAGCCGCCCACCGTACTGGTAAGTGGTGGAATGCCCACCGCCAGCCCAACCGGGGATCTGCCCGGCATCGGCGGCTCGCACCAGATTCGTGTAGCCGGCCTGCTCGATGAGTTGCACCGGGGTCTCCCTGCTGTAGGCATTGAAATCGCCCATCAGGAAGGCCGCACCCGGGATACCGGCCGCCCAGGCGGTCAACGCCCGCGCCTGCGCCTCCCGCGAAGGATTGGACAGGCCCTGCCCGGTACCATCGTCCTCGCCGGAACCCTTCGACTTGAAATGGTTGACGATCGTCGTGAAGCCGGCATCCGAGCCGACCGGACGCCAGGCCTGCTTGAACGGATAACGCGCATTGGCGAAGGCGGCATCCAGCAGGATCTCGCCGGACCCATCCGGAGTCACCACCTCCGGGTTGTAGATGAAAGCAGTGCGGATGACGTCCTCATTGGAGGGCGTGACCAATGGGCTCGGGGCCAGCGCCCAATGCCCGCCGGCAGCGTTCAGGGCAGATACCAACTGACCCAGGGTGTAGTCGCGTTCACGGAATACATAGCTGATCCCAGCCGAGTTCTCGACCTCCATCAGGGCCACCACGTCGGCCCCCATCGAGTTGATAGCAGACACCAGTTTAGCTTGTTGATCGGCGAATGCCGCTGGTGTGTAGGCCCCACGCACCTGGCAATTCCGCGTGGTCACCGGGTTACCCGCACGGTCGTCGTAGGAGCCGCAACCCGACTCGTCCTGGCCTAGATCGGTGAAATAGTTCAGTACGTTGAAACTGCCCAACTGCACATCGCCGCCTACCGCAGGGGCGCTGGTAGGGCGATCGTTCGTTACCGTCACGGGAATGCTGGCGTCGTCGTGCCCAACGATCTGGCTGACCGGCTGAAAACTCCACTGGGAGCGGAAATCCAGGATCACCGGCGCCTTGAAGGAAACCCGGGCACCGGTGCGCATCGGAGCAGCCTGGCCGAGATAGGGCAGCGGCGAGGCCTGCGCCTTGGCATTGCGCAGATAGTCCCACGAAGAACCATCGTCCAAAGTGATATATCTCGATTGGTTCGCCCGCTCATAGGCCTCCGCCTCGGCCCCGGGCGGCACAACGTCGGTGGCCTGGTAGAGCGGTTCGTCGCCAACGGCCAGTCCCAATTGACCGTACTGGTTCAGCTGATAGTTGTTCGTGATGGTGTACTGCCCCTCTGGGCGCACCAGCATGCCCTCCAGGGCTTCGCGGCCCGCCTCATCGGGCAAAGTGGCCAGCGGCGTTTCGGCTACCGGCGCACAACCGGTAGCCGGCACCGGGGTGATGTTGGTGAGCTCGGTCAATCCGTTGTACTCACCGACGGTACCCGTCACGGTCTGGCAGGACCCGGCGGGCACCGAGGAATGGCCGTGGACGAAGATTGCGTCGGAGGCTCCCGGGGTGGCATCGACGGTGCCGCCCGTGCCGGGTGTCTGCAGATAGAACCCATCGAAACCACCAGTCGGGTAGACCGCGGTTACCACGCCGGTGGTGGTCACCTGCTGTCCCACCAGGGGCGAGGATACACCGGTGCCCTGGATCTGAGCGATGGTCACCGTAGCGGGCTGCGGGGTGGGACTCGGCGTGATCGCGGCCGGGGTGGGGCTCGGCGTGGCGCTGAAAGTGAAGTCCGCCGCGTTGTTTCCGGTATCCACCCCATCGGTCCGGCTGATCGAACCGGCGACGGCATTGTTGCCCGGGTAGCTGGCCGCCTGGGTCTCGTTACGCACCGCGGTGCCATAGCCGACCAAATCGACGATCTCGCTGCCCCGCTGCAAAACCAGCGTCCCGCCGGTACCGGAGGGATTGATGGCACAACTCACGTCGACGCCCAGCGGTACCCCATTGCTGCCATTGCTGCCGGTACCGATCAGAAAATATCCGCCGGCCGCTATCGTACCGTTCAGTTCGCAGGAGGCACTGGACGTGCTGCTCGTCGCCGAGCCATAGGAAAGTGTCAGCCCGGCGAGGTCGATCGGTGCGCCGGTACCATTGTAAAGCTCGACGAACTTGGTCTGATAAGGCTGGTTAGCCGAGCCGCCACGAGTGTAGACCTCGTTTATCACCACATGGCTCTCATCGGCCACCGCATGGTGAGTCCCTGAGACGAGTCCGGCTACCAGGGTGGGTAGCATCAGCAGAGCGATGATGCGCCGGCGAGTCTGGATCGACATCAAGCTTTTCTCCTGCTGTACGGGGGACAGCGGCCACGATTCGGGTGCACTTGAAGGTCTACCACTTCTGGTGGCCGCGCGCACCTCAGTTCACAGATCCGAACGCTCTCTTCAATTCGAACCTCACCAGCCGATTCCCTAAAAGGGATCAGACCCGAGTCGTACTTAAACGCAAACAGGCCAGCCCGGAGTCGGATCGAAATTGCCCGGCAGGCAGAACCAGATTCCAGGTTGGCCCGCCGGCCGGCCGACCAGGGATGGCGCAACGACCCGGATTATCTCGCCGCCAGTAGTAGGCCGGGTAGTTCGCCACCGGCCACCTGTCGCACCCCATCGGGCAGCCGGAGTTCCTTGCCGGCCGGGCAACTCCACCAGATCTGACCGGTACCGGCCTGCGCCGCGGCGGTCACCGCGATCTGTCCCGGTATCCCGGGCAGGCAGACGATCACGATATCGGCGGGCAATCCGGCTACCTCGGCGATCGCCCCGGAACCTGAGCACACCATCAACTCGGGCAATTCCCAATCGACCAGGCCAGCATCCCGGGTCAGTTCGGCGCGTTCGGCCAGCACCGGACTGACCGCATAGTCATCGGTGATACCCAATCGCAAAGGGGTGAATCGGACGACCTGCTCGGCCAGCCAGCGTGGGTCGGTGCCCTCGTCCACCAAGCCGTCCAGGATGAAATCCGCCCGATACCCGCCTAGACACTCCAGCGCTGCCCGGCCGGCCGGAGTATTCGCCCCAACGATCACCACAATTCGCATCTACCCAGTGTCCCAGCAGATCGGATCCGACTGGCCGCCGAACGGCTCAACCGGTCACAGGCAGCGTGACGGTGACCGTCAAACCGCCTTCCGGGTTGGCCACTAGGTCCAATTCCCCGGCATGAGCGGTGACGATCGCCGCGACGATGGCCAATCCCAGCCCGTGCCCCCTGCCCCTGGTGACCGTGCGACCGTGTCCCCGGACGAAGGGTTCGCACAACATCGCCACCTGGTCGGGCGCGATCACCTCCCCGTGATTGCTGACCCGCAGCATGGCTGCCCCATCGATCCGGCACACGAGAACCCGGATGGGTCGCGCGGCGGAGCCGTGCACCAAGGCGTTGCGTATCAAGTTCGACAGCAACTGCCGCAACAGCACCGGGTCTCCGGTGACCTCGGCCTGGGTGAGCTCCGATTCGATCTGCCAGCCCGTCGTCCGGGCTGCCTGATCAGCGAGTACCTGACCGGTGAGGGTTGCCAGGTCAACCGGCTCGCGGATCAGATTGCCCGATTGAGCGTGCGCCAGATCCAGCAGCGCATCGATGGTCTCGGCATTGGCACTGTTGGTTTCCCGGATTCGAATGGCCAGTTCCCGAAGCTCCTTTGCCGTGGCGTCGGGGTCGGCCAGTGCGACATCGATCATCGTCTGCGTGGTGGCCAGCGGGGTACGCAGTTCGTGGGACGCATTCGCGGCGAACCGCCGGTGGGTATCCAGGGAGTTGGCCAGCGAGGCCAGCATCCGGTCAAAGGTGTCGGCCAGTTCCTGGACCTCATCGCGAGGTCCCTGCAATGCCAGCGGATGCTTGAGATCCCCCGCGGCCGCCCGGCTGGCGGCCGCGGACATCGCCTTCAACGGGACCAGGATGCGTCCGGCCAACAGCCAGCCGACCAGGCCCGAAACCAGACCGAGAATGCCGAGGACAACCAGTGAGATGATCAACAAGGCATCGAGGAATTCCAGCAGCACACCGGACTGTAGTTCCAGCACGGCTTCCGCGCCGCTGTCACCGGCCGGCTGCGGCAGACGCAACTCCAACTGTTTAGGGTTCAGCCGCAGGTAAAGATAAACCAGTCCGATCATCACCAACCCGGAGCCGATGACCAGGCCCGCATAGCTGAGGGTCAGCCTGGCCCGAAGCTTCAGGCGGCATCTGCTAACGACCACGGGAATCATCCGCCCCAAAGCGGTAGCCGGTGCCAGGCAGGGTCTGGATCACCCAGGGCTCACCCAACCGCTTGCGCAGATTGGAGATCGTCACTCTGATCGAATTGGTGAACGGGTCGGCATTGGCATCCCAAGCCTTCTCGAGCAGCGTCTCGGCGCTCAACACCCCGCCCCGGGCATTCATCAGAGTCTGCAACACCGCAAACTCCTTCGGGCTAAGACGCACGAACCTGCCATCCCGATAGACCTCCCTACGAAAGGCATCCAATCTGATGCCATGGGACTCCAATACCGGTTCGCGGGCGGGTTGGTTACGTCTTTCCAGGGCGCGCAGCCGGGCCACCAATTCAGGGAACTCGAAGGGCTTGATCAAGTAGTCGTCGGCGCCCAGCTCAAAACCCGATACCCGATCCCCCAGGCTGCGGGCCGCGGTGAGCATCAGCACCCGCACCTCGGGGTGTTCGCTGGCCAGCCGGGCACAAACCTCGTCGCCATGGACGATCGGTAGGTCACGGTCGAGAATCACCACATCGTAACTGTTGCAGCCGACCTGTTCGAGAGCCGCCGCCCCGTCATTGACCACATCCACGGCCATCGAGGCCCGCCGCAATCCGGTCGCGATCGCGTCGGCCAGAAAGCTCTCGTCCTCGACCACCAGCACCCGCACGCCAGCCACCTTTCTACCCAATGAGAACCGGCACCCCTTAGGCACGATACCGCCACGATGTTGTCGCAACATAAAGACTTTCCTGAACGTTGTCGCAACATCTCCTCTGATTGGCTTGCCGCATCCGCACGGAGGGTCCGGCGCGGATTCTGTTGTAGGAGTGTCATGAAGAAGACCGGAATCACCACCACGCTGGCCGTCGGAGCAATCTGTCTGGCCGGGCTGCTGACCGGATGCGCAGGTGGTAGTTCAACATCAAACGACACCGCCAGCGCCTCGGCAGTCGACGCCTACGCACTGAAATTTGCCCAGTGCATGCGCGAAGCGGGCTTCAACATGCCCGACCCCGGCAGCCCCGAAGAAAAGAACTACCAGCCCGAAGGGGATCCGGAAGCCTTCAACGAAGCCGTGCAGCAGTGCTCCAACAAGCTCGGCCCCGCGCCCGGAGCAGAAGCCACTGTCGGCAACGACCCAGAGATCTATGAGAGGTCGGTCAAGGCCGCCCAGTGCCTGCGTGAGCAGGGCTATAACGTTGCCGATCCGGAACCCGGCCGAGGCCTGACCCTGCCGGATGTGCCGCCGGAGGCGATCGAGAAGTGCTTCGCCGATCAGGAAACGGCCAAGTGATGCCGGCAGATTACGACAACACCGCGGAGACCGAGGTGAACGATTCATCCGCAAACCGGCGACCAGTCCTCACCAGACGCCGAGTACTGGGCACCGCGGCACTAGCGGTCGCCCTGCTGGGCGGTGGCACCTGGGCCGGAACCATCACGGGGGTGCTGCCCCCCAAGTCCGCCCAGGCGGCCCCCAGTTCCACATTCAGCGGCGCCACCGAGCAGATCACCCGCGGTGTGCTGGCCGGTGAGACCAGCGCCAGTGGCACCCTGCGGTTCTCCGATCCGCGTGCCCTGAAGTCGTCCTTCGACGGAGTGGTGACCCAATTGCCCACCCCGGGAACGGTGCTGCACCACGGTGACAAGCTCTACCAGGTAGCAGACCGGGCCGCCTATCTGATGGGGGGCACGATACCCGCCTGGCGGGATTTCGACATCTCCATGAAGGACGGGGAGGATATTCGTCAGTTGGAGAATGGGCTGCGTATCCTCGGCTTCTTCACCGATGAGCCCGACAACCGGTTTGACTGGGTCACTGCCAACGCGGTCACCAGATGGCAGAAGGCGATGGGCATGGAGCAGACCGGCAGAATCCCATTGGGGACCATCCAGTTCGCCGACGGGGACATCCGGGTGGGCACGCTCAGTGCCCGGGTGGGCGACCGGACGGGCGCCGATGCCGCCTTGTACAACGTGACCAGCGCCAATCAGGTGGTAGACGCCAATCTGAAACTGGCCGATCAGAACCTGGCCGTGGTGGGCAACAAGGTCAACCTGCGGCTACCCGGCGGGGTGAACACCACCGGTACCATAACCTCGGTCGGCACGCCAACCGAGAAATCCGGCAGCGGCGACAACAAGGAGCGGGTGATCCCGATCACCATCACCCCCGACGATCTGTCGGTGACCGCGCCGTTGCAGGAATCCTCATTGACCATCGGCCTGCCCAGCGAACGCCGCGAGAACGTGCTGTCGGTGCCGGTTGGTGCCCTGCTTGCCCTCACCCCAAGCCAATTCGGTGTCGAGATCGTGCACGAGGACGGCACCACCCAGAAGGTGCCAGTCACCACCGGGCTGTTCGCCGCCGGCCGGGTCGAGATTTCGGGCGAAGGCATCAGCGAGGGCCAGCGCGTGGTGGTACCACAGCGATGAGCGATCTGCTGTGTGTCCGCGATGTCCAGCGCAGCTATGGAGAACCGCCGGTAGCGGCCTGCGCCGGGGTGTCGTTCACGGTACAGGCCGGTGAGTTCGTTGCGATCGTCGGGCCAAGCGGGTCGGGCAAATCCACCCTGCTGAACCTGATCGGTACCCTGGACCGACCCGACTCCGGGGTGGTGGAGATCGCGGGCGTAAACGTCGGCAAGCTCTCCGACGCCCAGCTGTCGGGGCTGCGGGCTCACCAGATCGGCTTCGTCTTCCAGCAATTCCATCTCTCCGAGGGAGTCACGGCACTGGACAACGTGGCCGACGGGTTGCTGTATGTCGGAGTGCCGCTCGCCGAACGGCGGGAACGAGCCGCTCGCGCGCTGCGCCGGGTCGGATTGGAGCATCGCCTAGAGCACCGCCCCCATCAGCTGTCGGGTGGCGAACGGCAGCGGGTAGCCATCGCCCGGGCAGTGGTGGGCGAACCACCGCTGCTATTGGCCGACGAGCCGACCGGCAATCTCGATTCGGTATCCGGGGCATCCATCGTGGAATTGCTGCATGAACTCAATGCCCAGGGCACCACCATCATCGTCATCACCCACGACAACGAGCTCGCAGCCCGGCTACCGCGTCGGGTGGCCATCCGGGATGGCCGGATCGTCAGCGACTCCGCTCGGCAGGAGGCCGACCATGAAACCAACTGAACTCATCTGCCTGGCTCGGCTACGATTCGCCGACATGCTGCGGCTGGGCGGCACCGGGCTGCGTACCCGCCCCACCCGGGCGATCCTGTCAGCACTCGGCATCGCGATCGGGATCGCAGCCATGATCTCCGTGGTCGGGGTGTCCTCGTCCAGCCGGGCCGATCTGACCCGCCAGCTGGACACCCTGGGCACCAACCTGCTCACCGCCACTGCCGGCCAGGACTTCTCGGGCAAGAGCACCCGGCTACCAGCCGATTCAGTCGGCAAACTCAGCCTGATCGACGGGGTCCAACAGGTCAGTTCCACCGGGCGGGTTGGTACCCCGGTCTACCGCAGTTCGCTAAGCGAAAAGGAGGCCACCGGTGGCATCAGCACCCAGGCAGCGGATCTGTCCCTGCTGGACGTCGTGGCCGGTGAGGTGGCCAGCGGCAGCTGGCTGAACCAGGCCACCGCCAGCTATCCGGCCACCGTGCTCGGCGCCAATGCCGCGCAACGACTCGGGGTGGTCAAACCCGGTACCCAGGTCTGGCTGGGCGGCACCTGGTTCACCGTGGTCGGGATCCTCAAACCTGTGGCCCTGGCCCCCGAATTGGACAATGCGGCGCTGATCGGGCAGCAGACCGCCACCCAGCTGTTTGGTCACGATGGTCGCCCGAGTACCGTCTACCAACGCAGCCAGAACGACAAAGTGGAGCAGGTCCGCAAGCTGATCGCGCCCACCATCGCCCCACAGCAACCCAATACCGTGCAGGTCTCCAGGCCATCGGACGCGCTGGCCGCCAAGAATGCCGCAGACAAGACCTTCACTGCCCTGCTGGTTGGGGTTGGTTCGATCGCCCTGCTAGTGGGCGGCATCGGGGTCGCAAACACCATGATCATCTCGGTGCTTGAGCGTCGCCGCGAGATCGGGTTGCGCCGGGCCCTGGGAGCGATGCGCAAGCATATCCTGGCCCAGTTCCTGGCCGAGGCGCTGTTATTGGCCGGGCTGGGTGGCCTGCTAGGTGCCCTGATCGGTGCCGCCGTCACCGCGGTGATGGCTGCTCTGAACCATTGGCCGTACTCGCTGCCACCCCTGATGGTGGCATTGGGACTCGGAGTCACAATCGCGATTGGGGCGCTAGCGGGATTGTACCCGGCGATCCGGGCGGCCCGCACCCCACCGACCGCTGCCTTGAACTCGCAATGAGCCGGCGCCTGGGCTGACACCAGAACCGGCCGGCCGAGACTGCCCGGGTAGCTCGCATCCCGACCCGGCGGTCTCGGCCCAGACGTTTTACGAACCCCGATTGGGCATTCCCACAAGCCCTCTAGGATGAGTTGCACACGCGACCGCCGGCGAGGAGTACCGATGAACACCGTGCATCCACCGACTTTGGAGATCGAGTCGCTGGCCGACTGGGATGCCCACATCGACGGTGCCGAACACATCGGTGGCTGGGTGATACAGTCGGTCGATCTGGCGGCCAGAGCCGCGGACCTAGCCCGAGTGCGGGTCGATGGTGCGCTGTTCCTGGGCTGCGAGTTGCCGGACGAGAGCCGGGACGGCCTGCTGGAACGCGGTGCGCTGATCTTCCCGCGGCTACCCAATCTGCCATTCAACCCCTACCGGGCGATGCTCTACTCCCCCACCGAGCTCTACGACGCGGTACTGGCCGGACGGCTCTACCCACAAACCCGCGACGCCCAGATCTACGGTTGGGCCAGGTCCGTCCTGGAGCCGACACCACTGGCCGAATCCCTGGCGATGACGCTGCATGACCATGCCATCACCGACGCGCTGGCCGAGCAATTGACCGGCATCGCGCCCACCAGCATCGTCGGGCTGATGGGCGGCCATGCCCAGCAACGTGGCAGCGATGCCTATATCGGTTCGGCGCGGCTCGCCGCCCAACTCACCCAGGCCGGTTTCACCATCCTGACCGGAGGCGGGCCGGGCGCCATGGAGGCCGCGAATCTGGGCGCTAGGCTAGCCGGCCAATTCGCCGTCTTGAGCGAGGCCATCGCCCAGCTCGGCACCACGCCCGACTATGCCGGAGCCGAGACGCTGTGGGTGGCCGCCGCGCTACAGGTCCTGGCCCAGACCCGGGCGACGGGCCGCTCGATCGGCATCCCGACCTGGTTCTACGGCCACGAGCCCACCAATGTCTTCGCCTCGACCATCGCAAAATACTTCAGCAACGCCTTGCGCGAGGACATCCTGTTGCGCTACTGCCGCGGCGGAATCGTCTACCTGCCGGGGGCAGCCGGCACCGTACAGGAGGTCTTCCAGGCGGCCACCGCCAACTACTATTCGGCAGACCCCGAGCAGGTCTGCCCGATGGTCTTCGTCGGTGTCGAGCACTGGACGAGCAAACTGCCGGTCTGGCCGCTGATCAGCGCGCTGGGCCAGGACCGCACCATGGGCGAACGCCTGTGGCTGGTAGACGATGTCGACGATGCGGTCGCCCACCTGATCGGCCAGCCGCCGGAAGACTGATCCCATCGGCTGTCGTCTGCCGGGCGAGCCACGGCATCGGAGGATCACCGGTCCGGCTGGCCGGATCCGGCAGCAGTCTCAGCGGGAGCCGTCGTCCAGCTTCGCGGCAAGTTGACCGCAGGCACCGTCAATATCCCGGCCGCGGGTCTCGCGCACCGTGACCGGCACGCCTGCCCTTTCCAGACGACCGGCAAAGCCACGTTCCGTTTCGGGACGCGAGGCAGTCCATCGGCTGCCCGGAGTGAGATTGAGCGGGATCAGATTGACGTGATACCAGCCCCAATCGCCGCGTTCGGACAGCCGCCTGGCCAACAGGTCAGCCCGCCAGGCCTGGTCGTTGACATCCCTGATCAAGATGTACTCGATGCTCACCCGCCGGCGCGTCACACGCGCATACTCCCAGGCGGCATCCAATACCTCGGCCACCTTGAAATGACGGTTCAACGGCACCAGTTCGTCGCGCAGCTCATCGTCGGGGGCGTGCAGCGATACCGCCAGGGTGACCGGCAGCCCTTCGCCGGCCAGCTGCCGGATGCGGGGCACCATGCCCACCGTGGAAACGGTCAGCCCGCGGGCACCGATCCCTAGTCCATCGGGTAGTGGGGTATGGATCTGACGCACCGCCGCCAGCACCGACCGGTAATTGGCCAGCGGCTCCCCCATACCCATGAAGACGACGTTGTTGATCCGACCGATACCGCCGGGCAGTTCCCCGCCGGCCAGCCTGCGTACCGCATCGTATACTTGCCAGGCGATCTCACCGGCACTCAGATTACGCTGCAGCCCACCCTGCCCGGTGGCACAGAAGGGGCAGGCCAAACCGCAGCCGGCCTCGGAAGAGATGCAGATGGTGGTCCGGCTTGGATAGCGCATGATGACCGATTCGACGACGACTCCGTCGAAAGCCCGCCATGCGGTCTTGATGGTGGCGCCGTGGTCGGCCAGCTGTTCACGAACCGGAACGAGCAATATGGGGAAGAACGCCGCCGCGACCGGTTCCCGGGCGTCGGCAGGCAGGTCGGTCCAGTTGGCCGGGTCCGGGGCCAGCCGGCTAAACCACTGGTTCGAGATCTGCCGCGCCCGGAAGGCGGGCAACCCCAGCTTGCGAACCTCCTCGACGCGTCGAATGGGGTCCAGATCCATCCAGTGGGTTGATGGCCGGCGACGGGCAGCCACCGGCCCGGCGGTGAGATCCAGTGGCGGAACGGCTGATGGCTGGGCTACGGTCATGTCTTCGAGTCTGCCCGATGGCGATCGGGCATGTCGTCGGCCGCGCTGGAGGATGGGCTGGACTTGCAGGCCACCCGCCATTCGCCGTCAGGCAACAGGCCCCGTGCCAGCCTCCGCCTAACAGCTGGCCGGAACCGGCTCGCCGATTTGGTCAGTGCACCAGCAGCAGCATCGCCGCCCAGGCGATGGGGGCGGCCACCAGTAGGGAGTCCAGCCGGTCCATCGCCCCACCGTGACCGGGCAGCAGCCTGCTCATATCCTTCAGCCCGGTGTCGCGCTTGATCATCGACTCGATCAGATCCCCGACCGCGCCGCTCACGGCCAGCAGGACGCCGATCAGCGCGCCCGCCCACCAGTGGGCGCCGATCAGCGCGGGGGCCACCAGCGCGCCGATCAGCCCGGTCACCGCCACGCCACCGGCCAATCCCTCCCAGGTCTTACCGGGGCTGATGTGTGGGGCGATCTTGTGCCGGCCGAGGAACGAACCCACCAGATAGGCGCTGGTATCGCCGCACGGCACCAGAATGAAATAGCAGATCACCCGCAGATTGCCCTGCGGCTGGGCGAGCAGCAGGATCAAACTGCCCAGCAACAGCGGCAGATATGCGATGGTGAACAGGCTCGCAGCCCCATCGGCTAGATAGCCCCGTACCGGTCCGCGCAGCCGCCCGATCAGGCTGGCAATCACCATCAGCGCCAGCCCGGCGAGTAACGCGGCCCCAGCCGGCAACGGCCCAGCCCGCAGGGCAACCACGTGGCTGACCACGAAGGTCACCGGCGCACCTATCAGCACCGGGGTGAAGACGGCATTGAGGCGTACCTTGTTGAGTGCACTGGTGATCTCGAAGCTCCCGGCCACCACCGAGGCCACCAGAAAGACGATGAAACCCCATTGCCACCACAGCAGGGTACCCACGATCCAGGCGTACAGCACCACCCCGACCGCGATAGCCACCGGAAGGTTACGCCGCACCGTTTGGTTCGCCGGCTGCGGAACCGGATGCTGGGCAGCCTGCGCCCCGGTGGGTTCGCTCACCTCAGACCGCCATCAATTCGGCCTCTTTGGCCTTCAACAGCTCATCGACCGCCTCGACAGACTTCTTTGTCTCCTCGTCCAGCTTCTTCTCGGCGCGCTTGGCCTCGTCCCCACCGATCTGCTTGTCTTTCTCCGCCTTCTTGACCGCATCCACCGCATGGCGCCGGACATTGCGCAGCGCGACCCGGGCCTCCTCGGCCTTGGCCTTGACGATCTTGATGTACTCCTTGCGCCGTTCCTCGGTGAGTTCGGGCAGCACAACCCGGATCGAGGTGCCATCCGAGGCCGGATTGACGCCCAGGTCGGAATTGCGGATCGCCTTCTCGATCGCGTTCATCGCGGACCGATCGTAGGGGGTGATCAGCATCACCCGGGGTTCGGGGGATTGGAAAGTCGCCAGCTGCTGAAGCGGAGTGGGTGTGCCATAGTACTCTGCCTCGATCTTGTTGAACATCGCCGGATTGGCACGTCCAGTCCGCACCGTTGCGAAATCCTGTCTGGCGAACTCGATGGCGGCCGCCATCTTCCTGCTGGCTTCCTTTAAGGTTGCGTCGATCACTTCGGGTCCTTCCGGTGTCCTGGTAGTGAGGCTAGCGGGTATCACTCAGGCATGCACCCGGGTTCCGATACGCTCCCCGGCGATGGCACGTCCGATGTTTGATTCATCGTCCAGGCCAAAGAACAACATATCGAGGTTGTTGTCGCGGGCCAGGCTGATCGCCGTGGCGTCGGCAACCTTGAGGTCCTTTGCGAGGAACTCGTCGAAGGTGAGTTCCTCGTAGCGGTGCGCGGCCGGGTTGGTCTTTGGATCGCTGTCGTATACCGCGTCCACGCCGTTCTTGCCCATCAGCAGAACCTGGGCCTTGATCTCCAGGGCCCGCTGGGCGGCCACGGTGTCGGTGGAGAAGTAGGGCATCCCGGAGCCGGCGCCGAAGATCACCACCCGGCCCTTCTGCATATGCCGTTCGGCCCGCCGCGGGATATATGGCTCGGCGACCTGGCCCATGGTGATGGCGGTCTGCACCCGGGTGTCCACGCCCAGCTTCTCCAGGAAGTCCTGCAAGGCAAGGGAGTTCATCACGGTGCCCAGCATGCCCATATAGTCGGCCCGGTCCCGGTCCATGCCGCCGCGTTGCAGTTCGGCGCCCCGGAAATAGTTGCCGCCACCGACGACGACCGCTACCTCGGCCCCATCGGAAACTACCGCCGCGATCTGCCTGGCAACCGACTGGACGATGATCGGGTCGACTCCCAACTTGCCACCACCGAAGGATTCCCCCGACAATTTCAGCAGCACGCGACGATAGGGTTCGGACATTGGCGGGCCCTCCAGATCGGGTCAAGGTTCTGGACAACTCTAGTGCCCAGTCGCCGGTGGCGGGCAGCCGGCTTGCACACCGAATCCCAGATCGCCGCGCGGCCGGCTCCGGAACGCCGGCAGGCGGCGAAACCGTACCGCGGGTGCGGGGTCAGTCCCCGACCGCGAATCGCACGAAGCCTTCGATGGTCACCCCGGCCTCCTCGGCCAGCTTGCCGACAGTCTTGTTCTCCTCCGAGATCGACTGCTGCTCCAGCAGGCAGGCATCCTCGAAGAAGGCGTTGAGCCGGCCCTCGACGATCTTCGGGATGATCCTGTCCGGTTTGCCCTCCTCCTTGGCGGTCTCGGTGGCGATGCGCCGCTTGCGTTCGATCACCTCGGCGGGCACATCCGCCCGGCTGACATAGTCCGGACGCATCGAAGCGATCTGCAGCGCGGCGGCGTGCACGAAATCCTCGTCGTCCCCCTCATACTCGACCAGGACCCCGACCTGTGGGGGCAGGTCCTGACTGCGCCGGTGCAGGTAGGTATGCACATTGCCATCGAACCGGGCGACCCGGGCCAATTCCAGTTTCTCGCCGATCTTCGCCTCCAGGGCAGCGATCGCCCCGGCGACGGTGCCCGACCCGAGCGGCAGTTCCAGTGCCTGCACGGCATCGCTCGCCTTGCCCTGGTCGACCGCGGCAGCGATCGCCGCGGCCAAGGAGACGAACTCCTGGTTCTTGGCCACGAAATCGGTCTCGGAACCAAGCTGGATCAGCGAAGCCCCGGTGGCCGCCACCAGACCATTGTTGGCGGCCCGGTCGCTGCGCTTGGCGGCCTTGGCGGCGCCGGAAGCCCGCAGCAATTTTGCGGCCCGCTCGAAATCGCCCTCGGCCTCGGTCAGGGCCTTCTTCGCGTCCATCATGCCGGCGCCGGTCTGGTCGCGCAGCTTCTTCACATCGGTGGCGGAAATAGCCATTTGGTTTCCTTCTTGCGGTTTGGATCGGTCAAATCACTTGTCGGCTGGGCTTTGCGGGGCGGCAGCCACCGACTCGGCAGGCGCCACGGCGCTCTCCCCCGGATGCTCGGCCGGAGCCGGTTCGGCTGCGCCCAGCAATTCACGTTCCCAATCCGGCATCGGCTCGGCCTCGGCCTGCTCGCCATAGCTGCGAGAACGCTTCATCAGTCCATTGGCGACCGCATCGGCGATGATCCGGGTGAGCATAGCCACCGAACGGATGGCGTCGTCATTGCCCGGAATCGGGTAGTCCACCTCATCGGGGTCGCAGTTGGTATCAAGAATGGCGATCACCGGGATACGCAACTTACGGGCCTCGTCGATGGCCAGATGCTCCTTCTTGGTGTCCACCACCCAGACCGCCTGCGGGGTGCGGCCCATATCGCGGATACCGCCCAACGATTTTTCCAGTTTGTCCTTCTCGCGGCGCAATCCCAGCAGTTCCTTCTTGGTCAATCCACCGGGCACGACATTCTCCAGATCCATCGACTCAAGTTCCTTGAGCCGGCCGATCCGCTTCGAGATGGTCTGAAAATTGGTCAGCATGCCGCCCAGCCACCGCTGGTTGACATAGGGCATGCCCACCCGGGTGGCCTGCTCGGCGATGGCTTCCTGGGCCTGCTTCTTCGTCCCGACGAACAGCACCTGCCCACCACGACCGACGATCTCGGAAACGTAGGCATAGGCCCGGTCGATATAGGTCAGCGACTGACGCAGGTCGATGATGTAGATGCCGTTGCGCTCATTGAAGATGAAGCGCTTCATCTTCGGGTTCCACCGCCGGGTCTGATGCCCGAAGTGGACGCCATTCTCCAAAAGCTGGCGCGTGGTTACGACGGCCACGATCGATCCTTTCCGCGACCGCCCAAGAGCCCTTTGCGGCCCGCCCGGGGCGGTCAATGTCGTGGGCGCCGAAGCGCCCGGCCTGGTTTGACCGGCACCGGGTCTCGGTGCCGCCTGATGCACCAACTCACCCCGCCTACAGCCGACGGCGCAGGACCGTGGGATGAGTTCCGGACACGGGCAACCGGGAAGATGCATGCGATGTCGGCCCGCATTCGCAGACCGCACCCCCATGGTAATCTGCTGCGCCACCCGGCGCCAAGCTGAGCCGGTTCCGAGCCCGGCCGGTGACCGGATGGAGATCCACAGCCACGGCTGGGCCAGCCCAATCATTAGGCCGGGCAGTCCTGCCGCCCAGCGATCCTGCCGGCCGGCAGGGCGAAAGCCCCATGACTTATCCACAGTCGGGGCTTCACCTGGCAGATCGCGGCCGCGCCGCGAACGATCCCGATATGCTCCCATCGCCGTCGATATCGCGTTCGATCCAACTGCTTGGCATCCTGGTGGCTGCCGGGCTGTTGCTCGGCGCTCCGCACGCGATCTCCTGGGCCGAGGATGCCGATCGCCGGGCGCCATTGCCCGGGCGAGTACTACGCACCTTCGAGGTGGGTGAGTTCGATTGGCAACCCGGCCATCGCGGGGTCGATCTGGCCGGGACGCCAGGTGAGCTCGTCCGGGCCGCGGCAGCAGGGCAAATCGGTTGGGTGGGAGCGATCGACGGGGTGCCGATGCTCAGCATCCAGCACCCGGACGGGGTACGCACCACCTATCAGCCCGTCACCGCCATCGTGCCCGTCGGCACACAGGTGCAGGCCGGCACCCCGATCGGCAGTCTGGAAGCCGGGCACTGTGGCCCGGAAACCTGCCTGCACTGGGGCGTTCGCGAAGGAGAACGCTATCTCGACCCGATGCGGTGGCTGAGCAGCGGGTCCGATGGCGAGGTGCGGCTGTTGCCCCGGGATGCCACCCCCCGCCAGCTGCCGCCGGGTTCGCGGGCCGACCCGACGGCAGAATTGCCCATTCCAGGTGACCTGCCGGTGGCCGGCCCGATCACCGCGGGTTTCGGTGGCCGGATCAATCCGATCAGTGGTCTGACGGAGTTCCACGACGGGGTGGACATCGGCGCACCCTGCGGTACCCCAGTCCAGGTGCTGTGGCCCGGCACGGTCAGTTTCGTCGGCACCGCGGGCGGCTTTGGTCTACGGGTCGAGGTGGTGCATGCCGGCGGCCGAGGCAGCTCATACTCACACCTATCCGCAATCGACGTCTCGGTCGGTCAACAGCTGACGGCCGGGGCAGCCGTCGGAGCGGTCGGCACCACGGGCTACTCGACCGGCTGTCACCTGCACTATTCGGTGACTCAGGACGACCGCACGGTCGACCCGCTAGGCGCGCGGTGAAAACCGGTGACACGCCGATCTGCCACCGCGGCGGGTGACCAGCCGACCAAGCGCCGAGCGGGTAGGCGGCCCGACCCGATACCCGGCACGCCGGTCAGGCCCTGGGATGCGCCTGCTGGTAGACCCTGCGGAGTCGTTCGCTGGTCACCCGCGTATAGATCTGGGTGGTGGCCAGGGAGGCGTGGCCAAGCATCTCCTGAACACTGCGCAGGTCGGCGCCACCCTCCAGCAGATGGGTGGCCATGGCGTGGCGCAACCCATGCGGGCCGATATCGGGGGCCTCCGGAACCGCACGCATGGCCTGGTGCACGACGCGCCGGGCCACCCGCTGGTCCAGCCGGCCGCCGCGTTCTCCCAGAAACACCGCCACGCCAGAGGAATCCCCGGCCAACTCGCCACGGCGCAGCAACCAGGCATCCAGCGCACGCAGCGCCGGCAGCCCGAGCGGCACGCTTCGCTGCTTGTTGCCCTTGCCCAGCACCCGCGCCAGTCGCCGGTCCCGGTCGATATCCGGCAGGTCGAGACCGCACAATTCGCCGACCCGCAATCCCGAGCTGTACAACACCTCAAGAATGGCGGCATTGCGAATCCCCAAGGGGCTGTCGTCGGTTGCGGCAGCATCCAACACGGCGGCCAGCAAGGTATCGACATCGCCTCGGGTGAGGGTATTGGGCAATCGATGAGGCACCTTCGGCGACTTCAGGCCAGCCGCGGGGTCCTCGGCAACGAGTTGCGCCCGAACCGCCCAGCGGAAGAAGACCCGGATTGCCCCGCTACGCCGCTGCAAGGTGGCTGGGGCCAGACCAGCGGCATGCTGAACGGCCAGCCAGCGCCGCAGATCGGACAGTGTGACCCGGTCGAGCCGGTGGATACCCCGCATCATCAGGAACTCGAATAGGCCGGTCACATCGCCCAAATAGGCTCGCAAGGTGTGTTCGGAACGGTTGCGCTCCAGACGCTGCGAGTCGGCGAAACCCGCCAACGCCGCGGCGAACGCCACCGGCAGCCCATCGATCGAGCACTCGGACACGGCACCCCCTCGGATCCAGCTTGCCCGATGCCGGCGCCCAATCGGCGCAATACCGATCATGTCGGCTAGGTTTGTGGGCGCGTGCAGGCAACATGCGCGACTGAGATGAGGAAGGGTCAGATGCCGACGCCAGGAGAATGGGCGGCCAAGGGCAAGGTGCGCCGGATAACGCGGTGGGACGAACCTGTGATGCGGCGCCAGACGCAACCGGTCACCGAGTTCGGTCCTGAGTTGCACGATCTGGTGGCGGATATGTTCGCCACGATGGCGGTGGCGGAGGGCGTGGGCTTGGCCGCCCCCCAAATCGATGTCAGCCTTGCGGTCTTCATCTTCCTCTGCCCCGACGAGAACGACAGACTTCGCCAGGGCGTGGTCTGCAACCCCGAGATCATCCTGCCCGAGGGCCGGGAGCGCCGGCTGGATGCCACCGAGGAGGGCTGCCTGAGCTGGCCGGGAGCCTACCAGCCACTGGCCCGGCCCGACTTCGCCATCTGCACCGGAGTGGACGAGAATGGTGCACCCGTGCGCATCGAGGCGACCGGCCTGCTGGCTCGCTGCGTCCAGCACGAGACCGACCATCTGAAGGGCATGGTCTTCGGGGATCGCCTGTCCAACAGGGCGCGGCGTCTGCTCGATCGGCAGAAGGCGGAACTGGCCCCGCTGTATCCGGACGACTGGCCGATCACCCCCCGCCGCTCCCCCGGCCAAACCGACAATCGCTCATAGCGGGTGGGTGCGGACGCCGGCAGGCCCCGTCCGAGCCAACCGCCGGGCCATTCCGGGCGACGACTCGGCCGGCCGAGTCCCGATAGCGGTTTGCGGAAACCTGCTCGATCCCCTCGGCCGGGCACGAACCAGCTGGGCCCGGCCGATTCCGCGGAAGGCCGCCCATGCCGGGCAAACCGACCGGCCTCCCCCGCCGGTTACCGGCCGGCCGGGATTGCCGATCATCCCACCCGGTGATCGGGTTCTCCTCGGTCGCCGGCGCACCGCTAGGCTCGCGTCGTGTCGAGAGACTTTGAACTGACGCGTCACAACGGACGAGACGTAGTACGCATCGGGGTGCGTGGCCGGGATGTGCTCAGCAACCCGATGATCAACTTTGGCACCGCTTTCACCGCCGGACAACGCGCCGCCCTGGGTCTGACCGGGCTGCTGCCCAGCGCGGTCACCAGCATGGATGCCCAACTGCGCCGAGTTCACCGGCAGTTCGCCGATGAACCGTCCGATATCGCCAAATACATCTTCCTGAACACGATGCAGGACCGCAATGAGACCTTGTTCTACCGGCTGCTCACCGAGAACATCGAGGAGATGCTGCCCATCGTCTACACCCCGACCATCGGCAAAGCCATCCAGGAATACTCTCACTGGTTCCACAAGCCGCGTGGGGTATATCTGGATATCGACAACCCCGACGGCATCCGGGATGCCCTGCTGGCCGACGGTCAGGGCCCAGACGACATCGACCTGATCGTGGTCACCGACTCTGAAGGCATCCTGGGCATCGGCGACCAGGGGGTGGGCGGCGTCGCCATCACCGTGGGCAAGCTCAGCGTCTATGTAGCCGCCGCCGGCATACACCCGCATCGAGCGCTCCCGGTGGTCCTGGATACCGGCACCGACAACCTTGATCTGCTCAACGAACCCGCCTACCTAGGAGTACGGCATTCCCGGGTGCGTGGTCCGCAATATGACCAGTTCGTGGACCGCTTCGTGACCGAGGTGAAATCCTGCTTCCCCAATGCCCTATTGCACTGGGAGGACTTCGCCGCCGACAATGCCCATCGCTTGTTGCAGCGCTACCGCGAAGAGATCTGTTCGTTCAACGACGATATCCAGGGCACCGCCGCGGTAGTGGTGGCCGCCGTGCTGTCGGCGGTGAACGCCACCCACACCAGGCTAGCCGAGCACCGCATCGTCATTCATGGTGCCGGCACGGCCGGAGTCGGCATCGCCCACCTGCTGGCCGACGTCATGGTCTCCCAGGGCATGACCCGCGAAGAGGCCATGCAACGTTTCTGGGGACTGTCCAGCCACGGCCTGTTGATTGAGGGCGGCCGGGTCCGGGACTTCCAGGCACCCTTCGCCCGTCCCGCAACAGAACAGGAGGGTTGGCTGCTGGACAATCCCGGCGAGTATGGATTGGCCGATGTGGTGCGCAATGTGCGACCAACCATTCTGATCGGCGCATCGGCCCAGGCGGGTAGTTTCACCGAGCCCATCATCCGCGAGATGACCAGCTATTGCGACAAGCCGATCATCATGCCGCTGTCGAACCCGACCGCTAAGGCCGAGGCTACCCCCGCGGAGCTTTTAACCTGGACCGACGGGCAGGCACTCATCGCCACCGGATCGCCCTTCTCCCCGGTGACACACAATGGCACTCGCTTCGACATTGCCCAGGCAAATAACGCCCTGATCTTCCCGGGCATCGGCCTGGGCGTGATCACCTGCCGGGCCAAACGGGTGACCGACACCATGATCGCCGCGGCCGCCAGCGCGGTTGCGGCCACCGCCGCCGACCGGCGGCTGGGCGCCTCCCTGCTGCCGGCGATGACCCAGCTGCGGGCGATTTCGGCCCGGGTAGCCGTGGCCGTGGCCCAGACGGCGATCGCCGAAGGCTTGGCCGGCCGGGAACTGGTCAACCCCATCCAGGAGGTTTACGAGGCCATGTGGCAACCCTCCTACCCCCAGGTCGAGGTGATCTGACCAGCGGCTCGCTGGCACCCAGCCGGGCCTAGCGCATGGCAGGCGACCGCGGTCGCTGCGGCCACATTCAGCGAATCGACCCCGCGATACATCGGTATCCGGACGATCGCGTCCGCACGCTCAAGCCACTGAGGGCTCAACCCGTCGCCCTCGGTACCCACCAGCAGGGCCAGGCGGCCGGGATCGGCCGCCTGAGCGGCCGCGAATTGCCCCAGGGGTATCGCATCGGGTTGCAACGCCATCGCGACCAGTCGGAAACCGCTGGCCCGTAGTAGCTCAAGATCGGCCAACCAGTCGGTCATCCGCGCCCAGGGCAGCGCGAAGACCGCCCCCATGGAGGTCTTGATCGCTCGTCTGTAAAATGGATCGGCGGCCCGCGGCGCCAACAGCACCCCATCCCAGCCCAGCCCGGCTGCGCTGCGGATGATGGCTCCCACGTTGGCGTGGTCCACGATGTCCTCGCAAACCACCAGCCGCTGCGCGGTGCATAGCTCGGTCAACCAGCTCCCCGGGCGCCGGTGCATGGCCGCCAGTGCACCTCGGTGCACATGGAAGCCGGTCACCTGTTCGGCCAGTTCCAGGCTCACCACGTAGACCGGCACGTCGACACCGGCCAACAGATCGGCCAGGCCAGCCAGCCAGCGCTCGGCCAGCAGGAAACTGCGTGGCGCATACCCGGCGGCCAGCGCACGACGAATGACCTTGGCACCCTCGGCGATGAACAGGCCCGCCTGGGTTTCTACCCGGCGGCGCAGCGAAGCGTCCCGCAATGACACATAATCGGCCAGCCGCTCGTCTGCCGGGGAAGTGACCCTGATCGTCTGTGCCATGAACCGCGATCCTAGACCTTCAGCCATCGACCGGCGGGCCGGGCGCGCGTTCGGGGCCGCTGCCCCGGCCCGTATGGTTGAGTAGGTGAACGCAGGAATAGGGCATGGTCCACGACGAGCCGACTGGTTCCTGATCGGCATCGTTTCTGCGGCCGCGCTGGCCATTATGCTGCCTGCCCGAGGCGCCGCAGTGCCGGCCATCGACTGGACCTCGCGCAGCACCATCGCCGTCCTGTTCTTCGTTTATGGCGTACGGCTGGAACCAGCCGAGACCATCGCCGGTCTGAAACACTGGCGACTGCACGCGTCGATCCTGTCGTTCACCTACCTGGCGTTTCCGCTGGTGGCCATCGCGTTGCGTCCGCTCACGCCGGGCCTATTGAGCCCAGACAGCTATCGTGGCATCGCTTACCTGTGCCTACTGCCATCCACGGTGCAAAGTTCCATCAACTTCACCTCCATCGCCCGCGGCAACGTGGCGGGAGCCATCGTGAGCGCTTCGGTCTCGAACCTGCTCGGGGTTTTCCTTACCCCGGCCCTGGCGATCGTGGTGATGAGCGCCACCGGCCTACGGCTGGATGCTTCCGCCTTCTGGGACATCTCCGCCCAGATCCTGCTGCCCTTCGTACTGGGTCAACTGTCGCGGCGCTGGACGGCCGATTTCGTGGCCCGTCATCCCAAACTGAAACTATTCGATCAGGCCACCATCCTGCTCGTGGTCTACAAGGCTTTCAGCCAGGGCATGCGTTCCGGCGTCTGGCAATCCACCGGCTGGTACGACATAGCGACCATCCTGTTGCTGGCCTGCCTGATCCTGGCCGGCTTCCTGACCCTAACCTGGCAGGTGGCCGGCTGGTTTGGGTTCAACCGGCGCGACCAGATCGCCATCCAGTTCTGTGGTACCAAGAAGTCGCTGGCCACCGGAGTCCCGATGGCGGCGGTGCTGTTTCCCGCCGACCAGGTAGGCATCATCGTGCTGCCCCTGATGATCTTTCATCAAGCCCAGTTGATGGTTTGCGGAGCACTGGCCAATCGCTATGCCCACAAGGCCACCGACTGGTTCGGGCCGGCGGTGGATCAACCCACGGAGGGTTGAGCCACCGGTTGGGGGCGTGCGGCCCGCGCCTGCCATCGCCCGGCCGTGCACTGTACCGCCAACGGTAGCCCGAAGGTGGCGGTTAACCGCTGGTCGGTGAGGGTTTCGGCGATTGGTCCGGCGGCAGTCACCTTGCCGTCGGCCAGCAACAGCACGTGCGTTATGCCGGGCGGGATCTCCTCGACATGGTGGGTGACCAACACCATGACCGGAGCCAATGGGTAGGCGCACAGCTCGGTCAAGGTTTGGATGAGAATCTCGCGCCCCGCCAGGTCCAACCCCGCACCGGGTTCATCGAGCAGCAGCAGTTCCGGATCGGTCATCAGGGCCCGGGCGATCTCGACTCGCTTGCGTTCCCCGTCGCTGAGGGTGCCGAAGGTGCGGCCCGAAAGATGCTCAACCCGCAGCAGTCGCATCAACGAACCAGCCCGGGCGTGATCGAGCTCGTCGTACTCCTCACGCCAGCGCCCCAACACCCCATGAGAGGCCGACACGATCACGTCGTCGACCAGTTCGTGGCCTGGGATACGGTTACCGATAAGCGGAGAGGCGACCCCGATGCGTGGCCGCAGCTCGAAGACATCGACCGCCCCAAGGTATTCCCCCAGCACCTGGACGACACCTTGGGTGGGATGCAACTGGGTGGCCAGCAGCTGCAGCAGGGTGGTCTTGCCGGCCCCGTTGGGCCCGATGAGCGCCCAATGCTGGCCCTCTTCGATACGCAGGTCGATGGCGTCGAGCAGGTACTTGGTACCCCGGCGCACGCTGACTGAGGCCAATTCGGCTACTGCAACCATGGTCTCGACGATACCGGCAGGCGATATCGTCCGCAGCCGGGCACCCTGAAGGTCGGCGGACAGATCGCGCACCGGGCGGATGGGGTGCGACCGGCGCTGCCCATCGGCCGCTGACTGGCCAAGGCGGTCCTCAGGCACCCGTGGAATGCAATCCCCCGTCTACATGCACCATGGTTCCGGTGGTGGCAGGGAACCAATCGCTGAGCAAGGCCACCACGGCCTTGGCGACCGGCGTGGCATCGGTGGCGTCCCAGCCAAGAGGTGCGCGCTGCTGCCACACCTCATTGAACGAGGACGCCCCCGGAATGGCCTTCTTGGCGATGGTATCGACGGGGCCGGCCGCCACCAGGTTGCATCGAATGCCGTCCGGGCCAAGGTAGCGAGCCAGGTAACGGCTGGTCGATTCCAGGGCGGCCTTGGCGACCCCCATCCAGTCATAGGTGGGCCAGCTCACCGTCGCATCGAAGGTCAGGCCCACCACCGACGAACCGGCGCCGAGCAGTTCACGCACCGCCATCGTCAGCGATTGTAGAGAATAGGCCGAGGTGTGCATCGCCACGGAAACATCGGCCCATTGCGTCTGTAGGAAGGCTCCGCCCAGCGCCCGCTCCGGGTTGGCGTAGGCAATCGAATGCACCAAACCGTCCAGGCGATCGAAACCGCGATCACGTAGCTGACCGGGCAGGGCGGCCAGTTGCCCGGCGTCGGTGACATTGAGTTCCAGCACCTCGGGCACGGGATCGAGCTTGTGTACCACCCGCCGGGTCAGGCTCATGCCCCGGCCGAAATTGGACACCACGATCTCGGCCCCCTCGGCCTGGGCAATCTGGGCCACCGCGTAGGCAATCGAGGTGTTCAACGTCACCCCGGTGATCAGCAACCTTTTGCCCGCCAGGATCCCCATGTCAATGCCCCATTCCCAGACCGCCATCCACCGGGATCACGGCCCCGGTGATGTAGCCCGCCTCATCTGATACCAGGAACCGGACGGCATAGGCCACATCGGCGATCGTACCCATCCGGCCTACCGGTATCCGCTCCGCATAGGACTTCTGGGTGGCCTCGTCCAGCACCTCGGTCATCGCGGTCTGAATGAACCCGGGAGCCACGACGTTGAATGTGATGCCTCGGCTGCCCAGTTCCCGAGATACGCTGCGTGCCATGCCGATCAACCCGGACTTGGACGCCGCATAGTTGACCTGCCCGGCCGAACCCAATAGCCCGACCACCGAACTGGTGGCCACGATACGCCCAAACCGCTGCCTCATCATGGCCCGAGTGGCACGTCTCACGACCCGGAAAACCCCACTCAGGTTGACATCGATCACCTTATCCCAGTCTTCATCGCTCATCCGCAGCAGCAAGGTGTCGCGGGTGATACCGGCATTGGCCACGAGCACCTCGACCGGGCCGAGCCGGGACTCCACCTGACCGAAGGCGGCATCCACGGCCGCGCCATCGGTGATATCGCAGGCGATGCCCAGCACCCCTTCGGGGGCCTGGTCGTTGATGTCGAGGCTGACGACCCGGTATCCGGCGTCCCGCAGGGTTTCGGCGATCGCGGCACCTATGCCCCGGCTAGCTCCGGTGATCACGGCCACGCGGCCCGTTGCAGTATTGGTGGATCGGTTCACTCCTCGAAGATACCCGCCGATGCGGCTGGGGGTCCCCGGCCCGGGGCACAAATTCTGCTGGCTCCGGTTGTGGGGTTCGGCCTGGGTTGCCTGCGGCGCCCCGACCGGTTGCGCGAGAATTGGGCCATGGATCTCGGATTGGCCGGCAGCGCCTTTCTGGTCACCGCGGCCAGCGAGGGATTGGGGTATGCCACCGCCCGGGCGCTGGTGGCCGAGGGCGCCGGGGTGCTGCTGGTGGCCCGCCGGCCGGATCGGTTGCAGTCCGCCGTGGAATCGCTGGGCGATGACCGGCGGGCGTACGGGCTGTCGGCCGACCTCGCCGACCCGGATACTGCCGACCGAGCCGTGCGGGCGGCCCAGCGGGCATTCGGTAGGCTGGATGGTGCCCTGATCAGTGTCGGTGGGCCGCCGCCCGGGCAGACGCTCGAACTGACCGACCGGCAGTGGCGCGCCGGTTTCGAGTCGGTCTTCCTTGCCGCGCTGCGCGTCATCCGCGGTGTCCTAGCGGTCAACCCGGCAGCCCGGCTCGGACTGGTGCTGTCGAGCTCGGCCCGCAGCCCGTTGCCTCGGATGGCCATCAGCAATGGGTTGCGTCCCGGACTCGCCATGCTGGTCAAGCAGCTCGCCGATGAGATCGGCCCGGCCGGCGGACGGGTTTTCGGGCTGCTACCGGGTTTCATTGCCACCCGACGTCTCATCGAACTGGATGCCACCCGAACCGATCCACAGGCCTACCGGACCACCGCGGAGGCCGCCATACCATTGCGCCGCTATGGGCTTCCCGATGAGTTCGGCCGGCTGGCGGCCTTCTTGCTTTCGGATGCCGCCAGCTATTTGACCGGCTGTCTGATCCCGGTGGATGGCGGGTTCGGACGAGCCCTGTGACCGGCGAGGCCGCCAGCGACTTCCGATCAGGCGACCCTATCGGGCCTGATAGCCATGGGGCCAAATGCCTTCCATCCCGGGTACGCCCAGCCCTCCGGGACGCAGGAGGTGCCGGTCTCGGCGATGCTGAGCCAATACCAGCCGGCCCGGCCGGTTTGAACTACCGGATCAGTCCTTCCCGCCCTTCCTGCCCTTCTTGTCCTTCTTTGGCTTCTTGTCCTTGACGGTTCGGTCCTTCTTGTCCGGTTTGTCGGTGCGATCGGCGGCTAACGCTAGCCCGGGTTGAGCATCCGGGGCACTGCCGTCACCCGGGACACCGCCATCGCCTACGGGCCCATCGTTCTGGGCAGCGGCGGGTCCCGCAACCGTGCCAGCCCGTACCCGGGCACCGCCCCGGCTGCGGAACTCCACCCCGGCCTGTTTCAGCAAACCCTGCACAAAACCATAGGATCGGCCCGAATCACTCGCGATGGCGCGGATGGACTCCCCAGCCCGATAGCGTTGCACGAAATTGTCGCAGACCTCAGTCCGAAGATCGCCGCTGATCCTCTTGCCCTTGCTGAGCTGAGCCATGTCAACTCCCTTCCCCTCAGCAGGATGACTCTGACAATATCCCCACTCCCCATCCCTTGGTGACAGTTCGATCTTGTTAGGGTGAACGAGCTAACCGAAGATTCTTTGCGCTGGTCAATACCGCTTATAAATGCGGTCTCCCCCAATGAGAGGAAATCACGCCAGGGCGACCAGATCTACATAATCCGCACTCCACAGATCCTCCACACCGTCGGGCAGCACAATCACCCGATCCGGTGCCAGTGCCTCGACGGCGCCTTCATCATGGGTAACCAGGACGATAGCGCCCCGATAACGCTGAATAGCCGATAGCACCTCGGCCCTGGAGGCGGGATCAAGATTGTTGGTGGGCTCGTCCAAGAGCAACACGTTGGCCGCCGAGACGACCAGAGTGGCCAGGGCAAGCCGGGTCTTCTCCCCACCGGACAACACCCGGGCCGGCTTGTGACCGTCATCCCCACCGAACAGGAAGCCACCCAGAACCCGGCGCGCCTCTGTCTCATTCAGCTCGGGGGCCGCCGAAAGCATGTTCTCCAAAACGGTCTGGTCGGGGTCCAATAGGTCATGTTCCTGAGCGAAGTAGCCAATCTTGAGACCATGGCCGGGAACCACCTCGCCATGTGAAGGTTCCTCCACGCCGCTCAGCAATCGCAACAGGGTGGTCTTGCCGGCACCATTGAGCCCCAGTACGACCACCCGGGAACCCCGATCGATCGCCAAATCGACCCCGGTGAACACCTCCAGGGAACCGTAGCTCTTCGACAGTTCGCTGGCCAGCAACGGAATCCGTCCACAAGGCGCCGGCGTAGGGAAGGTGATCTTGGCCACCCGATCGGCTACCCGCTGTCCCTCGGTTTCGGCAAGCAGTTTCGCCGCGCGCCGGGTCATGTTCTGGGCGGCGGTGGCCTTGGTTGCCTTGGCGCCAAGCCTCTCCGCCTGACCCAGCAACTGTGCCGCCTTGCGTTCGGCATTGTGTCGTTCGCGTCGCCGGCGTTTTTCATCGGTTTCACGTTGGGCCAGGTAGGCTTGCCAGCCCATCGAGTATTGATCCAGAGCGGTGCGGTTGGCGTCCAGATGGAACACCTTGGTTACGGTTTGGGCCAGCAATCCGGTGTCGTGGCTGATCATCATCACCCCGCCCGGATAGGTTTTGAGGAAGTCACGCAGCCAGACGACCGAGTCGGCATCCAGGTGATTGGTGGGCTCATCCAGCAGCAGGGTGTCGGCCTGGCTGAACAGGATCCTGGCCAACTCGATCCGGCGGCGCTGGCCACCCGAGAGTTCCCGCAACGGTTGATCGAGCACCCGGTCCGGCAAGTCCAGGTTCGCCGCGATCCGGGCAGCCTCGGCTTCGACGCCGTACCCGCCTGCAGCCAGCAATTCCGCCTCGGCCCGGGCATAGGACGCCATCGCACGAGCCTGTTCCTCGCCCACGGTCTGGCCCATGGCCTGCTCGTGGCGGCGCAACCGGGCCAGGATGTCGGTCAGGCCCCGGACCGAAAGGATCCGGTCCCGTGCCAGTTGCGCAGGATCGGGTTCCCCGGGGTCCTGCGGCAGATAGCCGATCTGGCCGCTGCGGGTTACCTGGCCGGCGGCTGGCAGGGCCTCGCCAGCCAGGATGCGCATCATGGTTGTCTTGCCGGCGCCGTTGCGCCCGACCAGCCCGATCGTGTCGCCGGGGTTCACTCGAAAGGTGGTGGTAGACAGCAACAGCCGCGCCCCAGCGCGAACCTCAAGATCACTGGCCTGCAACATATCGGACGCCATTGTCGCGCGGTAACGCCCCGGTCGCCAAACCCGATCCAACCGGCCCCATCCGGGCACAAACCACGACCGGCATGCCGGGCTACCGATCCGTTTCGCGATCCGACTCGAGAGCCATCGCCTGACGTAGGCTGAGATGGGCATCCACACCTTGAAGGGCACCATGCGCAACAGTCGAGCCAGTCTGCTGCTCGGTCTGGCCATCGCCATGGTGGCCTTCAATCTGCGGACCATCGCTGTGGCGGTTGGCCCCGTGCTGCCCCTGATCCGCGCCGATCTGGGCATGTCCGATACCGTGGCCGGGCTGCTCACCTCCCTACCCACACTGTGTTTTGCGGTCTTCGGTCTGCTGGGGCCCGGATTGGCCCAACGCATCGGTGTCCAGCATGCGATCCTGGTAGCGCTGGTGGCCAACGTGGCCGGGCAGGCTGCTCGCGTCCTCAGCGCCGGAACGGTTAGCTTCATGGCGGCCACCATCGCCGCCCTGGCAGGCATTGGTGTCATCAATGTTTTGTTGCCACCCTTGGTGAAACGCCATTTCCCTACTCGGAACGGCCTGGTTACGGCACTCTACGTCACCGCGCAGTCGGTGGGGTTGACGCTGGCCAGCCTGTGCACCGCTCCTCTGGGCATTAAACTGACCGGCTGGCGCAATGCCTTCTGGGTGTGGGCGATCACCATGGCGGCTGCCCTACCCCTGCTGATCTGGGCTACCGTGCGCTTCTCCGAACGTACTGCGAACGGCCGTCGCCGGGCGATCACGCTGCGCCAGGTCGCCGGTACCAGGCTCGGCTGGATGATGGCTGTCTTCTTTGGCATGCAGTCCGCCCAAGCCTATGGACAGTTCGGTTGGCTGCCCAGCATCTACCAGGACGCCGGCTTCTCCGCCGTCGCCGCGGGCACCTACCTGGGGATCGTCGCCGCGGTCGGGGTTCCGTTGTCCTTCGTGATCCCGAGCCTCACCACCCGGCTGCGAAATCCGGTGTGGCTGGTCTTTGCAATGACCGGTAGTGGATTGCTCGGCTATCTGGGCCTGATCGTCGATCCGCGAACGCTGCCATGGCTATGGCCCTGCCTGCTGGCAGTCGCCGGCTCCTGCTTCCCGATGATCCTGGTGCTCCTGGGCATGCGCACCCGTACCCCGGCCGGCACGGCCGCCCTGTCCAGCTTCGCCCAGAGCGCCGGCTATGTGCTGGCCTCGTTCGGCCCCTTCCTGTTCGGCGCCGTCAAAGACGCCACGGGCAACTATCTGGGACCCCTGTGGATCCAGTTTGGGCTGTTCCTTCCACTACTGGTGTGCGCGGTGGCGGCGATTCGCTCGCGTGCGCTGGAAGACGAATTGGGTATCTCAGCCGGTTGACCCTACGCCTTCGATCGACTGGGTAGCGGTGGCCAACCGATGGTGGACTACCCCGAGCGGCAACAGCCGGCCACCGGACGGTCCGATCTCGATGTCAACCCCCAATCCGGGGCAGACCCCACAGTCGTTGCAGTCTGCCCAGCGGCAGTCCGCCACCGGTTGCTGGTTGAGGGCCGCTTGGTAGTCTTCCCACAACCAGTTCCGGTCCAATCCAAGGTCAAGATGATCCCAGGGCAGCACCTCGGTAACGCCACGTTCCCGGGTGGTGTACCAGGCTAGATCCACCCCCAGCGGGGCCAGCACCTCGGCGGTGCAGCGCACCCAGCGATCGAAATCGAAATGCTCCTGCCAGCCGTCGAAGCCGCCGCCGGCCCGCCAGACGGCCTCAATGACCCGTCCCACCCGCCGGTCACCGCGGGCCAATAACCCCTCGATCAGCCCCGGATGGCCATCCGACCATCGGACCCCGATAGCCCGGCCGCACTGCCTGTCGTCGCGCACCCGCTGTTTCAGTTCGCGCAACCGCCGGTTGGTGGTCTCGGGATCGGTCTGACCAACCCATTGGAAGGGAGTATGCGGTTTCGGGATGAAGGCCCCGATGCTGATGGTGCAGCCGATATCGCGCCGGCCCGCCACCCGGCGTCCGGTCTGGATCACTTCATGGGCAAGATCCGCGATCGCGAGCACATCGGCATCGGTCTCGGTGGGCAGGCCACACATGAAGTACAGTTTCACCGACCGCCAGCCATTGCCGAATGCCGCGGTCACCGTGTTTATCAGATCGTCTGCGGAGACATTCTTGTTGATCACTCGCCGTATCCGTTCCGTGCCGCCCTCGGGAGCGAAGGTCAGGCCACTGCGGCGACCATTGCGGGTTAGCTCGGCGGCCAGGTCGATGTTGAAGGCATCCACCCGGGTGCTGGGCAGGGAAAGCGACACATGGGTGCCGGTATAGCGGTCGGCGAGCTGGCGGGTGATATCGCCGATCTCCGTGTGGTCTGCACTGGACAGGCTGAGCAACCCCACCTCGGCCATCCCGGTGGCTTCCAGGCCATGCTCCACCATGGCGCCGATGACCGGCAGCGAGCGTTCCCTGACCGGGCGGGTGATCATCCCCGCCTGACAAAACCGGCAGCCCCGGCTACAGCCCCGGAAGATCTCCACCGAATAGCGCTCGTGCACCGTCTCGGCCAGCGGGATGAGCGGAGTCCTGGGTAGCGGCCAGTCGTCCAGTTCGGTCAGCACCCACTTGCTGATCCGATAGGGCACCCCGGGCCGGTTCGGGGAGATCTTGGCGATCTGACCGTCGGCTCGGTAGCTGACATCGTAGAACCGGGGCACATAGATCATGCCGGTTTCGGCGAATGCGGCCAGCACACCGAGCCGGCCTCCCGGGCGGCCTGCGGTTAGCCAGTCCCGCACGATCCGGCTGACCTCCAGCACCGCCAGTTCTCCGTCACCTAGAATCACCGCATCCACGAAATCGGCAACGGGCTCGGGGTTGGACGCGCAGTGCCCGCCGATCACCACCAGCGGGTCGCCGCCGCCGCGGTCAACCGCCCGCAACGGGATACCCGCCAGGTCGATTGCCTCCAGCAGGTTGGTGTAACCCAATTCGGTGGCCAGGCTCACCCCGAGAACGTCGAAGGCGCGCAGCGGACGATGGGTTTCCCAGGTGAAGGCCGGAACCTCGTGGTCGCGCATCAGTCTGGCCAGATCCGGCCAGACGGCGAAGCTGCGCTCGGCCAGGATCCAATCGGTCTGATTCAGCACCTCGTATAGGATCGCCAGGCCCTGATTGGGCTGACCCACCTCATAGGCGTCCGGATACAGCAGTGCCCAATGCACAGCCACCTGGCGCCACTGTTTGATCACGCTGTTGAGTTCGCCTCCGATGTACTGCACCGGTTTGGCTACCCTAGCCAGCAACGGTTCTAACCGATCAAACAGGGCCTGCGGCACGGTCGGGGTGTTCATCGACGTCACATGCTAACCGGTCGAGCCGGGTTGGCGACCGGATGCCGGTGGGTTGGGTGGGACGCCACCGGGTCGACCGGGCGCCCCCATGCGGTCCGCAACCGGGGCGAACCCGGTCGGCCCCGGCTGCCCAGGCGGCCAGGACCGGCCTGCCGACCCCGGGCTATCCCCCACCGCACCCGGAACGCTCGGACGCGACGAAGGCTCCCCCGGCCGGCCGGCCGAGACGGCGCCGGCATCGGGCTGGATTCCCAGTGGCACGGCCGGCGCCGTCGAATGTCGTGGGTAGGGTGACCCGGCGGGTACCGGCAGCCCCACACCAGCCTGGGCCTCGGCCAGCGGTCTGCCCGGTGCCGCCGTCCGCTCTAGCCCAACTCGTTTGGCCTGCCACATGATGAGCGCCGCGGCCACAGCCATCACACCCATGTTGATCAACACGACCGGCCCGCCTGCACCGGATCTCCGGTCGAACACCCCGGAGAGATCGGTGAAGGGCAGCATCCACATCGCGAACAGGTTGTTTACCACGTGGATGGCGATGCTCGCCTCCAGGCCACCCGTCCACCAGGTCAGGAAACAGGCCAGCAGCGCGAAGTAGACGTAATAGGCATTGAGCCAGATGTCGGCTGCGGAGTGGGCGAGCATGAACAGCCCCGAAGAGAACAGCGCGCCCACCACCCAGGCAACCCGTTGGTTGCCGAAGAAGCCGGCGATGCTGCGGTGCGCCAGCCCGCGGAACCCGAATTCCTCGCCGGCGGCCTGAAGGGGTTGGGTGAGCAGGATTCCCACGATCATCAGTACCGTGTTCTCGTTGGGGGCCAGATCCGGCATGGTGCCCGAACTGCTGGAGATCCACAATTCGATACCCAAATTGATGATCCACAGCGGAACGACCAGTAGGAAACAGCGTCCCAGCCATTCCCAGCGGAACCGCCCGGCAACGCTGCATAGCCAGCCCAGCGGCTGCCGGAAGACCGACATCCCGACGAGGATGGTCAACAAGATCAGCAGGGCCAATGACACGTTGTTGCCCAGGAATACCCACGGGGTCACGCCGCCCCTACGGAGTTCGGCCAACGCCGTCGCGGGATCGGACCCGCCGGTCAGCTGCCCGATGATCAGCGCAGCCAACAGCACCACAATCTGCAGTACTAAGAAGCCGAGCAGGCCGACGACGATGGCCACGATCGACCGCCAGACCCGGTATGCCGGGGTTCGCCAGAAGGATGCGTAGGTGGTAGGCACCACCGGCAGCGTCGGCGGAGCCGCGCCGCGCCAACGACTGCCCTGCCGGGCCGGGGGCCGGCCGCCGACAGGTATCGGCCCGGGTGGCTTTGTCCCCATGCCCGGCTGCCTATCTGGTGCTATCCCCGGCATGGGGGCCATGGCCGGCGGCTTGCCTTGGGCCGGCCGAGCGTCACTGCCAATCGGGTTGACGCCCCAGCCTGGCTGGCTGGGCACCCCCGCAGCAGGCCGAGCGGCCAGTCCCGCTCCGGGTTGCGGCTGGCCTGCCGTGGGCGGCTGAACGGTTTGCGAGCCTGCGATCGGGCCAATGACATCCGACGGTGGCCGAGCGGGTAGCCCCCAGCCGGGGTCCGGTGGCTGGCTCGGCCCGGGAGCCGGGCCAGCGGCTGGCCTACCGGCCGCTTGGTGAGCCTGCGGCCCGGTGGCGGCCGACTCATTCCAAACCGGTTTTTGCTGGTCGATCCCGGATTGGGGGATGCCCGATCGCTCGGGGGAGGGAAACCGGCTCATGGGTTCAGCCCAATCCGCCGAACCGCAGTTCGACCTCGCGGGCGGCCGATTGCGGTGAATCCGAGGCGTGTACGAGGTTACGGTTCTCGTACCGGGAGAAATCGCCCCGGATAGTGCCCGGGGCGGCTGCGGCCGAATCGGTACTGCCGTTGATGCCGCGCACCACCTCGGTTGCCCCATGGCGGGCGACGGTCTGGCCGACCAGGCCCCGGGCGACCCCATCGGGTTTGATCAGGACGAGCGTGCGTTCGACTTGGCTCATGACTGAAACCCTACAAGCCGTTGCCGGCTTAACCGAGTAGCCCGTAAGCAACTGGGGGTCAATTCCATTGCCCGCCAACCCCGGTCTGGCCGGTCAGCAGGTCGCGTACCTCGCCGGCCAGATAGACCGAGCCGACCACCAGCACCACCGAGTCCGGGCCGGACTGAGCGGCCAATCCCGACGCCAGCCCCATCGCCTTGCTGCTGGTGGCGGCGGTGCGAACCCGCTCGGTCCCGCAGACCTCGCCGGCCAGCTCGGCCAGTTCGGCGGCCGGCATCGCCCGCTCAAAGGCGGGCATCCCGGTGGCCACGATCGTATCGGCCTGCCCGGCCAGCAGTTCCAGCACTTCGGTCACCGCCTTGTCCCGCATCATTGCCAGAACGACGATCAGCGGCCGGGCGGTGAACGACTCGCGCAGCCCGGCCAAGGTGGCAACCACCCCGTGCGGATTGTGCGCGGTGTCGAGCACGATCACCGGGTCCTCGGCGACTACCTCCAGCCGGGCGGGTGCCGCCACCGCGGCCAGGCCATCCTCAATCACCTCCGGTGCCAGCCCGCCGCCGCGCAACGCCTCCACGGCCGCCACCGCCAGCACCGCATTGTGCGCCATATGCGCCCCGAACAACGGCAGGAACAACCCGCCCAGCGGGCCGGCTGCCGAATCGATCCGGATCACCTGTCCGCCCACCGCCGGCTGGCGATCCAGCAGCATGAAATCCAATCCCTCCCGTATCATCGGCACACCGGCCTGCCGGCAGCGTTCGGCCAGTACCCGGGCGACCTGTGGGGTCTGGGCCGCCAGCACCGCGGTAGCACCGGGTTTGATAATCCCGGCCTTCTCGGCGGCGATCTGCGGCGGCGTCGAACCCAATAGATGCATGTGATCCAGCGCGATTGGGGTGAATACCGCAACGGCAGCGGAGGCAACATTGGTCGCATCCCACCGCCCGCCCATCCCGACCTCCACGATCGCCAAGTCAACCGGTGCGTCGGCGAAGGCCGCATAGGCCATCGCCGTGACCGTCTCGAAGAAGGTCACCGGTGCCCCGCCCAGCCGCTCGGCATCGACCAATTCGACCAGCGGCGCGATCTCGTGCCAGGTGCGATCGAACAGTTCAGTGCTAACCGGCTCCCCGTCGATGCAGATGCGTTCGGTCACGTCGACCAGATGTGGGCTGGTGAACCGTCCGGTACGTAACCCCATCGACCGGGTTAGGGCATCGATCATGATGGCGGTGCTGCCCTTGCCGTTCGTTCCGGCGATCTGGATCACCGGGCAGGCCTTCTGCGGATCGCCAAGCAACTCACACAGCCGAGCGATCCGATCCAGGCTAGGCTGCGGGTGAGATTCCGGCCAGCGTCCGACAAGCTCGGCGCTCAGTTCGGCGTGGGATTGCCTGTTCACGACCACTCAGCCTAATCCCTAGGCCTCGCCTATCCCCCGGTAGTAGCCGGGTGGCAAGCTGGTACGGCACCAAAACCGAAACCAGTCGGTTATTATCGCAATTGTGAGCATCTGGACCGGCCACACCGCACCCGCCCAATTGACCCGCAATCCGCGCGACTGGGTAGGGCTGGGCGCCCGGCTCGTGCTGGGCGTGGCCTTGACCTTTGCCGGAGCGCTGAAGGTGGGTAACCTGGCCGGCAACGCCTACCAGGTAGGGCTTTACCGGCTTCCGCTGCCCACCGGTCTGCAGACCGTGATCGGTTATGCGCAGCCGTTCGTCGAGATCCTGGTCGGGCTGCTGCTGATCGCCGGATTGTTCACCCGGTGCAGCGCCGTTCTGGGCGCGCTGGCCATGGTCTTGTTCATTGCGGGCATCGCCTGGGCGTGGACGATGGGGCTGCGGATCGACTGCGGCTGTTTCTCGCCTGGCGGGGAACTAGGCGCGGACGAGGCCACCAAGTACCTACAGGACATCATCCGCGATGCCGGGTTCTTCCTGTGCGGGCTGTGGCTGTGGGCACGGCCGGCCTCGGTATTGGCGATCGACAACTGGCTGCTGGCACCGCTGCCGCCCCATGGCCACTCACCCGATGGCGGGGCATCATGACCACTAGCCTGGCGCCCGGCCTACCGGCAACGCCGACCTCACCCCGGATGATGAGCCACTGGACGGGCGCCACCCCACCGGCTGGCTCCAGGCGATGAGCCACCGCATCCGGGCTCGCGGATCAGCTGACACCAACCATCAGGGGGGACCACGATGAACCATCGCGCACCACGCCAATCCCGAGCGGCCGGCGCCCCGTCATCGGCAGATGAGCAGCCGACCGCCGGTCAATCGAAGCGGGGCACCTACCGGGCCGTCACCGCCGACCGCGCGGCACAACAGCGCCGGTTGAAAACGGTGACCGTGGCGCTCGTGGTGGCATCCCTGGTCGTCATAGTCACCACGATCATTGTCCAGCAGCACCTGCGCACCAAGGCGATCCAGGCCCAGTACGGCACCGCGGAACAGCTCACCCCGCCCAACGCCAACCCGGACGGCCCTGGCCTGAGCTATGTACCCGGAACCGCCGACCGGTCCAAGCCCCTGGTGGCGGTATACCTCGACTATCAGTGCGGAGGCTGCATCGAGGTATCCCGGACCGTAGATCCGATGCTGGAGTCCCTGGCCGAGGACGGCCAGATCAGGCTCGTCCATGTGCTGCTGATGAGCATGGACCACGGCCAGCCCAACGGCTTGTCCTTCCGCTCCAATGTGGCCACCGCCTGCGCCGACATGGTCGGGGTGGCCGCCGCATACCGCCATGAGGTGTTCGGCCGAGCCGATAGCGGCCAGCGGTGGGACGACCCCCAGCTGACCGGCGATATCGCCCACGCGGCCGGCTTGCAGGGCAAGGACCTGCAAGTCTTCCAAGCCTGTTTTGCCGGGCACGCCACCAGCAGGTTCGTGCTGGATACCCAGCAGAACAAACCGGATACCATCGCCTACACCCCGGCCTTCACCGTGAACGGCAACCAGGTCGATCTGCGCGCGGCCGCCGCTTCGCCGGCCGCGCTGCTGTCCGCGATCCAACAAGCAGCCTGACCGATGGCCGCCCCAGTCGAGGTTTTGCCGGCTGGTTTAGACTTGCCGCTGCCGGATCGACAGGAGGCGTGCCCATGAGCAAGAGCAAGCAGAACAAGCCCCGACACACCGACGGCTCGACCACGCAGTCCGGGACTCGGTCTACCGCCCCGGTTTCCCGGCGGGAAAGGCTGCGTGCCCAGCAGGCCGCCGAAGCCCAGCGCGCCCGAACCCGCCGCATCCTGATTGTGGTGACCGCCATCGTGGCGGCGGCCATCGTCGCGGTGGTCACCACGGTGCTGGTGCAGAATCACAACCGCCGCAAAGCGGAGGAGCGGCAACGCAACCAGGCCGCCCAGATGGTGCCCCCGAATGCCACGGCCGACGGCACCGCGATCGGTTATGCCGGTGGCGAGGCCGCAGGCGACGTGCCGGATGTCGTGGCCTACCTCGACTTCCAATGCCCGGGCTGTTCGCAGTCGTCAAAGCTGATCGACCCGTTGCTGGAGCAGCTCGCCGATCAGGGCAGGATCAGACTGACATATCACATACTGTATGGGCTGGATTCTCTCTTGAATACCGATCATTCTTTCCGCGCGGCGGTGGCCGCCAGTTGCGCCGATTTCCAGGGCAAGTTCCCCGAATACACCAGCGCTGTCTTCGCCAATCAGCCTGCCAAGGAGGGCGATGGCTGGACCGATGCGCAGTTGTTGCAGTGGGCCGGCCAGGCAGGCATCGAGGGGGACCAGAAGAACGCTTTCGAGACCTGCTTCACCACCCAGGCGACCAGCCAGTTCGTTCAGAAGATGCAGCGGGCCAAGCCGGATTCGGTGACCGGGACGCCGACCTTCCTGGCCAACGGCAAGCCGATGGGACCCACCAAGAGCGATCTGGTCAGCGCCGACGCTCTGCTGGCGAAGATCCTGCAGGCTGCCGGCAGTTGAATCTGCCGGTCGGGCCCGGTTTCGCCCGGTATCGATTCGACTCGATAGGATGCGGCCCATGACTGTCACGCCAGAACCTGCCCAGACGCCGCCTGCCGATCCCGGCGGTTGGCAGGTACCGGCGAAACCGGCTTTGGAGGGTTTGGAGGCGAAGTGGTCGGCGCGCTGGGCGCAGGACGGCACCTATGCGTTCGTCCGGCCCGAGACCCGGGGCGAGGTTTTCTCCATCGATACCCCCCCACCAACGGTTTCCGGCTCGTTGCATGTGGGTCATGTCTTCAGCTATACCCACACCGACACCATCGCCCGCTATCAGCGGATGCGCGGCAAGCAGGTGTTCTACCCGATGGGGTGGGACGACAACGGGCTGCCCACCGAACGGCGGGTACAGAACTATTTCGGGGTGCGCTGCGACCCTACGCTGCCCTATGACCCGGGCTTCGCTCCCCCCACCAAGCCGGATCCGAAGCGCCAGGTGCCGGTCAGCCGACGCAATTTCGTCGAGTTGTGCGTCCAGCTGACCGAGGTTGACGAGCGGGTCTTCGAGAATCTGTGGCGTACATTGGGCCTATCGGTGGATTGGGATCTGCTGTACACCACGATCTCCCCCGCCGCCCAGGCCGTCGCCCAGCGGGCGTTCCTGCACAATTTCGAGCGCGGCGAGGCCTATCTTTCGCTGGCTCCCACGATGTGGGATGTCACCTTCCAGACCGCCGTGGCCCAGGCGGAGCTTGAGGCGCGGGAATACCCGGGCTTCTACTATGGCCTGGCCTTCCATCGGCTCGACGGCGAGCCGGTGCTGATCGAAACCACCCGGCCCGAGCTGCTGGCTGCCTGCTCGGCTCTGATCGCCCACCCCGGCGACGAACGCTATCGTCCGCTGTTCGGCAGCACGGTGACCACCCCGGTCTTCGGTGTCGAGGTGCCCGTGCTGGCCCACCCGGATGCCGAACCCGACAAGGGTTCGGGTATCGCGATGTGCTGCACCTTCGGCGACCTGACCGATGTCACCTGGTGGCGGGAGCTCGATCTGCCCACGCGCACCATCATCGGCCGCGACGGCCGGCTGCTGCGCGATATCCCGGAATGGATCGTGGCGCGGGAGGCCTACGCCCGGATCGCCGGCCTAACCACCTATTCGGCTCGCGAGAAGGTGGTCGAGATGCTGCGAGCCCGCGGTGAGCTGATCGGCGAGCCCAAGCCGACCACCCGGATGACCAACTTCTACGAACGTGGCGAGAAGCCATTGGAGATTGTCTCCACCCGCCAGTGGTACATCGCCAATGGCGGCCGGGACGAACGGCTGCGGGCCGCGCTGCTGGCTCGCGGCGAGGAGCTACAGTGGACTCCCGACCACATGCGCCATCGCTATGCAAACTGGGTGGCCGGGTTGCACAGCGACTGGCTGATCAGCCGGCAACGGTTCTTCGGGGTGCCGTTCCCCGTCTGGTACCGCCTGGATACCAACGGCGAGCCCGACTATGAGCATCCGATCGTGGCAGCCGAGGCGGCGCTACCGGTCGACCCGGTCGCCCAGCCGGCGCCCGGTTTCGACGAGGCCCAGCGCGGCCAGCCCGGCGGTTTCATCGGCGACCCCGATGTAATGGACACCTGGGCGACCAGTTCGCTTACCCCGCAATTGGCCTGCGGCTGGCGGACCGACCCGCAGCTGTGGCGGTTAACCTACCCGATGGACATCGCACCGCAGGGCCATGACATCATCCGCACTTGGCTGTTCAGTCGGATGGTGCGCAGCCACTTGGAGGAGCACCGGCTGCCCTGGCGACGCACCACCATCTCTGGATTCGTGATGGATCCGGACCGGAAAAAGATGAGCAAGTCCAGGGGCAACGTGGTGGTGCCTACCGAGATCCTGGACCGGTTCGGTTCCGATGCGGTGCGCTGGCGGGCGGCCATGGCCCGGCCGGGCACCGATTCGCCGTTCGATCAGACCCAGATGAAGGTCGGGCGCCGGCTCGCGATGAAGGTGCTCAACGCGTCGCGTTTCGTGTTGGGCCTGGGCAGCGCTCCGGCCGGCATCGAGCAGATCACCGAGCCCGTGGACCTAGCCATGCTGGCCACGCTGCGGCAGACGATCGAGCAAGCCACGGCGGCCTTCGACGAGTTCAACTACACCGCAGCCCTGGAGGCCACCGAGACCTTCTTCTGGACCTTCTGCGACGACTACGTCGAGTTGGTCAAGGAGCGTGCCTACGGGACTCGCGGAGAGCAGGCCGCGGCTTCGGCGAATGCCGCCTTGCAGGCCGCCTTGCGCGTCCTATTGCGGTTACTGGCCCCGTTCATGCCTTTCGTCACCGAAGAAGTGTGGAGCTGGTGGCAGCCGGGATCGGTGCACCGCGCCAATTGGCCGGCCGCCGCCGAGCTTCCGGAGGGTGGCGATGCCGCCCTGTTGCAGGCGGTCTCGGCCACCCTGATCGCGCTGCGCCAGGTAAAATCGGCCGCCAAGGTGTCGCCCCGCGCCGAGATCACCCACGCCCGGATCAGCGGACCTGGCGAGCAGCTAGGCCTGCTGCGGCAAGCCGAGACCGATTTGCGAGCGGTGGCCCACATCACCGGGGAGCCGGCCTGGCAACCGACCGGGGGGGCCATCGAGGTGACCGCCACCCTGGCCGGCCAGCCCTGAGCCAAGGCTGCGGGCCGCCCGGCCGGCGCCTACCATCGGAGGCCGCAAACCCGCACCTTACCAGCCACGCGGTTTCGATGGGCCTGGCGAGCAAGACAACGCAACCGCATGCCCCGGGCACATGTCACCCTGCCTGCCCGGATTCCGGGGTGCAGACGGAAGCTGCTCCCGGAAGACCTGTCGCCGGATCCCACCGGTGGGCGGCCGGTGACACGGCCCTGGTCTAGAGTGAGCGCCATGCCCGACACCCCAATCGGCCAGGCCGGCGTGCCCAACCGCGATTCCCGCTGGCCGCCATGGCTGGCGCTGTCGCTGGGCCTGGTCCTGATCGCGATCGCCACCCCACTGGGGCGCTGGCTCGGTCACGACGATGCCACGCCCATGCATGCCCTGCGGCCGGGTCAAACCGATGAGCAGTTCTACTTCATCGTCACCGACCGCTTCGCCAACGGCGACCCCGGAAACGACACCGGCGGGCTGAACGGCGACCGGATGACCACCGGCTTCGACCCGACCGATACCGGCTTCTACCATGGTGGCGATCTTGCCGGCATCATGGCTCACCTCGACTACATCCAGGGGTTGGGCACCACCGCCATCTGGCTCACCCCGACATTCGTGAACCAGCCGGTGCAGGGCACCGGCAGGGCCGCCTCGGCCGGCTACCACGGCTACTGGATCACCGATTTCACCCGCATAGACCCGCATCTGGGCACCGAGGACGAGCTGCGCCAGTTGATCGCCGCGGTGCATCGGCGGGGCATGCGGATCTATTTCGACATCGTGGTCAATCACACCGCGGATGTCATCGACTATGCCGACGGCAGCCACAGCTATCGGCCGAAATCCCAGTCGCCCTACCGGGACGCCAGCGGGCAGGTCATCGACGACGCGCAGCTGGCCGCGACCAGGCAGCCCTTCCCGGCATTGGACGCCGACAGTTTTGCCCCCCATCGCCCGGTGATCGATCCAGCCCGCAGCGAGGCTCGGGCACCAGGCTGGTTGAACGACCCCACCATGTACCACAACCGGGGAGATTCCACCTGGGTTGGGGAATCGGTTACCTACGGGGACTTCCACGGGCTGGACGATGTGTTCACCGAGCGCCCCGAGGTCGTGTCGGGGTTCACCGAGATCTACCAGGCCTGGCAGTCCTGGGGGATCGACGGTTTCCGGATCGATACCGTGAAGCACGTCAACATCGAGTTTTGGCAGCAGTTCTGTCCCGCGCTACAGGCTTCCGGCGGCCCGGAATTCTTCATGTTCGGCGAGGTTTTCACCACCGATGTCGAGCAGACCAGTCGGTTCACCACCCGCGGCCGATTGCCGGCGGCCCTGGATTTCGCCTTCCAGGCGGCCGCAGTACAGGTTGCCAACATGGGCTCGCCGCGGGAACTGGTGCGAGTCTGGGATCAAGACGATTACCTGATCGACGCCGATTCCGGCCCCTACCAATCACCCACCTTCCTGGGTAATCACGACCTGGGACGAATCGGTATGCTGGTCGCCGGCACTCCCGATCAGCGCTTGTCCCGCGACCTGTTCGCCCATTCACTGCTGCTGCTCACCCGCGGCCAGCCGGTGATCTACTACGGCGACGAACAGGGATTGACCGGCAGTGGCGGCGATCAGGCAGCCCGCGCCGATCTGTTCGCCACCCGCACCGAACGCTATGCGACCGATCAGGTGCTGGGTGGATCGCCCGGGTCGCTGGATCGCTACGACCCCACTCACCGGCTCTACCGGCATCTTGCCGATCTCGCCGGGCTACGGCAGGCGCACCCGGCGCTGGTCAACGGGGCCCAGATGATCCGGTACGCCGACGAGTCGGCTGGGCTGCTGGTGACCAGCCGGATCGCGGCCGGCCGAGAGTATGTGGTGGTGGCCAACAACTCGGCCGAAACCCACCAGGCCACGGTGCGAACCGATGTCCGCGAAACCACCCTGACGCCAATCTTCGGCGGCGGCGAAGCGTCGCCGGTCGCCGCCGACGGTACCGCGCAGGTGTCGGCCGAGCCGATGTCGGTACGGGTATATCAGGCCGAGCGTGGCCTACCCGCCAGGCAGGCCGCGCCTACCGCTGCCATCGAGCCGATCGATGCCTCGCGTCCCCAACAGCCCATCCCCATCGAGGCTGCCTTGTCGCAACCGGCCTTCGCGGAGGTCAGCTTCCTCGTCCGCCCGGCCGGAAGCAGCGATTGGCAGCTACTTGGCACCGACGACGCGCCCAATTCGGAAACCGGCCGCTATCGGGTATTCGCCGATCTGTCGAATCAGCCAACGGGCACCCCGATGGAGGTACGCGTGGTGGTGACCGACGGATCCGGCAATGTCAGCCATACCGAAGGCAGTTTCACCGTGGGAGGTTGATCAGCCGGCCTGCGCGGCGATGTGATCCTTGATCGCCTGGACGTCGTTTGGCAGGTTCACCACGCGCCGAGGCGCCTGCTCTAGGCCGGCGAACCTGGCAGGTAGCGGCGGGACCTCCCCGATGGCCTCGGCAATGGTCTGGGCGAACTTCACCGGCAAGGCGGTTTCTAGCACCACGATCGGGGTACTCACCCGGTCGAGGAAGGATTCTGCCACGTGGGCCGCATCGGCGGTGTGCGGGTCGATCAGGATGCGGTGGCTACGGTACCAGTCGGCGATGGTGGCTACCCGATCGGCATGGGTCGAGGAACCGCTGCGGAAGCCAAAATCGGCGGCCAGCCGGGCGAACTCGGCGGTGCCGGACAGATCGAATTCTCCTTTGGAGTTCAACTGGCCGCCGAACAGGTCGGCCACCCGCCGGCCATCGCGACCCAACAGATCGAACACGAACCGCTCGAAGTTGGAGGCCTTAGAAATGTCCATCGATGGGCTACTGGTTGCCGGCACCTCGGCAGCCGATCGAACGCGGTAGCGTCCGGTATCGAAGAATTCGTGCAACACCCGGTTTTCGTTCGTGGCCAGGATCAGGGCATCGATCGGCAACCCCATCTGCCGGGCCACATGGCCAGCACAGATATTGCCGAAGTTGCCGGACGGTACCGCAAAACTGACCTGTTGATCATTGCTACCGGTGGTCTGGACCCACAACGCCACGTAGTAAACCACCTGCGCTACCAGCCGTGCCCAGTTGATCGAGTTCACCGCCCCGATATGGTATCGCGTCTTGAACTCGACGTCCGCGTTGACCGTCTTCACCAGATCCTGACAGTCGTCGAAAACCCCATCGACGGCGATATTGTGAATGTTTGCGTCCGGCAGGCTGAACATCTGGGCCTGCTGGAATGGGGTCATCCGGCCGGCCGGAGTAAGCATGTGGACGCGAATCCGCGGCTGGCCCCGCAGCGCATATTCCGCGGCGCTACCGGTGTCTCCGCTGGTGGCGCCAAGAATGGTCAGGGTGGTGTCGCGTCGGGCGAGTTCATGGGCGAACAGCCCACCCAGCAACTGCATGGCCATGTCCTTGAAGGCTGCGGTTGGGCCATTGGATATATGCCCCAGCCATATCCGGCCATCGCCGACTCGCTCGGCGGACACGATCCGCGGGTCGCCGAACCTATCGGCGGTATAGGCACGCCGGCAGATGGCCGCCAGATCGGCCTGGTCGATATCGTCGATGAATAGCCCGACGACCTGCCGGGCCAGGCCGGCGTAGCCCTCGGTCTGTAGCGCCCGGCGGAAACCGGTCAGCCTCCCATCGGTCAGTTTTGGATACTCGGCCGGTAGATATAGCCCACCATCGGCGGCCAAGCCCGCCAACAGAATGTCGCTGAATCCTGCCGGGACGCCGGCCCCGGCCCGGGTGGAGATATACCGCACCCGGGCAGCCTACCAAGACCGCGAGCGCTACCCCTGGCCGCACCGGGTGAACCGAATGATCCGTCGACTGGCAATACCACGGCGGTCGTCGATATCGCCGACAGCGAACCGAGCATGTACGCCCGGCAAGCGGGCTTCAACGGTTGGCGAGGCCGCTGGCCCGATACCCAGATACCATCGTTGTGTCCGGCTTGACCAACGAGAGGAGACCGATGGATTACGACATCGTCGTGTCACCGGAGTTGCTGATCGCTGGTGCGGATAGCATGCAGGCCATGGCCGAGGACTGTGAGGAGAACCTACCGGCCAAGCCAACCACTTCGGCCAAGCCGACCGATGCGGACACGAGCCGGGCAGACAGCCATCGTCCCCAAGACGATGTGGGGGCCGCCGGTCAGGCAGCTACCGCTGCCTATCTAGACGCCATCCGCAGCGCCGGCCGAGCAGTCCGCCAATCTTCGCAAGCACTGCGGGCCAGCGCCTGGGACTACCTGAACACCGAGGACCAGGCAACCGAGTTGATCAATCGCGGCATCGGCAGGGCCCTTGGAGAACTGTCATGAAGTACGAGCCAAATGACTCATCCCTGGTGCGCACCCTGAAGGACTGGCATGAGGACATGTCGCCCGAGGTGCGTATGATTTTCGACCATGATGACGGTTACGAGACCATAGTCGAACTGGCGGCCGAGCTAACCAATGATCCCGCCGATCTGACCGGGACCGCAGCAGAGCAAACCGACTATGCCAAACGACTCGACGAGTTAGCCGGGCACCTGGACGCTCTCGGAGAACGAGTAGGCGACTGGCAGGGAGTCTCGCGAGCAGCCTTCGACCATGTGGTCGCCGACCTGAACGACCGGGTCCATGCGCTGCACGAGATGGGCAACGATTCCAGCCTGCTAATTCAGGCCGCCGAACAGGGCCGCGGCGCCAACGACCACCTGCTGTCGGATCTGGTTCGCGCCAGCATCGACTATGCCGAACGGTCGCTCCAAACGGCCCGATCGATGACCCCGCTGACCGGCGGGCTGGCGATGTCGCAGTGGGCAGCCGCCAATCTGAGGCAGGTGACTTTGTTGCTGGAACAGTTAGCCGACGCCAGCGAACGGGTCAACTCCTTGCTCACCGAGGTCAGCCTCGCGGTAACCGAGTTGACCGTGGACACCCACCGGATCTCTGGCGACCTTGACAAGCTGGCCGATCGGCTGGGCTAATACCCCACCGCGGTTGCCGTCATCGACGCCTTCGGATCGGCCGGAGGTTCAGCGGTTTCGACGGCGATCGGCTCTTCGGGTACGTGCCCGGGACACATCCGATTCCAGGCCCTCCATCAAAGCATTGAATTCGCTCATGCGCGCGTCCCGGGCCTTAACGATCTCGTTCACCGGCATCGCCTCGGCCTTGGCCAAGGCCCGGTTCACGGCCTGGACGATGCCCTGCTCGGCAACCTCCGGCGGGCAGCCATCGGCCACTCTGACCTGAAGCACCTCCAGCCGAGCCGACACGATGGCCACCACCTGCTCGTCGTCGCTGGCGGCAACGAACTGGGCCATGGGAGCCTCCGGTACCTCATCCGCCCCATCCGGGGTCAGCACCGACATCAAAATCCCCCCAGCAGCAGCGCGCGCAACTGTGGATTGAGCCCCGGCAGTTCGGCCATGGCGCGGGCGGTCTGGGTGCGAGCCATGGTCAGGCTGGCACGAACCGCCTCGGTAGCCGCCACGTTGAGGCTGCTTCGCTCATCGAATGCGTAATCGACGCTGGCCCAGTGGAGTTTCGCCTCTCCGAGGCTGGACACCGTGATCCGGCCATCGGACGAGGTCGCCTCGTAGGTACGGCTGAGAATCTCGGCTATTGCGCGCGACCGGTCATCGGCATGATTAGCCCCCTTGCGCATCACCATTGGATCCCCTCTCCCGTCAGCCGATGTTACCGCACATCCCGGTCATCGATGTCCTCAAGACCCCCGTGATCAGTGGACGACTGCCCACCGGATCGACTCAGCCACGGTCGCTTCCGGCGCGCTGCCCGCCGGGTGGCAGCCAGTAGGCAATGCAGGCCATCGATCGGCTCGGATCGTCGAACCGGCCGCCCCCGGTGCGCTCCACGCCTCGAGACATGCCGCCTCGACGGAACACGCGGAGTAGGCCGTCGGGCGGAAGCCGGTCACGTGTCAGGCCGATAGCTCGGTTCGGGCGGCCAACTGCTTGCGGGTAACCAGTTCGGGAGCGGATTCACCGCGCACCGCCTCGGCGGTGACCACTACCTGCCCGATCTCGTTCCGCCCAGGCACCTCATACATCACGTCTAGCAGCAGTTCCTCCAGAATGGCTCGCAGCCCGCGCGCCCCGGTGCCACGTTCCAATGCCTTCTCGGCGATCGCCTCGATGGCCGCCGAGGTGAACTCGAGGCGCACATCGTCCAGATCGAACAGTTTGCAAAACTGTTTGATCAACGCGTTGCGGGGCTCGACCAGGATGCGTTCCAGGGCTTCCTCGTCCAGTTTCGGCACCGTAGCGATCATCGGCAACCGGCCGATGAACTCGGGGATCAAACCGAATTTGTGCAGATCCTCGGGCCGGACGCCGGCGAAGGCGTCGTTGCCGCGCGGTGCCCGGACCTCCTCGTTGGCGGTGAACCCGAGCGGCCGTTTGCCGATCCGGGCGTCGATGATGTGCTCCAATCCGGCGAAGGCGCCACCGACGATGAACAGCACATTCGTCGTGTCGATCTGGATGAATTCCTGATGTGGATGCTTGCGGCCGCCCTGCGGTGGCACCGAGGCGACGGTGCCCTCCAGAATCTTCAGCAGCGCCTGCTGAACTCCTTCACCGGAAACGTCCCGGGTGATCGAGGGATTCTCCGATTTACGTGCCACCTTGTCGATCTCATCGATATAGATGATGCCCGATTCGGCCTTCTTGACATCGAAATCGGCCGCCTGAATGAGTTTCAGCAGAATGTTCTCGACATCCTCACCAACATAGCCGGCCTCGGTCAGTGCGGTAGCATCGGCCATAGCGAAGGGCACATTCAGCATCCGGGCCAGCGTCTGCGCCAGATAGGTCTTGCCGCAACCCGTCGGGCCGATCAGCAGGATGTTGGACTTCGCCAGTTCCACGTCTTCGCCGGAAGCATGGCGAGAACTGCCCTGCTGCGCGCGCAGCCTTTTGTAGTGGTTGTAGACGGCCACGGACAGGGTCTTCTTCGCGGCCTCCTGACCGATGATGTATTCGTCCAGGAAGGCCCGGATCTCGGCTGGTTTAGGCAACTCGGCGCCGGGTTGCGCCATAGCGTCCTCGTTGAATTCCTCCTCGATGATCTCATTGCACAACTCGATGCACTCATCGCAGATGTATACCCCCGGCCCAGCTATGAGCTTCTTGACCTGCTTTTGGGACTTGCCACAAAACGAGCACTTGAACAGGTCACCGCTCTCGCCGATGCGAGCCATCACCCCTCCTTACCCCGGGCCTCCCACCCTAGCAGCGCCCCCCGAGGGCGGCAGATGGGAGGCTTACCATCCAACGGCCAAAGCTACTCGGCAGCGTCGGTCAACGAACCGAAGACCTCGTCGATGAGGCCATACTCGACCGCCTCGGCAGCGGTGAGGTACTTGTCGCGTTCCACATCCCGGCTGACCTTCTCAACCGGCTGACCGGTGTTTTCGGCCAGCATCTGCTCCATCAGATTACGGATTCGCATGATCTCCCGAGCCTGGATCTCCAGATCCGAGGATTGCCCGTATGAGCCTTCCCCGACAGCCGGCTGGTGGATCAGGATGCGCGAATTGGGCAATGCGAAACGCTTGCCCTTGGCGCCAGCCGACAGGATGACCGCAGCCGCCGAGGCCGCCTGCCCCAGACAGACCGTCTCCACATCCGGCTTGATATAGCGCATCGTGTCGTAGATCGCCGTCAGCGCGGTGAATGAGCCGCCCGGTGAGTTCAGGTAGATCGACACCTTGCGTTCCGCATCCATCGACTGCAGGACGAGCAACTGAGCCATCACCGCATTGGCGATGTCGTCGGAGATCGGGGTGCCGAGGAAGATAATGCGATCCTCGAACAGCTTGGTGTAGGGGTCGATACGCCGCACCCCATAGCTGGTGCGTTCCTCCCACTGGGGGATGATGTAGTCCATCCGAGGCTCGCCGGTAGCCGAATAGCCCAGGTGCGGCAGGTTGGTGCCGGGGATCATGTTCGGGAACATACTGGGTATCCTCACTGGTTTGGTGCGTCTGGGGTCTTGATCTGGGCGGCACGTTCGAATACGTGGTCGATGAAACCGTAGCTCAACGCCTCCTGGGCGGTGAACCAACGGTCACGATCGGAATCGGCCTCGATCTGGGCCACGCTCTGCCCGGTGTGGCTGGCGATCAACTCGGCCATCTGGGTCTTCAGATGCATCGACTGCTCCGCCTGAATCCGGATATCGGACGCGGTGCCGCCCAGGCCACCCGATGGCTGGTGCATCATGATGCGCGCATGCGGCAAGGCATAGCGTTTGCCCGCCGCCCCGGCGCAAAGCAGGAACTGACCCATCGACGCGGCCAAACCCATTGCGACGGTGGCCACATCGTTGCTGATCCACTGCATGGTGTCATAGATGGCCATGCCCGAGTCGACCGAGCCGCCCGGCGAGTTGATGTACAGGTAGATATCCTTCACCGGATCCTCGGCGTTGAGCAGCAGCATCTGGGCGCAGATGGCGTTGGAGTTCTCGTCCCGCACCTCGGAGCCGAGGAAGATGATGCGATTCGCCAGCAGGGACTGATAAACGCTATCGGTCATGCTGCCCGGCGCGCCGGCCGGCGCCGCGAGCTTGGGTGTCAGATTTGGATTCACGTACCTGAACCTACCCGTCCGCGTGCACAAAACCGAGCCCATTCCACAGGTGTTCGCTCCCGGCATGAGTCGGACGACCGGCTCATGTGCCGGGTGGTACGAAAACCGGTCCACGGACGTTCGACGGGCCTGGCATCCGGGCTGCGCACAACCACCCGGAAGGCGAACCGCACCCGCATCGACCGCAGCCGACCGCACCACCTGGCCAGGACGCATTGCGCGAATCGCTGGCCGGTATGCTGCCGGATCCACCCGGCTGAGCCCTTATACGGTTCAAGCCTGACTGGCCGCACCCCGGACTTCAGGCTGGCTGGACAATAGCGAATTGGTCCAGCGGGCCCGGGGATCGGCGTCGATTAGCAACGATTTCACCAATTGAGTGCAGGGCAGAGCGATCAGAGCCCCCAGCGGACCGAATACCCACGCCCAGAACAGCAGCGAAATCAACGCCACGGTCGCATTGACGCCCACCGCCTCTCCGGTGAACTTGGGCTGGAAGACCCCCTGGACGACCCAGGTGGTCACCAGATAGACACCCAGCAGCCACAGTGCGGTCTGCCAGCCGTTCGCGGCCAGTGCCACCAGCAGCGGCGGGATCAGGGAGAAAAAGAAACCGACGCTGGGCACATAGGTCATCAGCCAGGTCAGCAGGGCCCACACCACGGGTAGCGGCACCCGCAGAATCAGCAGTTCGATATAGTTCAGCCCGGCCATCAGCGCACCGAAGCCTGTGGACACCACCCAGTAGCGCCGGATACCCTCGCTGAAGGCGCGCATCGCGGCCACGATCCGGGGATGGGTGGAACCGGCCACGGTGATGCGGCGCCCCCAGGAGCCGGCATCCAGCATCATCATGATGATCGCCGAGAGCACCACGCCGACCATCCCGACCATCCCGGAGAAGCCCGAGAAGACCTGTCCCACGGCCAGGATGAGATTTGCCGGATTGACATTGGTCAAGGTGTTGCTGAACGCCTCCCGGTCAACGATGCCGCGATTCACCAGCCAGTCCCCTACCTGCTCATAGAATGCGATGACCTTCGGCAGGTACTGCGGGAAGGTGTCGACCATCTGGGCGATGGCCCAACCGCCAAGCAGCGACAGGGAACTCAGGACCGCCACCAATGTCAGGCCGGTCAATGCCAGTGCCGCTCCCTTGGGCAGGCCATGACGCCGCAGGAAGGTCTGCACCGGGAAGACCACGATCACCATGTTCAGCCCCAGGAACATGGGGGCCAGCAGCCAGGACAGCTCACGCAGCAGCCAGATCGCACCGGCCGTGCCGAGCAGGCCCAGCAGGATCACCACCAGGCGGGGTAGCTGCGGGGGCTGGCCCAGGTGCGGACCTTGCGGTACCCGGGCGGGATCGGAACTGTGCGCCATGTTCCAGGCCTGCTGTTCCGCGATCAGTTCCAGGCCGGTCATCTCGGGCGGCGCCGACAGGGCGATCCGCCGGTCTATGGCGGTGGCGCCGGGGCCTTCGCGTCCGGGCGGCACCACAGCCTCATTGTCTCTACGGGTCCGCCTTAGCAGGTTGGGACCCTCATCGCCATAGAGTTCCGGATCCATCATCGGTCGAGCCATCTCCATCGTCGGGTTCGGTCAGCGCGATCGGGTTCGGGTTCCTCGGCGTCCCCGGGATCGGCTGCGATCAGGGCGTTTATCCAGCGTGCCCGGGGATCGGCGTCGATCACCAGGGCTTTTACCAACAGGGTCAGGGGCAGGGCCAGCAGCGAACCCAGGCTGCCGATGACTGCTGTCCACAGCAGCAGGGAGACGAAGGAGACCGTGGGGGTCACCCCGACGGACTCGCCGGCCACCCTGGGTTGGATGATCGACTGGACCACAAAGTTCAGCACCGAATAGATGATGATCACCAGCAAGGCGGTTTGCCAGCCCTTGGCGAACAAAGCCACCAGCGCAGGCGGAATCAACCCGATCACGAATCCGATATTCGGAATGTAGTTGGTCAGGAAGCTGAACAGCGCCCACACCAGAGTCAGCGGAACACCAAGCAGCGCCAGCGAGAAACCATCCAGTACCGCTACGATCAGTCCGAAGATGGTGGTCACCAGCCAGTACCGGCGTACCCCGGTGGCGAACTGGGTCATGGCCCGGGCGATTCGCGACCGATCGTAGGCGATATGGCGCATCCTCCCGGCAATCTGCGGAGTGTCCATCGCCATGAACACGATTGCCGCCACGACGACGCCCAGCATAGACAGGAATCCGGATGCGCCAGATACCAGGGAGGTGGCGGCCCCGATGAAACGATTCGGATCGATGCTGGACAGCACCCGGCCCAAGGCAGCGGAATCCAGGCCCAACCGGATTGCCAGATCCTCGGCCTGGTGATACAGCTGCCTGAACTCATCGGTGTAGTGGGGCAGGATGCCGATCATCTCGTTGACCGCCCAGATCGCCCCCACGATCATCGCTAGCAGCACCGCGAAGACCGTCAGGGAGACCACCGTAGCGCTGAGCCAGCTAGGCGTTCCCCGCCGCACCAGCCAGGTATGCAGGGGATGCGCGGTGATCATCAGGTTCAGCGCCAGGAACAACGGGCCGATGAAGCTGGCAAATTGGTGCAGCATTACCAGGGATGCCAGGGTCGCGGCCACCCCGATCACGATGGCGTTGAACCGCAGCCCGCCCGCGGACGATGCGGGTTCCGGCTGGGCCGCGCCCGGCGGGATGGAACCGGGCAGGCCGTCGGTCGACATCGCTACCTCCACATCGGATACGGGACACGCCCATCGAGCCTATTACAAGCCGCTGACCTCACCGGATTAGGCGTCCAGGGAGGTCAGCGGCGGATTGGTCACGACATATCATCCTGGTCTCCTGGACCAGACGATCCAGAAGGCCAGCGATATCGCACGGCCTATTCCTCACCCGATTCATCGGTCTCCGCCGGCTTGTCGTCCTTCGCCTCAGCTCCTGCGGTGTCCTTCGGCTGCGGCCCCGGTTCGGCCAGGGTGCCATCGGATTGCACTAGTGACAGTTCGAGCACGTTGCCGTCGGTGTCCACGATCGTCGCGGCACCGAACAACTCGGCGAGCGCCTTTGAGCGTTTAGCTTCGGCCATCCACGCGGCCGTGTGGCCGTGCTCCATCATGTGCTGGACCTCGTGCTCCGGGGTGGTGTTGTTCTGCGCCGCCCGGGCAAGGATCAACTCGGTGAACTCCTGCTGGGAGACCTCAAGCCCGTGCTCTTCGGCGTACTTATCCAGGATGATCTGCGAGCGCAGCGCCTCCACCACCCGGCCATTGACCTCGGCCCAGAATTCATCGGGGGTGTCGGGCTCGTCGTCGTTATCGGCCAGGTATTGCTCAAGGGTCAGCCCCGCCCGGGTCAGTTGCTGCTCGATATTCTCGCGGCGTGCGGCCTGCTCGGAACTCACCAACGCCTCAGGCAACTCGAAATCGGCCCGGCCGGCCAAAGCCCGCAACACCTTCTCGCGGCCCTGGCCGACCTGGGTCAGCCGGGTCATCCGGGTCAGGTTGTCGGTCAAATCCGCCAGCATCTCCGCCGCGGTATCGAACTCGCTGACCAATTGGGCGAATTCGTCATCGACGACCGGCAGCTTCTGGGACTGCACCTTGTGCAGGGTCACCTCGACCTCGGCCTCGACACCGCGGTGTGGACCACCAACCAGCTCGGAATTGAAGGTCTTGGTCTCACCGACCTGCATGCCAGTGAGGGCATCATCCAACCCATCCAGCATCTGGCCCGACCCTACCTTGTACTGCAGATCGGTGGCCTCGGCATCGGATAGCACCGCGCCATCCTTGCGAGCCACCAGATTGATCGTGACCATATCGCCGGCCTGCACCGCGCGGTCTTCGTCGGTTAGGGTGGCGAAACGTTCGCGCAGCATATCGACCCGTTCGTTGACCGTCTCGTCGGAAACAGCCAGCCTGTCGACCTCCACCTTGATGGTCGATGCATCCGGCAGCTCGAATTCGGGTCGCACATCGACCTCGGCGGTGAAGAGCACGTTGCTGCCGTCGTTCAGTTCCACCAGATCGATCTCGGGTTCCCCGAGCGGCCGCAGTTCATGCTCGGTGATTGCGGCGCCGTAGGTGGCGGGCAACACATGGTTGATGGCCTCCTGCAACACCACGCCCCGGCCGAACCGCTGATCGATCAGTCGCGGTGGCACCTTGCCCTTGCGGAATCCCGGGATGGTGACCTGCCGGGCGATCTCCTTGTAGGCCTCGGCGATCGCCGGCTCTAGCTCGGCAAAGGGCATATCGATTGTGAGCTTCACCCGGGTGGGGTTCAGTTGCTCGAAGGTGCTGGGCACGTGGGTCTCCTGGCTGATCACGGGGCGGGCCGTCACGCAACGGCCTGCGACAACCCGACGATTCTAGCCAGCGCCGGTGAGCCTCACCAACCGGAGCATCCGCATCGGGTCGCCTCACCGGTGCCGCGGCCCTCTCACGACGCGTAGCGGTCGAGGTCCAGGTCCCGGAGCGGCGTCATCGATCTCGCTGTGCTGCCCGAGCGCGCGAATGATCCCGCCGGCACGGATCGCCGGGTGGCGGCTCAGTCCAGTCACATTGCCAAGGTCCGCGGCGCCCCGGAGCGCCGCCGCCTGCCGGCTCCCCGAGCCTACGCATCTGCCTAGCGCGGGTAGGGCCTGTTTCGTCGTCTCTAGGCGGCGAATCGCAATGACTCCCCGAATGGCTACTTTCGGGAGGTCCGCGAGGTCCCAAGAACAGCATCAACACGTCTTTGACTACGTGGAGCGGACGACGGGAATCGAACCCGCGTAGCCAGTTTGGAAGACTGGGGCTCTACCATTGAGCTACGTCCGCAGGCACCTGCACGAGGTGCGCGTCCACTGTAGCCGATCTACCCCGTGGCGTGCCAAGACGACAGCCGATAGGGCGCAGGCGCGCTTTTCCCGTCCCGGCCACGCCGATTGGAGAACTCGCCCGGCTTGGGCCACTGGTCGTCGAGCGCATCACAAACCTGTTGGACGGCCGCATCCGCGAACCGTCCTCGCAACGGATCCCCGAACCCGACCAGCCGACCGCAGATGTCTCCCGCAAGCTCCGAGCTCGCCGCCCGCGGTGCCGGGGCCGGACGTCCGATGAGCCGCTGTCTGCTCGGACGACCGGTTTGCTATCGTCAGAGCCGGGCAGCCACCAGGAATCCGGTGCGAATCCGGAGCGGTCCCGCCACTGTGACCAGGTATCGGCCTGAAGCCAGGAACTGTGCTGCCCGCAGACATCCCTCGTTGTGGTCGCGGAAACCCAAGAAGGAGTTCGGCACAATGCTGCCCCACGGGATATCCCCCGCCAACCCCACAGTGCGCGCCGCCGACCCCAGCCACCCTGCCGGTTCGGCCCCCCGGAACCGCCACGCACGATCCGCCGGGCCATCCGACCGTTGGGCACGGCGATGAACTGGTTTACCGAACTCATCCTGGGTACCGGCACCGCCCATTCCATTCTGGTACTGTCGGTGGTCATTGTCAGTGGGCTGGCAATCGCCAAGTGGCGTATCGCTGGCATATCGATCGGCTCGGCCTGGATCCTGTTCGTCGGCATCGTTGCCAGCCATTTCGGGCTTCGTATCGACGCCCACATCCTGCATTTCATCCGCGAATTCGGCCTGGTGCTGTTCATCTTCTCAATCGGGCTACAGGTCGGACCGGGTTTTCTGGCCGCCCTGAAGCGGGGTGGCCTGCGACTCAACCTATTGGCGGTGGCCGTGGTGCTGTTGGGGCTGTTGACCACGGTGGCGCTCCACTTCGCCACCGGGCTATCCGGGGCAACCCTGGTCGGCATCATGTCGGGTGCGGTGACCAATACCCCCGGCCTGGGCGCCGCCCAGGAGGCCTATACCAACGTCCATGGTTCGCTCGATCCGAGCATAGCGGCGGGTTACGCGATGGCCTATCCCCTGGCCGTGCTCGGCATCATCGCGTCGCTGGTGGCGCTGCGGATGATCGGTCGCACGGATCTGGGCCAGCAGGCCGAGCAGTTGCGCAGGGAGGCCAGCGCCGTCGCCGATGCCGCCGGGCGAGTCGTCGTCCGGGTCGAGAACCCGGCGATCGCCGGCCGGCGATTGGATGAGCTGGCGGAAATGATCCCACACGAATTCGTGGTGTCCCGGGTTTGGCATCCATCGACCAAGTCTGTCGAACTGGTCGATCAGCAGACCGTGTTCGAACCGGACGACCAACTGCTGATCATCGCCCACAAACGCGACCGAGACTTCCTGGAGACCTTCTTCGGTCCACATATCGAAGTACCCGACGAACGCTGGGAGGCAGGCCCGACCCACTACGAGTCGCGGCGGGTGGTGCTATCCCGGCCTCAGCTGAACGGAGTGCCCATCGGGCAGTTGTCGCTGCGTTCCCTGCATGGCGTGAACGTCACCCGGATTCACCGTGCAGGCACCGATCTGGTGGCCACACCAGGCCTGCGCCTGGTGCTGGGGGACCGGCTGACCCTGGTCGGGGTCGCGGAGAATCTCAAGCGGGCCGAACGTGTGCTGGGCAACTCCGCAAGCCAACTGGATGTACCTAATCTAATCGTGATCTTCCTCGGCATCCTGCTGGGTGTCGGTCTGGGCAGTGTGCCCTTCGACCTTCCGGGAGTTCCCCAACCGATCAGGCTCGGCCTGGCCGGTGGCCCGCTGATAATCGCCCTGCTGCTCGGCCGCTTCGGCCCTCAATTGAAACTGATCACCTATAGCACCGTGAGCGCTAACCTGATGCTGCGCGAAATCGGCATGGCGCTATTCCTCGCTGGCGTCGGGCTGGGCGCCGGGGAAAGTTTCGTATCGACGATTGTGGCCGGCGGCTATGTGTGGATCGGCTGGGGTCTGATCATCACTCTGGTGCCACTGCTGACCGTGGGTCTGATCGGGCAGTTCCTCTTCAAGATCAATCACCTGACCCTGATCGGCATGCTGGCGGGTGCCACAACCGATCCTCCGGTGCTGGCCTACACCCAGTCCCTGACCGACTCGGATGCCCCCGCGGTCGGCTATGCCACGGTGTATCCGCTAACAATGTTCCTGCGCGTCGTGGTGGCCCAGCTACTGATAGTCACGTTGACCTGAACGAGAAGACAGCGCGGCTCGCGATATCACGCCATCGAGGACAGCCTCCCAGCCGCCAGCCGTGCGGAGCCGGTAGGAGACCTGCGCGCTCACCTGCACCCCGCCTTCGGGTGATTCGGCCGAAACGCTGCCCGCAACGGTCAATCGGTCACCGCCGTGTAATGGCCGCCGCCGAGGACAACGGCACGTCTGGTGGGTACCGCCGCGGAGAGCATCCCCTCCGCGGCCAACGCCACGATCGATGTGACCCGGATGGTCCCCATCTCCACGTGTGCGAGCACGTCTTCGATGCGGTCAGCGACGTCCGGCATTCGCGCTCTCCGGTGGTGATGTGTAGCCGCCCCTGAAGGCGACCTGGAGCGAGGTTGTGAGCGCCGATATCTCTTCTGCAGCCACCGGTTGAGCAGCAGTCATGGCGTCGCCGCCGACGCCATTGAGCGTTACCAGGTGCTGGCCATCGCGGCCCTCGGTCAAGGCGTCCAGTTCTTCGCTCAGCTTCAGTTCGGCATCTTCGCCGATGGGGTCGATGCGGAAAGTGAGTTCGTAGTCGTTCACGAGCCGGGTTCTTTTCTCACTGCTCGCACCACCATACCCACGAAGGGTTAACCAACTGTCAACCCCACTGCGACCCCAAGAGGCAGCCTTCCTCCGAAGGCGCTTTGCTTCCCACCCTCGTTGGGCGGACCACACCGAGGGTCCTAGAGATCCTGCGGATGGTGGCGCAACGAAGTCCAGGTGGCCTCCTCACGCCCTCGGCGCGCCCCGGGGCCACCCGGGCAGTTCGCGATACCGGCTTGCCTGGCAGGCAGGCCGGCGCGCTGGCGAAACCCAGCCAGGCTCGCGGCCCGTAAGCAGCGTCAGGAGTAGTCATGCCGGCAGTCTAGAGGCCGGCACTGACACAGTCAGATAGCCGCTACTTCCGCCGGGAGAAATCTCTTGCCGGAAACGCCTCGGCAAGAAAAACAGCGACCGTGGCCTACCTCCTGTCGGGTGGTCGGGGCGACAGGACTCGAACCTGCGGTCTCCTGCTCCCAAAGCAGGCGCGCTAGCCACTACGCTACGCCCCGATGCCAGCCATGCCGGACGGCCGCCCCTAGCCTACTGGACATCCACCCGGCAGCCCGAATCCACCCGTCAACCGGTGATCCGATCACCCGCTGCCCGGCTCGAAGCCTCCCAGCGATATCGCGAGCGATACCTCCCGGGTTTCATTGCCCGGCGCCATCTCCCGAACCACCGGTCAGGCCCGCCGGCCCTTCGGCCAGCAAACGGACGAACTCCTGCTCGTCCAGCATGGGCAGGCCGAGGGTCTCGGCCCGGCTCGCCTTGGCACCGGCGTTCTCGCCGATCACCACGAAATCGGTCCTCTTCGACACCGAGCCGGCGGACTTGCCGCCTCTAGCGATGATCGCCGCCTTGGCCTCGTCCCGGCTGAACCCCGTGAGACTGCCGGTGACCACGATGGACAGTCCCGTCAAGGTCTGCGGCAGGGCCTGTTCGGTGCCCGGCTCATCGGCCAGGTGGACACCGGCAGCCAGCCAACTGTTCACCACCTCGACATGCCAATCCTCGGTGAACCATTCTTTGATGGCCTCGGCGATCACCTGACCGACCCCCTCGGTGCCGGCAAGTTCGGCCTGATCGGCATCCCGGATCGCCGCCAATGAGCCAAACCGATCGGCCAGGGCGCGGGCCGCGCTGGGCCCCACATGGCGGATCGACAGCGCCACCAGCACCCGCCACAGGGGCTGTTGCTTGGCCTGGGCCAGATTGGCCAGCAGCTTGTGTCCGTTAGCCGACAGCACTCGCCCGTCGCGGACCTCTCCGGCCGGGTCGGTCTTGCGGGCAGCGCGCGTGTAGAAGTCCACCCGCCGCAGATCATCGGCGGTCAGATCGAACAGGCCGGCCTCGTTGCCGACTACCCCGCTGGCCAACAGCGCCCGGGCGCCTTCCCAGCCAAGCGCCTCGATGTCAAGCGCGGATCGGGACGCCAAGCCGAACAGCCGCTCGGTCAACTGGGCGGGACAGGATCGGCTGTTGGGACAACGAATGTCCTTGTCGGATTCCTTCTCGGGGCGCAATGGCGTGCCACAGGCCGGGCAGTCAGCGGGCATCTCGAAGGGCCGTTCGGTGCCGTCGCGCAACTCGGCCACCGGCCCCAATATCTCGGGGATCACGTCGCCCGCCTTGCGCAGCACCACCATGTCGCCGATCAGCACCCCCTTACGGGCGACCTCCCAGGCATTGTGCAAGGTGGCCCTGGCCACCGTGGAACCCGCCACCTGAACCGGCTCCAGCACCGCGAACGGGGTGGCCCGGCCGGTACGCCCGATATTGACCTGGATATCCAGCAACCGGGTATTGACTTGTTCGGGCGGATATTTATAGGCGATCGCCCAGCGCGGCGCCCGCGAGGTGGCCCCCAGCCTCCGCTGCTGGGCTAGATCATCGACCTTGACCACCACGCCGTCGATCTCGTGGCTGAGATCGTGCCGATGCTCACCGTAGCGCTCGACAAAGGCCAGCACCTCTGCCGGGGTCGTCAGCAGGCGATAGGTGCTCGCGGTGGGCAGGCCCCATTCGGCAAGCAGTTCATAGGCCTGGGACTGCCGATCCAGTTGTAGCCCATCGATTTGGCCGATCCCGTGTACCAACATGTGCAGGGGACGCTGCGCGGTCACCGCCGGGTTCTTCTGCCGCAACGAACCCGCGGCAGCATTGCGTGGGTTTGCGAAGGGCGGCCGGCCAGCCGTCACCAGGGTGGCGTTCAGGTCACCGAAATCGGCGATCGGGAAGAAGACCTCGCCGCGTACCTCAACCACCTCCGGTGGCTCCCCAAGCAGTCGGCTAGGCACATCGCCGATGGTGGCCACATTGCCCGTGATGTCCTCCCCCACCCGGCCATCGCCGCGCGTCGCACCACTGACCAGCAGGCCATTCCGATAGACCAGATCGACCGCCAAGCCATCGATCTTGAGTTCGCAAAGCCATTGCACGGGCAGGTCCCCCAGTAGCCGGCCGGTACGCGCAAGCCACTCGGACAGATCGGCGGTGCTGAAGACATTGTCGAGGCTGAGCATTCGTTCCAGATGGATTACCGGCGCGAAATCGGTCACCTGCCGGGCCGCCCCGACCCGCTGGGTTGGACTGTCCGGCGTCCGCAGCAGCGGGTGGGCCTCCTCCAGCGCAATCAACTCGCGCAGCAACTGGTCGTATCCGGCGTCGGACATCTTCGGCGCGTCTTGGCCGTAGTAGTCCTCCTGCGCCTGCCGGAGCAACTCCACCAGATCGGTCCAACGCCGCCGGGCGGCCGCCTCGGGGGCACCTGCCCCGGATAGCTCATTCGACATGTGCCAATCCTGTCAGGCACTGCCGACCGGCCGGCGGTTTGCTCAGCTCACGAACCTGGGCGTCCACACCGTGGCGGAGCGGGCCGCCTCAAAAGCCATCATGATCTGGCGTCTGCCGAACTGCTCGGGGCGGTTGACCAGCCAATTCGCCACATCGATCTCGTCAAGCACCGCGACATCGGTGGGGAACTGCTCGACGATGAGCCGCCGGTCGTTGACCGGTACGATGACCCCGGTGACGTCGATGTCCCACCGGCTGGACTGGCTCATCTCGGTCGAACCGCGCAGCGCCTCTAAGCGGATCTGGCTGACGAAAGGCTGGTCACGGCCGTCCACCAGAAAAGTGTCGCCACTGACCCGAAGCCGTGAGCCGGGCAGGTTCTTGGCGTTGAGCAGGTATACCCCGCCCGGGCCGATTGCCCAGTGATCGATCTCGGCGCCGTCGGCCACCGGGCGCACACATTGCAGGAATCCCCACCGGGGATCCAATCCAGAAAGCCGAACCAGTTCGGTGGCCAGCAGGTCGTCCGGGTCCACCATGGCGCGTCTCGCGCCGCCCTCTAGCCCAACCAGCAGGCGGTCCAGCAGCGCCCGCACCGGTGCCCGCCTGCGCGGGTTTTCGCGCACCATCGGGAACCGGTCGAATCCGGAGCCCGGCACGACCAGGTCGGTCAGTTGAGCACGGCGAGGCGCCACATGCAGATGGCTGCCATCGTCGTCGGCGATATAGCCACGACGGGCGGTCGTGAAAATCGGTACCGCGCACTCTTCAGCTACTGACATCCGTATCTCACCTCGTCCCGGTAGTGAAGGCTCCTACCTTCTGGCTGTCACTGTAGGAAGCCAGCCGAGCAGATGGTTGGCGCCACGCGGAGAGTACTGCGCAAGGAGCAGTCGAAACCGACCACCGGCCGATCAGCAGGTCTGCGATCAGACCGATCGGTGGCGGGCCGGCGCGCGACTGCGGTTCGGAGCCGATCGCCTCCGCTCCGGGCCGCTCGGGTCGGTGGCTCAGTCGAAGATCGGCCCGCGGTCCCGGGAACGTTTCAACTCGAAGAAGCCATCGGTGGCGGTGACCAGCGAAACCCCATCGAACAGCAGGCCAGCCTGTTCCCCCTTGGGGGCCGGTGAGATCACCGGTCCGAACATGGCCTTGCCGTTGATGTGCAACACAGGTGTGCCGACATCCTGGCCTACCGGGTCCATCCCGGCGTGATGTGAAGCCCGCAGCTCGGCGTCCCAGGCGCCACCGGCTGCGGCATCGGCGATGGCTGGGTCGAAACCGCACTCCGCCAACGCCGCCCGCACGACATCGATGTTCCCCTTGGGTTCGCCCCTGAGGTGATAACGGGTGCCCAATGCGGTGTAAAAGTCCCGCAGCCCAAGCGGGCCGTGTTGCAGTTCCACGCCGATCGCGGCACGCACCCCGATCCACCCCGGCTGCGGCTTTTCCCGGTAGCCGGCCGGCTGCTCGACGGATTCCTCATCCAGGATGTCGAGGCTCATGACATGGAAACAGGTGCGCACGGGGCGAACCTGCTCGACCGCCAGCAGCCAGCGCGAAGCGAGCCAGGCCCAGGGGCAGAGCGGGTCGAACCAGAAATCGACGACCTGTGGTTGTCCGTTCATGCGGCCAGCCAACCAGACCAAAGCCGACGACGCGCCCGAACCACACCTCCCGGTTCCTAATCTCCAACCGGTAGCCTCAGTGGATCAGTGGTTGTGCCCAGCGTGGCGGAGGGAGTATCAATGAGCAGCACGGTGAACATCACCCGGGCAGAGGCGCGGCAACGTTCGGAGTTGATCACCACCGGAGCCTATCGGGTAAGCGTTTACCTGAACGGTCGTGGCCTGGACGATGCTCCCCTGCCAGAGCCAGCCAAGAGCTTCATCTCCACCACCACGGCCAGGTTCACCAGCCAGGCTGGTAGCACCTGGATCGATCTCATCGCCGACCGGGTATTGGACGCCTGGCTTGACGGTGTCCAGCTCGATCCGGCTGCCCATGATGGCCATCGGCTTGCCCTGGAGCTGACCGCGGGCGAGCACCAGCTGACGGTGACGGCCCGGTGCCGGTTCTCACGAACTGGCGAGGGCCTGCATCGTTTTGTCGATCCGGCCGATGGGCGGATCTACCTGTATTCGCAATTCGAGACTGCCGACGCCCGGCGCATGTACGCCTGCTTCGACCAGCCCGACCTGAAGGCCAGTTTCGAGTTGACGGTGGTGGCGCCGGCCGACTGGCGGGTCTATTCGAACTCGGCGGCCCCCGAGCCGGTGGTGGCCGGGGATGGGTTCGCGACTTGGCGGTTTCCCCCGACCGGTCCCATCGCCACTTACATCACCGCCCTGGTGGCTGGGCAGTTCCATGTCGACAAGGGCACCGTGCTGTCCGCCAAGGGCGAACTGCCGGCCGACCTGGTGTGCCGCGCCTCCATGGCCGACTATCTGGATGCCGAGCGGATCCGCACCACCACCCAGCGTGGCTTCGAGGTCTATGAGCAGGCCTACGGCACCGCCTACCCGTTCGATTCCTACGACCAGCTGTTCCTGCCCGAATACAATGCCGGGGCGATGGAGAATGCCGGCTGCGTGACCTTACGCGATGAGTACCTGTTCCGCTCCCAGGTGACCGCCGAGGCCTACGATCGCCGCGACAACACCATCCTGCACGAGCTGGCCCACATGTGGTTCGGCGACCTGGTGACCATGCGCTGGTGGGACGATCTGTGGCTCAACGAGAGTTTCGCCGAGTGGGCGGCCTACTACTGCACCACCGAGATCGCCCGCCGCTGGGGCGGCAGCGACGCCTGGACGAACTTCGCGAATATGCGCAAGCTGTGGGCCTACCGCACCGACCAGTTGCCGACCACTCACCCGATCGTTGCCGACATGACCGATCTGGCCATCGCCGACCAGAGCTTTGACGGCATAACCTATGCCAAGGGCGCCAGCGTGTTGAAGCAGCTGGTCGCCTATGTCGGTGAGCCACAGTTCCTGGCCGGGGTGCAGCAATATCTTGCGGCGCATGCCTGGGCAAACAGCACCTTCGCCGATCTGCTGACGGCCCTGACCGAGGCCAGCGGCCGGGAGCTATCCGAGTTTTCGGAACAGTGGCTGGAGACCTGTGGGGTAAACCTGATTCGGCCTAGTTTCGAGGTGGACGACCAAGGCCAATTCACTCGCTTCGAGGTTTTGCAGTCGGCGGTCGAGGAACACCGGATCCTGAGAACCCATCGACTGGCGATCGGTCTGTATGACCTCACCGATGACGGCCTGATGGCACGGGATTCGATCGAGGTCGATATCGGTGGTGAGCGCACCCCTGTCGAGGCACTGATCGGTGTTCAACGTCCGGATCTGGTGCTGTTGAACGACCGTGATCTCAGCTACGTGAAGGTGCGCCTGGACCCAGGATCGTTACGCACGGTGCACGGGCATCTGGCAGAGTTGCGCGATCCCTTGGCCCGGGCCGTTGTCTGGACCATCCTGTGGGATACCTGGCGCGATGGCGAGCTCAGTTCCGCCGACTATCTGGGGGTGGTCCTGGCCGGGCTGTCGGGTGAATCCGATGTCACCGCGATCATCAACCAACTGCGTCAGCTTCAGCTCGCGGTGACCTGGTATGCCGATCCAGGCGAACGCAGCAACCTGCGCGCCCAGCTCGTGGCGGGTCTGGCCAGGCTGCTCCGGTCGGCGGATCCCGGCTCCGACCAGCAGCTGGCCGTGGCGGACGCGATGATCGCCGCCATCGAGTCCCCAGCGGGTGCCGAGTTGCTGCAAGGCTGGCTGATCGGTGAGGAGGTCCCCGAGGGCCTGCCGATCGACGCCGACCGCCGCTGGGCGATCATCACCTCGCTTGCACGGCTGGGAGCGATCGGCATCGCCGAGATCGAAACCGAGGCGATCGGCGACCAAACCATCAGCGGAGCCCAGTCCGCGGCTGGCGCGCGGGCCGCGCTGGCCGATCCCGAAACCAAGGCGCAGGCCTGGCGGCTGGCGACCGAGGACCCCGATGTGCCTAACGGCACCCACGAGGCCATCGCGGGTAATTTCTGGCAATTCGGCCAAGCCGACTTGTTGCGGGAGTATCCGCGCGCCTACCGGGAACTGTGCGCCCGGATCGCCGAGGCGACCGGCAGCTGGGCGCAGCGCGGCCATGTGGCCAAACAGACCGCCCTGGTGCGGCTGTGGCCCACCGTGCTCGTGGACGAGCAGTGGCTGGCCGAGTTGGACGAGTGGCTGGCCGGACGCGAGGTACCCGAGCAGGTCGGTCGGATCCTCCGGGAGCAACGAGACGAATCGCTGCGGGCATTGCGGGTTCAGCGGTCTGGTCGCGAACGGCAGGGCTGAGACCATGTCACCCGGCTATCGCATCCGGGGCGCATGTCAGGCCGACGGCGCCACCGCGGATCTGCATATCCAACAAGGCCACCTGGTGAGCGATCCGGTCGCCGGTGCGATCACGGTGGATGCCTCTGGGCTACTGGTACTGCCCGGACTGGTGGACCTGCATACCCACCTGCGGGAACCGGGTTTCGAGGGTTCCGAGACCGTGGCCAGCGGGTCGGCCTGCGCCGCCAGGGGTGGGTTCACCGCCGTCCACGCGATGGCCAACCTCGATCCCGTCACCGATTCGGTGGCCCGGGCGGCCCATATCCGCCGCCTCGGGCAACGGTCGGGACTGACCGAGGTGTTTCCCGTCGGCGCGATCACCATGGGGCTGGCCGGCACCCGGTTGGCCCCGATCGGCGAACTGGCAGCCAGCGGTGTCCGGGTGTTCAGCGACGACGGCAGGTGTGTGATGAACGCGGCGGTGATGCGCGCCGCGCTGGAGGCCGCGGCTACCGCCGACGCGGTCGTGGCCCAGCACTGTCAAGATCACGATCTGGCCGGCCCGCGGGCCTGCGCGGACGAACGGTCCGTGGCGGGGCCGCTTGGCCTGCAAGGCTGGCCTTGGGTGGCCGAGTCGAGTATCATCGCGCGCGACGCCCAGCTCGCCGAACTCACTGGGGCTAGCTATCACGCCTGCCATGTGAGCACGGCGGAGAGCGTGGCGGTCGTGCGGTGGGCCAAGGCCAGGGGCGTCCGGATCACAGCCGAGGTAACTCCGCACCATTTGCTGCTCGACTCGGGGCTGTTGACCGGCCTAGACCCCACTTTCAAGGTGAATCCGCCGTTGCGGGCCAGCGAGGACATCGAGGAACTGCGGTCGGCGCTGGCCGACGGCACGATCGACATCGTGGGTACCGATCATGCGCCCCACGAGGCAAGTGCCAAATGCCGGGCCTTCGCCAGCGCCAAGCCGGGAATGCTGGGCCTGGAGCAGGCCCTGGCGGTCGTGATCGAGACGATGGTGAACCCCGGCCGGATGACCTGGGCGGGTCTTGCCGGGGCAATGAGCATGGCACCCGCGAGGATCGGGCGCGTCCCGGGCCAGGGCCGGCCGCTGCGTCCCGGCGAACCGGCGAATCTGGTGTTGGTGGACCCGCACCGCCGCGCGGTGGTGGACCGGGAACAGACCCGCTCGGCATCCCGCAACAATCCCTATCACGGGCTGGATCTGCCCGATCCGGTCGAGGCGACCATGTGGGCGGGACGCTGGACCTACCGGCGGGGCGAAGGGCCACTGGCCGCCGAAAGCTGATGGCCGACTGGGTGGCACAGCGCGCGGGCAGTGAACGGCCTGTATGAGCATCCCTACCCATTTTTCGGCCACTTGACGGGCGATGCCCCGATATTGCCCCTATTGTCGGAGACAATCCTGCTCAGTTACCAGCTAAGGAGCGCTCGTGGACGAACTGAATCAGCTGATGGCGGAACTCACCCAGTCCATCTCCACCCTCAACAAGCTGAGCGAATCCCTGGACCCACCGACGGAGGACTACACCGAGACCGATGCGGACAGGGTCGTGACCATCAGCTGCCGGCCCAACGGTGCGCTGATCTCAATCCGCATCGCCGACAACTGGAGGAACAAGATCGAGCCCGATATGCTGGCCGACCGGCTCAATCAGACCATGGCCGCCGCCCAGTTGCGCGCCATGGGCATCGGCTCGGTAGAGCTCACCGGGAAGGGCCGCTCCAGGGATGACGATTCCGCCTCGCAGGAGCGGATCGATCTGACCAGCGTGCAGCCCACTGCCGCCGATCGCAAGCAGGCCGAACAATACGCGCAGCGCAGCTACCAGGAGTTCGTCAACCGGGTAGATGAGGCCGTGCGGGACGAGGGTGCCGCCCTGGAAAGGTTCTACTCCGGGATGGACAAGCTCAACCGGGCACTTGCCGACGAGGTGCCCGACGCCGCGGACGAGGAGCAACACATCTACTCGGAAAACCATAAGGCCTGGGCGGTGTTGACGCCCGCCGGAGTGAACGGTTTCGATTTCAAGGCGAATTGGGTGAAGAACCAAACGGGGATCACGTTGACGAATTGCCTGCGTGAGATCATCGAGCAGCTGCCGGCCGATGAGACCCCGGCACTGATCGAGTCATTGCGCGCCTTCAAGGCCTGAACTGCCGTACCGGAAGAGTGGAGAACGAACTAATGAGCGAAGATTCTGTGCGCTGGGGCGCAGCTCATCCTAGATTCACCAACCAGCAGCCTCCTGCCACGGACTGGACATCCCCCAGGGCAGCCAAGCAGGCGTCCGAAGTGTCCTGGTCCAGTCACGAGGGCAGCCGGCATATGACTCCGATGCCGCCGGATCCCGCTACCCCGACCCCACCGAAGGAAGCACATCCGTTCCGACCCGAGCCCGATATCAAACCACCCGACGACATCCCCGGGGGACTCATCCGACCCGAGCCCGATATCAAACCACCCGACGACATCCCCGGGGGACTCATCCGACCCGAGCCCGATATCAAACCACCCGACGACATCCCCGGGGGACTCATTGGGGAAACGGGTTTACAGGGTCAGGGGGCATGGCAAACTGCCAGCCTTCAGGGCAATGCCGGCGGCAGCTTCGGTAATACCGCGGCCGCTGGGACTGGCTCGTTCGCCAACGCTACGACCGGCGGAGGCCACACCGGCACCGGCAGCTTCGGCCAGACCGGCAGCGGCAGCTTCGGCAACACCACAACCGGCGGAAGCCACACCGGCACCGGCAGCTTCGGCCAGACCGGCAGCGGCAGCTTCGGCAACACCACAACCGGCGGAAGCCACACCGGCAGCGGCAGCTTCGGCCAGACCGGCGGAAGCCAAACCCAAACAGGCGGCAGCTTCGGCAACACCACAACCGGCGGAAGCCACACCGGCACCGGCAGCTTCGGCCAGACCGGCAGCGGCAGTTTCGGTAGGACCGCCGCCACGGATGCCGGGAACACTACGACCGGCCGGCCGGCCGGCGAGGTGGCCGAGCCAGCCGTCGAGGTGCCGGAGGATGCTTTCCGGATCAATGAGGACATGGCCGTTTCCGACAGCATGGTTGCGGTCTCTACGGACGGCACGGTGATCGACTCCCGCGGCGATGGGACGGTGGTGCACACCAGCGATGGCATCCAGATCACGGTCGACAAGGACGGCAAGGTGACGGTTGACAGCGACTTCCGCAATGCCAGCACCGCCGATCAGAAGGTCGTGGACAAGGCTCAGCAGTTCGAGTCCGAGGGCACCACCGTCATGACCGATCAGCACGGCAATGTGGTGATCACCAGGCCAGACGGGCAGGTCATCACGATCTATCCGAATGGCACCTTCAGCGTCAACCTGCCCGAAAACACCCAGCCCGGCCAGAACACCGACGACCCACCCGGCACCCCGCCCACACCGGGCGACGACGAGCCCGGCGACGACACCAAGCCCGGCGACGACACCAAGCCCGGCGACGACACCAAGCCCGGCGACGACACCAAGCCCGGCGACGACACCAAGCCACCAAGCAACAACGGCGGAGACAACCCCGTCAATCCAGGCACACCCGGCACACCCGGCACACCCGGCACCAACCCCGGCACACCCGGCACACCCGGCACCAACCCCGGCACACCCGGCACCAACCCCGGCACACCCGGCACCAACCCAGGCACACCCAGCAGCCCCAACGGCCCCGACATTGAGGTAGACCCGGCAGACCTCGATGAGGATGGCGATTACTACGCCGATCGGGCGGCGGGCGCCAAGGTGCTGGCCGATTGCTTCACATCGCTCAAGGATGCGATCCCCGACTGGGGATTGTGGGAACGCGCCCGGGCGCCCTTCCAGTCCGCCTGCGACCAGATGAACAGCCACATGAGCGAGGGCGCCACCCAGCTCAACGACATGTCCGATGGGCTCCACAAGAGTGCCGCGGAATACCGCCAAAACGAGCAGAACGGCGAAGCCCTCGCCGGCAAGATCTTCTGAGGAGCCATCATGAGCCATACGGCAACCAGCGCATCGAATCCGGCGGCGGCCGGCACCACCGCGGGCGCAGCCATGGAGACGCCCAGCGAGTCGCGCGGGGGTGGCGGTACGCCGGGCATCCAGCCCTGCGCGTGGGAGACCACCGAAACCAAGTTCATCCAGATGCTGAAAGACCTGTCCCGTAAGTGCGAAGAGATCGCACCCAAGGTCGACAAGGGCATCCAGGACGCCCGGAATACCCTAGAGCGTTGGCAGCAGAGCTGGGTCGGCAAGCTGTTGCGCCCGGCCCTGGTCTTCATCGATCAGGTGCTGCAGGCCATCCAGATCGCGGTGAAGGTCATCACCCAGGCCATCAAGTTCATCGCCTGGGTGATCCCCAAGCTGATGGCGCCCTGGACGATCCGTTCCATCGGCCGCCAGATGCAGGATCCGTTCGTCGGCAAGATGAACGACTTCTCCGAATCCCTGGCCGTAGCCAACCTGGAAAGCCAGAAATCCTGGCGTTCCAAGTCGGGTGAGGAGTTCCTGGCCCGCGCCCAGGAGCAGTACGAGCAGGGTGGCAAGCCCACGGTGGAAGCCACCAAACGGTTCGCCGAAAAGACCACCGAATTGGGCGATCGGGCGGTGGCGGCAACCGAAGCCCTGGTCAGCGACCTCACCGGCGGGATCACGGACATCATTAGCGCCGTCAAAGACCTGAAGGCGGTAACCAAGCTTCTACCCAAGCTGTTCAAGTCGATAAACGCGGCCATCAAGATCATCACCTTGATCTACAACATCATCAAGTTTGCCTGGGAGGTCTGCGATTCGGCCAACGATTTCGCCAGCGCGGTCCAGACCGTCACCGAGCGGCCCTGGCCGAACGCCATCAGCAATTGACCATTCCCGTTGTGGGGTGCGGCTCGCACGGCCCGCACCCCACAACGGCCGGTTCAAACTCGCAATCCCAGCAGTTCCTGGGCCAAGGCCAGCACCATCCTGCCGGTAGGCTCGTCCGGCACCCCGAGGAACTCGAGAATCCCCCGCACCGAGCCGGCCAGATCGCCGCTTGCCAGCCTGGCCAGTTCCCCGGCCATCGGATCCGATACCGGGGAACCCAGCCCCCGCAGATGCAGCACCCAGCCCGCCACCACCCGGGCGGCGCCGCAGGCAACCGCGCCCCGCGCGGCAGCGGCCTGGAGATGGGGGACGATCCGGATCGGCAGCTTCTGCGAGCCGTCCATCGCGATTCTCGCTAGTTGATCCCGCATCGCCGGATTACCGAACCGGGTCAGCAGAGCCCGTCGATAGGCCGCCTTGTCGGCCTCCGGGAGCGGCACCTGCCGCACCGCATCGTCCCAGTATTCACCGACCCAATCCCGGACTCGCTGATCGGCGATCGCCTCATGGACGGTCCGCAATCCCAGCACCGGGGCGCAATAGGCCATCAACGAATGCGCGCCATTCAACAAATAGAGCTTGCGTTGCTCGTGCGGGACGATATCGGTCACGAATCGCGCCCCACTGGAGGCCCAATCGGGGTGTGGGGTCTTGAACTCCCCGGCCAGCACCCATTCCGCGAAGGGCTCGGTAACCACCAGTCCGAGATCGGCGATACCGGTCAACCCGGCGACCCGGGCGTGATCGGCGGGCGTGGCGCGCGGGGTGATCCGGTCCACCACGGTGGTGACGAAACCGACATGGTCATCGATCCAGCTGGTCAGCCCGGGATCGACATATCCGGCTGCCTGCCGGATGATCCGCTCGGCCACCGCGCCGTTCCCGGGAATGTTGTCGCAGGGTACGAAGGTGATGGGCCCGGCATCCGCGGCCCGGCGGGCAAGCAACCCGCGGACGAACTTGGCAGGCCCGGTGAACACGGCGGCATCCAACCGGCCGCTTTTCAGTTTGTTAAGATCGGCGATCACCGCCGGGTGGGCGAGATCAAGATCCCCAGCGGCATCGCGGCAATAGCCGGCCTCGGTGATCGTCGAGGTGACGATCGCCACCTGAGGATCGGCGAACAGGCGCGGCCACGATCCGATATCGTGCGAGCGGTAGCTGGCGCTGACCGAACCGATCACCTCGACCTGGTCCCCCTCTGGCGCCTGGATATCGAGCTGGTACAACCCCTGCTGGGCGTCTAGGGCAGCATCGCGCGCCGATTCCCGGGGTGTCAGGGTGGTGCGGCCGGGGAAACCAGCTATCCCCCACTGGCCGGCATCGCTGGCATGCTCGGTATACCAGGCCTGATGGGCGCGGGCGAAATTCCCGATCCCAAGATGGATGATCCGGATCGGGGCGGCCGGTCTGCCGTGTACCGCCCGGCTCAAAACGTCATTCACAATTTGAACACCTTCGCCGGATTGGCACTGACCAACTCGACGGCCTGCTCGATCGCCTCGTCCTCGGCCAGCCGATGGACCGCGACCAGGCCAGCCAGATGAGCGGCATCCAACCGGCGCATCATGTCATGCCGTGCAGGAATGGAGCAGAAGGCCCGGGTGTCGTCGACCATGCCCGAGATCCGGCTGAAACCGGCCATCTCGGTGACCGCCTGCTTGAATCGCATGATCGATTCGGGCGCATCGATGAACCACCACGGCACCCCGATATAGACCGAGCGGTAGAAACCGGCCAAGGGCGCGATCTCACGCGAGTACGTGTCCTCGTCCAGGGTGAACAGCACCAGGTTGAGATTTGGGTGGTTGCCGAAGGCATTCAGCATGGGGCGCAGCGCATGGGTGAACTCCACCCGGAACGGGATATCGCAGCCCACATCGGCCCCATAGACCCGCGCGGTGGCCGAATCGTGATCCCGCAGAACCGCCGGATGCAGCGTCAGGGTGAGGCCATCCTCGGTGGCCATTCGAGCCTGATCCATCATGAGGTGGCGGCGCAGAGCATCGGCCTCGCCGCGGCCGATCTGGCCCGCACGAGCCTTCCCGTAAAGCCGTTCGGCGTCCCCATCGGGAAGGTATTCCGCGCGCAGATCATCGTGGGAATGGTCGGAGGAAACCGCACCATGCGCGGCGAAATAGGCACGCCGGTTCTCCATCGCCGCGGTGTAGCCCGCCAGCGAGCCGGTGTCGATCCCCGAAACCTCGCCGAGTCGATCGATCAGATCGTTCCAGTCCCGTCGGTCGGGCTCCAGGTATCGGTCGGGACGGAAGGTAGGCGCCACACGGTGGCGGCCGCTGAATCCGGTGTCGGCGGCCAGCCTGGCGTGCTGAGCGAGATCGTCGCAGGGATCATCGGTCGTGGCCAGGAAGGAGATGTTGAACTGGGCCATCAGCTGGCGAGGCCGGTGGGTGTCGATCCAGGCCTGGATGGTGTCGTAGATCTCGTCCGCGGTCTCGGCACTGGGTCGTTTGCCGACCCCGAATAGCCCAACGAGTTGATCGGTCACCCAGTAACGCATGGCTGTTGCGTTGAAGGCCGCCCAGTTGGTGCAGAAGATGCGCCAGGCCCGGCGATTGTCCTGTTCGGTCATGTCGGTCCGGGCGACCGGGACTCCCAGTTCGGACAGCTCTGCGCCATTGGCGTGCAGGATCCGGTTGATGTAGTGATCCGGGGTCAACAGCAGTCTGGTCGGATTGCCGAACGACACATCATCGGCTAGCCACCTCGGCGGCACATGACCATGTGGGGAGATGATGGGCAGGTCACGGGTCTGGGCGTAGATGCTGCGGGCAATCTGCCGCGTCCGGTCGTCGGGTGGGAACAACCGGTCATCGTGCAGGATCAGTTCAGCCATGGGCACATTCTGGTGTACACGGCCTCGGCCGGCCGCACGGTTGCCAAATTGCGGCAACACCGACCCGATGAGTCGCGCACCGGGTGCCGGGCCGGCCAATGCCGCTAGGCTGCGAGCCAACCGCAATCAGCAGAATCAACGGGAGCCGTCATGCCAGTGCCGACCATCGGAGGGCCCGGGTGCCGCATCGGGATCGAAGAGTTCGAAACCTTCGTGGCCACCCAACTCGGCCAGTTGGATCTGACGGGCAAGCGGCTGTGCATCATCATCCCGGACGACACCCGCAGCTGTCCCATGCCCAGGATTCTGCGGGCCGTTCACAAGGCGATCGCCGGCCGGGCGGCAAGCACGGTGTGCGTGATCGCCTTAGGCACTCACGAATACCTGACCGCGCGGCAGATCGCCTCCTGGGCCGCTGGGGATCCCGACGCCGATCCGGCCGAGGTGTATCCCGGCATGCCGATAGTCAACCACCGGTGGAAAGACCCCGGCCAGTTGGTCGGCATCGGCACCATACCGGCCGAACGGATCGCCGAGTTGTCGGAGGGCCGGCTGGCCAGGGCCGCCGAGGTGCTGATCAACAAGACCGTCGTCGAGGCCGATGTGAAACTCGTCGTCGGGCCGATTCTGCCGCACGAGGTGGTCGGTATCTCCGGAGGCAACAAGTACTTCGTCCCGGGCTGCGCCGCGCACGAACTGATCGACATAACCCACTGGGTGGGTGCCCTGATCACCTCGGCGAAAATGATCGGCTCACCCGGCAGTACCCCAGTCCGGGCCATGATCGACGAGGGCGCCAGCCTGATCCCGGGCGAGAAATACTGCCTGGCGTTCGTGATCAAGGCCCACTCCGCTGAAATCGAATCGGCCTCCTTCGGTTCGCCGCAGGACGCCTGGTCTGCCCAGGCCCAGGTGACCGCGAAGACCCACATCGAATACGTGGCCGAGCCGTTCAAGAACGTGATCGCCGAGATTCCACCGCGGTATCACGACATCTGGACGGCCGCCAAGGGTTTCTACAAGACCGAACCTGCCGTGGCCGACGGCGGGGAGATCATCATCTACGCCCCGCACATCGACACCATCTCCCAAGCCCATCCCGAGATCTACCAGATCGGCTATCACTGCCGCGACTACTACGTCAAGCAGTGGGACGCATTCAAGCAGGTGCCCTGGGGGGTACTGGCCCATTCCACCCACGCCCGCGGGGCAGGCAGCTACGATGCGCAGACCGCAGTGGAAAGCTGCCGGTTGAAACTGACCTTCGCCACCGCGATCCCACCCGAGACCTGCGCGGCGGTCAACGCCGGCTATCGTGACCCGGCAACCATCCCGGCACTGATGGCCGACCCCGGCTACACCGTCATCAAGGATGCCGGTGAGGTGCTGTTCCGGCTGGAATCCGAGCGTCCCATCGCCTGAGCCCCCGGCCGACCCGGGCTGGTCTCGGCTCAGCGGCGCGGCACCGTCCCGGTGGATTCACGAATCATCAACCGCATGGGCAACACCACCGGCACATCGGCGCCCGACTCCGGGGTCTGCTCGGTCGCCAGCGCGATCACCGCCCGGGCGGCCCGCTCCCCCAACAGGCTCAGCGGAGCGGCAACCGTCGTCAGTCCCGGAGTGACCAGGTCAGAAGCGAAGATATTATCGAAACCGACCACCGAGAGATCGCTGGGAATCACCAGCCCGGCAGCCTTCGCGGCACGCATCACCCCGATGCTGATCATGTCGTTGAAACAGACCACGGCCGTGATCGGTTTCTCGCGCAGTTGAGAGAAGATGGCCATGCCGCCACGCACCGTGGGGGCAGTGGGACCGATACGGTATTCGGTGAGATCGAGTTCGAAGCAGGCTTCCCGGAAAGCCCGCCAGCGCGCGCTATCGGCCCAGGAAGCGATGGGCCCCGAGACATAGGCGACTCGGCGGTGGCCCAGTTCCGCCAGATGCTCAAGAGCCCTTCGCATGCCGCGAGGATTGTCCGTCACCACCGAATACACCCCCGGCACGAGCCGGTTCAGCACCACCGTCGGAGTGGTCCGGGCCGTGGATCGCAGCGCGGCATCCGACAGCCGGGAGGTCGCCACGATCACACCATCCAGCAAAGGCAGCGTCCGATCGAACAGCCGCCGCTCCAATTCCTCGGATTCCTGCGCATCGACCAGCATGATCGCGTAGCCCTCGCTCACCGCGACATGCTCGGCCCCCCGGATGATCGAAAAGAAGAACGGGTTGGTGATATCCGTCAACGCGATGCCAAGCAGCTTGGACGCCCTGGTGCCCTCCGACCGCAGGGCCTGGGGCGCCCGATAGCCCAGTTCGGCCGCCACCCGGTGTATCCTGGCCGAGGTCTTGGCGCTCACTCTGCCGGGGCGCGAGAACGCGCGCGAGACGGTGGACGGGCTTACTCCCGCCGCGGTCGCAACATCATAGATCGTCGCGGCCTTCTCGTTCCCGGTTGGTTGCTCCACCCGATTCACTCTATCCACCTGGACCTAACAACGCGTCATGAAGCGCCCAACGCGCCGCGACAAGGGATGCCAAACTTGGCAACTAGCTGCCGGCGGCTTTCCGGGAGCCCGGCCAAACCCTACCCTGGAAGCACGCCGGGCAGCCCGGCACGTCCGCAGGATGGTTGCCAAAGCCATGGGCAAGCAGGCAGTATCCCAGTGCCGGGCCGAGTAGCAAGACACCGTCGTCGGGTAGCGGCCCATCGCGCAGCAGCCCAATATAACAAGGAGAAACAGCATATGTCCGATAAGAAGGCCGATGTCGGCGTCGTCGGGATGGCCGTGATGGGTTCCAATCTGGCCCGCAATCTGGCCAGCCGCGGCTACACCGTGGCCCTGTTCAATCGCACCTGGGCAAAGACCCAGCAGGTCCTGGACGAGCACGGTGCCGAGGGCGAGTTCCTCGGCGGCAAGACCGTCGCCGAGTTCGTAGGCTCGATCGCCCGGCCGCGGTCGATCATCCTGATGGTCAAGGCCGGAGCCGCCACGGACGCGACCATCGCCGAGCTGCTGCCACATCTTGACCAGGGCGACATCGTAATGGACGGGGGCAACTCATACTTCCGGGACACTATTCGCCGGGAACGGGAAATCGCCGATCGAGGTTTCCACTTCGTCGGCACCGGTATCTCCGGCGGCGAATACGGCGCCCTGACCGGGCCCGCGATCATGCCGGGTGGCACCCCCGAGAGTTATCAGATCCTCGGCCCGATGCTGGAGGCCATCTCGGCCAAGGTCGGCGACGAACCCTGCTGCACCTGGATCGGCCCGAATGGCGCCGGGCATTTCGTGAAGATGATCCACAACGGCATCGAATATTCCGACATGCAGGTGATCGGCGAAGCCTATGAGCTGCTCAAGGCCGCCGGCATCGGCACCGCCGAGGCGGCAGCGATCTTCCGGGAGTGGAATCGGGGTGAGCTGTCCAGCTACCTGATCGAGATCACCGCAGACATGCTGGCCCAGACCGACCCGCAGACCGGTGGCCCCCTGGTCGAGGTGATCAAGGATCGCGCCGGCATGAAGGGAACCGGCACCTGGACCGTAATGACCGCCCTCGAACTGGGTGTGCCGGTGAATGGCATCGCCGAATCGGTCTTTGCCCGCGCACTGTCCAGCCACGTCGATCTGCGAACCGCTGCCGCCGGGCTGGCAGGCCCCAACCGGACCCTGCAAATCGGCGACAGAGCGGCCTTCGTCGAAGACGTCCGGCAGGCACTGTGGGCGTCCAAGGTGGTGGCCTATTCGCAGGGCTTCGACGAGATCCGCACCGGCGGCGGTGAGTTCGGCTGGCACATAGCCGTCGCCGATTGCGCCAGGATCTGGCGGGACGGCTGCATCATCAGGGCCAAGCTGCTGGAGAACATCCGGCAGGAGTATTCGGCGAACCCCGAACTGGTTTCGTTGCTGGCCGCCCCGTCGATCGCTCCCAAACTGGCCGACTACCAGGATGCCTGGCGCCGGGTGGTGGCGACGGCGGCCCAGGCCGGGATACCGGCCCCGGTGTTCGCCAGTTCGCTGGCCTACTACGACATGGCCCGGGCACCCCGGAACAATGCCGCGGTCACCCAGGGCCTGCGGGACTATTTCGGCTCGCACACCTACGAGCGGGTCGACATGCCGGGCCACTACCATCTCGAATGGTCGGGAGATCGTGGCGAGACCAAGGTTTCGGACGACTGAGTTCATCAACCTGCTCGTCCCGGGCACGCTCGGCACCGTGGGCGATCCCGGGACGAGGCATTATAGCGGGTCGTCGACCAGGATGGCGGCCAGGGCCGTCCTGGCCGGGTAGGGCAGCGGCTGTTTGCGTCCCCGGGCATCGGCGCAGACCAGCACCGCACGCGCCCGGGCGTAGACGGTCGCGTCCTCATCGGTGATCTCGCTGGCCAGCACCACCGAGCTGGTGCCCAGCCGGGTCGGCGCGGTCAGCACCAGATGGGGCCGGGTACGGAACTCCATCTGGGCCAGATAGTCGATGTCCTGCCGGGCGATCAGCCACTGGCGGTCCTGGACGCCACCGGCGCCCATCCTGGTCATCGACGGATCGGCGCTCGCGGTGGTGTGGATCCGCGCGGCCATCACATAGTCCAGGTGCCGCACGTTGTTGATGTGGCCATAGCGATCCTGGTCCGACCAGCGGGTCTGCATCCGATATGGCACGCCGCGGCCGGCCAGGCGCGGGGCACGCAGTTCGCGTATCGAGGGCTCCGGGACGAGCCAGGACGCCAGAAAGTCCCGTTCCACCCCGGTCAGCCGGCGCGGGCCGGACCGATCGAAATCGAAGGGGCACAGCGTGGTCCGGGCCCGCACGCAGATCCGGCCCCGCTGCCGGATGCGATAGGCGATCACGAACCTGGCCGCGCCCAGCCGGTCGACATGCAACTCCACCGCGACCGGTTCGGCCGACCAGCCGATCGGGGCCAGATACTCGACCTGGTGCCCCACGACCAGGCAACCCGAATCCAGCAGCCCGGCGGCCGGGCCGGACAGCAGGAACTGGGCACGCGCCTGCTGGAGGTAGTCGACCACCACCACGTTGTTCACATGCCCCTGTGGGTCAAGGTCGGTGAAGCGCGGCTGGATTCGGCCCGGGAACCAGTTCACTGGCCGGCCACCCCGGTGCTGGGATCGTCGGCATACATTGCCTCGATCTGGCCGGCGTACACCTTACGCACCTCATCGCGCCGCACCTTGAGGCTAGGCGTCAAGGTGCCCTCGGCCAGGCTAAGCTCGCCGTCCAGGATGGTGAAACGCTTCACCTGCTCCCAACGTTCGAGCCGGCGATTCGCCTTGCGCATCAGCCGTTCGATGGATGCCCGGATCTCCGGTAGCTGGGTCAGTTCGCGATAGCCCAGACCGCCGCGGCCCCGCCGGCCGGCCCACTTCGCCAATGCCGCCGGATCGAGGGCCACCAGCGCGGTGACGTACTTGCGGTTCTCCCCGATCACCACCACCTGGCTGATATAGGGAATGCTGGCCATGACGGTGTTCTCGACCTTCTGCGGCGCCACGAACTTGCCATTGGATGTCTTGAACAGATCCTTCTTGCGGTCGGTGATGGTCAGGCAACCGTCGGCGTCCAACGTGCCGATATCGCCGGTGTGATACCAGCCGTCGATGAAGGCGGCCGCGGTTTCCTCCGGCATGCGGTGATAGCCACGCGCGACGATCGGTCCGCTGAGCAGCACCTCGCCGTCCTCGGCGATCCGCACCGCCATGCCCGGGGTGACCGGGCCAACCGTACCGAACCGGGGCCGGGCGTACCGATGGTCGACGAATGCGATCGCCGAGGTCTCGGTGGCCCCGTAGCCCTCGACGATCGTGATCCCGGCCGCGTAGAACCAGTCCTGCACCTGGCGTGCCAGCTTGGCCGAGCCGGAAATCATGAACCGCATCCGGCCGCCGAGTCGCTGCTTCAGCCTGCCGAACACCAGCCGGTCGGCGATCCGATAGCGCAGCCCGAGCACGGTGGGCAGTGGCCGGCCGGCCAACCGGTAGCCGTTGGATTCGCGTCCCACCTTGAACGCCCACCGCGAAATCCGGCCCTTCAAGCCGTTCTGCGGGTACATCGTCAGCACCGCGGCGCGCACCTTCTCGAAGATCCGGGGCACCCCCACCAGAATCGTCGGCCGGGTTTCCTGCAGACCCTGCATGATGTGGTCCACCCGGCCGTCGACGGCTGCCCGGAAACCGATCGCCAGCTGTACCGCCAGCAGGTCACGCCCGAACACATGGCTGAATGGCAGCCACAGATAGAGCAGATCGTCCTCGGTCACGAAATCCAGGTACTTCATCGCGAACCCCTCGTAAGTCCAGTTGCGATGCAGCAGTTCAACGCCCTTGGGGCGCCCGGTGGTGCCCGAGGTATAGATGAGCGTCGAAAGGCTGTCCGGGCCGACGGCGGCGATGGCCCGGTCGACGCACTCGGGGTCTGCGGTGAGCCGCGCGGCACCGAGCTCCAGCAGTTGAGCCCAGGTCAGCACCCGGTCGTCCAGGTGGCTGCCGGCGGCCCGGTCGTCGTCCACCAGGATGATGTGGCTGACCTGTTCGCGGAGTTCGGGCAACCGCAGCACCTTGTCGAGCTGTTCGGTGTTCTCGACCACCAGCATCCGGGATTGCGAATCGGTCACGATGTAGCGCACCTCTTCGGCGGTGGTATTGGGATACACCGTGGTGGTCGCCCCGGCCGCGCAGGCGATACCCAGATCGGCCAGTACCCACTCGAACCGGGTAGTGCTGGCGATGGCCACCCGCTGCTCGGGTTGCAGGCCGAGCGCCACGAAGCCAGCGGCCGCCCGGTCCACGATCTGGCGTACCTCGGCCCAGCTCACCGCGCGCCAGCCATCCCGGCCGGGCACCAGAAAGGCCGTCGTTCGCGGAGCACCGGCCACCCGGTCCCGGAACATGGTCGGGTAGTTCACCGGAGTGGCCGCCATGATTTCGGCGGCAAGCTGCGGCTGGGACGAATCCATGATGCTCCTCGGCGGCGAGACTCGGCCGGGCATGGCCGGGCTGTCACGAATCCTAATCGCAGCCGCGATTACGGGGCGACCCCCCGGCCGTGATCGCATCATCCGCGGGTAGGATGCTTTCATGCCGGATCGAGAGCCGAGGTGGTTGACCCCAGAGCAACAGCGTATCTGGCGGGATTGGCTCCGGGTGATCGCCTGGACGACCGACAGGTTCAACTCCGACCTTCGGGCTCATCAACTGGATCTGAACGAGTACGAGGTGCTCGTGGTCCTGTCCGAAGCACCGAACCACAGCATGCGCATGTCGCAGGTGGCCCAAGGCGCCAACCAGTCGCGTTCCCGGCTGACCCACACCATTGGGCGGATGGAACGCGCCGGCCTGGTGGTCCGCGAGACCGCCAGCGAGGATCGCCGCGGCGTGGTCGCCACCTTGACCGACGCCGGTTACGAGAAACTCCGCCAGGCATCGATCGACCATGTGGAATCGGTACGTCGCGCGCTGCTCGACCCGATCGACCCGGAGGACTGGCGAGTGCTGGGGCGAGCCATGCGGGCGGTGCTGGACACCGCCGGGATACCCCATCAGCCCATCCCGGTGGCAGACGCCGAGGCCTCGACCACCAACGCCGTGGACGACACCCGGTGAGCCCCGGGCACGACGCTGCGGCGCAGGCTGTGGGGGCTTTCCGGGCCGCATTGCCCGATCCCACCATCGTGGATGGCTCCCGGCTGACCCGGGCCATGTACGCCACCGACGCTTCCCTGTATCGAGTAGTCCCCGAGGTGGTGGCCAAGCCCCGGAACCGGGCGGAGCTGATCGCCACGGTACGGGCCGCGCTGGCCGCCGGGCTCCCGGTGACCGCGCGAGGCGCTGGCACCTCCTGCGCCGGGAACGCGGTGGGGCCGGGGGTGGTCATCGATCTGGGCCGTCACCTGAACCGGGTGCTGGCGGTGGACGCGCTGGCCGGCACGGCCGTGGTGGATCCGGGCGTGGTGCAGGCCGCGCTGCAACAGCGGGTGACCGCGCAGGGCTGGCGTTACGGGCCCGATCCGTCCACCTCGAACCGGTGCACGGTGGGCGGCATGATCGGCAACAATGCCTGCGGGCCGCGCGCCCTGGGATACGGCCGCAGCGCCGACAACATCGTCGAACTGGAGGTCGTCACCGGGACCGGTGAATTGGTCACCCTGAAGGCCGGGGCCTCGGGCGGGATCCTGGACCGGCTGCGCGCGCTGGTGCTGGCGAACCTGACCACCATCCGCACCGAGTTCGGCCGGTTCTCCCGGCAAGTATCCGGCTATTCGCTGGAGCATCTGCTGCCCGAACGTGGTTTCGATGCGGCCGCCTTCTTTGCCGGGACCGAAGGAACTCTGGGCATCATCACCAGGGCCACCGTCCGGCTCGCCCGCGATGCGGCCTGCAAAACGACAGTGGCCCTGGGCTACCCGGCCATGGCCGACGGCGCAGACGACATGCCGGCATTGCTGGCTTTCGAACCGACCGCCTGCGAGGGCATGGACCGGCGCCTGGTCGATGTCGTGGCCAACCGGCTCGGCCCCGATGCGGTACCCGGGCTGCCGGCCGGCGACGGCTGGCTGTTCATCGAACTGGTTGGCGAGGACGCCACCGAGGTGCGGCACCGGGCGGAGGCGATGGTGCAGGCCGCGCAGGCCACCGAGGGCTGGGTGATCGACGACCCGAGACAGGCAGCCAGGATGTGGGCGATTCGCACCGATGCGGCCGGCCTGGCGGCGGTGGCGCTCCCCCGGCCGGCCCATGCCGGCTGGGAGGATGCCGCGGTCCCCCCGCAGCGTCTGGGCGCCTACCTGCGCGAATTCGATCGGTTGCTGACCCGTTTCGGGCTGCATGGCCTGCCGTACGGGCATTTCGGCGAGGGCTGCGTCCACTGCCGGATCGATTTCCCGCTCGCCGACGCCGACGGCACCAAGGTGCTGCACGAGTTCATGTTCGCCGCCGGTGAGCTGGTGGCCAGGCATGGTGGTTCCATGTCGGGCGAGCACGGCGACGGCCGGGCGCGCAGCGAGTTGCTGCCGCTGATGTACTCCCCCACCGCACTAGAGCTGTTTGAGCGGGTCAAGGCGCTGTTCGACCCCAGGAATCTGCTCAACCCGGGGGTATTGGTGGCTCCCGATCCGCTGGCCGGGCAGGTGCGGATCGCCCAGTTGCGCGCCTCGCCGCTGGCCCGCGCCGACTGGGAGTTCACACGCAAGGTGCACCAGTGCACCGGCGTCGGCAAATGCCGCGCCGACACCACCCGATCCGGCGCGGTGATGTGCCCGAGTTTCCAGGCCAGCGGCGAAGAACGGGACGCCACTCGTGGCCGGGCCCGCGTCCTACAGGAGATGCTGAACGGCAGCCTGATCACCGAGGGCTGGCGCTCACCCGAGGTGGCCCGGGCGCTGGAACTCTGCCTGGCCTGCAAGGGCTGCCGCCGCGACTGCCCGACCGGGATCGATATGGCCGCCTACAAGTCCCGGGTACTCTACGAGTCCTATCGCGGCAGGCCACGGCCCATATCGCATTACGCCCTCGGCTGGCTGCCCAGCTGGGGACGGCTCACCACCCGTTTGCGGCTGGGTTGGCTGGCGAATCTCTTCTTGCAGACTCCGGGTTTCAAGCATCTGGTGCGCGCCCTGGCGGGGGTGGATCAGCGCCGCCCCATGCCCAGGTTCCGCACCGGTGCGGCAGCCCGCCGCGAGCAGCAGACCGGGGCGCCCCAAGCTCTCGGCGCCCGCGGCCCGATAGCGATCTGGGTGGATTCGTTCACCGATGCTTTCGCCGGGCAGCAGCTTGCGGCGCTGGTGAATCTGCTGGTCCGGATCGGTTTCATCCCAAAGGTGATCGGCCAGGACGCCTGCTGCGGACTGACCTGGATCACCACCGGTCAGCTCATCGGCGCCCGCCGGCGGCTACGCCATGCCCTGGATGTGCTGTACCCGCTGGTAAGCGAGCAGATCCCGGTCATCGGTATGGAACCCAGCTGCCTGGCAGTCTGGCGCAGCGACGCCGCCGAGCTACTGGACGACGACCGCATCCCCCTGGTCGCCGGCGGTATCAAAACCCTCGCCGAACTGCTGAGTGGCCTGGCCGATTGGGAGCCACCCGATCTGACCGGGCACACCATCGTCGCCCAACCGCACTGCCATCACTCGTCGGTGCTGGGCTGGTCCACGGATGCCCGGCTGCTGGCCCGCACCGGGGCCAGCGTGATCAGCCTGGGCGGGTGCTGTGGCCTGGCGGGCAACTTCGGGGTGGAACGAGGCCACTACGAGACCTCCGTCAAGGTGGCCGAGCACGACCTGCTGCCCGCGCTTCGCGCTGCCGGGCCGGAGGCGATCATCCTGGCCGACGGCTTCAGTTGCCGCAAGCAGGTGGCCGATCTGACCGGCGGCCAGGCCATCACCCTGGCTCAATTGCTGGCCGCGCACAGCGAACCCTGACCCGGGCTGCCGGCAGCCTCAGTCCCGCTTCAGGCGCCGATGCCTGCTGGCATGTGGCCGGGCGGCCTCCTCACCCAGCCGGGCCACCTTGTTCTGCTCGTAGTCGGCGAAGTTACCCTCGTACCAGAACCAGCGTGGCGTCCCGGCGGCGTCCTCGCCCTCCCAGGCGAGAATGTGGGTGGCCACCCGGTCGAGGAACCAGCGGTCGTGCGAGATGGCCACGGCGCAACCGGGGAACTCCAGCAGGGCGTCCTCCAAAGATTGCAGCGTCTCGACGTCCAGGTCGTTGGTCGGCTCGTCCAACAGCAGCAGGTTGCCCCCCTGTTTGAGGGTCAAGGCCAGGTTCAGCCGGTTGCGTTCCCCGCCCGACAGCACCCCGGCCGGCTTCTGCTGGTCGGGGCCCTTGAAACCGAATGAGGCCACATAGGCCCGGCTGGGCATCTCGAAGCCACCCACCTTGACGTGGTCGAGGCCATCGCTGACGACCTCCCACACATTGCGATCGGGATCCAGGCCGCCGCGGCGCTGATCGGCATAGCTGATCTTGACCGTCTCGCCCAGCCGGATACTGCCCGAATCGGCGGTCTCCTCACCCACGATCATCTTGAACAGGGTGGTCTTGCCCACCCCGTTGGGGCCGATCACACCGACTATGCCGGCGCGCGGCAGATCGAAGGTCAGGCCGTCGAACAGCACCCGGTCGTCGAAGCCCTTGATCAGATCCTTGGCCTCCAAGACCAGGTTGCCCAGCCGGGGACCCGGTGGAATGTTGATCTCGGCGGTGTCGATCTTGCGGTTGCGCTCGGCCTCGGCCGCCAATTCCTCATAACGGGCCAGGCGGGCCTTGTTCTTGGCCTGCCGGGCCTTGGGAGACGAGCGAACCCATTCCAGTTCGCGTTCCAGGATCTTGGCGCGTTTGGCGTCCTTCTGGCCTTCGATGGTCAGACGCTTGCGCTTGGTTTCCAAATAGGTCGAGTAGTTGCCCTCGTAGGGATACAGCCGGCCCCGATCGACCTCGCAGATCCAGCCGACCACGTTGTCCAGAAAGTAGCGGTCGTGGGTGATGCACAGCACCGCGCCCGGGTAGTTCTTCAGGTGATTCTCCAGCCAGTTGACGCTTTCGGCATCCAGGTGGTTGGTCGGCTCGTCGAGCAGCAGCAGATCGGGTTGCTGCAGCAGCAGCCTGCACATCGCCACGCGACGCCGTTCGCCGCCGGACAGCACATCCACCGGCGTGTCCGGGGGCGGGCACCGTAGGGCATCCATCGCCTGCTCGAGCTGGGAGTCGACATCCCAGGCATTGCGGGCATCGAGCCCTGCCTGTAGTTCACCCATCTCGGCCAGCAGGGCATCGTAATCGGCCTCAGGATCGGCCAGCGCCTCGGAGATCTCGTTGAATCGGTGCAGCATGCCCTTGACCTCGCCGACCGCCTCCTCCACGTTCTCCAGGACGGTCCTGCCCTCGGTCAGCGGTGGCTCCTGCAACAGGATGCCCACCGACGCGCCCTTGGCCAGCTGGGCGTCGCCGTTGTTGATCGGCTCCAGCCCGGCCATGACCTTGAGCAGGGTCGACTTGCCGGCACCATTCGGCCCGACGACACCGATCTTGGCGTCCGGGAAGAACGACAGCGTGACGTTGTCGAGGATCAGTTTGTCCCCAATGGTCTTGCGGACGTCGTGCATGGTGTAGATGAACTCAGCCATTCGGCGCGATCTTCCTTCGTTCGACAAGCGTGGACACCGTCGGGTGGTGGTGCTGGTGGTTTCGGGTCAATATGACGACCGGATACCATTATGCCGCACGCCAGGAGACATCCCGCCAACCCGATTCACCGCAGGCCGCACCGGCAGCCACGGGCAGTCCGGGCCGGCGATCGGGTGACCCGGGACGTGCCCGTCGAGGCGCCTAAGGCGCTCAACCGGCGGCTTCCTCCAACGCCAACCGGGCCTCGTGGAACCGGCGGAGTTCCTCGTTCACCGGGGCGATGACCAGTCTGTCGGCCACCTCGGTGACCGAGCGGACCAGCACCCGCTCCGCACGGGCGGCCTTGGCCCGGGCACCCGCCTCGACCCCGACCCGGGACCCCAGGCCGGCCAGCAACCCGGCCAAGCCGCCGCCGAGCAGCAGCAGCGTGGGCAGCGGCAGCCTGCCGAGCCGCGGGGAAGGAACCGACGGTAACTGTAGGTAGGCCAACAGCAGGTTCGCCACCAGCCACAGCCCACCGACCATCGCAACGCCGAAGATGATCCATTGGACGATCCGCATGACCTGCCACCAGCCCTGGCCGCGATCCATGGCCAGATCGGTGGTGGCCACCGCCCTGTCCAACTCATCGGGCAGCAGCTCCCGATGGGTCAAGGTGGCCCCGCGGATCCGCCTGGCCCACCGATCGGGCATGCCACGGGCTGCCTGCTCGGCCAGCCCGCGCAGCGCGGAATCCACCCGGGCCTGCGGTACCCCGCCCAGCTTCGGCAGGCTGGTGCGCTGCACTCCCACCGGAGCCAATTCCGGAGTCTTGCGCTTGCCGCCGAGCGGCTGATCGAGATGCAGCAACCGCAGCGGGTCGGGGCGGAACCTGCTCACCCAGGCGGTGACCGGCCACCCGGTGGCCAACGTGCCGCGATGGCGCATGGACGCGGTGACGGCCTCCTTGACCAACTCCACCCCAGCCGCCTTGGCCAACGACTCGTTCAGGGCCCGGGCACGGGCATCGGATACCTTCCGGCTGACCTGTTCGACGCCCAGCTCGGCCTGCAATTCCCGGGCCACCATACCGACATCGGCGGCCAGTCGCGCGGCCGCGGTCTGCTTATTGCGAACCGTGGCCGAGATGGTCTTACGCAAGGCCTCAATGCCCATCCCGGTCAGCGCGGATGCAGCCACCAATTGGGTCGCGGACAGCCCCTCGGTATCCAGCAGGCGACGTAGATCCCGCATCGCCTGACGCAGCTGGTCGGGGGTCAGCCGGTCGGCCTGGTTCAACACGACCAGCATCACCTCGGCATATCCGGCGAGCCGCTTCAAATAGTTGTCGTGCAGCGCGGCGTCGGCATACTTCTGCGGATCGACCACCCAGATCAGCATGTCAACCTGCTCCACCAGCCGATCGACCTCCCGGCGGTGACCTTGATCGGTCGAATCGTGGTCGGTCAGGTCCATCAGCACCAGCCCACCCAGGATCGCATCGTCGCCCTGCACCAGGTGGCGCCTGGGGATGTCCAGCCAATCAAGCAGCTCGTTGGGCAGTTCCTCGCCCCAGTAGGCGGCCATGGCCCGGTTGGTGGTGGGACGTTTAAGCCCCGGCTCGGCCAGCCGGGTACCCGACAGGGCGTTGAACAGGCTGGACTTGCCCGAACCGGTTGCCCCGGCCAGGGCGATGACGGTGTCGTTGCCGGCGAACGCCAGACGACGATCAACCCGGTCCACCACCTGCTGGGCACGGGCCACGAGCCGATCGTCCAGCCGCCCGGTCACCAGTTCGGTTGCCTCGGATAGGCTGGCCACCCGGGTGACCAGGGTGATCCGGTTATCGCGTTTGGCCATGACTCACACCCCGGCCCGAATCCTCGTCGTAGACCAGTTCGGCCTCGTAGACCTCACCGCTCTCGGCCCCATTCGCAGGCAACAACTCGAAGCGCCTGCCCGCAGGCAATACGGCGGTTTCCGGTGTTTCGCTCGGAACAGCCGGGTAGCCGGCCGGCGGAACACCGCGGGCCCGATGCACCGAATGCATGGCTTGACGAATCCGCTCGGCCTGGGCCCGGTCGATGGGCAACTGCCCCAGAACGCGGGTGAACCTCACCAGTTCGCCAGCCAGCAGCCCTTCCACTCGGGCATCCAGGTCGGCTTTGGCCTGCTTGGCTAGCCGGCGCACCGCCTCGTCCCCGAAAACCGACTCGAGCAACCGCTGGGCAAGCACCGTGGTACCAACCGCAACGCCACCCTCGGCGCCGGTCAGCCCGCCGGTGTTGAAGAAGATGACCAGCATCAACGCGGCCCCCACCCCGTTGACCCCCAATGCGGCGACCCGGGCCGCCTGGCGTCTCCCCCGGCCTTCGCCGGCGACCAGGTCAAGCACATCGGTCTGCCAGGCCCGGATGGTGCGCGCCACCTCCGCTTCCAGGTCGGCACTCGGCCGGGCCAGCTCGGGATGCCGGCTGAGCAGTTCGCGACCGGCTGGGTTGCCCTGCCAGGCCGACACCGCCCGCTCGGTGGCGGCCTCACCCTCGGCACGGATCAGTGCCTCCAGCCCACCTCCGGCAGCCACCCCGACCTGCGCGCCGCGTTGCTGGTTGCCGTTGAAGAAACCCGTCACCCGGTCACGCAGCGCGCTCACCCGCTGGTCGAGGCCACGCAGCAGATCCCCGGTGCCGACATAGTCATGCCAGCGCGACAGCACCTCGCCGCGCAGCAGGGTGCCATCGCTGGATTGCACCGAAACCTGCCGGGCGGCCTCCCCGAAGGCCCGGGCGGCATCCGCCTCCAGCTGCCGGCAGGCATCGACCTGGGCGTCCACGGCGGCCGCCACCTCGGACACCCGGCCGGTCAACGAGGCGATGGCTCCGTTCAGGGTACGACGCACCACCTGCTCGCGGGCCTCCCGGTCGGCCGCTAAGGTGGCCAGATAGGTGCGGATCGGCGCCACTGCCGCATCCGGCAGCAATCCCACATCGTCCACGATGGTCTCGGGAACCGCGAACAACGGCGCATCCGCCAGCCCATGCTCGGTCATCATGCGCCCCAGATCGGCCGGCACCACCGACATCGCGGCCGGCGGCACCCGGTCCAGGACCACCGCGATAGAGGCGCCCCGCTCCGCGGCCGTCTGGAGGAACTCCCAAGGAACCGCGTCGGCGTACCGCGCGGCGGAGGTCACGAACAGCCACAGATCGGCTGCGTCCAGCAGCTGGGCAGCCAATCGGCGGTTCTGTTCGACGACCGAATCGATATCGGGGGCATCCAACACGGCCAGACCCGGGGGCAGGGTGGGCTCGGCAACCAATTGCAGCGAGCGTTGATCGCTGCTGGCCACCCGCGAACGGATCAGTCCAGGCAGCACCCGGTCATCGGCAAACCAGTGTTCATCGGCCGGGTTGTGCACCAGCACCGGCGATCTGGTGGTGGGACGGATCACGCCCGGCTGCGAGACCACCCGCCCGATCATGGTATTGACCAGGGTGGACTTGCCCGCACCGGTGGATCCTCCGACCACCGCCAGCAGCGGGGCCGCCAGATCGGCCAGGCGGGGCAGCACATAGTCGTCCAGCTGTGCCACGATCTGGTGGGCGAGGCGATCGGCGGACCGCTGATCGGGCAGCCCCAACGGTAAACGCACCGACTCCAGTGCAGTCCGCAGGGCGGTCAACGCCCCGGCGAGATCCATCAGTCCCATCCTCCCGGTCACCCGACAGCACTACTTTGACAGGTCAGCGCCCCCCAGGCGGCCAACCGCCAACAGTGGTGGGAACCGGTGCCTCGGCCGAGGCACCCCAGGCACCGCTGGCACCGGCCTTAGCAGCCCGGCGTTGGGCACGCCATTCGCGGCGGCGACGACGCCAGGCACGCCACTTCTCGCCCCACTCCGGAGGGATGACGCGCACACCCGCGTTACGGTCCACGGCCCAGACCCGGGCCACACCCGCATCCAGGATCAGCTCTCTTTCCCGTTCGATCGCCATCGCGTCGATGGTGCCGCGCAGTTCCGCCTCACGCACATTGGCGAGTTCGGTCATGATGCGTTGCAGGCGCAGCGTGTTAGAGAACACGCGCGGTCCCCGCAGCAAACCCGCAAAGGCCATGCGCCAGCGTCCGAACAGGCTGCTGAAAACCATTGGATCGGTGGGCTGCAGCCAGCCCAGCTGCACCATCTCGGTCAGCCGGGCACGAATATTGCGGGTCTGGGTGATGTAACGGAAGGCCAGCAGGACCACGATGGCCAGGCTGGCCATCCAACCACCGACCGCCATCGGCAGCACGTCACCGGAGATACTTGCGAAACCGTTGAACAGCATGTGCCCGAAGGCTGCCGCCAGGTAACCGGTCACGGGGGCCAGCACTCGGACCAGTTTGCTGCGGTTCTGCAGACCGACCACCAGCCCGAAAGCGGTCATGGCGGTGAACAGCGGATGCCCGAAGCACAACACGGCGCCCCGCAGCAACACGATCCGGTCAACCGACGCCCGCACCTCCTCACCGGGTACCCGGGTGATCCAAATGAACACCCTCAGGTAGTAGACGATGTTCTCGCTGAATGCGAACCCGACCGCCGACAAGCCAGACAGGGTGAACACCTGATGCACGCTCACCATCCGGCGGCGCAACAGGATGGCTAGGATGAACAGAACCGTCGCCTTGGCGGCTTCCTCTACGAAAGGCGCCGAGAAGATCGCCGATCGGGCACCCTGGGCGGGGTCTATCGGGCCTTCGGCGCGCATCAGGTCACCCGCCCAGGAGTTGACATGCAGCGATACGAAGACCGCCACCGTGGCACCCCAGCCCAGGGCCAACCATTTCATCAGCAACGAGGTGGGCCGCAGCCGATCGATCAGCACGAAGAAGACCAGGAAGAAGCCGAGTGTGGGAAATGCCAGTTTGGTCACCGACCAGTAGGCCTCGTTGACCTGGGGCCAGGTCGCCTCCAGGGTAGGCATGTTGTGCTCTTTAGCGTAGTCCGCCATTTCCAGGATCAGATTGTTCCCGATGATGCGATAGCTCAGGTAGCCGAGCCAGCCGTACAGGCCGGTCAGCAGCAAGGTGAGCCACAGATACGGGTTGCGCAGGAATCGCTGCCAGCCGGGCAGGGCCGGATCCGCATGACGAGCCAGGCCATTGCGCGCCCGCCGGTACTGGGCGGCCCGGCCGACCCCGGCGATACCCAGCCCTTCGGGTGCCCTGGTGATTCGGGCGGCAGCACCGCGTCCAGTCGCTCGAACCGGTTGGGTGGACGCCACCGGCCGCCAGGTATTGGCGTCATGGGTCATGCCGGCAAGACTACCGCGTCCCGGTCTGCCAACCCCAGCACGCAAATCGCGGGGCGCGAACTGCGGGCCGGGCGCCATACCGCCAGAGACGACCAGCCCCGGCAGCCGCGTGCCAGGTACTAGTATCGGCGGCGTGGAGACGCACCCGACCGTCAGCCCACAGCCCCTGCTCCAGGCCATCGGGGTGCAGAAAAGCTTCGCGGGCCGGCCGGTGCTGCGCGGTATCGACCTTCGGGTGGCCACCGGCGAAGTGGTGGCGATCATCGGTCCCTCGGGATCGGGGAAATCGACCCTGCTGCGTTGCCTGAATCGCCTGGAGGTGCCCGATCGCGGCCAGGTCTTATTCCACGGCGTAGACATCTGCGCTCCCGGGACCGACATTGCCCCGGTCCGGCGCCGGATCGGCATGGTATTCCAACAGTTCAACCTGTTTCCCCGCCTGAATGCCCTACAGAATATCGCCCTGGCCCCGGCCGAGCTCGGCTTGTGCTCGGCCCGGCAAGCGCAGGCCAGGGCCCGTGAGCTGCTGGCCCGCGTCCACCTGCCGGAGGTGGCCGAACAGTTGCCGAGCGAGTTATCCGGCGGACAGCAACAGCGCGTGGCCATCGCCCGGGCGTTGGCCGTCGAGCCCGAGGTGCTGCTGTTCGACGAGGTCACCAGCGCCCTGGATCCGCGGATGAGCGAGCGGGTGCTGGCCGTGATGCGGGAACTATCCGCCGGAAAGCGAACCCTGATCATGGTGACCCACGAGACCGGATTTGCCCGTCAGGTGGCCGACCGGGTGGTCTTCCTGGCCGATGGCCAGATCGTCGAGCAGGGCTCGCCGGCCAGCGTATTGGACCATCCGAACGCACAACGCACCCGCGAATTCGTGACCGGCGGCCCCGACCGGCACGCCGAATGATGCCCGAGGCGGCCGGGATGCCGCGGGGTCCGGGGCGCGACCCGGGACCCCGCGCACCTGTCGATGCCTGAGCCACCGGGGAAAACGCGCCGGGAATCGCGGCCTGGAGTGCGATCCGATCCGGTGCCCGAAGGGCCGGGGCCGCCCGGTCGATGCCCGCGACTGGCCCAGCACCGAGCCAGCGGACTAGGCTTGGTCTGCCTCCGTAGCTCAGTGGATAGAGCATCCGCCTTCTAAGCGGCTGGCCGCGAGTTCGATCCTCGCCGGGGGCGCCCTGCCCGATCCGTTAGCCGGGTGCAAGACTCGATGAGTGATCGTGCCGCCCCAACCCAGACCGCCCCGCAGCCATTGGGTGCGCCTGATCATCGCCATCTACGGCCCCACGCTGGTCGCCTCGATTGGGTTCGGCGCGGTCGTACCGCTGATCGCGGTGCAGGCCACGGTGTTGCACGCCTCGGTCGGAGTCGCCGCAGCCATCACCGCGCTGCCCGGGCTGGCGATGCTGCTGTTCGACCTGCCGGCCGGTGTCATCGCCGCCCGGCTCGGCGAGAAGCTAAGCATCATACTGGCCTGCCTGGTCGATGCCGCGATGCTGCTCGCGGTCTTCTGGGCCACCTCGTTGCCCGTGCTGGCCACGGCGGTGTTCATCCACGGCATGACCGGATCCATCTTTGGGCTGGCCCGCCAGACCTATGCCACCGAGGCGATCCCGCTGCGCTGGCGGGCCCGTGGCATGTCCAGCCTGGGTGGGGTCTTCCGCATCGGTGGGTTCCTGGGCCCATTGGCGGCCTCGGCGATCCTGTCCCGGGGCGAGGTCGCCCACGCCTTCGCCTTCGGCGCCCTCACCAGCCTGCTGGCCGCCCTGGTAACGCTGGTGCTGCCCGATTTGCCCACCGACCGCCGCGCACAGCGGGACGCCGACGGCAACCGCGCCCATACCCGGTCGGTCCTGCACCGGCACCGGCGTTCCCTGTTGACCCTCGGCTTGGGATGCCTGGGCCTGATGATGATGCGCAGTTCCCGGCAGACCCTCGTTCCGTTGTGGGCCCACCAGGCGGGTTTCTCCCCGGCCGATGTCAGCCTGCTGTATGCGTTGTCGATGGCCTTCGATGTGGTGCTGTTCCTGCCGGGCGGGGCGATCATGGATCGTTTCGGCCGGTGGTGGGTCTGCGTCCCCACCATGTTTGCCCTGGCGATATGCATGCTGGTGCTGCCCTTCACCACCACCTACCTACAGGTCGGGATCGTGGCCGTATTGCTAGGCATCGGCAATGGGGTGAGTTCGGGTATCGTACTCACCCTGGGCGCCGACGCCTCCCCCGGCTTCGGCCGTGCCCAGTTCCTGGCCGGCTGGCGCCTGCTGGCCGACGGGGGAACGCTGGCCGGTCCGGCGATAATCGCCGGCGTGGCCGCCCTGACCGGGCTGGCCGTCAGCAGCTGGGTGATCGGTGGGCTGGGATTGCTTGGCGGCTATTGGCTAGCCCGCTGGGTGCCACGCAACCCCGAACAGCTCGCCGCGATCCGGCCAGCCGAATAGGCGGCCATGCGCGGACCGCAGCCGACCGGGCCCGTCCTCGACGTTGCAGGACCGGATCGCCGGCCGGTGAGCCCTATGCTGGCGTGGTGAACGACGACATGTTGGTGTGGATCGACTGCGAGATGACCGGTCTTGACCTGACCGCCGATGCTCTGGTTGAAGTGGCCGTCCTCGTGACCGATGGCGAGTTGACCGTGCTGGGGGATGGCCTGGATCTGCTGATCGCTCCCCCGACAGCCGCGCTCGCCCAGATGCGCGATGTGGTGCGGGAGATGCACACCAAGTCGGGATTGCTCGAAGAGCTCAAAACGGCCACGCTGACCATGGCCGAAGCCGAGCAGCAGGCGCTCGACTATGTGAAAACCCATGTTCCGGTGGCCCACAAGGCCCCGCTGGCCGGTAACACGATCGGCACCGACCGGGCCTTCCTGGCACGCGACATGCCGGCCCTCGAAGCCCACGTGCACTACCGCAATGTCGACGTGTCGAGCATCAAGGAACTGGCCCGGCGGTGGTTTCCCAGGGCCTACTACAACACCCCTGCCAAGAACGGGAACCATCGCGCCCTGGCCGACATCCAGGAATCCATCGAGGAACTGCGCTACTACCGCGAGGCGATCTTCGTGCCCACCCCGGGGCCTTCCACCACCGAGGCGCGCATCATCGCCGGCCACCACGAAGGTGCCCTAACCGGGCTGGGTGCGGCCGCGCAGGCCTTCGAGGGCAGCGACGAGGCCGCCGATGGCTGAGCCGCCACGACAGCCCCGGACGACTCCTACCGGGCGGCTCCGATCCGGTCGTCCGCGAGGCATACCGGGTTCGGGGGACCCCCGCCGATGGCCGATTTCCACTTGGCTCATCGAGCCGCTAGGCTACAGGGGCTATCCAGCATCGTGCGGGCTGGATCGGCATGGTGGGTATAGCTCAGTTGGTAGAGCTCCTGGTTGTGGTCCAGGCGGTCGCCGGTTCAAGTCCGGTTACCCACCCCAGATGGGTCGGGTTTGAGCTTGCGACCAGGGGACCACCCTTGGTCGGGGTTCCGTCCTGGCCCTGTTTTCGTGCTTGGGTGGCCCAGGTCAGGGCATCGGCCTGTAGATCGGTGTTGGCGAGCCCGTCATAGGGACTCCGATACCCGACCCGGACGTCGTTGTCCTCGTCGATGTAGATCGCCTTGAACAACGCCTGATTACACAGCCGACGGTTCGCATCATCGGCATGGGCGTAGATGCCACCCACATGGGCCAGCAGGTGCAGCGAGTCGTCCAGGTTCGCCCGCGCGTCCGCATAGTGCCCGTGATGCGCGGCCAGCCGGTGCTCGATGGTCTCCAGCGACCCGGTGATCCGGTCCTGCTCCCGCTTCAACAACCCCAACGGGACCGCACCCGCATAGTGGGCCTGCAACAGTTTGCGCTGCTCGTCCTCCAGACGGGTCCGGCGGGCCGCCAGATCAGCCAACTCCCCCGCACCCTCGGCCATCATCTGATCGAACCTCGCATGCAGCATCCCCGACAGCGCCTGCCGGGTCTCCGGGTCGATCTGGACCGTCTCGTAGAACCGTTCGACCAGCCGCTCCACCCGCTCGATCAGCATCGCCTGCCGGGTACAGTCCCCCCGGCCCGCGTGCCGTGCCGACCACACGAAATACGGATAGATCCGGCCCCGGCCACTCCTGGCATGACACACCAGCAGCCGCGACCCACACTGCCCACAGAACACCGTCCCCTTCAAATAGTGCTCGTGCACCTGGGTCGCATCCGCGGCCGAGCGGTGCGTACCCAGCACGGTCTGGACTCGATCTCACACCTCGTTCGCCACGAGCACCTCATGGGCACCCGCATAGGTGACACTCCGGTAGCAGACACCCCCTTGTAGTACGGGTTCGTCAGCATCCGATACACCGACGACTTACCAATCGGCCGCGACGGCCGCCGCGGCGTGGCCGGCGTGGTCAATCCCCGCGCCACCAGCTCCCGATGCAACTGGCCGGTCGTCCAGTCCCCCGACGCGAACACCTGGAACGCCCACCGCACCAGCGGCGCCCGCTCCTGGTCAATCTCGACCGTGCGCACTTCACACCCGAACTCGTCACACACCCCCACATTGCGATACCCGATCGGCGCCTTCGTCACCGTGCCGCCCTGCGCCGTCTTCTACGACAACCCCTTCACCACCTCCGTGGCCAGGTTCCGCGAATAAAACTCCGCGATCGAGGACATGATCCCGTGCAACAGCATCCCCGACGGCGTCTCGTCGATGTTCTCGGTGGCCGACACCAACCTCACCCCGGCATCCTTCAGCGCCAGATGGATCGTCACATCACCAGCCCGGTTCCGGACCAGCCGGTCCACCTTGTGCCCGATGCAGTAGTTCGTCTTGTGCCGGGTGACGTACTGGATCATCCGCATCAACTCGGGCCGATCCGCCTTACGCGCCGGCTCGCCCGCGTCGACGAACTCCTCCACGATCGTCGCACCAAGCTGATCGGCCTTGCGTTGATTCGTCTCCCGCTGCGCCGGGATCGAGAAACCCTCAGCGTTCCCGCCTCCGGGAACGCTCCTTCCACGTACCAGCAGCGCGGCTAGTGCCATCCAATGAGTTCTCTGAGATACTTGTGGCGGCGAGCAACACAGAAGCCTTCCGACTGGCAGGCGTTAGGAGGACAGGACGTGGGCTTCGTTCGGACCAAGGTGGGGGGGGGCTGATTACGCATCACCCGGTGAGTTGTATCGAGATCTTCCTCGACGGCCGGGCGCGGTTCCTGGATTGTGGGCGCACCAGTCCGAGATGTTGAAGACCTTCACTTCAAGCGCGGACAAGCCGGACGTAGCAATGGAGCTCCCGACAGGAACAGGCAAGACACTTACGGGGCTACTGATAGCTGAGTGGACTCGGCGCAAGCGCCGAGCGCGAGTCGTGTACGCATCCCCCACCCAGCAGTTGGCGCGACAGGTCGCAGAAGCCGCCTTCAGAGAAGGGATAGACACGGCACTGCTCGTGGGCAGGCACGATGACTGGGACTTCAGCGCGCGCGCCGCCTATGAGGCCGCCGAGGCAATCGCGGTCACGACCTACAGCACCATCTTCAATAGCAGCCCTCAACTAGCCGAAGCCGATCTAATCCTGTTCGATGACGCCCACGCGGGTGAGCAGTATGTCGGCGAGGCCTACAGCGTTGACCTCAACCGGTGGAACTCCCCTGAGGAGTACACCGCCGTACTAGAAACGCTAGAACCCGCACTTGATGGTGTGTTCCTTGACCGTTTGCGCAAATCCCAACCCGATCCTTCCATCCGCAACGACGTGCGGATGGTCGTGCCACTTCGACAGAGTGGGCTTGTGACCAAGCTCGATGGTGTTTTGGGTTCACTCGGCGCGCCGCACATGTACCGCTATGCGATGATCCGCGCCGGGCTGGCCTCATGTCTGGTCTACGTGGCATATTCGGGCATCCTGGTTCGCCCGTATGTGCCACCTACCCATCAGAACCGGTTGCTTTCTTATGCACGACAGCGGGTCTACTTGTCCGCGACACTTGGCGAAGGTGGCGAGCTTGAGCGGGCATTCGGCCGCCCGGGAATCGTTCGGCTACAGCAGCCGGATGAGAGCACGGCGCCACGCTACGGTCGGCGCTTCTTCGTCTTCCCCGAGTTCGTCAAGGGCGTCAACGCGGCTGACCTCAGCCGCGAGATCGTTGCGGCCACCGGCAAAGCTCTGGTCCTTGCACCTCGAACTGAGACTGCTGCGAGGCACGCCAAGGCACTCGCACAGCCAGGGTGGCCTGTATGGGAAATCGCCAATGTCGCCGAAGGCATGACCCCATTCGCCAAGCTTGAACATGGTGTATGCGGGCTTGCGGCTCGGTATGACGGACTGGATCTTCCAGGAGACGCGTGCCGCCTTGTCGGTCTTGCCGGAGTTCCGGACCAGGACAACCTTCAAGAGCGATTCTTGCAGTCCCGCGCCCGCGCCGGCGCCGCCCTAGCGGCCCGCGTACGTACGCGTGTGGTCCAGGGCGCCGGCCGATGTACACGGGGACCCGGAGATACGGCCGTCGTGCTCGTCCTAGGCCAAGACCTTTCGCGCTACCTGACTCGGCCAGAGGTCGTCACGGCACTTGACTCCGAACTCCAAGCCGAGATCCGCTTTGGACGCGAGAACTCTCAGGCAGGCACTGCAACTGACATGCTCAACCGCGTTCAGGCGTTCCTCAACCAGGACACGGACGAGATCTGGCGCAATGAAGCCGAACCCATCCTGACCGACTATCGCCGCGAGGCGACCCAACAGGCACCCGATGGCACCGCAGCCCTTGCAGACTGCGTAGAACACGAAGTCCGGGCCTGGGCCTCAGCCTCCATCGGCGATTGGGGAGAAGCAGCCAAACACGCCCACGAAGTGGCGCGAATCGTAGGCACAGGAGGTCCTGCCACGAAAGGCTACCGAGCGTTCTGGACCTATCTGGAAGCCGCCTGGACTGATCAGGCCGCCGATCAGACCGGTGACTCCGCAAGCAAAGCCGCCGCACACACACTCGTGCGACGTGCGGAAGAAACCATCGGACTCGGGTCATGGGTCCGTCAGATGGCACCGTTCCCAGCCATGGAGCGGTCCGGACTCAGTCCTGTCAATGCGAACGCCGTCAATGCCGTCGCCTCGACCCTGGGCCGAGGCGCAAATCAGGGCAAGTTCCACCGAACTATCGATGAAATACTCGCTGGCCTAGCAGAACGCAACCCAAGCAAATACGAGCCCGCACTGACCAAATTGGGGAAACTCCTGGGTGCGGACGCATCCAAACCACCAGATAGCGGTCGATGCGACTCCACTTGGTGCTGGGGAAACGAACTCTGGCTCGCGCTAGAGGCCAAGAGCGATCATGAACCCACCGGCGTTGTCCCCCACAAGGACATCCGGCAAGCGAACGACCAACTCAAGTTGCTCGCCGCAGACCGCGGCCTGGACACGGCTCCGCCGCAGAGTGCAACCATCATCATCTCGCAAAAGCCCGGAGTCCACGACGATGGAATTATCACGGCGGAACGACATGTTCACCTCATCAGACCATCAACGATGTTGGAACTCGCGAATGATGCCCAATCAGCGTGGGACGAGCTTCTCGCTAAGAGCGCCACACTGCCACCCCCGGAATTGCGTCGGCTCGTGACGGATACATTGGAGTCCCGGGGGCTACTCCCATCGCAAGTCCATGACCGCCTAACGCACGATCCCGTGGCGGCAAGGAGCGGACAGCCGTGACAACACTTCGGCATCCGCCTGATCCGCCTCTCGGCTACCGCCCCATTCGATCTGGGAGTTCTGTGAGTGGTCACCCGGGAGCCTCGCTGCAAGTGGCCCATCAGTTGGAAGATCAGCAGCGCGTGTTGTGAGCCACTCCCCAAAGGGTGTCCTCACCACTTCGACCCCTGACTCGGTCTCAAAGACCTCGACGTCATCGCTAGCCGGGACCAGCAGTTGACGGACCACGTTCTTGCCCGCGACGTGCGGCGTCGCCCAGACATCCTCGGTGCGGTATTTCACGTCGCGTCTCTTTCGTCTTCGCCCAGGTATGGATCGCCGCTGCTTACGAGTTCCCCGCGATCACCCCTTGGATGACCTTGGGTCAGCCCCGGGGGCGATCGTGTCTTGCGCGCGGATCGTTCCCTTGAGCGAACGGACCTGTAGCTCCCCGCCTCCGTCGTTGCCGAGGATCGTGCGGGCGCGCCGAATGCCTTCGGCCTGTGTGGAGGTTACGGCGCTGGCACGATCAGCTCCTGGCTTCCGTACCTCCCAGCCACCGTCGCTTCGGCGCTGGACTACTCGCCTGTTGGGTTCTTTCATGATCTTTCCTTTCTCGGATGAGACTGCCGCCCACTACTTCCTGTTGTCGGGATGGTCTTTCACCAGCGTCAATCTGGGTTGGGGATCGTCAATGTCGGCTAGCCGTCGTATGTGACGAGGCATCATCTGGAGGTCCTCCGCGACCTGAATCAGCGGCACACCTGCCTGGTCAAGCAGCTCCAGCGCGGACTTCAAGAGTTCGGGGCGCTCGCCGGGATAGTCGTGAACCGGCATAGGTCGTCGAGTGATCCCGTTCAGCGTGATGTACGCGCGACGGGCTGTGGATTCCGAGATGAGGTCAAGCTCCCGGGACCGGAAGATCAGTGAGTTGACGGAGACCCCCCACAACTGGCTAAGTTCCTCGTACCGGTTGAAGTTGATGCGTCGAGGCAACTGGTCACGGATCACATCTCGGGGAGTGAGGAACTCTGCTGCGAACATGTCCGCCTGCCGCTCTAGTTGACTGTCCGTTCCCTGCCGACCGTGGTGGAGAACGATGTGCCCCAATTCGTGAGCTGCGGAGAACCGGTGCCGCATCACATCATTGGCCTTGTCTGGCGTCAGCACGATCATGGGACGCGGCAGCGCAATGGTTGAGAAGGCGTCGATGCGGCTCTTCTCATCGAGAGCGGCGTCTTCCTTCATGGAGAAAAAGACCGTCAGGATGCCGTGCTGCTCAAGCTGATAGACGAGATGCTCGATCGGACCACTCCCGAGCAGCCAGTGGTGCCGCATGCCTCTTGCTGCGGTCGCAGGGTCCGGCACATCATGTGAGTCGGCGTGCGCCCAAGCCGGAAGGTCCAGCTCCGGGAATTCCACGCGTTCTTCGAGGTAGCAGTTGAGTTCCCACGCCTGTTCGACGTACGCAGTCGCTTGCTGCTGTTGCGCGACAGTCGTTGAACGAAGTCGACGGAACGACGCTTCAGCGATGTCCACCTGGACGCGTGGACGCCCAAGCGCGAAGAAACCCGGTGGGACACCGAGCGCCGTAGCCAGCGCAGCGACCGTTTCTGCGCGGGGACGCACCTCTCCTCGCTCGTACTGCCCAATCGCGGCGGCCGACACACCAACCTTGCGATGAAGGTCAGCCTTGGACATCTTGCTGATCCGACGAGCCTGTGCTAGCCGCGCTGGGTCAAACATTCTGGCAACCGCCGCAAGGTCGGTGTCGCCCACGTATTCCGTCGGCATGGGTCAGCTTCTTTCCTGCTCGGACCGCCGCTGGCGCAGCTTCACCGAGGTGCGCGGACGCTCGCCACTGTTGAATCCAGCGACAGGCCCCAACATGGCCTGCGGTGAGTCGAAAGAGGAAGGCGTGCGCTCATAGGTGAGTCGTTCGGGGTCTACAAACTCCAGGTACCGGCCGTTAAGTCGCGCGGGTGCGAAGTAGATCGTTCCCACTCCTTGCGGCGTACTGCTGTAGTACGGAACGAAGAGCGTAGTGCGGGGCACCGCCAGCTCGACGTGGCTGAGCGCGTCCTCAAGCGATGCAGGCCGATCTCCTTCAAGAACGTCATTGATGTCGAAGAGCCCGGGGTCCGTGTACTTGACGTTGCTTGTCTTCGCGAGGAGTTCACGGCGCGAGTCAGGCAAGTAGTTGAGTCGAACACGGCGAAAGTTGCGCGGCATCTGCTTGCCCACCCGTTGCGCGAAGATGAGCGTGCTGCCGACGAAGGTCAGGACTCGGCGGGTGGCGGGCACCTTGGCTTCACGATAGGAGGGCAAGTCGGACAGAAGTGCCCGGAGCTCCTTCTGCACACCACGAGCCATGCCAGCGCCATAAACGTCTTGGTCCCCGTCGGGATCGTCATACGCAGCCTGAGCCCGAGCCGAGCGGTTCTGACTACGCTGGATCGCGGTCGGGATTCGTTCACGGAGTGCCGCAAGCTCTGTTGGCTGGAACTCACTGCGCCAGTCGTCACTGTCGTACTGGTGGACCACAGGCCACCTCCTTCGTTGTCACGAAGGACTATAGCACACAACTTTAATCTCACGCATCAATCCGTCAGAGTTAGCTTGTATGGGAGGGCTCCTAAAGCCACTCTTCGCTAAGTTCAACACTCTGAGCCAGTCAGACCGGGCCCGCCGGGGTCAGTCAGAGGCGAGTCGTCAGTGCCATCCAGGATGAGTCCGGCCTCGACCAGTGCTGCGCGTACGGCCTTGCGGTCCACTCCCATCCGGCGGGCGATCGCGCGCATCGAGACACCCGCTCGGGCCAGCCGCACCGCCTCCGCCTTCTCGTCCAGACCCAACCCCGGACGACGACTCGGCACGTTACGCCGACGAAGATGCGAAAACACCGTGGCCCGGTGAATGCCGAACCTCTCAGCGAGAGACTGCACACTCATCCCGGCCAGGTAGTCACCGACGAGCGCGTCCACCTCGACGGCAGTGAGAAAAGTTTGAGCCGTCTCGACAGTCCCCACAACAGGACCCCAAGCATCCCTCACAGCGCCACCCTCGGGCCGTAGGGACACCTCGTAAACCCCACGATTCAAGCGGTTGACCAGGGTCTTCGTCTTGGGGGGGGCCGAGTTGCCGAACCTGCTACTCAGGCACCCCGGCGAAAACCCGCTCTGACTAGCTCAAATAGTCGGGGTGGGTTTTCTCGTGCGATAGGCCGCTCCCGCCGGACGAAGATGCGGCGGACCTGAATCTAGAATGAAGTGCTAGAATCGAGTCATGGCGTCGATCACGCTCACCGAGCTGAACCAAAACCCCTCCCGGGCGACGCGACTCGCGGACCACGGCGAAGTGATTGTGATGCGCCGCGGTCACCCCGCATACCGAATCACCAAGATCGAGAGTTCTGGCGATCCGCTCGACGAACTGGTGGCCACCGGGCTCGCCCGACCTTCCCGCAGCACCGCTCCCCGGTCGGCTCGACGCTTCCCCACCATCGCCACCGGCACAGACCTCGGGGCTGCGCTCGACGCCGAACGGGCCAGGTTCGATGGCCTCATCTGAGCGCACCTGGTTCGTCGACTCGTCGGTGTTGCTGCGAGCGATCGCAGACAAGTCCGCCGCAGCCCGGGAGTGGTTCGAATCCGCCTATGCCGCCGGTGACAGGTTCGTCGGCTCACGCATGCTCGAACTCGAGGTTCTGCGGGTCGTCAAGAACGCCGGACTGGCCACCGATGTCGCAGAAGAGTACCTGGACGAGTTCGCTCTGATCGCCGTCGAGGACGACCTGATCGACGAAGCCATCGCACTCGACCCCGTGCTCGGCGGGGCCGACTCGGTGCATGTCTCGTCGGCGCTGCGGCTCGGCGTGGACAAGGTCACGATCGTCACGCATGACGCGCAGATGGCCAGGGCCGCCGTCAGCCTTGGGTTCGATGTGCTCGACCCAGTGACCGACGATCCCGGCCGACCGGCAGTGGTCTAACTGTAACCACCACACAGGTTAGGTACTCCGGGAGGTACCAAGGGGCTTGGTGGCTGGACAGGGTGGACGGCCCTTTCCAGATCGTGGGCGTATCGATCTACGCAGGACGAATGACCTGGGCCACCCGGGCGAGCCGCTCGGGGTCCGGCGGGCACCGGCTCAACTAGCGCCTTCTGGTCTGGCCGAATGGGAGGGACGTGGACGTCTTGCAGATCGACCAGGCCTCCCAGGCGTTCCCGATCAGTTCGTACGTCCAGGTCGGCAGATCGCCAGCCCGGTGCCGGCATCGGACTGGCCGAGGATGTCCTCGACCTGGCGGCGGGCCAGGTCGGGGCGGCGTTCTCAGCAACCAGGGCGGTCTGGCTGGTGTACCGGCCTCAGGATGCACCGATATAGAAGCCGGGACGGTCGGTGCCGTCATCGACCAGTTGGACCGCTTCATCCACGGCGAGGCCTTGGGCGCCGTAGCCGGTCACCGCGTAGGCAAGTTACGCATATCGTCGTTTCCTCTCACCTGTGACACCAACGAGGTGAGTTCGCATCGCCGGTCTAGCCTGCATCAGGGCATCGCGCGTCTACCTACGGGCGTTCACCAGCACGATCCACCATGAGCCCCGCCTCTAGATGGTTGATTCCTGGGTTAGTGGTCGTAGGGGATGAGTGAGCGCGGGGTGGGTGTGTTGCATTGTTCGTTGTGCCAGATGGCGGTGGTCAGGGCGAGTAGTGCAGCGGTGATCCGGACGACGAGCCCGAGTGGGGTGCGGCCGCGGTGGTGTTCGGTGTCGAGGTGGGTTTTCAGGGTGGCGTTGACTGGTTCGATGATCTGTCGTAGGGGTTTGAAGTAGCGGACTCCGGGTTGTTGTGGTTCTCCGCGCTGTGGTGGCCGCAAAAGGTGTATTCCCTTGTGGTGGAATGATTGTTCCAACTCTCGACTGGCGTAGCCCTTGTCCGCGATCAGGGTGTGGTGGCCGGTGGTGGGCTGGTAGGCGTCGGTGATCTTGGGTTGGAAGCCGCTGGCGGGGCGGAGGGGACATACCTCTGGGTGGCTGGCCAACGCGTCATCCAGCGTGACATAGAGTGCGGTAGCGAGGGTGTCGAAGTCGGTGTCCGTGACGAACCGGTCCTCCAGGATCGGGGAAGCAGAGGGGTGGCCTCCGCGCTGCGGATACCGCCGCCCCAGCGGCGTGCGACAAGGCAAGCCATGCGCCGATGCGAGCAAGTGCACGCACCGGTCGGATCGCGTGTGGCACCCCCGCCCGCCTCAGTGCCCGCAGAGCGAAACCCAACTGCGGAATCACGACGATCGGCGAACTCGCCACGCCCGTCGCGTACCTTCTGAACACCAACGCGGCTGCGATGTGCCCGAACCCGTGCAACCCGAATACCCACTGGAAGTCCTGATAGAGCGAACCCCGCCCGCGGCTGCGCACCCCATCGGCCACGGCCGCTGCACACAGCGCACCCATCATGGCGATGCCCACATTCACATGGCACTGGTCGACATCACGCACCCATGACGGCACAGACACATCGACAGGCAGCCTGTCGAGGACATCGGGCCAGGTCGGCACCAGCGTCAGAAGCTCCTCCCCGTCGTTGGCCAGAAAGGACACCGCCAAACTCAGCGGTACCGTACACCGCTGCCGGTCACCAAGTCGTCCACGCATCGAACCATCCTCACCCCCCAACACATTTACACTACCAATAGTAGCGTATTAACTATTGCAGGAGCGAGCATGAACCCACGCGGCCGACCACGAGATCCCATGATCGACGACAAGGTGACCACAGCAACCCTGACCCTGCTGGCCGCCAACGGCTACTCCGGGCTACGTGTCGATGATGTGGCCCGCACAAGCGGCGTCGCCAAGACGACGATCTACCGCCGCTGGCCGTCGCTGGCCTCATTGGCCGTGGAAGCAGTCGCCAGAAGCATCGGGGACCGAACCTTCATCCCAACCGACGACCCCGTTTCAGACCTGCGAGCCGTATGCGCGATGTTGGCCTCATCGATCAACACCAGTTCGAGTTCATGGCTGGCCGTCGCACTGGATCTTCAACAGCACAACGACCAGGCCCTGCGCACTTACTACCGCGAACGGATCATCGATCCACCCCGACTCATGCTCATCGAAGCTCTCACCCGAGTCCAGCAGGCCGGACGCCTGTCACCGGCAGCCTCCCCAGACGGCTGGGCTACCTTCCTCATCGGGGCGGCCATCTACCAGGTAGTGGTACTTCACAACCCGATGACCCCAACCACCGTTTCCGACGTTCTTGACGGCATCATCACCACACCCTAAAACCCTTTTGACCTGCAACCCCACAAACAACTCCCAATGCTGAGAACACCCGCAGCCGTCCCACCCGTCGGCATCCGCCCGGACGAACCCCATCAACCAACCGAACCAAACACACCACCACCCACGGCATCCACAGCCCCCTGATTCCAACACGACGGCTGGGCCCAACCCTCAGAAACACTCGATCACGAGCCAACCCACACCGCCCGAAAGATCACGAGCACCACACCCGGACACACCCAACCCAAGACACGCCTCCACCGGTATCATCAGGCATGTTGGCCTGCCAAGGCCATGAAACAAGAAAGGAATAACGTGCCTGAGCCATGGCTGTCCGCAGACGACATCGCCACCTGTCTCGGCATCACCAAAGACACCGTCTACACCCGGATCGCCGGGAAGGCCATGCCCGCCCACAAGGCCGGACGCCTCTGGAAGTTCCAAACCAGCGTGATCGACGACTGGGTGCGCCACGGCGACGCTGCCGCCGACTCCGAGCCCTCCCCACCGAGGTGAGCCCTCACCGTGAGCCGCCGCTGACGCATTGTCAGTGGCACCCCATACCCTGATCTACTGCCCGGACCTGGAAGGAGGCGCCCCATGACGGAACCGACAACCGAGTCACCATTGACGCTCGCCACGTTGCGCGCGGGTCAGCGTCTCCGTGGCCTGGTTCCGGGGCGGGCTGTCACGTTGATCGCGATGGACCCGGTCGACGCGGGCCTGGTCGAGGTTTTCTACCGGGATGATTCCGGACGCAGCGGTGCTCGTGCGATCACCGACGCCGACGTCGCGCGTTTCGAGATGGCTGGCGACTTCGACTCCGCTCCTGCCTTCGACGCTGACCCGGACGAGTTCCGGCTCGCGGCTGAGGCGTTGCGAATCAAGTACGCGGCGTTGTATGACCCGATGGTCGCGGTCAATACCTCAGACGTTGATCCGCTGCCGCACCAGATTCGTGCGGTCTACGAGGAACTGCTGCCGCGTATTCCGCTGCGGTTCCTGCTGGCCGACGATCCGGGCGCGGGCAAGACGATCATGGCAGGCCTGTATCTGAAGGAGTTGATCCTGCGCTCGGACTGTGAGCGCGCGATCATCGTCGCACCCGGTGGGTTGGTCGAGCAGTGGCGCGAGGAACTGTCGACCAAGTTCGATCTGCGCTTCGAGGTGTTCGGCCGACACATGGTCGACGATGCCCAGGGACGCAACGTGTTCGCCGAGCACCCGTTCCTAATCGCACGGATGGATCAACTTTCGCGGAGCGACGATCTGGTGGAGCAGCTCGGTGAGGTCACCTGGGATGTGGCCGTCGTGGATGAGGCCCATCGCATGTCGGCGCACTACTCGTCGTGGTCGGGCGAGGTCGACGAGACCAGACGTTTCAAGCTGGGACGGCTGCTGTCGGAGACCGCGCACAATTTCCTGTTGATGACCGCGACCCCGCACGCGGGTAAGGAGGAAGACTTCCAGCTGTTCATGTCGCTGCTGGATCGGGACCGTTTCGAGGGTCAGTACCGCCAGGGCGTGCACCGTACCGACACCCACGGCCTGATGCGCCGCATGGTGAAGGAAGACCTGCTCACCTTCGAGGGCAAGCCACTGTTCCCCGAACGCAAGGCATACACCGTCGAGTACGAGCTGAGCCCGGCGGAACGTGACCTCTACGAGCAGGTGACCGACTACGTCCGCACCGAGATGGGGCGCGCCGAACGGATCGCCCAGGCCGGCGACAAGAAGCGCGGCAACAACGTCGGCTTCGCGCTCACCGTGCTGCAACGCCGTCTGGCCTCCAGCCCCGAAGCGATCCTCCGGTCCCTGGAACGACGCCAGTATCGCCTCGACACGAAACTGCGCGACATGCAACGCATCACCGAGGACGCGCAGTCTGGCACCGCACTGGACTTCGCCGCCGATGTGCTGCCCGCGTTCTCGGTCGACGAGTTCGAGGATCTCGACGAGGAAACCACCGACGAGGAACGCGCCCAGTTCGAGGAACAGGCCGACCAGGTCGTTGACCTGGCTACTGCGGCGCAGACGATTCCCGAGTTGCGGGCCGAGATCGCGATCCTCGAAGATCTCATCCGAGTCGCCCGCCGAGTCCGGCTGCAAGACGATGACAAGAAGTGGGTGCAGCTACGCACCATCCTCGACGAGCAACTCCTGACCCACGACGGTTCCGGCGACGCGCGCAAGATCATCGTCTTCACCGAGCACCGGGACACCCTCGACTACCTGGATCAGCGAATCGGCGCGCAGCTCGGCCGTACCGGCGCGGTGGTCAGGATTCACGGCGGTACCAGCCGCGAGGAGCGAATGGCAGCGCGCGAAAGGTTCACCCACAATCCCGACACGGTGGTGCTGCTGGCCACGGATGCCGCCGGGGAGGGGCTGAACCTGCAGCGCGCGCACCTGATGGTCAACTACGACCTGCCGTGGAACCCGAACCGCATCGAGCAGCGGTTCGGGCGCATCCACCGCATCGGTCAGCGCGAGGTCTGCCACCTGTGGAACATGGTGGCCAAGGACACCCGCGAGGGCGATGTCTTCACCCGGCTGCTGTCGAAGATCGACCAGATGTCGGCGGCCTATAACGGGAACCTGTTCAATGTGCTCGGCGACGACGCCGCCTTCCAGGAGCGTTCCCTGCGTGACCTGCTGATCGAGGCCATCCGCTACGGCGACCAGCCCCAGGTCAGGGCCAAACTGAACCGGATCATCGACGCGGGCGTATCCCAGGGACTCGACGAGATGCTCGCCGAGCGCGCGCTGCACCCCGAGATGTTCTCCGCGCTCAATCTCGACGAGGTCCGGGCGCGCATGGAGAAGGCCCGCGAACGCCGCCTCCAGCCGGGTTACATCGCGGCCTTCTTCATCCCGGCGCTCGCCCGTCTCGGCGGGCGTATCCGCAAGCGTGAGCGGGGACGCTACGAGATCACCCGCGTCCCCACCCGCGTGATTGACACCGCTCGCCGCCTCAACCGGTGGGCGCCCGTTGCCGAGCAGTACGAGCGCATCACCTTCGAACTCGCGCGCATGCACCCCGACGGGCTCGCCGACGCCGCCCTGATCGCACCCGGCCACCCACTTCTGCACGCCGTCATCGAAGCCACCATCGACGACCTCGGCCCCACCCTCAAGCAAGGCGCCGTGCTGGTTGATCGCCGCACCAAGCAGGCGGACACGCCGATGCTGATGTTCAGCGTCGAACAGCGCATCGAGAACACCGCAACAGACACTGTCTCGCACCACTTCGACTACCCGCTCCTCGAACAAGACGGTGCCGTAGCAGTCTCCGCCGCGCCGCCATACCTCGACTACGACCGGCCCGGCCCCGGCGAGGCCGACGCGATCGCCGAGTTCACTGCCAGCGACTGGGCGTGCCAGAACCACGACAAACTCGTGCGCGCCTGGGCCTACCGGGAGGGGCTCCAGCCCCGCATGGACGAAATCAGGGCCCGCCTCGCCATTGAGACCGCACGGACCCGCGTGCAGGTCAAGGAACGACTGTTGGCCGAGATCAACCACTGGGATCGTGAACACAACCGACTCGAAGCACTCGAACGCGCCGGAACCATCGGCAGGCTCCGCGCCGAGACTGCGTTCGTCCGTGCCCGACAGCTCGATGAACGGCTCAACCGCCGATTGGAGCAGCTCGACGAGGCCACCAACCTCGTCGCTGTGCCCGCCATTATCCGGGGTGCCGCCCTCGTGATCCCCAGCGCACTGCTCGCCACCGACGCCGACCCGGAAGCGCAGACCTTCGCCCGCCAAACCGAGCAAGTTGAGCGCAGGGCAGTCGATGCGGTACTCACCGCCGAGCGAGCACTCGGCCGGGAACCTATCGAGATGCCACGAAACAACCCCGGCTACGACATCCAGTCCACCGACCAGAACGGCCTCGTCCACTACATTGAGGTCAAGGGCCGGATCGTTGGCTCCGAGACCTTCACTGTCACTACGAACGAGATCACCTTCGCCCAAACCCAAGGCGAGCGACACCGGCTCGCCCTGGTCGAGGTATCGACCAGCGGCGCTTCACTCGATCAACTGCGCTATACCACCGATGCTTTCGCCCACCTGGAGCCATCCGCAACCACCCGTTCGTACAACGAGGCCTGGCGGGACTACTGGGAACGCGGAGGACCACCCCGATGACCCACCACACCGACAACCAGGCCAATGCCAGCGAGAGAAGCACAGTGACCACCGCACCCAAGAAGAAGCTCATCGAAACCTCCCTGCCGCTGGAGGCCATCAACGCTGCCTCTGTCCGGGAGAAGAACATCCGGCACGGGCATCCTTCGACGCTCCACCTGTATTGGGCCCGCCGCCCGCTGGCCACGGCCCGGGCGGTGCTGTTTGCCCAGCTCGTGGACGATCCCTCGTCCCGGCCGGAGGAGTTCCCCACCGCGGCCGAGCAGGACGCGGAACGCGCCCGCTTGCACGCGCTGCTGGAAAAGCTGGTGGTGTGGGAGAACAGTAATGACGAGACGCTCCTGCGGCAGGCGCGCGATGAGATCCGCAAGAGCAACGGCGGCGAACTCCCCGCGGTGCTTGATCCGTTCGCGGGCGGGGGTTCCATTCCGCTGGAGGCCCAGCGGCTCGGCCTTGAGGCCCATGCCAGCGATCTCAATCCGCTGGCCGTGCTGATCAACAAGGCCCTCATCGAGATCCCGCCCAGGTTCGCAGACCGCCCACCCGTGTTCCCCGGCGCTGCCGATACTCGCGGCACATGGTCGCGCGCCGAAGGCCTCGCCGAAGACGTGCGCCAGTACGGCAAATGGATGCGAGACGAGGCGTTCCGGCGCATCGGGCACCGGTATCCCAAGGCCAAGGCCCCGGACGGCACCGAGCACACCGTCATCGCTTGGATCTGGGCCCGCACCGTTCGCAGTCCGAATCCAGCCAATCCCATAGAGGTGCCGCTCGTTCGTTCTTGGTGGCTGAGTAAGAAAAAGGGCAAGGAGGCCTGGGTCGAGGCGATCGTTAGGGATGGCCTCGTCCGCTACCAGATCGTGCACGACAACAGGGGACCCAGGGACGATGCCGACGGGACGCGCAGCGGACGGGGAGCCTTTAGCGTCGCTGACGGAACGCCCATTTCAACCGACTACATCAAGCAGCAGGGAATCAGCGGAGGACTAGGCGCGCATCTCATCGCGGTAGTGGCCCAAGGACAGAAGGGACGCTGCTACATCTCCCCGAGCAGCGAACACCGGGATGCTGCCCTTATCCAGCGGCCCGCGCATATCCCCGACCAGCAGCTCCCTCACGATCCCCGAAATGTCTGGACACCCACTTACGGCTTAACGAGATTCTCAGACCTTTTTACCAACCGACAGCTCATGGCTCTGACCACCCTGAGCGACCTTGTGTCTGAGACGCGAGAGCGGGTGTTGTCCGATGCCCTAAGCGCCGGGATGGAGCGCGGCGCAAGACTCGAGGACGGTGGCTCGGACGCCCTTGCTTATGCCGATGCTATTGCCACCTGCCTTGCGCTGTCGGTCAGCCGCCAAGCAGATCGATCTTCAAACCTATGCAGTTGGGATTCAAGTCGTGACAGTGTTCGTAACGTCTTTGCTCGTCAGGCGATTCCCATGGTGTGGGATTATGCGGAGGCCAATCCTTTCTCGAATTCGTCGGGCAACTTTCTGGGGCAAGTCGAGTGGGTGGCCAAGGCGCTGGAGCATGCACCGACCAATGCTGCGGGAGCAGCCGATCAGGTCAGCGCCTCGGAGCGCGGCTACGGCGGTCTGGTGATTTCCACCGATCCGCCCTATTACGACAACATCGGCTACTCCGATCTATCTGACTTCTTCTACGTCTGGCTGCGGCGCAGCCTGTGCGACATCCATCCTCAGGTGGTGGGAACCATGCTCACACCCAAGGCTGAGGAACTGGTGGCCAACCCTTATCGCCACGACGGCAAGACCGGCGCGGAGCGTTTCTTCGTCAAGGGGTTCAATTCGGTATTCCACCGTATCCGGCAGGGTGCCCGCCCCGATGTGCCGATGACGGTCTACTACGCCTACAAACAACAGGATGCCAAGGCGGACGGCACCAGTTCCACCGGGTGGCACACCCTGCTCGATGGGCTCATTGCGGCAGGCTGGGAGATCACCGCTACTTGGCCCATGCACAGCGAACTGTCGAACCGCATGCTGTCCCAAGGAACCAACGCCTTGGCTTCGTCGATCGTCCTCGCCTGCCGGCCTCGCACGGAGGATGCACCGGCTACGACCCGTCGGGCGTTCGTCGCGCGGCTGAAGGCCGAGCTTCCCGGGGCATTGCGCACCTTGATGCAGGGCGCCATCGCCCCGGTGGACCTGGCCCAAGCGGCCATTGGCCCCGGCATCTCGGTGTTCTCGCGGTACTCGCGGGTCCGCGAGGCCGACGGTTCCGACATGGGCGTGCGGGATGCGCTGTTGCTCATCAACGCCACCCTGGACGAGGTCCTCGGAGAGCAAGAGTCCGACTTCGACCCGGAAACGCGTTTCGCAGTCAAGTGGTACCTACAGTACGGCTGGGCACGGGAAAGCTCCGGCATTGCCGATCAACTCGCTCGCTCCTCCGACACCTCGATCGGTGCCCTGGAGCGCGGCGGCATCTTCGAGGCGAAGGGTGGCAAGGCGCGTCTGCTCTCGCCATCCACGCTGGAAGGCGAGTGGGACCCTGCGGCCGACGAACGCATAAGCGTCTGGGAGGCCACGGTCCGTCTTGCGGCCGCGATGGCCAAGGACGGGGCCGACAAGGTGGCAGAGTTGCTGCCGTCGGTGCAGACCCGTGTGAACCTCGATGCGGTGAAAGAGTTGGGCTTCCTGCTGTTCCACAAGGCTGAGAAGAAGAAGGACACCCAGGACGCCCTGCTCTTCAACGGCCTGGTGAGCGCCTGGGGTGACGTGAACGAGCAGGCGCGCAAGTACGCGTCGACGCCGCGCTCGTCACAGCAGGCGTTCGACTTCGACGAGGACGAGGATTAGGTCATGCCGGGCAGTCTAGGTCGAGCCCCCAGCGGTGGTGCAGCGGCGGGCCGCTCTGGCGCGGACCTGACTCCGTTCCGGGCCATCGCGGAGTCGGTCAGCACGTCAGGTGGTGAGCTCGTCGATCAGGTATCGGCTCTGATTGAGCAGGCGCAGGCGTTCGCGGCTACTCAGGTGAACGCGACCTTGACGCTGCGGAACTGGTACATCGGTCGCTTGATCGATGTGGCCGTGCTGGATGAGGGACGCGCCGAGCACGCCCAGGAACTTGTTGCGTCGCTGGCGCAACAACTGACCTCACGGTACGGCCGGGGCTATGACCGGACGAATTGAGCTGCTGGAACTGCACAAGGACGGCATCGTTGTCGCGGAGTACTGGACGACGCTCCCGCCCAAGGCTGAACTCCAGGCCTGCATCCAGACGGTCTACCGGGAGGCGCAGGAGCGGCTCGCCCGAAGGCAGCTCACCGCAGGGGTGGAGGAAGACAATGATGAGTAGGGATCGGCAGGCGCTGAGCGCGGCCTCGTCGGCAGCAAGTAGTGGGGTCTAGGAGACGACGATGGCGATGAACAACCGAGACCGTGTGGGCAAGGCGTTCGACCTGCTCTCCGAAGGACTCCTGGACGAGGTCGATGAGGTCATGACGCAGGCCTACAAGACCACGGACTGGCCGGCCGCGTGGGCGAAGGAGGATGCCCAGCGTCGGGGTGGACCGCTGTGCACGCTGACCAAGCACGACGTGCAGGTACAACTTCGAGCGATCACCGAGCAGAGCTACCACTTCAAGGACGTGCTCTCCCGCGCGCAGCAGGGCTTCGCCTCCGAGTTGCGCGAGACCCGAAACCAGTGGGCACACAATGAGTCCTTCAGCTCCGACGACGCGTCGCGTGCGCTGGACACGATCGAGCGCCTGCTGCATGCGGTCGGCGCGGTCGATTCCGCCGAGGACGTGCGGAAGCTGCGCGTCGATCTGCAGCGGACGGTGTTCGAGGATCAGACCCGTAAGCAGGTGAAGCGTACGAAGGTCTCGCTTGAGCCTGGCTCTGGGCTGCGGCCGTGGCGTGAGGTGATCCGCCCGCACGATGATGTGGCACGTGGCGCGTTCACCGCGTCGGAGTTCGCGGCCGACCTGCACCTGGTGCACACGGGGCAGGCGACGAGCCCCGAGTATGGCGATCCGGTTGAGTTCTTCACCCGCACCTACCTGACCGAGGGCCTGCGTGACCTGCTGTCGCAGGCCTTGCGGCGTCTGAACGGCGAAGCCGGAGCCAGCCCCGTGGTGAATCTTCGGACCAACTTCGGTGGCGGCAAGACCCATTCGATGCTGGCGCTCTACCACTTGTTCAGCGGCACCCCGTCCAAGGACCTCCCGCAGGAACTCCAAGAACTGGTCGCCGCGAACGGCAGCCCTGATCTCAGCGCACTTGGTGTGCGACGGGTTGCGCTTGTCGGCACCTACCTGAAGGCCGGTTCGCCAATCATCAAGGATGACGGCACCGAGGTTCGCACCCTGTGGGGTGAGTTGGCGTGGCAACTCGGGGGGCGTGACGCCTATGGCCTGATCGCTGAGGACGATCGCGCGGGCACGAATCCCGGGGAAGCGCTGCGCACCCTGATCGTGCGTTACTCCCCCGCATTGATCCTGATCGATGAGTGGGTGGCGTATGCGCGCCAGCTCGTCACCGACAAGGAACTGCCGTCCGGTTCGTTCGAGACTCAGTTCACCTTCGCCCAGTCCCTAACCGAGATCGTGCGTTCGGTTCCGGGGGTGATGCTCGTGGTGTCGATCCCGGCGTCCGACACCGGCACCGAAGGACGCGGCAGCGATATAGAGATCGGTGGCGAGAACGGTCAGTTCGCGCTGGAGCGTCTGCAGAACGTGATCCGTCGCGTCGCCAACCAGTGGCGTCCCTCCAGCAAGGACGAGTCGTTCGAGATCGTGCGTCGCCGCCTGTTCCAGCCGCCGAATGCCGAAGGGCTCACGACCATCTCGGCGGTGGCCCGCAGCTTCACGAATCTGTACCGGAACAACATCGCGCTGTTCCCGCGAGAGGCGGCGTCGCCGAACGACGAGTACGAGAAACGTATCCGCGCCTCTTACCCGCTGCACCCCGAGCTGCTGGATCGGTTGTATGAGGACTGGTCGACGCTGGAACGGTTCCAGCGCACTCGCGGCGTCCTGAAGCTGGTCTCGTCGATCGTGCACGAGTTGTGGGCATCGAACGATGCGTCGCCGCTGATCCTGCCCGGCAACGTGCCGCTCGACGCGACGACGGTTAACACGGATCTGACGCAGTACCTTGAGGACCAGTGGAAGCCGATCATCGACTCAGACATCGACGGTCCAGGATCGACCGCGCAGCAGATCGATCTTGACCGCCCGACCCTTGGCCAGCGGTTCGTCACCCAACGCATCGCCCGCACGATCTTCATGGGCGCCGCCCCCAAGATCAAGAGCACCCGCAAGGGCCTCGACAAGCAGTACCTGTGGCTCGGCACCGCCGTCCCCGGTGACACGCTCGGCAACTTCGGCAGCGCCATCGAATTGCTCGCCCAACGCTCCACCTACTTCTACGAGGAGCAAGGTCATTACTGGTTCGATACCCAACCCTCGGTCACCAAGACAGCGAACGAATACGCCGAACGGCTCCGCGAGGATGTCGAGACGGTGTGGAGCGAGATCACCCGCCGCCTCCGATCCGAGGAACGGGTGCGCGGCGTGTTCGACCGGGTGCACATCGCCCCCTCGTCCTCGGCTGACATCCCGGATCTGGAAGATACCCGCCTGGTGATCGCCCACCCGAGGTACGCCCGACGCAAGCAGGACGGCCCGGACTCGGCGGCGCACGCCTGGGTGCGTGATGCCATCGAGAGCAAGGGCGCGAGCCAGCGCATCCACCGCAACACACTGATCTTCCTGCTCGCCGACAAGACAGCGTTGGAGAACCTCGAAGCCGCCACCCGCAGCTACCTCGGTTGGAAGCGCGTCCAGGACACCAGCGAGAGCCTGAACCTGTCGGTACAGCAGCGCAAACAGACCGATGATTGGGTCTCCCGACTCGATCAGACCGTCACCGACCGCATCCGCGACACCTTCGTGTGGGCGGTCTATCCGGAACAGTTCGATCCGACCAAGCCGTTCGAGCTCGTCGCCGACAGGGTGCCCGACTCCGGTGGACGTTCCTTGGCTGAGCGTGTCAGCACCAAGCTCGGACGGGAGGATCAGCTCATCACCGACTTTGGCGCAGCAATCCTCGGCGCCACACTGCACAACGAACTCGGCACGCTGTGGCACAACGAGGGCAAGATCACCGTCGGTGAACTGTGGGGCTATTTCACCCGCTACACCTACCTGCCCCGCCTCGTGCGACGCGAAGTGCTCGACGCAGCGATCCAGCAGGCACTGACCGCAGTGCTCGTCGACGACGAACGCTTCGGCATCGCCACCGGCAAAGACGCCGAAACCGGTCGCTACCGAGGACTCGTGGTGCCGCCAGCCCAGAACACGAACATTCAGGTCACCGACTCCACACTGCTCACCGAGATCGACCGGGCGCAGCAGCAGGTTGAGGCCGATCGCGCGGCGGCGCGGGAAGCCGCCGCCCGACAGGCAGAAGACGGCGGCAAGGACGTCAGCCCGATAGACATCGCCTGGGCACCTCAGCCTGCGACCGGCAGCGACGAGCCATCACCGATCGAGTCCGCCCTCGAAGCAGCACTCACGCGCTTCTTCGGCTCGGTCAAGATCGATCCCGACCGCTACTCCCGCGACATCGGCAACGTCACCCGCGAGGTCATCGACCACCTCGCCGGAACCGGCGCGAAGCTCGATATCACCATCGACATCCAGGCCGTCAAACCCGAGGGCTTCAACGAATCCGAAGTCCGGACGATCAGCGAAAACACCCACGTCCTCAAGTTCGACCCCAGTTCCGGCTTCGAGGAGAGCTGAGGGCACCGATGGCTCGATTCGGAAACGATCAGACGAACATTGGTCGCCTCGACGTTCGCACGGTAGGTGAGGGTCGAGTTGTGGCTTTCTTCGTTCCTACCGAACTACCGCATGAAGAGTCCTCGGCGCGTCGGCGTTTGGCTGAGGGTGTGAAGCTCGTGGAGTTCGACACTGAGACGGGCATCCTGAAGATACATCCCATCAACACGCGCCGGGCTCACCACGACTACCTCAGCCCGAAGTACGAGCGAGTGCGTACCCTCACCTTGGATGTCGCGTTGTTGGATGACTACGGGCTTCGGTTACCCGATCCCTATCTGGGCGACCATGACGGAGACTACCAGCCGGACTTCGAGTTGATCTTCGAGGCACTGCCGTACGGATTCGTGAAGGACTTCAATTACGGTTTGGGCCTACTTAAAGATCTCAAACGACTCGTTCGCTTGATCGAGGACGAAACTGCGTGCGACGAAATAGTCTTCGTCGATGGCCAAGGTGCCGCTGTTGATTACACCGAGTTCCATCTCGGACTCTCACGCTTCGCCGATATCTGGGCAGAAATACGTAGGATCAATGACCGAGGGAATCGCGCAGCAGGCCGGGTGAAGGATGCCTTCGTTCGCAATAACCTCTCTATAGATCTAGGCCTCATCGTTGCGGAACCATCACTCGGAAGACACCCCAACTCGCGCGCGATAGCGAAAGCCGCCAGCGGCATCGAAGAGTTGAGTACAGTGGAACGCGAGGCGCTGGTCGACGCGGTTGCTTCCGAATCAGCAACCCTAGCGGCACAATCGCCCCAGAGCTTCCAACGACTCAAGCGTGACATCGAACTCGTCAGTCTTGATCGACTCATCAAGACATACGAAGACTCCCTGAGTCAAAACAAGCCTGAGTCCTACTGGCAGTCCTTCTTCGATGACAACGCCTTTGCGTTGCAACAGGTCTTCGGCGCGCCCATGGTCAGTGTCCGCTCTGGCGTGAATGTGGGTGGTAGAGGGCTGTCGGGTAGCGGCGACAAGATCGCGGACTATCTGTTCAAGAACTCGCTCACGAACAACGTCGCTCTCGTTGAAATCAAGAAGCCGACCACGCAACTACTCGAGGTCCGAGAGTACAGGCAGGGCGTGTTCGGCCCATCGAAGGAGCTAAACGGCGCCGTCACTCAAGTGCTGGACCAGGCGTACAACCTGACGAAAAACCTCACTAGCCTGAAGGAGAGTTCGCGACAATGGGACTTGGAGTCCTACGCAGTCTCCTGCTTCGTGGTTGCCGGGCGTACACCCTTTGCCGACGATCCGGCAAGACAGAAGTCGTTCGAATTGTATCGCGCGAACTCTCGCAGCGTGACGATCGTTACCTACGACGAGATTCTTGAGCGACTGAAACTCCTTCGTGACTTCCTCACACCGGCTTCGCCATCAGCCGAGGAGGTCTGATCGAGATGGCACGCCCACCCGCGTGGAGGCACACGCTCGACGAGGCTCGGCGACAGACGCTCGTCGCGATTGACTTCTACAACCGACCCGGTGATCGACGCAGCTTCAGTGACTTCATCGTCCACATCCATCTCGCCTGGCAGAACTTGCTTCACGCTGACCGGATGCGCCGAAAAGCAGAAATCTTCTACCGTGAGTCCAGCGGTCGGCGTCGCTTCAAACAGAACCCGGACGGCTCCAAGAAGACCTGGGACCTGAGCCAGTGTCTCAGACACGAGCTCAAAGACAACGCCCCAGTCAGGGCCAACATTGAGTTCTTCGTGGGGCTGCGAAACCACGTGGAGTACCGCTTCCAGGACTCGGTCTTGGTAGCGACCACCGCAGAGGCGCACGCGTGCATCATCAACTTTGAGGCGGAACTCGTACGCAGGTTTGGCTCCCGCGATACCCTGGGTTCGGAAATGAAGTTCCCGGTCTTCGTGCAGTCGCTCAGCCCATCGAGATATGAAGAACAACGCAACCTCCGGCACAACCTACCGACCACCGTCTCGAACTTCATCACCGATTTCCAAGTCGGCCTATCTGACGAAGTGCGCAGCGACGAGCGATTTGCCTACCGCCTTCTACTGCTTCCGATGAAGGGGCCAAAGACGGAAGACCTCGCACTCAACTTCGTGCGACAGGAAGACCTCAGTGAGGAGGAGCTTCAGGCACTCTTGGGGCAGGAGGGCAGCGTGATCGTTGCCGAAAAGTACCGCGAAGCGATCCACATCGATGGAATGCTCCCAAAGGCGGCAGCCGCGACCGTGGAGGCGCGAATCGACTTCAAGTTCAGCGTCAACGACTTCAACAATCTCCGGAAAGCCTGGCAGATTGGCCCAGCCGAGAGCGGCGCCAAGAAACAGTTGCCAAAGTCGGACGGTTACTGCGTCTACTCGCCCGCGTTCAAACAGTTCGTCTACCGACCGAAACTCGTGGAGCGGATCGCGAACGCGATCGATACAGCCGAGAAGTACCAAGCGCTACTTGGCCGCCCACCGACTCTGAAGAGTGCTGACGGCTGAGGTCTTCTCGCTCGCGGGTGACGATGTGTCATGGATCCGGCGGAATCGTCCGCTCGGGCTCGACGCGCGCCCGACGACCTTCCATTGTCGAGAGGGGCGCGATCCACGCCTCGCCCATGCCTGGTTCATAAGCGCGGCAAGACCGATGCATGCGACGACGATTTGCAGGGAACCGACCAGTTCTCGGCCCGGCCAGCCGAAATCACGCCGCCGTCAATGCCTGGCGGGCACCAGTTGGCAGGCATGCCCGGGAAGACAGTCCGTAGCGTGCCGAGCAACCGCCAGGTACTGCACCGGCCAACCCTGCCGCCGCATCGGGGAATCCAACGTGCCGAACAGCCACCGCCCAGCGGGGGGATATCTTCAAGAGGTCCCATCAGCGATTGAGCAGCCGCCATGCGCCAAGGCGACCCCGTTTGACGATTTCGTTCGCGCTCACATCATGCAATGCGCCACCACATGCCGGTGTGCCCTACCAACAACCACACACTTAGTGCAAACTAGTTAGGACATCTCTGCACTAGACGAATGGAGGGTCCAGCAGTGCGATCATCCGATCGGATCATGGCGCGCCACCGGGGCAGCATCCAGTTCTCGAACCGGGATATGGACTTCACCTTCAACTATCTGCTGGGGCAGGCCGATCTGCTGACCGGCCACGGCCCGCTGTTCGCCACCGCCCAGCGCATTCGCGGGGCCAGCCCAAGCGCCTGGCGTCGGGAATTCGGCCGACTGGCCGACCACGCCCACCGGCAGACCACGGCAGCGCATGCCGCGGGCGGCACGGCGCAGGCCAGGCTCTGGGCGTTGACCGACTGCTATGCGAACCGGGCCGCGCTGCAATACACCGATCCCGAATCCGCATCCTTCACCGATCGATGGCAACGCATGGAGGAGGCCTTCAGCACCGCCATGGCGTACTGGTCGGCGCCGGTATCGGCCATCGAGGTCCCCTGGCAGCCGGCCAGCCTGCCAGGCTATCTGGTCAAGCTGGACGACCAGCCCCGCCCCGCGATCGTCATGGTGGGCGGCGGCGACACCAGCCGGGAGGATCTGTTCTGTTTTGCCGGCCTGCCCGCCTGGCAGCAGGGCTACAACGCGATCCTGGTGGATCTACCCGGCCAGGGCAGCACACCAGCCAGGGGCATGCACTTCACCGTCGACATGGCCCGACCAATCCGCGCCGTGATTGATCACCTGTACAGATTGCTCCCGTACACCACCCGGGTGGCGATCTACGGTGTCAGTGGGGGCGGCTACTTCTCCTGTCAGGCGGTGGCCGAAGACTCCAGGATTGCCGCCTGGATTGCGGCCACCCCGATCCACGACATTGCCGAGGTCTTTCGCCAGGAGTTCGGTGCGGCACTGGGCGTCCCCGGATGGCTGCCGCGCCTGCTGCTGAAGGGCACCGGCGGATTCAACGAGGCCACCGAACTCAGCCTGAAGCGCTACGCCTGGCAGTTCGGCACTTCAGACTTCGTCCAGGCCGTCGAGCAGGTTTACCAGCAGGCCCGCAGCGTCGACCACACGGCCATCAACTGCCCCGCGCTGTTCTGCTACAGCACCGCGGAAGGACCGGAACTTCGCCGGCAGACCGGGGTGCTGGCCCGGGCATTGCGCAGCCGTGGCGTCCCGGTGACGGTAAGACGCTGCACCGCGATCGAGGGAGCCGATGCGCACTGCCAGATCAACAACCTACGCTTGGCCCATGCGGTCATCTTCGATTGGCTCGCCGGATGCCTCGGCCCGGTTGCGTCAACCCGGTAGGCACCGGATTCTGCTGGCTGCCGAGGCAGTGTTCATCGGTGAAGGATTCGCGGGTGCCCGCATGGATGCCATCGCCGCCCGGGCAGGGGTCTCCCGCTCGCATCTCTACTACCATTTCAAGAGCAAGGACGAGTTGCTTGATGCCCTCATCGAGTTGCGCACCGCCGACCTGCTGACCGCCAAGACGGCACTACTCGATGCCATACCGGGCCCCATGGATACCGATCTGCCGGAACTGATTCGGCAGGCCATCCAGACCGTTCTGGTCCCCCATCGAGATTTCCTGCGACTGCTGATCGGCGAGGCCATCCGGCGCGACGAGTTACCCGAGGCGATCGGCACCCTAGTTGACCTGGTGCTGGACGACACCCTGCGGCGTCTGACGGGGCGGAACACCGACGAGGAGTTGCGTTTCCGCGTCTACCAGATGCTGGTACTGCCCGCGGTTCTGGCCGTGGCGCTGCCCGGCGATCCGACCGGGCACCTGACGAGCCCGGCAGATCTTGCCGGGTTGCTGGCCGACACCGAACGTCTCCTGCTCGGCCCCGTCGAGCCGAGCGGCCCCATCGCCAACGGCTGAACCCGGTTTTTGAGGCCGGCGTGCCCGCGGATTCGATCAACTTCATGACCGCGGACGAGACACGCCTGGCCGGCTGGCGGCTGCCCCAACCGCCTTCCCCGGGCAGCCGTCGAGTTGTGCCGGTGCCCCGGGACAGCGACCGGTCGTCCCGCTATGATATGACTTATCAGTCATATGGCTGCCGAGTCATAGGAGGCGCCCGTGCCCCGCAAGACCTTCTTCAATCTGCCGGAACCCAAGCGTTCCCGGCTGGCCGATGCGCTGCGCACCGAATTCGCCCGGCACTCCTTCAAGGACGCCTCGGTGGACCGTATCACCCAGGACGCCGGGGTCTCCAAGGGCAGCTTCTACCAATACTTCGACGACAAGCTGGATGCCTACGGATTTGTGGTCACCCAAGCCCTGGAGGCGCGGCTCACCCGAGTGGCCGAGCACCCCGCGGGCACGGGTTTCATTGACCTGCTGCGGGCCATGATCACCGACAGCGCGTCCTATCAGACCAGCGATCCGCTTGGTTGGTCGATCCTGGCGCGAGCCTATACCGACGATGCCCCGGCGGTGGCGGCCACCGTGCAGACGGCCTCCGGCCAGATTCATCGCTGGGTGAGCGAGGCCATCGCTGCCGGCGTGACCGCCGGGGAACTGCGGGCCACCCTCGACGCCGACGCGGCCGCCTGGCTGATCGAGCACACCCTGATCGGTCTCGGCTGGTATCTGATGGCCAGGTTCGGCATCTCCGGTGAGCAACTGCTCACCGGCCATGGCCGGTTCGACGAGCCGGCGGTCCAGGCGGTGGTTGACGAAGTCGTCAAGATGCTGATCGGCGCGCTGGGCGTCCAGGAACCCCGCCGAACCCCGCCATAATGGGCGCACCAAAGCGGCCCCACCAGTTTCGCCCGGTCAACCCCGGCCGAGAATCTTGCCCATTTCTCCCGGTTGCGCCCCGGGCGCAACCAGGCAGCCCACCGAACTGCTGACCGCCGGCCCGATCGGCCCCACACCAGCTAGTCGGCGAAGAACGGGAACTCCGAGAACCGGCGAGCAAGACTCGTGCGCGTACGCTCGGAAAGTGGGCCGAACTCGTCCAATTCGAAACGTCGCCGCCCCGGGCTGCCGGCCCGTTTCCACAATCCCACCACTTGGCCGCCCGCGATCGCGCTGCGCCGGAAGGCACCATTGTTGCCGGGTACCAGCCTGGGATGGTCGGCGGCCGCCACCGCGAACACCGTGCCGCGCATCGGATAGCCGCGCACGATCTCACCGGCCGCGAAGGCGTCCAGCACCCGGGCCATCGACCGGTTGGTGGTGCGCAGGGCCAACGACGACAACACACCCGGCAGATCCTGGCCCTGATGCGCCCCGAAGGCGGCCACCGCCTCGACCGGACGCGGGAAACCCGGCCCGACCAGTCGCTGGGCAACCAATCTGGCCCGGCCAAGGACTCGATCCACCACTTCACTCCCCCACTCGGTCACAATGCGGACGAGGCCGACCAGCAGCCACCCAATGCCGCGAGCAGCATCCAGAATCCCCAGCCGACACCCGTCCTCGCCCCATCGGGCAGACTGTCGCGTACTCCAGGTCAGTGCGGCCCGGCATGACAGGGTATCCCAGGCGACGCCCACCCGGCCGGCTCATCCGCACGGGGACTCCGGGCGCTGGCCCACCAGCCGGCCCGGCCACCGATGGCAGATGTCCCAGGCCAGCCACTCGTACCGGCCCACCCGATGGAAGACGGTGTGCGGCCGGGCAGGCGGGCCCGGGGCGCCCTGCCCGGACGATTCGTCCACGACGCCGCGGGCAACCTCCCGGATCGAACTCCGTCACCCCGGCGCCACGCCGGGGGCCCGGAACCATTTGGGCAACACCTTCATTGGCAATTCACCTTTATTGGCAATTCTACTTGATACGATATTCGGGTAGGCACTCCTTATTCGCCTACCGCAGGTAGCCCCGATCAGACATTTCACCGGAAGATATCGGCATGCCCGGGAATGATCCGGCCTGACCCACAGTATATTCGAATGGTCACACCACCAGGGTCAAGTGCCACGACAACTTCGATTTGCTGCCGAAAGGAGCCTGCCTATGACAGCCCAGGACAATCAATGCCCGGTAACCCATCTGACCACTGATTTCGGGGCCCCCGTCCCCACCAATCGCCACAGCCTGACCGCCGGCCCACGTGGCCCGCTGTTGAGTCAGGACGTCTGGCTCAATGAGAAGCTGGCCAATTTCGTGCGCGAGGTCGTCCCGGAACGGCGGATGCACGCCAAGGGCTCGGGTGCCTTCGGTACCTTCACGGTGACAAACGACATCACCGCCTACACCCGGGCCAGGCTCTTCAGCGAGGTCGGCAAGAAGACCGAGATGTTTGCTCGTTTCACCACGGTTGCCGGCGAGCGTGGCGCGGCGGATGCCGAGCGCGATATCCGCGGTTTCGCCCTCAAGTTCTACACCGAGGAGGGCAACTGGGACATGGTGGGCAACAACACCCCCGTGTTCTTCATCCGCGATCCCCGGCAGTTCCCCGATCTGAACAAGGCCGTCAAGCGCGATCCGCATACCAACATGCGCAGCGCAACGAACAACTGGGACTACTGGACCCTGCTGCCCGAGGCCCTGCACCAGATCACGGTGGTGATGAGCGATCGGGGTATTCCGGCAAGCTACCGCCATATGCATGGTTTCGGTTCACATACCTACAGCTTCTGGAATGCGGCGGGTGAACGGTTCTGGGTCAAATTCCATTTCCGCACCCAGCAGGGCATCAAGAACCTCACCGACGCCGAGGCCGAGGCGCTGATCGGCAAGGATCGGGAAAGCCATCAACGCGATCTCTTCGAGGCCATTGAGCGCGGAGAGTTCCCGAAGTGGACGATGTACGTCCAGGTCATGCCGGAAACCGATGCCGAGAAGGTGCCCTACCACCCCTTCGATCTGACCAAGGTGTGGCCGCATGGCGACTACCCGCTGATCGAGGTTGGCGAATTCGAGTTGAACCGCAACCCGGAGAATTTCTTCGCCGACGTGGAGCAGTCCGCCTTTGCACCCGCCAACCTCGTCCCCGGTATCGGGGTGAGCCCGGACAAGATGCTCCAGGCCCGGCTGGTCAACTACGCCGACGCGCAGCGCTACCGCCTTGGGGCCAACTACCAACAGATCCCGGTGAACTCCGCCAAATGCCCGGTGCACTCCAACCACCGCGACGGCTACGGCCGGGTGGATGGCAATTACGGTGATCTGCCCCACTACGAGCCCAACAGCTTCGGCCAGTGGCAGGCCCAGCCAGAGTTCGCCGAGCCACCGCTCAGGATAACCGGGGATGCCGCCTTCTGGGATATGCACCAGGACGACGCCAACTACTTCGAACAACCCGGCAACCTGTTCCGGCTGATGACCCCCGAGCAGCAGGAAGCCCTGTTCGGCAACACCGCCCGCGCCATGGGCGATGCACCGCTGTTTGTGAAGTACCGTCACATCCGCAACTGCAATGCGGCCGATCCGGCCTACGCCGCCGGCGTGGCCAAGGCCCTGGGTATCGATCTGGCGACCGCCCTGGCCTCACTGCCGGATGATCCGATGTATGGCAATCCGCTGGTCGCTCTGCCCGTCTGATCGACCATCCGGCTGCTTCGTTGATGGGTTCAACGCCGTCTTTGAGCAGATCCGATCGGTCTCCCACAAGCAGGTACCAACGATGGTGTACTACGAGAGACACTACAGGCGAGGGGCTTCCGCCACGGGCTGGCACACCCTCCTCACCGGACTGATCGCTACCGGTTGGGAGATCACCGCCACTTGGCCGATGCGAACCGGAACCCCCAATCGGATGATCACCAGCGGCAACAATGCCCTCGCTTCGTCCTGGCCTGCCGACCACGTCCCAAGAACGCACCAGCCACGACCCGCCGGGCGTTCATCGCGCGGCCAAGAACCGAGCTTCCAGGAGCGTTGCGCACGCTGATGCAAGGCGCGATTGCACCGGTGGACCTGGCTCAAGCCTCCATTGGCCCCGGCATCTCGGTGTTCTCCCGCTACGCGCGTTAGGGAGGCAGATGGTTCTGACATGAGCGTTCGGGATGCGCTGCTGCTCATCAACGCCACTTTGGACGAGGTGGCCGAGATGTTGCCATCGTTGCAGACACGCCTCAACTTGGATGCGGTGAAGGAGTTGGGTTTCCTGCTGTTTCATAAACCCGAGAAGAAGGACACGAGGGACGCGATCCTGTTCAACGGACTGGTGAGCGCTTGGGCTGACGCGAACGAGCAGGCACGCAAGTACGCCTCGACGCCACGCTCGTCGCAGCAGGCGTTCGACTTCGAAGGGGGCGAGAATTAGGTCATGCCTCACGGTCGAGAAGAAGCCAGGCGTGGCGCCGAAGCGAACCGTCACTTTGTCTCGAGCCTGACTCCGTTCCGGGCTATCGCAGAGTCGGTCAGCGCCGAGGGCGGCGAGCTCGTGGAACAGGTGTCAGCGCTGATCGACCGGGCGCAGACGTTCGCGGCCGCGCAAACGAACGCAACCCTCATCCTGCGGAACTGGTACATCGGGCGCTCGATCGACGTGGCCGTGCTGCGAGCGGGACGCGCCGTGCATGACTGGAAACTTATTGCGTCACTGGCGCGACAAGTAAGTCGTGGGACGAAGATGAAGGCTGAGCGATGACGGCTGGACCACAGGGACAGGGGTCTGGGCAAAGAAATTGCCCCGGCGCGGCGACCACGTCAGCGGCCTCGTCCGGGGCTTACGCTGTCCACGTTACAGCATCCGGGCATTGGGCGCCAGGGGCGCGTGAGGCTGAACTGACCCGCCTATTGAACTCCGACCGGCTCACCACCTATCTCCGCGCCTGCCAAGGCGATCAGGACCGAGCTCTACGGCTATACGTGTGGAACATTGAGGTCGCATCCGCGTTCTGGGGCAGCTTCAACGTGCTCGAAGTCGCGCTTCGCAACGTGATCCATGCCGAACTCAGTGCCCTGGCCGGCCGGGATGACTGGTGGAACGCACAGATCGGCCTGCACCAGTTCGAGCAGAGTCGTGTCGCTGACGCGATCGGTGCCGCGCGACAGGCGAAAGGCGCGGCAGCCCTCCCTGGGCATGTCGTGGCCGAACTGAGCCTCGGATTCTGGACCGGGCTCCTCGCCAACAGGTACCACCAGCGGCTGTGGGTGCCCGCGCTTCACGCGGCGTTCCCACATCTGGTTGGTCGGCGCCGAGAACTGCACCGCAAGCTGGAATCACTGCGGAAGCTGCGTAACCGGATCGCTCATCACGAGCCGGTCTTCGCTCGGAATCTCACCGCGGACCACGAACGCCTGCTCGGCATCCTCGGCGCGATTTCCCCGGTTGCCGTCGACTGGGTGAAGCAGAACTCCAGAGTCCCACAGGCAATCTCCCGGCAAACCGATGTCATCACCGGGACACAAAGCACCATGTTCTAAAAGCCACGATGGCGATGAACAACCGAGACCTGGTGGGCAAGGCGTAGGAGGGGCTCCTGGATGAGGTGGATGAGGTGATGACGCGGGTCTACAAGACCGCAGACCGGCCGGCCGCGTAGGCGAGGGAGGATGCCCAGCGCCGAGGTGGGTCACCGCGCGCGTTGGCCAAGCATGACGTGCAGGTACAGCTTCGCGCGATCACCGAGCAGGGCTACCACTTCAAAGGTGTGCTCTCGCGCGCTCAGCAGGGCTTCGCCTCCGAATTGCGCGAGACCCGGAACATGTGGGCACACGACGAGCCCTTCAGCTCGGACGACACCGCCCTGCCACCCAAAGGCCGGCGTGCAACGGTGGCCAGCCATTCGAGTTCGGTGCGGATCGTCGGATGAGTAAGCACCTCTAT